>Ga0326726_10004285_pt1 | contig 13027 bp, 9 predicted proteins | sample MHFenrmetagenome_2_FD_207603 | JGI IMG/M metagenome (GOLD analysis project Ga0326726, IMG submission 207603) | Lab enriched peat soil microbial communities from Michigan Hollow, Ithaca, NY, United States - MHF15MN | ecosystem: Environmental > Terrestrial > Soil > Wetlands > Peat | place: USA... | reverse complement strand
TGAATTCGCGCGCGGTCGGCAGGCTCGGGGCGATCGAGTACTGGCTCGTGATGATCAAGATCGTCGCGGTCGTGCTGTTCGTCGCGGCGATGGCGGCCGTCGTCGCCGGCCTGACGGGGGCGCCCGCGGTCGGACTGCGCAACATCACGGGCGGAGACGGCTTCGCTCCGTTCGGCATCCGCGGTGTCTGGCTCGGCGTGTGCTTCACGATCTACTCGTTCATCGGCGTCGAGATCGTGGCCGTGACCTCTGGCGAGGCGTCGAATCCGTCGGAGACGATTCCGAAGGCCATGCGACGGATGATCCTCGGCCTGTCGGCGATCTACGTCGTCACGATCGCGCTGCTCGTCGCCTCCACGCCCTGGAAGCAGCTCGGCGTGGGCGAGAGTCCGTTCGTCAGCGGTCTCGCGCGTCTCGGTATTCCGGGCGCGGCGGGTCTGATGAACTTCGTCGTGCTGAGCGCGGCGCTGTCGAGCGCGAATGCCAACCTCTATCTGATCGCGCGGACGCTCTTTTCGCTGGCCCGCGCCGGATTCGTTCCGCCTGCGCTCGGCGCGGTCACGAAGCGTGGCGCGCCCGTCAACGCGCTGCTCGTGTCGGGCATCGGTCTGGCTGCTGCGGTGCTGGTGCGCGCGCTGTGGCCGGACTCGGCCTACGTCTGGTTCTTCGGCGTGGCGCTCTTCGGCGCGCTGTTCGTGTGGCTGATGATCTTCGTCACGCACATCGCCTATCGGCGAGCCGGCGCGATTCCGTGGGACTCGTGGCTGGGGGCGTCGCTCGTCGCCGGAATTCTGGCATCGACGTGGTTTGTCCCGAACCTGCGGGTGACGCTGACCGCCGGCGTCCCGTGGCTGCTTTTGCTCGTCGTCGGGTACCGAGTTTCCCGGCGACAGCAGGACCCCGCGTCCGTATAATCCTGCATTCATTGCGGTGCGGCTCGCTGAAATTGAGCCGGCTGCTCGAGGGAGACACCCATGCGACACGCGTTGACGCTTCGACTTGCCCTGATGGCCAGCGTGGCCACTGCCGCCCCTTCACTTCTCGCGGCAACGCTCGCCGTCTCGAAGGCCGAAGATGTCGGTTTGTCCTCGGAACGTCTGCGGCGAATTCATCCCGCGATTCAGAGTCATGTCGACGGCAAGGACTTCTCCGGCGCGGTGACGGTCGTCGCGCGCAAGGGAAAGGTCGTCCACTTCGAGGCGCACGGCATGGCCGATGTCGAGGCCAAGAAGCCGATGCAGACCGAGACGCTCTTCCGCCTCGCCTCCATGACGAAGCCGGTGACCGCGGTGTCGATTCTGATGCTGCTCGAGGAAGGCAAGCTGACGCTCGCCGACCCCGTGTCGAAATTCATCCCGGAGTACAAGAACCCGAAGGTCGCCGTCTGGACGCTGCCGAACGATCCCGCCGGCGCCGGCCTTCGGCTCGTCCCGGCCGCGCGCGAGATCACGATTCAGGACCTGCTGACGCACACGTCGGGGCTGGCGAATGGATTCGAGGGCCCGGCGGGCGACTACGTCCGGCGCGCCAATCTCCCGGCTGGCGGATCGCTCGACGAGCGCGTCAAGAGGCTCGCGAAGCTGCCGCTGAATTTTCAGCCCGGCACCCAGTGGGAATACAGCCCGTCGACGGGTTTCGACACGCTCGGCCGCGTCGTCGAGCTCCTGAGCGGCATGACGCTCGAGCAGTTCTTCAAGACGCGGATCTTCGATCCGCTCGGCATGAAGGACACGTTTTTCACGGTGCCGCAGAATCGTCTCGCAGATATTGCGGTCGGCTACACGAAGAACGACAGCGGACTGGTTCGGCCGCAGGCGCGTGCGGCCAGCACCGAATCCTCCGGCCCCTATTTCTCCGGCGCGGGCGGCCTGACAGGTTCCGCCGCGGACTATCTGGCGTTCAGCCAGATGCTCTTGAACGGCGGCCAGCTCAATGGCGTGCGGCTGCTCAGCCGGAAGACGGTCGAGCTGATGACGTCGGATGCGATCGGCCCACTCGACCTGCGCAATTACGCCGGGGATCAGGTGCTGAAGGGGTACGGATTCGGCTTGGGCGTGCGCGTGCGGCGGAGCACCGGCGAGAACGGCTGGATGGGCAGCGTCGGGGACTTCGGCTGGGCCGGCGCGCTGGGCACGTACTTCTGGATTGACCCGAAGGAGCAGCTGATTGGGATCGTCATGATCCAGACGCGGAATACGCGACTCAGGATGGAGTATCCGAATCTCGTCTATCAGGCGATCTCGGACTGAGCGCCCTGCTTCGCGTCGGCCTCAATTCAACAACCTTGTAAGCCCGCTCTCGGATTCGTGGACGGCTGGGCGGCCCCCTCTCTGAATTCCGCCACTTATTCGTAGCGCGAAGGCTTTAGCCGAGCGAGACGGTCGGCAACGGTTTTGCGTCGCTCCCGTAGATGCCTCGACATCTCCTTGCCGTCGGCGCGTTCGTGTGCGCGCTGGCGACGATCCTATCGGCCCAATCGGCACCCGCCGAACGGCTGACGCCGCTGCCCAATCCGCTGTTCCCCGCCGACAACTGGTGGGACCAGGACGTCAGCACCGCGCCAGTCGACGCGCGGTCCGCGCAGTTCATCTCGTTCATCGGCGCTACCCGCCGGTTGCATCCCGACTTCGGGGGTTACGAATCACCTGGCAGCGTCAACATCTACGGGTTCCCCTACCTGACCGTCAGCGGCACTCAACCCAAGCGCGCCGTGCAGTTCTACTACCCCGACGAGAGTGATGGCGTCGACCATACGACCGGCCGCGGCGTTCCCTTCTATCCGATCCCCGATGAAGCCATCGCGCAGCCGTACTGGATCGAAGGCGGCCCAGCGGGGAACGCGAATCCCGGTGGCGACCGCCACATGCTCATCGTCGATCGCGACAACCGCATGCTCTACGAGCTCTATGACGTGATGTGGACCGGGACGCAGTGGACGGCCGGCTCCGGCGCGGCATTCGACCTGAAGACCTCAGGTCGCAGACCGGACGGCTGGACGTCGGCCGACGCCGCCGGCCTGGCGATTCTGCCCGGCCTCGTGCGGTACGAAGAAGCGTCCGGCGCGGACGGCAGCGAGATCCGCCACGCGTTCCGGGTGACCGTGCGCGCCACCAATGGCTACGTCTGGCCGGCATCGCACCGCGCCGGCAGCAATTCCCAGGCGCTCCCGATGGGCGCGCGCCTGCGTCTGAAAGCGACGAAGGAGCTGTCGGGCTTCACGCCAGACGTCCAGCGCATCTTCCGCGCCATGCAGCGCTACGGGCTCATCGTCGCCGACAACGGCTCGGACATGTACATCAGTGGCACATTCGATCCGCGATGGAACAACGACGTGCTCAACCCGGCGTTCGGAGCGCTGACGGCCAGCGATTTCGACGTCATCGAACTCGGGTGGCGCGCGTCAGTCTCGCCCTGCGGGGCGGCCGCGAGGCCGTCGCCCTTCACTGCGACCGTGAGCGGCCGCTTCGTGATCCTGAACTGGGCTGGCGTCGCCGACGCAACCAGCTATCTGATCGAAGTGGGCTCCTTGTCGGGCGCATCCGACCTCCTCGTCGCATCGGTCGGGAACGTCACGACGGTCAGCACGATGGCGGATCCGCGCGAGTACTTCGTCCGCGTCCGTGCGCTCACGGCGTGCGGCGTCACTGAGCCGTCGAACGAGATCATCGTCCGGATCTCCTGACGATCGGCTTCAGACTTAGGCGTCAGCTTTCGCGTACTCTTCAACCGGCGGGCACGAGCACATGAGATTCCGATCGCCGTACGGATTGTCGATCCGCCCGACGCTCGGCCAGTGCTTGTTCGCACGGACAAACGGCAGCGGGAACGCGGCCTGCTCGCGCGAGTAGGGATGCGACCAGTCGTCTGACGCGATCGCGCCTGCTGTGTGCGGCGCGTTCTTCAGAACGTTGTCCGCGCGATCGGCCTTTCCGTCGATGACCGCCTGAATCTCCGCGCGGATCGAAATCATCGCGTCGCAGAAGCGATCGAGTTCGTCCTTCGCCTCGCTCTCGGTCGGCTCGACCATGATTGTGCCCGCGACCGGGAACGAAACGGTCGGCGCGTGGAAGCCGTAGTCCATCAGCCGCTTGGCGACGTCCGATTCGTCGATGCCACTCGCCTGCTTCAGCGGCCGCAGATCGAAAATCATCTCGTGGGCCACGCGCCCGTTCGGCCGCGTGTAGAGCACCGGGAAGTACGGCTCGAGGCGTGACTTGAGATAGTTCGCGGTGAGGATCGCGTAGCGCGTGGCGTCGGTCATGCCGTCGCGCCCGAGCATCTTCATGTACGCGTACGAGATGAGCAGGATGCTCGCGCTGCCCCACGGCGCCGCCGACACCGCATGAATCGCGCGGTCGCCGCCGGTCTTGATCGTCGGATGCCCGGGCAAGTACGGCGCGAGGTGCGCGGCCACGCCAATCGGCCCCATGCCCGGACCGCCGCCGCCGTGCGGGATGCTGAACGTCTTGTGCAGGTTGATGTGGCAGACGTCGGCGCCGATCGTGGCGGGACTCGTGAGCCCGACCTGCGCGTTCATGTTCGCGCCGTCCATATACACCTGCCCGCCGTACTGATGAACGATGGCGCAGATGTCCTGGATGCTCTCCTCGAACACGCCGTGCGTCGACGGATACGTCACCATCAACGCGGCGAGCCGGTCCTTGTGCTCCTCGGCCTTCTTCTTCAGATCCTCGACATCGATATTGCCGTCGCTGGTGCTCGTGACGACGACGACGCGCAGGCCGACCATCGCGGCGCTGGCGGGATTGGTGCCGTGCGCGGACGAAGGAATCAGGACGACGTCGCGCTGGCTGGCATTGGTGTCCTTGAGATACGCGCGGATGACCAGCAGGCCGGCGTACTCGCCCTGCGCGCCGGAGTTCGGCTGCAGCGAAACCGCCGCGAACCCCGTGATCGCGCACAGCATCTGCTCGAGCTCGCGGAAGATCTGCTGGTAGCCCGCGGTCTGGTCGACGGCCGCGAACGGATGGATCTTCCCGAACTCCGGCCAGGTGATCGGCAGCATCTCGGACGCGGCGTTCAGCTTCATCGTGCACGAGCCGAGCGGGATCATCGACGTGTCGAGGCCGATGTCTTTGCGTTCGAGATTCCTGATGTACCGCATCATCTGCGTCTCGGAATGATGCGTATTGAACACGGGATGTGAGAGGTACGGCGTCACGCGCGCGAGGCCTGTTGGATAGCTCGGTTGTAGGCCGGGTCCTTCTGGACCCGGCTTGACCGGCGGGTCCGAAAGGACCCGCCCTACTCCCGAGGCGAAGGCACGGACGATCGCGTTGATGTCCCCCTCGTCGACGGTCTCGTCGAGCGATACGCTGATGGTGTCGTTCTGCCGGTAGCCGAGGTTGACGCCGGACGCGACGGCGGCCTTCACGATCTGTCCCACGGTGCCGACGCCGCCCGGCACGGCGAACAGCGGCGTGTCGAAGTAGTGCGCGTTCAGCTGCTTGTAGCCGAGCTTGCCCAGCTCGCGCTCCAGCAGCTTCGCGTAGCCGTGGACGCGCGTCGCGATCGCCCGCAGGCCGTGCGGGCCGTGGTAGACCGCGTAGAGTCCGGCGATGTTCGCGAGCAGCGCCTGCGCGGTGCAGATGTTGGAGGTGGCCTTCTCGCGGCGGATGTGCTGCTCGCGCGTCTGCAGCGACATGCGGTACGCCGTGTTGCCGTGCGCGTCGATCGAGACGCCGATGATCCGCCCCGGCGCCTGGCGCACGTGCTTCTCGAGCGTCGCGAAGAACGCCGCGTGCGGACCGCCGTAGCCGAGCGGCACACCGAAGCGCTGCGAGTTGCCGTAGACGACGTCCGCGCCCATCTCGCCTGGCGGCGTGAGGAGTGTGAGGCTCAACAGGTCCGTGCCGACCGCGACGGCGACGCTCGCGTGCTTCGCCCGAGAAATGAAGTCGGTCAGGTCGTGGACGCAGCCGGACTCGTCCGGCGTCTGGACCAGCGCGCCGAACACGCGGTCGCCGAACTGCGCGGTCGCGAGATCGCCGATGACGAGCTCGATGCCCATCGGCTCGGCGCGCGTCTTCAGCAGATCGACGGTCTGCGCGAAGCACCGATTCGACACGAAGAACTGCGCCGGGCCGACGACCGCATCGATCCGCTTCGCCTGAACGCGATGCAGCATCGTCATCGCTTCGGCCGCCGCCGTCGCTTCGTCGAGCAGCGACGCGTTGGCCACTTCCATCCCCGTCAGATCGCGGACCATCGTCTGGAAGTTCAGGAGCGCTTCGAGACGGCCCTGCGCGATCTCGGCCTGGTACGGCGTGTAAGGCGTGTACCAGCCGGGGTTCTCCAGGACGTTTCGGAGAATCACGCTCGGCGTGATGCAATCCGAGTAGCCCTGGCCGATGAAGGACCTGAAGATCTGGTTGCGCGATGCCGTCTGCCGCAGGTCGCGGAGAAACTGATACTCGGTCACGCCATCCGGCACGTCGATCGGCTTCGCCAGCCGGATTCGCGCCGGAATGGCTTCATCGATAAGGGCGTCGAGGGATTTCGCGCCAACGACGTTGAGCATCGCCGCCGTTTCCGCGGCGTCGGGACCGATGTGACGGGAGGAGAAGGATTCTGAAAAGAACATCATCAGGGCTGAGGGCAGAGGGCTAAGGGCTGCATCTCGCTCGGCTGAAGCCTCGCGCTACGCGATCACTTTCTCGTACTGGGCGGCGTCGAGGAGCGCGTCGGCCTCGCCCGCGTTCGTCAGCCGGATGACGATCATCCAGCTGCCGTGCGGGTCCTTGTTGACGGTCTCCGGCTTGTCCTTCAGCGACGAGTTCACCTCGACGACTTCTCCCGTGACGGGCGAATACAGCTCCGACACCGCCTTCACGGATTCGATCGTGCCGAAGGACTGTCCCTGCTTCAGCCTCGCGCCGACTTCCGGCAGATCGATGTAGACGACGTCGCCGAGCTGCGCCTGGGCGTAGTCGGTGATGCCGACCTTGCCCTTTTCGCCGGCAAGAGCGATCCACTCGTGGTCTTTCGTGTATTTCAGGTTGGTCGGGTACGACGCCATCGAAACGCTCCTGTGGCGGGTCCGGAAGGACCCGCCCTGCTCACTCGCTCGCGCCGGGTCCGAAAGGACGCGGCCTACTTGCTTCTCTTATAGAACGGCATCGGCACGACGCGGGCGCGCGTGCGGCGTCCGCGGATGTCGACGTCGAACTCCGTGCCCACGGCCGTATGCTCGACCGGCAGGTACGCCATCCCAATAGCTTTCTTCAGGAACGGCGTCTGCGTGCCGCTCGTGACGAGACCGCATTTCATGTCGCCGACATACGCGTCGTAGCCGTGGCGCGCGATGCCACGGTCCAGCATTTCGAAACCAGCGATCTTCCGCTTCACGCCGGACGCCTTCTGCGCGCGCAGCGCGGCCGCGCCGATGAAGTCGTCTTTCTTCCAGCCGACGATCCAGCCGAGGTCCGCTTCGAGCGCCGTCGTCTGGTCGTCGATGTCGTTGCCGTGGAGGCGCATGCTCGCTTCGAGGCGCAGCGTGTCGCGGGCGCCGAGGCCGCACGGGATCACGTTCACAGACTTGCCGGACTCCAGGATCGCCTGCCACACGCGATCCGCGGACTGCGGCGGGACGAACACTTCGAAGCCGTCTTCGCCGGTGTATCCAGTGCGCGACACCGTCGCGCGGACGCTGGCGACTTCGCCATGCGCGAACCAGTAGTACTTCATGCTGCCGAGGTCGACGCCGGTCAGCGGCTGCAGGACTTCGAGGGCCTTCGGGCCTTGAATCGCAAGCAGCGCGTAGCGCGAGCTGGCGTCCACGGCGACCGCGTCCCCAACATTCTTTATATGCTCGGCGATCCAGGCGTAGTCCTGAGGGATGTTGCCGGCGTTGACGACGAGCAGGAAGTGCGCGGGCGCAAGGCAGTAAACCAGCAGGTCGTCGACGAACGTGCCTTGCGGCGTCAGGAGCCCGGAGTACTGGGCCTGCCCCGGCTGCAGCTTGCTGGCGTCGTTGGACGAGATGCGCTGAACCGCGGCGAGGGCGTCCTTGCCGGCGATTTCGATCTCGCCCATGTGCGAGACGTCGAAGAGCCCGGCGCGTTCGCGGACGGCCATGTGCTCGGCGACGATGCCGGAGTACTCGACGGGCATGTCCCACCCGCCGAACGGGACCATTTTCGCGCCCGAGGCACGGTGGCGAGCGTTGAGCGGCGTCTTCTTGAGAGGTGCGGCGGTGGCCTGTTCCATTGGGGAGCGGATTCTCGTGACGGGAACAGGTAACGGTACTATGCGCGTTCGTGCGGGGTCAAGAAATCGGACCTCACCTACTCGGGAGCCGACAGTTGTTCCACGAGCTTGTCCGTGGCCTCGTCGAGCGCGCGGTCCGTCGCGAACGCGCCGGAGAAGGGGGCAATCACGAGGTCGCGGATATAGAGCGCCAGGTCGCTGCGCTCGGGCTTCCACTCCGCGAACACGTAGTCGTCGAGGGCGATGGGCACGAGAATGTTCCGTCCCCCGCCGCGGGACGATCGGCGCAGCGACTCTTCGATCTCGTTCAGGACCCCGGGCCGATTGAGCGAGCTGCGGGAGCACAGCAGGAGCACCCAATCGTGCTCGTTCACGCCGTCCCGCATCATGCGGTGGAGCGGCTGACCCGGCTTTGCATCGTGTGTGAACAGGAATGTCTTCACGCCCCGGGCCTTGAGCGCAGCCTCGAGCCGTGTCGCGGGCTGTTCGTCCGGGCCGCCGAAACTGATGAACACGGACAGCGGCCGGGCGGAGAACGCGAGGTGCTGACGGGCCTCGACGCCTTTCCTGAAATGCAGACGTGGCGTGTCCAGCACACCGACCGTCGACTGCGCTTTGGCCACGATTGCGTCCGCCCCTGCCGCGTCGACTGCCCCGTCAAAGGCTTCGCGGACAGGACGACGGTTGAAGAGCGCCCCGAAGAAATTCTCCGCGAAGACATTGGCGTAGTCGTCGGCCAGCAGCCCGCGGAATCCGACTGCCGCGTCGACGAACGCCGACAACGCTTTTGCCGAGTCGGCGCTGTAACACGTGCACAAAAACGCGAGGCGAATTCCCCGAGGCGCGTCCGAGAAGCGCTGCGTGAGCGCCGCCGTGTCGAGCGGCAGTGAATTCCCGTTGGCGTCCTCCAGGACGATGCCGCCTTTGTCGCTGGCGTGGAAGCCGGTGAAGTAGAAAACCTCGGGCACGTCGCGCAGCACGCGCTCGAGGACGGGCAACTGCGCCGACAGGTGCTCCTCGATACGAATGCGCCGGCTCAGAGTCGACGCCGCGAGCTTCCCACGCAGGCGGTTCACCTCGTCCATCTGACGCAGCGGCGTGTACCGGTCACGCGGATTGGCGGCGAGGATCGAGAGGCGTGACAGGCCCATACGCTATCGGGTCAGCGGAAACGACGGGAGCGTGCCTGGCTCCGCCTCGCGAACCGCGCGCGCGACCGTCGCCAGGAAGTCCAATCGGTCTTGCGCCTTCATGGTACCGGCGCTGAGGCCGATGCCGCTCGCCGCTTCGCGCGAACACAGCGGCGGGTACACGTGCATGAGGTCGCCAGGTTCGAGCGTCTGTCCGGCCTTCACCCACTGATCCAGCAGGTCCAGATCGAGTGCGCCGTCAAAACCCTGGATCGCCGGAATGAAGACTTCCAGACGCAGCGCAGGCGGATCGATCGTGACGTCCTTGTCGATCACGGCCAAGCCGGCGATCGGCGGACCGATCTCGCCCGTTTCGCCCATGACGCGCATGACTGCTTCGTCCCGCAGGATGTACTGATTGCCGAGATAGTCCTGCGCGAATGGAATGTCCTCCTTGCTCATGCGCGGGTAGGCCTTGTGGATCGCCTTCGGGCCCAGCCACGCGGCTCTCAGCGAGTGCCAGCGCGGTTGCCGGCACGCGCCGCGGTAGTGGAGGCCGCCGTGAAACTGGATGAAGCCTGACGGAGTCTGGTCGAGCAACGCCCGGAGCGCCGCCGGCACATTCGCCAGCAGACCCGCATCGTCACACGCAGGTCCTTCCCACGTGACGTTCGTGATGTCGAAACCCATCGGGACTTCCAGGCGAATGATACAGCCAGTGGGGCGAGCAGGCGAGGAGTGCGGCGAAGTCGGCGGCGAGAATTCGGTGTCGCTAGAACAGTTTCCGTGCAGCCCAGCCCACGAACGAGCCTGAGACGCCGCTCGTTGCGACGACCGCGGCGCCGCTGACCAGTACGATCGGCCAGATCGTACCCGGTCCGACGGCGAACAGGACGATCGTCATGGCCGCAACTGCCCCGCCCGAGAAATACGCTCCGCGGGCCAGCCAATCGCGCTGTCCCGCGGAGCCAACTGCGCCGGAAACCATGCTGACGATAAACAGACAAAGGACGGTGAACGCCACAGCGCGGCCGGAGTTCAGGAACCACGGGCCAAAGTCGCCGGCGGGCGCGAACCATGAACGCCACCTCGACGCCTCGACCGCGTGCGCGCCAAGGAATGTTAGGCCGCCAAGGAGCGAGCACGCCAAACGTGTCATACGTTGACCTTCGCAGCACGCATCTCGTCAGTACTCCATAGCCCAGTGGGGCGGATTACCGCCGCCAGCGAAGCAGCTCACCACCCACGCGTTGCAGAAGTCGCACGTCCAGTTCGTCCAGATCTGCCACCAACTCTGAGACGAACACCCGTTCTTCGAGTAGCAGATGTCGTGCACGTCACAACAGAATCTCAGAACCGTGCCGTCCAGCCAGTGGAGGCCGTCGCAGCCAGGTTCATCCGCCTGAAGCGTGGGCGCGAAGAACTGCAGAAGCCGGCTCGCCGGCCCCGTCTGCGCCCGAGCGACGAACCCCTTCGCCTTGATCGCAGTCTTGAAATGATAGAACGCGATCGTCTGGAGGTTCAGCCACGTCATGTCCGGCTTGAACGGCCAGTCACCGCCGAACTGGCTGAGGTGTTCGGGCCCCAGATACGACTTCGTGAGACCGGGGAAATCCCACATCAGAAGACGGTCTTGCACGAACCAGTTCACCGTACCGACCTCGACTCCGTCCTGGGTCACGCGGCTCACGAGCACGTCGCCGTTCACCGCGCGACCTTTGAACGCCTCGTGCCGTGATACCGACCGCCGTACCGTTTTCGCCACCAGACCGTTCGCCCATTCAGTCTGCAGCTCGATCGTTGCCTTCTCGACGTCACGTGCGGCCGCGCCTTTCGGTCGCATCAGGCCGCCTTGCCACTGCAGCGTGCCGGCGGCGGGGTCCACGCGGTCCTTCAGCAAGCTGTAGGCCTGTCTATTCGCCCAATCGAGCGTTGGCCGGACGCCGGGCTCTCGAAGGGCCTGGAGGATCTTTCCGTCCGGCCTCACGTACTGCAAGACGTCGCTCGCATCATCGAGACGGTCAATGTTGAAATGTCCGGCATCATTGCCGTCCGCGTCGTATACCTTCGCATGCAGGCCACCGTCAAACCCGCGCTCGGCCACGACGACCGTATCCGCAAAGCGTGTGGTGAGTCGGGTCGTCTGGCCCTCCAGGCTGTAATACGTGGCCCCCTTCTGTCCCGGGTTCGTGCTGAGGCGCTGTCCTGCGGGCACGGTCCTGACCGGTCCGCTTCCCTGCACCGGCGGCATCGCGCGCAGCGCGGCCTCCCGCCAGGGCCCGGGGACGACGATACTCAGCGTCAGCAGGCCGAGGCTTGCAACCAGCAACTTCCGTAGTGTGAACCTCATGTCCTTCCCTCCGACCGCGTGTCCGGAAAGACCCGACGGGGTCTCCCGGAAGGGACGAACGTGCGACCCCACAGCGTCGTGCTGCCCCGTTCTCGTCCGCCAGATTCGCCGGAAACGCCCGACGTCGTGCTAAAGGCTCGTTTCCGCAGCCAATGCGGGCTCGTTCTGCCTCGCCTCCAGTGTCTCCATCTCCTCAATGCGCTCGACGGTCTCGAGCCGCGTCTCCGGCGCCGCCGGAATCGGATGTCGCAAGTACGCCTGCAGCGTGTGATAGCTGATCCCGAGCATCTGCGATGCCTCGCGTTTGTTGCCGCGACACTTGTCCAGCACCAACCGCGCGTACCGACTCGCCCACGTACGCAACGTCTCGTCACGACTCACCGACGGCGCAAGCGCCGTCTCGTAATCCCTTCGAACCGCAGGCGGCAGATCGTCGAGCTCGACGACGTCTGACGGCGCCAGCGTGACCGCACGCTCCATCAGCCGTTCGAGCTCGCGTACGTTGCCAGGCCAGTCGTACGTGATTAACGCATCCGCCGCACCCGGCGACAGCTCGACACTGCGCGTCGACCGATGCCGATCAAGAAAGTGATTCGCCAGCTCCAGGATGTCCGCCCGGCGTTCGCGGAGGGCCGGCACGTGGACATCCACGCCGCTCAGCCGGTAGAACAAGTCCAGACGGAATTGCCGGCGCTCAACCAATTCCGCGAGTCCACGATTGGTGGCAGCGATAATGCGGATGTCCACGCGCTGGGCGCCCTGGCCGCCCACACGCTCGACCGCCAGGTCCTGAATCGCGCGCAGCAGCTTTGCCTGCGCCGACGCGGCCAAATCGGAGACCTCATCGAGGAACAGTGTGCCTCCGTCCGCCGCCTCGAACTTGCCACGGCGTCCGCGCACGCCCGTCGCCGTTCGATCCTCGATCCCAAAGAGTTCCGCCTCCAGCAGCGTCTCGACAAGCGCCGCACAGTTGATGGCGACGAAGGGTCCGTTGCGTCGACGGCTCAACTCGTGGATCTGGCGGGCGACGAGCTCTTTGCCGACGCCGCTCTCCCCCTCGAGCAGGATCGTGAAGTCCGTCGCCGCCGCCCGCTCGATGGTGGATCGCAGCGTCTGCATGATCGCGGTCGAGCCAATGAGCGGCACCGAGGTATCGCGCCGCGTCCGATTCGCGGTGAAAAGGCCCGCGCGAGCCAACTGGAGCCGAGACCGTTCCAGTTCGAGCACGAGGGCACCGATCTGTGCGCAGAGGCCCAGCATCTGGAAATCCCAGTCACCGAGGCCACAGCCAGGGTCGAACGTCGCCTCGAGTACGCCC
>Ga0326726_10004284_pt1 | contig 13028 bp, 8 predicted proteins | sample MHFenrmetagenome_2_FD_207603 | JGI IMG/M metagenome (GOLD analysis project Ga0326726, IMG submission 207603) | Lab enriched peat soil microbial communities from Michigan Hollow, Ithaca, NY, United States - MHF15MN | ecosystem: Environmental > Terrestrial > Soil > Wetlands > Peat | place: USA... | reverse complement strand
CAAGCCGCTTCCCCCCGCCAAATCGGGCCTGCTCGTGGAGATGGCCGGACGCCTCCTTCTCCGCGGCCTTTATCTCGATGTCATCGTCTTCGCCCGGCACCCGGACAAGGAGCTCCGCATCCGGGCGGCCCGGACCCTGGGACGCCTGCTCGTTCCGGAATCCATGAGGACGCTGACCGACCTCGCGGCCGACGCGGCGTGGGAGGTCCAGGCGCAGGCCCTCCGGAGCCTGGGCCACCTCCAGGATTGGCGGACGATCCCCATCCTGGTCAAGGGCCTTTTCTCGCCGCAATGGCACGTCCGCTACAACGCCGGCTACGGCCTGGCGGCCTTCGGCCTCGTCGGCGTCCTCCAGCTCCAGGAGATCTCTCGCCAGAAGGAGGACCGCTTCGCCGCCGATATGGCCGCGATGGTCCTCGACTCCGTCATCCTGACGGGAGAGGTGGCGTGATGGACGTCCTGCGCTTCCTCGACGGCGGGATCGAGGCCGTCATTCTCGTCTACTTCCTGCTCATCAACACCTTCTACTTCCTGTTTAGCATCCTGTCCCTCGCCGGCATCCTCCGCTATCGCCGCCTGGTCACGTTCGTGCGCTTCGGCGAGATCTTCCGCATGCCTATCGTCAAGCCCGTCTCCATCATCGTCCCCGCCTTCAACGAAGGCCAGGGCATCATCGACAGCATCCGCTCCCTCCTCTCCGTCCGCTACCCCGTCTTCGAGGTCATCGTCGTCAACGACGGCTCGACCGACCAGACGCTGGACCGGCTGATCGAGGCCTTCGACTTGAAGCATTGGAAGGCGGTCTATAAAAGATCGCTCCCGTCCCAGCCGATCCGGGGGATCTACCGGTCGCCGATCCAGCCCAAGCTCATCGTCGTCGACAAGGTCAACGGCCGAAAGGCCGACGCCATGAACGCCGGACTGAACGTCTCGCGGTACCCTCTGTTTTGCGCCGTCGATGGCGATTCCATCCTGGAGAAGGACGCCCTGCTCAAAGTCGTCCGGCCCTTCCTCGAGGATCCCGAGCGGACGATCGGCGCCGGCGGCATCATCCGCCTGAGCAACGGCTGCGACGTCCGGGACGGACAAGTCATCGGGGTCGGCATCCCCCGCAACTGGATCGCCCGCTTCCAGATCCTCGAATACCTCCGGGCCTTTCTCGGCGGCCGCCTGGGCATGGCCATGATGCGGAGCACGCTGATCGTTTCCGGCGCCTTCGGCATCTTCCGCAAGGACATCGCCATCGCCTGCGGCGGCTACCGCGCGGCCTCCATCACCGAGGATATGGACCTGTGCATCCGCATGCAGAAGCACATGCACGATCTGAAGAAGCCCTATCGCGTCCAGTTCATCCCCGACCCGATCTGCTGGACGGAGGCGCCGGAAAGCCTCCGCGTCCTGGCCCGTCAGAGGAGCCGGTGGCACCGGGGTCTCATCCAGACCCTCGTCCGGTACCGGAGCATGCTCTTCAATCCGCGCTATGGGATGGCCGGGCTCTTCGCCATGCCCTTTTATGCCCTGTTCGAGATGACCGGGCCGTTCATCGAATGCCTGGGCTATGCCTTGTTCGTGAGCCACATCCTTCTCGGACAGGTCAACTATCCGTTCGCCGTGATGTTCTTTTTCGTGGCCGTCTTCTATGGCACGTTCGTCTCCCTTCTGTCCATCCTCCTCGAGGAGCTGTCCGAGCACCGCTATCCGCGGCCGCGCGATATCCTGATCTTGACCGCGGCCGGCGTCGCCGAGAACCTGTTCTACCGTCAGTACCTGGCCGTCGTCCGGGCCTGGAGCATGATCGACTACCTGAAAGGCAAGAACGAATGGGGAGCCATGGAAAAACGAGGCTTCGCCAAGGCGGGGCAAGCGCCATGAGCGCCGGTCGTCGCCGTCTCGGCACGGCCGCCGCCGCGATCGTCATCCTGCTCACGGGCGCGGTGGCCGGCTTCGCCCAGAGCCGGGACGAAGTCCGCCAGGCCCTTCTCGCCGGGGCACACGAGAAGGCGATCGGGCTCGCCCTCGAAGCGCTGCGCTCCGATCCCGGCAACGCCGAGATCCGCTTCCTTCTCGCCCGGGCCTATGCCTACTCCGGCCGGCATGACGAGGCCGAGGCCCTTCTCGCGGTGCTGCTCGCCGAACACCCCGCCGACACGGACCTTCTCGTCTTCGAGGCTCGCCTGCTTTGCTGGCGGAAGGACCTGGCCGGGGCGGAACGGACCTTCCAGCGCGCCCTGGAACTCCAGCCCCGCTCGGCCGACGCGCTGGCCGGACTGGCGGACCTGGCTTCCTGGAGAGGCGAATACGACGCGGCCCTCGTCTACTGCCGCCGGGCGCTCGATCTCGACGCCAACCATGCCGGCGCCCTTTTCCGCGTCGGCTCGATCCTTCTCTGGCAGGGCAACTACGGCCAGGCCCGGGGCTACCTGGCGAGGGCCGTCGAGCTCGAGCCCGGGAACGCCGACTTCGCCCGGGCGCTCGAACGGGCCGTCCCCCTGTTCGCGCGGCGGTCCGAGCTCTGGCTCACGGGAAGGAACGAGCATTGGAACGACGGCCGGCGAGATTCTTCCGACCTAGGACTGGCCGTTCTCTTCGATGCCTTCGGCCGGCAGGCCAGGCTGGCCGTCAAGGCCAACCGGTCCTGGCGGGGAGGCGGCCACGATGATCAGCTCGGCCTCGAGGCCTACCCGCACCTTTGGAGAGGCGCCTACGGCTACGCCGACGTGAGCCTCGCGCCGAACGCCGCTGACCTTCCCTCGTCGTCGGTCCATCTCGAAGTCTACCAGTCCGTCCTGAAGCGATATGAAGTCTCGCTGGGAGCAAGGCGGATGAGTTTCGCCACGGGCGGCGTCACCGTCATCGCCGCGTCCGCGGCGGCGTATTGGGGCGCCTGGTATCCGAGCCTGCGGATACTCCGCGCCGACGTCGGGACAGGGGCCGAGCTCACGTGGCTGGCTGGGCTCAGGCGATACCTCACCAGCGAAACCTACATCTGGGTGGGCTTGGGCCGCGGCGCCCGGTCGTCCGAAACCGGGACGGCCGAGGAGATCCTGGCCGGCCCGGCCTGGCTCGCCGAGGCCGGATTCGATATCTACGTATTCAAGGATATCAGGCTCCGCGGCTATGTCTCCCGGCGGGAGGGGATCGGCGGACCGTCCAGCACGGCTTTTTCCCTGGTCGCCGGATACCGCTTTTAGATCGAAGCGTGACGGCGCCTTGACGGCCGCCGGCGGCTTCGCTAGATTGGGGAAGCCGGGAGGGCCGCCCATGATCCGAAAGCCGCAGGACCGACGGACGTTCATCAAGACGATGGCCGGGGGCGCGGTCGCATGGAGGCCGTCGCTCGCCGGGCTGTTCGGCGCCGGACAGGCGGTCCCGGCGCGGCTCGACAAGAGCGGCATGGCCTATCGCCGCCTCGGCCGGACCGGCCTCTTCGTGTCCGAGATCTCTCTCGGCAGCAGTCCCCTGCCCGACCCGGAGCTCCTTCGGGCCATCATCGACCGCGGCGTCAACTACATCGACACCTCCCACAATTACGACAACGGCAACGCCGAGCGGCAGATCGGCCGCCTGCTCAAGGACGTCGGGCGCGACAAGGTCCGCGTCGCCACGAAGTTCCACGTCACGCCCAGGGACACGCCGGCGTCCATCAAGGCTTCGGTCCACGGCAGCCTCAGGCGCCTCGAGGTCGAAACGATCGACGTCCTGATGATCCACGGCGCGGACACGGCCGGCGTCCTCGTCGACGAGCGCGTCCTCGAGGCCTATGAGCAGCTGAAGCGGGAAGGCGCCTATCGCTTCCGGGGGCTGTCGTGCCACGCCAATCAGGACGAGGTCGTGCGCAAGGCGGTCGATTGCGGGCTCTACGACATGGTCCAGATCGGGACCAACGTCTTCGACATCCAGGAGAACGCCGGCGAGATCGAAACCTACCCGGACTATCTGGGGGCGAGCGGCATCAGGGGCTTGCTCGAGCTGGCTCGTTCCCGCGGCGTGGGCGTCATCGCCATGAAGACATTGAAGGTCGGGGGCCGGCGCCAGGACCTCGGAAAATACAGGACCGGGGCCGTCTCCCTTTATCAGGCGATGCTCAAATGGGTCCTCGATGACCCCCGGATCGCGTCCGCCGTGACCGAGATCCTCAACCGGCAACAGATGGAGGAGGACCTGGGAGCGGCCGGGGCGAAGCTGACCGCCGCCGAGATGGCGGCCCTCGTCCGCTGCGTCCGCGAGAACGGGGCCGATACCTGCCGCGGCTGCGCCCGGTGCCGCCGGGCCTGCCCCGCTGGCGTGGCCACGACGGACATCCTCCGCGCCCTCGCCTACCAGGAGAGCTACGGCAAGGCCGGCCAGGCCCGCGACACCTACGCATCCCTCGATCGCGCGGAAAGGGCCTCGGCCTGCCGCGATTGCGGGGCCTGTGAGAGGGCCTGCCCTTACGGCGTCGCGGTGCGGTCCAGGATCAGGGAAGCCGGACGCATCCTGGCCTGAAAAAGACCCGTCGGCATCAGATCTGCCACGCGTAGCCGATCTTCAGGAAGAACGTCCGGTCGGTCCTGGTGATGCCGACGCGGCCGGGGCCGAGCGAGCTATCGAAGACGCCGCCCATCGCGTTGTCCGAATAGCCCAGGAAAAGGACGGTCCGCGGGTTGAGCTTGTAAGAGAACAGGAACTGGGCGAAGAGCTGGCGCGTCCGCGAATCGACGGGGGACGCGAACATGCCCGGGTTCCGCTCGAGGTCCTGGTACTGGAGGATGGCCCGGACGAAGGACCGGACGCTGAAGTTCCAAACGAGCTTGGCCTGGCTCAGGTTGGCCGTGTAGATCGTGCCGCCGCCGAGGAAGAGCCGCTCGAACGTGTGGCCGAGCACGAGGTTGAGGTGGCGGAGCAGGCTCAACGAGGCGTAGGGGCCGACCGAGAGGACTCTGGCCAGGCGCGACTCGTAGTAATCGATGCCCTGCCCGGCCTGGCCCTGGAGGCCGACCTCCGAGCCGCTGAAGGGCCGGATGTGGAAGTCGACCATCGCCGCGGCCGTGTCGAAATACCGCCCGTTATAGAAAGTCCTGGAGAATACGCCGTGGACGTTGAGCTGGGTCTCGAGGTCGCTTTGAATGAGAAAACCCGCCGTCAGGCCGCGGTCGGTCAGCGTGCCCCCATGATCATAAACGAACTCGCCGGCCGCGCCGAGGCGGATGTAGTTGAACCAGCTCTTCGGCTTGCCCCAGATCTGGCGGAAGAGCGCGGCCGAAGCGGTTCGGGTATCGACGCGGGGCACGAAGCCGGAGTCGGCCCGGAATCCCGGCGAGAGGTCCTCATAACGGGTCTGGATGATCCAAAACCGGGAGAAATGGTCGAACTCGAGGCTGATCGCGTTGCCGCCGAAGCGTCCCTCGCTTTGGCCGTAGGACAGGGCGACGGCGTCAGGATAATCCGTCTCGGAGCGGAGGAGCTGGAACGTGATCGAATTCTTCCGGTCGAGGCGGAAAAAGCCGTCGGCGCCGGCGACGTGGTTGGAATAGCCGCTTCCGGCCCGCCCCGCATAGAGGACGCCGAGCGTCGACATCTTCCCGATATCCTGGCGCAGGCGGAAGACGCCGCCGAAGACGTCTTGGCCGAGTGAGGCTTGGGACGAGCCCTGGTTCGAGGGGAGGAGCAGATTGGTGATCCGGTCCTCGTCCGCGAAGAATCCCATGGCCGTGCGGCCGGCCTTGCCGGTCAGCTTCGTCCCCCATAACGGGTCGGCCACGGTCCGGGTGAAGACAGCCTGGACCGGCGTCAGGAAGAAGTCGGCGCCCTCGAGGAAAAACGGCCGCTTCTCGGGGTAGAACAGGGCGAAGCGGCGGTTGATCTGGAGCTGGGCGACGTCGGCTTCGACCTGCGAAAAATCGGGGTTGGCCGCGGCGTTGAGGATGAGGTTCGGGGTGATGCCCCATTTGGCCGTGACGCCGGGCTCGGAGTCGACCTTTCCCCGGACGAGGGGGCCGTCCGGGTAGCCGGCCAGGTCCATGGCATCGGTCCGGCCCGCCGTAAAAGTCGGGTCGATCTCGATGTTCCGTCCGGGTGTCACCCCCTCGAATCCGGTCAGCTTGTTGAGCTGGCACAAGAAGCAATTGACGTTCCGGGAGCGCGGGTGCGATGTCATGCGGTGCCGGGCGTCCCGGGGCCACGACCGCTCGGCCCCGAAGCCCCAAGTCTGGGGGCCTTCGGAGCTGCGGAAGCGGAGCTGGCTGAGCGGGATGGCGATCTCGAGAGCCCAGCCCCAGTCGGTGATCCTGGCGGCCGCGCTCCAGATGGCATCCCATGAGAAATCCTCGTAGCCTTCGGACTCGCTGAAGATGGCGTCGGCTTGGACGCCCATGGGATTGACCCGGAACTGGAAGGCGCGGCGTTCGTCGTTGAACGAATCGACGATGATGCTGACGTGGTCGTCGAGGATGAGCGTGTCGGTATCGTCGCGGTCCATGAGATGGGCCCGGATCTTCTTCGGCTCCGGGTCGAAGCACCGAAATCCGATATAGAGGCTGCGGAGATCGTAGGTCACCAGGCATTCCGTCTTGACGGGAGACGGAATATTGTCACCCGGCTGCCATTCGTAGGGCAGCGGGATGGCCGGGGCCGCCGCCCAGGCTTCTTCGTCGAGGATCCCGTCGATCCGGATCGGGACGGCGGCCCTGGCGACATCGAACCGGGCGGACGCGACATCCTCCGACGGTTTGACGGGCGCTTGTGACGGCGAGGCCGGAGCGACCAGAACGGCCCAAAGTGAAAGAACCGGCAAGACCAGGGAGAGTCGGCGGATCGGGCTCATGGCGACTCCTTGGGACCTTCTATCCTATATACTCCGGACGGCGACAAAGGGTTGAGCAAGGGGAATGGACGCTCCCACCGGGCCGTCCCTCGCCCCGTTTCAGACCCGAGTCCGCGTGATCTTGGCCACGAGGGCCGAGGTCGGGTCCGGGCAGCGCACATATTCCGTCGTGACGCCCTCGGGATCGATCACCTTGGCGTAGGGCGTCCCCTCGTATTTCCAAGGCAGGGTGACGCCGTTCTCGAGGAGGCGGACGAATTCGTTGAGGCTGGCCCGGAGCCAGGGACAGATCTCGCCCCAGTCGGCGGGGTAGGCGAACTTCTCCCCTTTCGGATGGCACCAGGAATCGGGGCGCGCTTCGAAGATCTCGATGTCGATCTTGTACCGCTTGGGCCTCGGAGGAGGAGGCGGCGGCGGGACTTGACCGTTCTTGTCCTCGCCGGCGACGGTCCCGGCGGCGGCCATGAAAGCCGCGGCGGCGCATCCGGCCTTGCCCATGAAATCCCTTCGGTCCATATGTCGACTCCTTTCGTCCGGGCTTTGATCGGCATTATTGCACACAACATGCCATCCTCCTCAAGTCCGGCCGCCGCGCTCCGCTGCCCGGGAACGCCCCCGCCGGACTCGAAAAGCGCTTCACGCGGCGCGTAAAGGGAATTACAATGGGGTCAAGGGAATTTACTCAGCGGCCGGCGTCTAAACGCCGGGAGGGCTCCCGGCGAAGTCTCAAGTGAGCGGGGCCGGGGGTGAAGACCGGCCGGCGCCGGAGGAGGTGGGACCGTGACCCGGAGCGAAAAGGCCGTCCTGATCGTGGGGGTTCTCTGGCTGGCCTCCTGCGCTCCGGCGAGGCAGGCCGTCGTCACAACGGCGCCGCGTCCCGTCGATGGGAGCGCTCGGATCGCCGAGGCCGATACCCTCTACGCCGCGGGCCATTATACGGCCCTGAAGGAGGCGCGCCTCATCTATGGCCAAGCCCTGGCGGCGAACGGCGCGCGCGGCGACATCGCCGAAAAGTACCTCCGCGCGGCGATGGCCTTTGAGCTGAGGCAAAAGGACCTGGGCGTCCTCCCCGCGCCTCCCGCCATCGACCCGGTCGCGCTGATCGCGGCCCATCCCGCCCTCTCAAATTACGCGTCATGGCTCGAGCTGTTGGGCGCGCTCCCCAATAAGATCAAAGGCATCCCGGGGATCGATCAGACCGGAGGCCGGACGGACGACGCCATGCTCGATTGGATGGGCGACCGCGTGCCGGTCATCGACAAGGAGCTCGAGGGAGCGGCGTTGACCGACGATCTGGCCGCCGTCCTCCGGCTGGCCCTGCGCCGGGAGTTTGATTTCAAGTTCCGGGACAAGTTCGACCCGAAGACCTACACCGGACTTCATCCCGGTTCGCGCCTGGTCGCGTTTCAGGCCGCCATCACGCCGACCTTCAAGGTCCCGGAGCTCGAGGCGCTCCTCGCCCTCGATCCGGGATTCACAGAGATCCATTATTACCTCGGCGAAGACGCGCTCCTCGCGGGACACCTCCTCACCGCCGAACGGCACGATCTCGCCGTCAGGGAGAAGATCCCCGATTCGCTGTCCGTCATCATCTCTCTGGCCAAGGTCGCTTTCCAGACCGAGGAGACGGAGATCTGCCTCGATGACAACGAGCAGGCCTTGGCGCTCCTTCCGACCTACCGGGATGCCCTGCTCGGCAAGGGCCTCTGCCTCGGCCACCTCGGCCGGAACGAGGAAGCCCTGGCCGTCCTCGGACGTCTCCTCGAGCTCGGCACATATTACATGGGCGAAGGCCATTTCTGGACGGCTTGGAATCTCAACGAGCTCGGCCGGTTGGACGAGGCGCGGCGGTCGGTCGAGTCGGCCAAGGTCTTCCTCGTCGGCGTGAGCGATCTTTCGTCCCTCTCCGGCATCATCGCCTACCGGCAGGGGCGGCTCGATGACGCGGAGAAGGACCTCCGCCAGGCCCTCGACCTCGAACCGTCGGCGAGCGACGCCGCCTATTACCTGGGGAAGCTCTACGCCGACCGCAAGGACTGGCTGAATTCGGGGATCTATTTCGCCGGGGCCGCCCTGTCCTACGAAGAAAAGGAAAAAGGCCTCGAGACGAAGATCGGCGAGATCGAGGCTTCGGACATGTCGCCGGAGAGAAAAGCCCGCTTGGTCGCGAAGAAGAAGGCCCAGATCCTGTCCGTCCAGGTGACCAAGGCCACGTGCCAGTATAACGGCGCCGCCGGCTATCACAACGCCGGGTCTTTCGGACGGGCCCTGGAGCTGGCCCGGCTGGCCGCCGCGCACCCGGCCTTCGCGGAGAAGGCCGCCGAGCTCATCAAGATCATCCAGAGCCGCTAGGCCGCGCGCCGTCCGGACGGGCGGGAAAAGGTGTATAATGGCGCCTTTCGAGGAGCGCCGTTATGCCCGATAACACTGCGAACACCCTCAGCCGCCTCTTCATCGAGTCCTGCCGCGCCCACAACAGGGCCGGGCGGATGATGACCAAGACCGACGGGGCCTGGGTCAAGATCTCCACGGAGGAGATCGCGGCGACCGTCCGTCGCCTCTCGCTCGGATTTCAGGCCCTCGGCCTGAAGCCCGGCGACCGCATGGCCATCCTCTCCGAGAACAGGCCCGAGTGGGTCATGGCCGATTTCGCCGCGCTCTGCGCCGGAGCGGTCACCGTGCCCATCTACACCTCGCTCCTCCCCGACCAGGTCCGCTACATCATCGGCGACTCGGGGGCGAAGATCGTCGTTTGCTCCGACATCGAAATGTGGGCCAAGGTCGATGCCGTCCGGAGCGAGCTTCCGGAGCTCGAGCGCGTCATCGTCATCGAGGGCGATCCCCCGGCCGGGACCCTCGCCCTGTCGGACGTCGCGGAGATGGGCCGGCGCCTCGAGGGGGACGAATCCGGGCGCTTCAAGAAGTCGGCCGAGGCGGTCCGGCCCGGGGACCTGGCCTCCATCATCTATACGTCGGGGACGACCGGACTGCCCAAGGGCGTCAAGCTCAGCCATGCCAATTTCGTCAGCAACGTCGTGTCGCTGACCGAGGTCATCGATTTTTGCGCCGCCGATTCCGCCCTGTCCTTTTTGCCTCTGTCCCATGTCCTCGAGCGGACGGGAACGTTCTTTCTCTTTCATGTCGGGGCGGCCATCGCCTATGCCGAGAGCATCGAGGCCGTGGCCGCGAACCTGGTCGAGGTCCGGCCGACGATCATCATCAGCGTCCCCCGCCTCTTCGAGAAGATCTACTCCCGGATCATGGACCAGGTCATGGCCGGCTCTCGGCTGCGCCGCGCCGTCTTCGTCTGGGCCCTGGCGACGGGCAAGAAGTACGCGGCCAGGACGATCGCCGGCGAGCGCGTCCCGGCTCATCTGGCCTTCAAGCAGGCCCTTGCGACGAAGCTCGTCTTCTCCAAGATCACGGCCCGGACGGGCGGCCGGATCCGGTACGCCATCTGCGGCGGAGCGCCTCTCTCGAAGGATATCGTGGAGTTCTTTTTCGCCATAGGCCTGATGGTCCTGCCCGGCTATGGGCTGACGGAGACGTCGCCCGTCCTTACGGCCAACACGCCCGGCAGGATACGCTTCGGGACGGTGGGCAAGCCCGTCCCGGGGGTCGAGCTCCGGATCGCCGAAGACGGCGAGATCCTGGCCCGCGGCCCCAACGTCATGACGGGCTACTACAAGAACGAGGCCGACACGCGCGAGGTCCTGAAGGACGGCTGGCTCTACACGGGGGATATCGGCCGGCTCGACGAGGATGGGTTCCTGATCATCACCGACCGCAAGAAGGACCTCATCGTAACGTCGGGCGGCAAGAACGTCGCCCCCCAGCCCATCGAGAGCCTCATCCAGGCCAGTCCCCTCATCGCCAGCGCCGTCGTCGTCGGCAGCAGCAGGAAGTTCATATCGGCCTTGATCGTCCCGGATTTCGAGAAGCTCGAAACCCTGGCCCGGGCGCGCGGCATCGATTTCAAAGACAGGGCCGAGCTCTGCCTCCGGCCCGAGATCGTCGATCTCCTCCTCGCCGAGGTCAACCGCATGACGCCCGAGCTGGCCTCCTATGAAAGGGTCAAGAAGATCGCGGTCCTCGACCGAGATTTCGACATCGACCTGGGGGAGGTCACCCCGACCCTCAAGGTCCGGCGGAACATCGTCGAACAGAAGTACGCCGACGTCATCGCCTCTCTCTATCAGGACTGATGAAAACCACAAGCTTCCTCTCCCATCTCGAATGCGGGCTCTGCGGCGAGCGGCTTGACGCCGACCGGCTGTGGAACCTCTGCCCCAAGTGCGGCAAGCCGCTCCTGGCCCGCTACGATCTCGAGGCGGCCCGCGCGGCCGTGGCGCCGGAAGACCTGCCGGGCCGCGAGCCGACGATGTGGCGCTACGGCGAGGTCCTGCCCGTCCGCGACGAGGCCTTCCGGCTCTCGCTCGGCGAGGGGTTCACGCCGCTCCGCCGCGCTCCCCGGCTCGAAGGCGAGGCGGGACACGGCCCGCTCTACGTCAAGGACGAGGGGCTCAACCCGACGGGATCATTTAAAGCGCGGGGGCTGGCCGCGGCGGTGTCCCGGGCCTTCGAGCTGGGCGTCGAGGCCGTCTCGATCCCGACGGCCGGGAACGCCGGCTGCGCGATGAGCGCCTACGCCGCCCTGGCCGGTCTCGAGGCCCACGTCTTCATGCCGGCCGACGTCCCCCGTCCGTTCATCAACGAGTGCCGGGTCCTCGGGGCAAGTGTGACGCTCATCAAGGGGCTCATCACGGACTGCGGCAAGGCGGCCCGGGAGGGCGTCGAGAAGCACGGGCGGTTCGACGTCTCGACCCTCAAGGAGCCCTACCGCATCGAGGGCAAGAAGACGATGGGCTATGAGGTCGCCGAGCAGATGGGCTGGCGGCTGCCCGACGTCATCATCTACCCGACCGGCGGCGGCACCGGGCTCGTGGGCATGTGGAAGGCCTTCGCGGAGATGGAGAAGCTCGGCTGGATCGGCCCGAAGCGGCCGCGCATGGTCACGGTCCAGTCGACGGGCTGCGCCCCCATGGTCAAAGCCTTCGACGAGGGCAAGGAGTTCGCGGAGCCCTGGCCCAACGCTAAGACGATCGCCGACGGGATGCGGGTGCCGGCGGCCGTAGGCGACTTCCTCATCCTCCGGGCCCTGCGCGAGAGCGGTGGCACCGCCGTGGCCGTTCCCGACGGCGAGATCCTGGATGCGACCTTTCTTATGGGCAAGACGACCGGCATCTGGCCGGCGCCCGAGGGCGGAGCGACCCTGGCCGCGCTGTTGCGCCTGAAGAAGAGCGGGTGGATCCGCGACGGCGAATCCGTCGTCCTCTTCAACACCGGGAACGGCGCGAAATATTCCCACATCTGGGATTGAAGGGACTGGAACGAAGGGACTGTCCCCGCAGGGGACTGTCCCTCTGCTCTACCCGACGCCCGATTGCTATTCCCCGCCCGGATAGGGTAAATCTTAGCCTGAGAGCCGCGTGAGGAGGAAACCCATGAGTCATGATCGCCTATCTCGGAAGGCCGGGGTCCTTCTGATAATGGCTTTGTTGGCGCCCCGGATGGTCCCCGCGCAGAGCCAGGAAGGCCCCCTCGCCGGGTTCGTCCGCGCTTCCGGCCCCTCCTCCGCCGCGGCTCCCGTCGTCTGGGAAGGCCGATTCAGCGGTTACACGAACTATTGGCAGAGCATCGCCTGGCGCTGGTTCCAGCACGGCAATCTCTTCCTCATCGGGCAACCCGATGTCGGGCAGGCCGTCGCCCAGAACAAGGCCGACATCGGCGAGGAGCTCGGTCTCCCCGGACTCGTCCTCGACGAGGGATTCCTCGCGGCCTGGCTCGGGAGCCGGCCCGCCGAGCTCGATGACCCGGCCGACGAGGCCCTCGCGAAGACGCTCGGCCGGGGCGACGCTCTCGTCTGGGCCACGCCATCAAGCCCCCTCGGCGCGAAGCTTCTATCCAAGGCTCCCGGACTCGCCGGCGCCCGGGCCGCTCTCGGCAGCTATCAAGCCAGGGCCGCGGGCTACCGCGAGCTCATCGCGTTCGCCCTCTTCAAAGGTGACAGGCGCATTTTCGCCGTCATTTCCGGGAACGCAGGCGACCGGCGCCGTTTTCGGGATCTTCTCGCGGGAGTCCGCGACGTCGTCGGCCGCTATGACCTCCATCGCGGCTGGTTCGGGACGGGGACGCTCCTGCACAGCGTCACCTGCCATCCCGGGCA
>Ga0326726_10004283_pt1 | contig 13029 bp, 10 predicted proteins | sample MHFenrmetagenome_2_FD_207603 | JGI IMG/M metagenome (GOLD analysis project Ga0326726, IMG submission 207603) | Lab enriched peat soil microbial communities from Michigan Hollow, Ithaca, NY, United States - MHF15MN | ecosystem: Environmental > Terrestrial > Soil > Wetlands > Peat | place: USA... | reverse complement strand
GACAGGCATGTTGGAGACAAGTTCACCATCACTGCAAAGACCAACCTCGCGATAGATGACGAAGTCCTCGTACAGGTCTACTCATCATCATTCAAGCCGACTCAGAAGAGCCAGAGCGGTGAGTTCAGCGGCGCAACCGGTACGATTAAAGTCACCAAGGGTGACAGCGGTCTTAACGCGCTCTCGTTCGATGTTGATGCGTCAACATTCAAACCAGACGAGTACATTGTTACTGAAGACGCAGTCATCCAGGACGCCACCGGCACTGCACTGTTCAACGTTCTTGAAGGCCCTGCCCCAACCGCAGTCCCGACAACCGTTGTAACAACTGTAGTGACCACGGTCCCAACCACCGTCCCGACAACAGCAACACCCACCCCGACCCCGACTCAGTCGCCCGGGTATGGTGCATTGATTGCATTAATCGGCCTCGGTGCAGTTGCGTTTATCGTCGTGCGCAGGCACTGAACTAAAATCTAAAATCTCTTTTTTTTCGAAACCTTTCCCGATAAAAATGTAAACTGTAATTTGCTGCAGTCCTACGCTGATTTTCACGATTTCTTCCGATTTGAATTCGGGTAATGATACTCTTTTATTGTCCAATGCGGTCAACGTAGATGTGAGAAGGTAGATTCATGCGATACTTCCCCCCTTGAGTGAGGAGATCAAATCAATGAAATTAAATGTAAAAAATCTGGATATTGCATCGCGGGGTGTGCTGCTCAATCGTGCGGACGCCCGCAGCATCGGTGTGCTCGATGGTGACAGGGTTCAGGTAATCAATCCAAAAAATGGTGTTTCGGTTGCGGCTTTTGTAGAGACTACGTCGACCATTACCCCACAGGAAACGATAGGTATCTATCGCTTCACAAACGAGAGACTTCATCTTGAGGACGGAGCTGAGATAGAAGTCAGGGAAGCCGCACGACCTGCATCACTTGACTATGTCAAGAAGAAAATGGATGGGGGCAAAATCTCCAAAGAGGAGATGCTGACCATTATCAAGGATGTTGTGAATGACGATCTGTCATCAGCAGAAATCACGGCTTTTATTATTGCATCGTATATCAATCCGCTTGATATGGATGAAGTGGAACACCTTACCCGTGCCATGGTTGAAACTGGCGAACGTATAAAGTTTGCATCCAGACCTATTGTGGACAAACATTCAATTGGTGGTGTTCCCGGCAACAAGATCTCGTTACTCGTTGTTCCTATCATTGCTGCAAGTGGATTGAAGATACCAAAGACAAGCTCGCGTGCAATAACCGGAGCAGGAGGCACTGCCGATCTCATGGAAGTCCTGGCAAACGTCGAGTTCTCTGCAGCGGAAGTGCAGAAAATGACGGAAAAGGTGGGGGGAGTCATAGTATGGGGAGGTGCGACCAACATAGCTCCTGCGGATGACCGCATCATCATCCAGGAATATCCATTTAAAATCGATGCCCGTGGCCAGATGCTGGCAAGCGTCATGGCAAAAAAATTTGCAGTAGGGGCAAATCTTGTTGTAATTGATATCCCCGTCGGCCAGCATACCAAGGTCCCCGGGATGCAGGAAGGGAAAAAACTTGCCCGTGAATTTATCGAACTTGGAGAAAGGCTTAACATGAAAGTCGAATGTGCCCTGACGTATGGGGATATTCCTGTTGGCCGCAGTATTGGTCCTAAACTTGAAGTGATTGAAGCTCTCCGGGTGCTTGAGGGTGCAACTGAACCGAACTCCTTTATCCAGAAGAGCTTATCTCTTGCGGGTATTGCCCTTGAAATGTCAGGTAAAGCTGCACGAGGTACCGGCACTGCCATGGCACAGGACATCCTTCAGAAGGGAAAGGCTATTGAAAAATTCCGCCGGATTATTGAGATCCAGGGGGGAGATCCGAACGTTAAATCCAGTGATGTTATTCCCGGAGAACACCAGTTTGTAGTAAATGCCCCATCATCCGGATATGTGATTGAAATGAATAACCTGTCACTCATCACTCTTGCCCGTTCCGCAGGAGCCCCCCATGATCCTGGCGCCGGTATTCTGTTGCACTCAAAGAAGGGCAATCTCATCAAAGCAGGGGAACCTCTTTTTACTATCTTTGCTGAAAGGAGCTGGAGGCTGCAGAAAGCAATTGAGGATGGACGGCGTCTCATGCCAATCATTGTAGAAGGAATGCTTTTAGACCGAGTACCTCCAGCATCGGAGATATAGACCGATGTTCTCATATAGAAGCAGCGGGCGATATTCATTATGTATCGACTGAGAAGTCGTTTCCTTATCACCCTGTTGTGCATCATTTTCCTTTGCAGCTCTGTTCAGGCAACGATCCTGCAAATTTCGGTGAGGGATAGTTCAGATAATTCAACAATTCCACACGCCACAATATTTCTGAATGGAGTCAGCTATGCAAAAACTGATAACAACGGACAGGTTTCTCTCACTCATTCCGGAATAGATGATCAGTTGATCCGGGTTACTATGGCCGGGTATAAAGACTGGGAAAATGTAGTGCCAAAAAACGAAACATCGCTCCTAGTAAACCTTAGCCGGAAGAGTCTCGTCCTGAAAATAGGCCTTTATGACTCTGATTCGCTCGGGCTCATATCAGGTGCGCGTGTAAATATTTCTGCGGAAAATCTGACGCAGACAAAATTGACAGATACCGCGGGTTCAGTGACGTTTGAGGTAAATGCAACAACGTTGTATTCTATTGATATCACTGCTCCGGATTACCTGTCACGTAAAGGTGTTATTGACATAGGCACTGAAGATACGGGTGCTCAATACTGGCTTCTCCCCTCAAACCGTTTCTCATTTATTATAAAAGATAAAGATAGCCTGACGGCCATCCCTGATGCCGAAGTGCGACTCGATGCCATACTTGCAGGAAAGACCGATGCCAGAGGTGTTCTGACAATTCCTGTTACACGAGGCAAAGTACATACCATCGAGATTAAAAAACCTGGGTATCAGACTTATACCGAAGCAAAAGTAATCAATGAAACGGACGCCTTAGATTCTGTTGTGCTTTCAAAAGCGCTTCTGGGAGTGTTTATCTATACCCTTGATGAAAATCGCGTTCCGATTAATGGTACAGAATTTTACATTAATGGAACCCTCGTGGGAACTACCAACAAGTATGGCCGAAGCAATTTTCCCGGCCTTGTTTCCGGTTCATATATGGTCGAAGCCAGAAAGACCGGTTATGTCTCACTGAATCGAACAATTCTTGTAGCTAATCCGGGGGAAGAATTTACATTTGAGATGACGTTTGAAACAGCAGGGCTTACGATTTTTGTCGAGGAAAAAGACCAGAAAATACTACCAGACGCAACAATAATAATTAATGGTAACACGGTGGGCAAAACTGATGATCATGGTCAGTATACTACGAAGGTCAAATTCAACACACTTTACAATATTTCAGCAGCAAAAGATACATATCAGACAGCATCGATCCAGACGCAGTTTGTTCAGGGAAATGCTACCCCATCAGTAACCCTCATAATGGAAAAGAATCCCGACTGGGGACTTATCACGCTGATCGTAGTCGGAGCAGTTGCTATTCTTGTGTTGTTTGGAATCATCAGGATGTTTGGCGGCCGGAAGCGACGACATGTTATGAGAAAAAACGATATATAATTTTTTATTTAGGGAAAAAAAGCGGACCCAGCGGGAATCGAACCCGCGTCCTTGGGTTCGAAGCCCAAGAGGATGTCCTCTACCCCATGGATCCTTCTCATCTCTTATATATCAAAAGATATTAAGCATTTTCTACCGATAATGTTAGTGAATGATTCTATCTGCACCGGAGATAATCCGTCGTCTCGACCGCAATTGCGGCGGGGGAAACCTGGTCATCACTCCCTATAGCAGCGAATGCCAGCAGCCTGCATCGTATGACCTGCGTGCTGCCGGAGATATACATCTCCCAAAAGGAACCTGTACGCTTGTCCCAACGCTTGAATGGGTCGAGCTCCCAAAGGATCTTGCCGGGACGCTCCGCTGCAGGTCCTCGTTTGGGAGGCGGGGTGTTCTTCTTGGTGCCGGGTTTATCGATCCGGGATTTCATGGGCAATTGACCTTATGCATGACCAATCTGGGAGGCGATGACATCATCATACGGAAGAACGATCGGGTGGTGCAGATGATTCTTCATGAAGTTAGGGAGAACAACCAGTGTTATTCGGGTCGTTATCAGGACAGCCGTGGCGCAGTGGAGGCAAAGTGAGCATGATCCGCACAGAAAGAAAATATATTGAAATTCTTCGCATTCTCAAGGAACACCGTGATCCGATAGGAGCGAAGCGACTTTCAGAACTCATGGCAGAACGGGGTTTTATTCTCAGTGATCGGGCAGTTCAGTATTATCTCAGCTATCTTGATACCATGGGGTTCACTGAAAAGATCGGTAATCAGGGAAGGATATTGACAAGGACCGGACTGGATGAGACTGATAATGCTCTTGTTGATGACAGGATAGGATTTGTCATCTCAAAACTCGAGCGTCTTGCATACCGGAGCACATTTGATCCTGCAACCAGTACCGGAGATGTCGCTTATAATCTCTCAATCGTTCCCCTTGAGTCATTTGAAAAGGTCAAATCCGCATTTGATGAGGTTGTGAAAGCAGGGTGCGGTTTCTTTAGTTCTTACAGGATAGTCGAACGGGACCCACGGGTTCCGTCAGGATCGGTTGGATTCATTACCATCTGCAGTATCTCTATGGATGGCGTGTTCCAAAGAAACGGTATACCGGTAAAGATGGCATATGGAGGGAGGCTGGAGATCGAGCAAGGGACACCAAAACGGTTCAAGGATCTGATCGGTTACCGGGGAACAACGATAGATCCGCTCGAACTTTTTATTTCGTCAGGGCTTACTTCTATTTCAACTTACTCACGTTCCAAATCCGGTATTGCATTGGCAAATGTGCGGGAAGTCCCCTATTCTGCAAGAAGCCGGGTCGAGGAAACGATCCGTCTGATGAACGAATGTGGCTTTGTTTTTCCCGTTGTTATGGGAACTCAGGTCTTCAACCTGCCCACAAATCCTTTCCGACTTTCGATAGTTGCATTCAGCGGACTAAATTATATTGGAAATACCGTAGAACATGGTATTGATATCTCTACTGAGATCGGTGCTGGTAACATTCAGTTTGCAAAAGTGATGGAAATTAATTGATCAGATCCCTGAGGTGTCATCTTTTTTTGAAGTGTTCTTCTCTCGAGTGTCGGGTGATTTGAATGCCTCTGTGATTTGAACAATGCTTTCCGGTTCATCCTTAATCTTTGATTCCATGGAATTTTTTTTCGTTTTCAGATCCGTATGGATAAGTGCCGAATCCTGCACTTGGGGACTAGCAGACCTGTGAACATCCTTTCCCTCAAAAATATGGTCTTTTGACTTTCTTGCGAATTTCTTAATTTCGATCTTTATTCCTTCGGAATCGGCCTGCCTCGAATATACTTCAGGTCGCATAATTATTGAACCATCATCGTCTTTTCCAGAAAAACCCTTACTGTCTCGTTCTGGAACTTGAGTTTCCAATATCTCTGAACGCACCCTCTTTCTTTGTATGATAACTCTTCTTTTCTCCGGCGGCAGCGGGGAAACGTCAGCAGGTTTAAACTGTTCAGGTTCATCTTTGCTTGGTATTTTTTTGGAAATTTCTCTTTTTAGTCTGGTAATTTCAGAAGGATTTACAGGATGCGTTTGCAATTCGGATCCTGCCGTCGCCTTATGACCCTGGATTGCCATTGTTCGCTGTCGCTGTAGTTCTCTTTCAATTATTTGTCGTTCCATTTCCTTTGTTCTTATCCGTTCATCACCTTTATGCGGTAGTTGTTTATCATCCGGTATCCTGGAATCTGCACTATAGGTTGATTTATTGTTCTGAGACGTCCCTTGTACCGATGAAACGCGTGATCGTTGACGTGGTGCAGATTGCGTAGTATGATTGTCAGGATTCTGCGCAACTACCCGAAGTCGTGACACACGAGGTTCTTCCATTTTCATTTTGCCCTCAGTACCTGCCGATATCAGAGGTAGTGTTTCTTTGGTCAGGTGTGATTTTGCAGCGGGATGATGCGGCCCCCCCTTTCCGGGATCTGTTGCATCTGAGAAGATTTTGCGAGGTGAAACATCATTCGGGGCTGTAGATTGTTGAGTCTCCTCAGACCCGGCTGAATAATCTTCCTCAACCTGCCCGAATTTTCCGGAATCCTGTATACCTGATATTTGGCTTTTTCGGGACTTCACAGGAAGAACGAGCATCTCATCTTTTAATATTTTTTCACCATGAGGGGGGGAAACTCCCAACTCTTCGCCACTGATGCTGAAGTGTTCAGAAGCGGAAATTGTATCAAATTCTGATTGTGTTAATATCGGAAGGCTGTCCTGGCGACTGGATTTATATTGGCTTTGAATTTCCTTGAGTTCTGTGATTCGGGGAATATTTTCAAGTCCGGAGAGCATGATGATAATTGCCACGTTTTTTGTATTCATCACGGGATAATCGCCGGATCTTGTTTCCAGTCCGGCTATACTTCTATCGATCCATTTACGCACGGTCATATACCCCTTCATAGATAACTCGTGAGATGGACCGGCAATAAGAATCAAAGCCTTGTGCGCACTTGTCATATCGCAGGGTGTCGATATCTCATGATAAATTGCCTGCTTGGCAAGGTCAACAATCCGGGAAGCTTTTATCTTGTGCGCATCAGGAAACAGACCTGCCGGGTGCCAGCTGGTCAAGAAACTTAACGGATGATGTGGCAGGCGTTCTACTGCATACCCGATGGTAATATACCCCATCCCTTTCATGGTATTGAGCACTTCACCTGAATCCAGTACAACTTCTGCCAGATCGAGTCCTCCATCAGCCTTGAACTCCCCGGCTCTCAGAATCAGACTTATCCTCCTGACAATTGCTTCGTTCAAGTGTAAATATGTTGCAAGTTGTGGTGAAATATCAGGATCTTGTTTCCTGAACCCGAGTTTTTCAGCCAACCCTTTTTCTTTTTTTACAAGTGTTGATCGTTGTGCCTTGGTTTTTTTATACCACGTCTCATTGTCAAAGAGAACAATCCCGTCAAGAAGGGGTGATAGCATTTCAATGTCATCGGCTGCTTTTGCCGAGTGACGCTCCCCCTCGGCAAGACAGGGAAGTGTAACCAGACCGAAGATTGGTTCCGCAGTCGAAGAACGAAGTGAGGCGATGACATGAGGTGCCACATCCACCATACTTCCGCCGAGCCCGCAGCACATAAAGATTGCATCAGTTTCACCACTTTCAAAATTCTGGACACGAGAAACAATTTCCCCGATATCAATTGTTGCAGTCAGTGTGTCTCCTTCCTCACCCGTATGAAGATCCGGGTCAAAGGGTGGGAAAAACAGTTTTGCATTCTCAGGCAGGCTTCCAAGCTGAGCTAAGGCATCCGAATTTACATCGATTGCAAGTGCCTGTACACATATTACTTTGCTGCTACGCCGATCTGTCGCATAGAGACTATTAACAATCCTGCAACCTGCGCCACCCAATCCAATAGCTAGTATTCGCATACAATAAATCCCGATTAAAACACTATACGATCCCCTAAAGATTACTATATTATTATTTTACTGAAAGTTCAATATCTTATAGGATATCAATGTGTAATGATTTGATAATAAATGTATTTTCAAAAAAATGGTGATAAAAAAATAAAATATCTTATATTTTGAGTTAAGATCTCTCAACTATTAGAACAACATTTGAAGAAATGGAACCAAATAATCATATAATTAACTGTAGGCGAAAAACGTCAGAGGGACGATTGATTGAACATATCTTGGTGCGTTCCCTTCCGTTTAAGGACCCAAATAGAAGATCCCAGTTAAAAAAACGTTAAAATGGGCAAATTTTGGGCGGATTGCGCAAAAGCATCAACGCAAAATGATAATTTATTTAAGCGTATGGACGGTAATACTGAATGAGGTGAATAACCCTTGACATATGGAATTGAATTTGTACCAGGAAATGTCAATGTAAAGCAAGTTGTCAACTTCTGTAAACTTGCAGAATCCAAAGACATAGATTTCGCATGGATCACCAACCACTACAACAACCGTCACTGCTACCCCACCCTTGCAGCAATTGCTCAGGCAACAACAACCCTGAAAATGGGTCCGGGTATCATGAACTCATTCACTGACACGCCAGCGGCGATGGCATCATTCTTCTGCACGCTTAACGAGATTTCTGATGGTCGCGCAGTGCTGGGGATTGGCCCAGGTGATCTCTCAACCCTCCCGAAGCTTGCAATTCAGGCCGAGAAGCCGGTAGCGCGTCTCGAAGAGGCAGTTACCCAGATCCGTAAGCTCTGTGCCGGTGAGGAAGTCAAGAAATCAGGGATGAAATTCTTTGATTACGACGGTGCAAAGCTTACGGGTGTTAATCTCCCGGGCAAGAAAGGCGTCCCGATCTATATCGGTGCGCAGGGCCCCAAGGTCCTCGAACTTGCAGGAAGGGTTGGAGACGGTGCACTGATCAACGCATCCAATCCAAAGGATTTCGCCATTGCAATCCCGATCATCAAGGCTGCAGCTGACAAAGTCGGCAAGAAGAACTTTGATGTCGGTGCATACACCGCAATGTCAATCGACTTGAGTGAAAAGAAGGCACGGAACGCAGCAAAGATTGTTGCCGCATTCATCGCAGCAGGCTCCCCGCCAGAACTTCTTACACGCCATGGACTCGATCTCAACAATGTTGCAAAGATTAAGGCGGCACTTGGAAAGTTCGACTTCAAGACGGTTGGGGAACTTGTCGGAGACAAGGAGATCGACGCATTTACCATCGCAGGAACTCCTGAAATGGTGAAGGCAAAGTGTGATGCCCTGACAAAAGCCGGTGTCACCCAGATCATCTTTGGTTCACCACTCGGTCCTGACATGACCACATCGATCCGCCTCCTTGGCAAGTATGTAGTATAAGCGCAGAATCGGAATTCTGCCCAGATACCACTGAAAGCAAAGAGGCAGGAATGCCTTAAAAAAATAGACTTATTCTTTTTTTAATGAACATACAATTAATTGAAATTTAATTCAAAAGATATTTGATAAAAAAATTATACGATATCGCGTAGGTAGAATTTGTGCGGACCAAGTTTTCCGCCATAGTTGCCTGCACTTATCTTTTTTATACCGTTAACTGAACAGGCTGCATGAATTCCGTCATGCATTGCCTGCTTTACAACATCATAGTTTGTCCCATCGATAACAATTTCAAAGATCGCACGTACTCCTTCAGGAACAAGACTCTCCGGAAGTGTGTCTTTGAGAGAAGGACAGAAAAGGTGATTGGTTGTCGCTTTCATAAATTTATATTTTAGGCTCCCGATCTTTGAACCGCTTGACACAACCCCGCCCGGGAAAGAACATATGGCTTCTTCAATTTCCATGATTGACTCCACAGCAACCTGTGCGGCGTTTAATGCTGTTGTCTGCGTAATACCCATGACAAAGAAATTCCCGCCGGCAATGCCCTTTACAACGCCAATTTCCTCCTCGATAAAAAAGTCTCCGCCCATACAGGGTATAGCCCATACATCCCGATCACGAATTTTTGTCTGATACTCAAAACCATCCCCGAAATAATGTAACTTTGTTGAAATTTTTTCGGTTGCATGGGGAAGGCCATTGAACACCCTTGTTGTCGGGGCAGTCAGAACACATTCGGCGAGGCGTTCGATAACCTGTTCTTTTAAAAGTTTCTTGTCTGGATGAACCATCAGTATCCCGATGCCGGGTCTCCCGTCCGGTGACTTCTGTGGGGAGACGAGACAGGCAATTCCTGCTTCGGTACCGCATCCGATGACCGACGTGGCGTAACCTGTTGCCGAGATCGCTGCGATTTCAGCCAGATCCCTTTTTGCCGCGGTAATCAGGATCGATGCAACATACGCATCGAAGGCTTCTGCAAAGGTGTCTTCGATCCAGACATCGTCGTGCATAAATCCTTCACTGCCGGCATCAATAATTTCATCTGTTAAGCCTTTGATTTCTTGTCTGTTGTAATTATTCGGTGTCACTTAAGATTACCTCTTAATCTGTTAAGGGGTAATTAATGATTGAACTTAATAAAATCTTGCCGGAACAACAAAAAAACGGTTACTTATTCTCTATGAGCCAAAGGGGAGGGCAGGAAGGCCCGCAGGCGAAGCGGCATTGTTGTAGTGTTTCAGGCTACCCAGCGATTTTTCCATGACCTTGTTCAATAATATGAGGACAGCACCATCGTTTTGATATTGTATTCTCATTATGTTTTTTTCTAGAATTCATTCAAATATATCATAGAATTGGGGAAGGAACCATGAAGGTCAATTCTGATGTTTTATGATGATTCCATTATCAGTGAGGGTTAGGAAGTTCAATGTGCAAACGACTATCTTATCCCACCGAAAATATGATCGTGAACGCGGATGTTTAACCTCAGGGAAGTCCCGACTGCTAAAGGTACATTACAGTATCGTGAAGAACATCTCACCGGACTTACATGCAGGATTAGCCCGGACCGGTTGAACCGACATATAGATCATGTGTCGAATATTCCAATGAACTCGGATTCCTGTCCTTTCTGTCGGGAAAATGTTTTTTCGGCGACGCCAACTTTTCATGATGGAAACCGGATCATCAAGGGTGAGAGCGTCACGTTTCCCAACCTATTTCCCTTTGGCGAAGGTCATGTCGTTACGGTTATAACCCGTGAGCATTTTGTCCATACGTTCAGCCGCCAGCAGATTGTGGATGCACTTTTCAGCCAGATCGAAGCGCTCCAGCGTATTGATGGGTATCCAAGTATCAACTGGAATTTTCTTCCGTCAGCTGGTGCAAGTCTTATCCATCCACATATGCAGGGGCTGTCAGATTCCCGGCCTTCCCGGATTGTAGATCAGTATCTTCGCGCAAGTCAACAGTACCGCAGAGAGCATACCAGGAACTATTGGGAAGCAGTAAAGATGGAGGAGAAGGTATCCGAGAGATATCTTTTTGGTGATGAGATCTTTTGGTCAGCTCATGCCGTACCTGTTGGTGAACGTGAAGTGCGGGGAATTTTGCCCATCTCCTCTCTTGGTGATATGGCCGATTATGTGGATTTGCTTGCACGTGGAATTCTTGAAATACTTTCTCTTTACCGGAAACTATGTACTTATGCGTTCAATATGTCCATTTTTTTTGATAAAAAAGGAGAGGATAATGGGTTTTGCGCGTTTTGCTCAATCATTTCACGGATTAACCCCAACCCGTTATCAACAAGCGATTCAGCTTTTATGGAACGACTCCATCTCGAACCAGTTATTTTGACGCTTCCTGAAGATCTGGGACGTTATTACAGGAATGAGTATAAGAAAAACGCCAATGAGAGTAGGGGAAACTCTTGAAAAATTAAAAGAAAAAGGTTAAAAATAATTTACTCTGGCTTGCTCATCAGTTTCACTTTGGAAACGATGATACCATCTTTCTTGTGCGGCTTGCGGATTACACCGTCGCAGGCTTTCTCCATTTCACGGGCCTCATCACAGAGTTGGGCTGCCTTGCGCATCATTTCGTGAGCACTGGTGACAATCGGTACGTACTTCTCCCATTCCTTCGTCATGAAACAGCCTTTGACGTTCACCATCGCGACTGCCGAGGCAATCTCGTATGCTGCGCGGGCTTTTGACATTGCATATGCATTCGTAAACTCGCCATCAACTGCTTTGTCTGAGGTCATGATGACCTTTGGGAGTTCAAGTTCTGCACCCTTCTTGCCGGCCTTTACCTGGTCAATAACCTTGTCGAGAGCAAGCTGGAGCTTGCGGAATGCACCGGTAAGTGCAAGCACTTTCACAAGGTTACCGTTGTAGTCTGCCATTTCGATGGGGTCGAGGAACTCGCGGCGTGCACCGATCATGGAGTCAGCTTTCATGATGACGTATCCGAATTTGCTGTTTTTAACCTCTTCCCATTCTTTCTTGGTAGTAACGTCATCAGTAATGATAACAACCGGGATGCCTGCCGCAGCGAGCTGTTCGCGAGCTCCAGTTGGTCCGGGAAGGACACCATTCGGAGATACGACAATACAGAAGTCAGGTTTCCATGCCTTCATATTGGTTACCACGCGGTCAATATCCTCCGGCTGGAGTTTTGTACCGCTGGTGGCCATGAATGTCTGCATATCTTCACGGTCTGCTCTCTCATCGAGAAGCAGCTCTGCCATCACACCACTTGCAATGTTGCCGAGTTTAGCAACTCCTACTTTAACAACCATCTAAATCACCTAGTTTTTTATAACACGTTATTATGACCCGGTATTGATATAAACATTTTGAAATGTCATTTCTCCTCGAAAAAATAGGGAAAAATTATTTTTTTATCCTGCATTCACACTTAATAAACCCCGCAAAAAAACTAGTCGGCATACGGTAGAGTTAACGAAAAGTGTTTAAGTTTGGATACGAGATTGTGTAGTATGAAAGATGGGCTGCTCACCGAACGCCAGATGGAGGTTCTTAGGTACCGTAAACAGGGGCTGACCCAGCAGCAGATTGCTGATATTATCTCCACTTCAAAAGCGAATGTCTGCACAATTGAAAAGAGTGCGATGGAAAATATACGAAGGGCAAAAGAAACGCTCGATTTTCTTTACACGCTGGATGCCACACACCTGTGCACTATTCCGTCAGGGACCGATCTGTTTGATGTTCCCTCAATAATCTTTGGAGAAGCGGAAAAAATTAACATAAAAGTGATGTATGATACCATTTCATTGATAAACCGGTTGAGGGAAGCCCGCCCCCAGTGTTGTAAGGCACGTTGTGTCTGTGAAGATATTATTGTATATATTACCGATCTCGGAGAATTATATTTTGGATAAATGTAAATGACGCAATGGGTAAAAATGTGGGAGGTGTATCCTACATTGGCATACGTTTATATTCTTTTCTATTCAATGATTAAAGAAGCCGATATGAGGTTATCCCCTGCTGTATCTGTGTACTGATATAATGAAAGTA
>Ga0326726_10004282_pt1 | contig 13030 bp, 8 predicted proteins | sample MHFenrmetagenome_2_FD_207603 | JGI IMG/M metagenome (GOLD analysis project Ga0326726, IMG submission 207603) | Lab enriched peat soil microbial communities from Michigan Hollow, Ithaca, NY, United States - MHF15MN | ecosystem: Environmental > Terrestrial > Soil > Wetlands > Peat | place: USA... | reverse complement strand
TAACGTTGTTGGAAGTATCAAAAATATAAAAAACGTGTTTGCTGAATTAAAAATTAATGAAGTGATTTTCTCTTCCGTGGAATTATCGTATTCTGAAATGATGTCTATAGTATCAGCTAGTAGAAACGATAGCGTTGATTTCAAAATAGTTGGCTCGGATTTGAATTTTGTTGTTGGTAAAAGTTCAGTATCAATGCTTGATAATATTCCATTGGTTGAGGTTAGTTATAACATTTCCAGTCCTTCAGTTCGTACTTTAAAGATAATATTTGATTATTGCCTTTCTTTCCTGGTTTTGTTTTCCCTCTATCCTTTCATATATTTATCAGCAAAGCTATCTAAGAAACAAACAGATTTTCGGAAATTTGTTTTATCTGTACCATCAGTTCTTTCGGGCAAGAAAAGTTTCGTAGGTCCTAAAAAACCTGCATCATTTGGAAATGTAGATTTAGGTAAAGAAGGTTTAACCGGCTTGTGGTATATTGATGATGGAACCTTTTCCGATTCTGATAAACTTGATTTCTACTATGCAAAGAATCAGAATATTTGGCTTGATCTGGAAATATTAGGAAAAACTTTGAACAAAATGTGGAGTAACTCAAAATAAGTATGGGAAAGACGATTTTAGATTTTGAAAAACCTGTCTTTGAGTTGGAGCAGAAGCTTGAAGAGATGAAAAAATCTTCAAACCGGCTTGGAATAGATAAAGAAATTGCCCGGATTGAGATTAAAGTTGCTCAGTTGAAGGAAGAACTTTATAAGGACCTTTCCCGCTGGCAGCGTGTTCAGCTTGCCCGCCACCCTGATCGCCCTTACACGCTGGATTTTATAGATTTAATGACAACAAACTTTATTGAATTGCACGGCGATAGACATTACCGTGATGATAAAGCAATTGTTGGTGGTTTTGCTCAGATTGATGATTATAAGGTAATGATGATCGGACATCAGAAAGGTCGGGATACTAAATCAAATGTGTATAGAAATTTTGGAATGTCAAATCCTGAGGGTTACAGGAAAGCATTGCGCTTAATGAAACTTGCAGAGAAATTTAATAAACCGGTTATTACGATGCTTGATACACCCGGTGCTTATCCCGGCCTTGAAGCAGAAGAAAGAGGACAAGCAGAAGCAATTGCAAGAAATCTTTTTGAGATGAGTCGCCTTCGTGTTCCTATTATTGTTTGCATAATTGGTGAAGGTGCGAGCGGCGGTGCATTGGGTATTGGAATTGGAGACAGGATTCTAATGCTAGAGAATTGCTGGTATTCAGTTATAAGTCCAGAATCTTGTTCGAGTATTCTTTGGAGAAGCTGGGATTATAAAGAACAAGCTGCGGAAGCACTTAAACTAACTGCAACCGATCTCCTCGAACAAAAGATAATTGATAGAATAATTCCAGAACCTTTAGGAGGTGCTCATAAAGATCACAACAAAGCAGCAAAAAATTTAAAAAGCGCTATACTTGAAGAACTCGCTAAATTAATAAAATTAAAACCGGATAAACTTGTTCAGAATAGGATTGATAAATTTGGCAGTATGGGTCCTTATACTGAATGATCGTAGTTAATAAATAATTTGGAATTATTATTGAAAAATTTTTCAATCCCGTTTAATTCGGGATTTTTTATTTTTGATACCAACCAGAATAAAAATTATTTTGTATGCTAATACATAAAACAACTCTCCGGGTTCGTTATGCAGACACCGACCAGATGCATTATGCCTACAACGGAAAATATTTTGAATACTTCGAAGTCGGCAGGACAGAAATGATGCGGGAAGAAGGACTTACTTACCGAGCTATCGAAGAGAACGGTTACCAGATGCCGGTTCACGAAGCTTTTCTGAAATTTAAAAATCCTGCTTTCTATGATGAACTTCTTGAAGTCGAAACACGTGTTGAAAAACTTCCTTTAGCTAATGTTCATATTGATCATACTATCCGCAGTATAGAAAGGGATGTAGTAATTGCCGAAGGATATATAGAACTGGCTTTCATAAGGAAGGACACAAAAAAAATTACAAGAGCACCTGATTTTTTTATTTATGCATTGAAGAAATATTACAAAGAGACATAGTTGAAAAAATATTTTCCAGATAGAATTAGAAATGTTTGATAAGTTAAAGGAACTTACAAAGGATACTGCAATCTATGGTGTTAGTACCATGGTTGGACGGTTTTTAAATTTTATACTGGTTCCTTTTTATACAAATATTTTTGCCCCTGCTGATTATGGAATTGTTCAGCTTCTTTATGCATATGTTGCCATTCTTAACATTGTTTTCATATATGGACTTGATTCTGCTTATTTAAAATTTGCAGCGTTCAAAGATATTGGCGATGATAAAGACAACTTTTCCACGCCATACATTGCAGTTTTTGCTACATCTCTCCTGATCAGCTTTTTGGTTGTTATCAATACAAACGTTCTAAGAGCCTCTTTTGGAATCCCATCACAGTATAATTATCTGATCTATTTAGCAATTGCTATAATTTTTATTGATGCCAATGCTGTAATTCCATTTTTAAAACTCCGGCTGGAACGGAGAGCGAAAATATTCTCTCTCTTTAAGATTATAAATATTTCAGTTAATATTTTTCTGAACCTTTATCTTATTCTTGTCCTTAAATGGGGCATTGAAGCAGTTTTTGTAAGTAACTTAATTGCTACAGTTGTTTCACTGCTTCTTGTCACGCCAACAATAATTAAAAATTTCAAATTCAGATTTCATACTTTGCTATTCAAGCGAATGCTTAAGTTTGGATTGCCATTCCTGCCAGCCGGTTTTGCTGTTATGCTTGTCCAGGTGATTGATGTTCCGATACTGCAAAAGCTTACAAACCTTAAGACTGTTGGTATTTACAAAGCGAATTACAAGCTTGGAATTTTTATGATGCTCTTTGTAAATATGTTTCAGTATGCATGGCAGCCTTTCTTCCTGCAAAATGCGAAAGACCCGAGTGCGAGGGAAATGTTCTCTAAGGTTTTAACTTATTTCACTTTAGTTGGAAGTATTTTATTAATTGTTCTTTCACTTTTTATAAACGATATTGCGCAAATTAAAATAGCTGGTTATTCATTAATAGGATCCGAATATTGGTCAGGTCTCAATATTATTCCGATTGTTTTACTGGCATACTTAATTAATGGTATGTATGTCATTTTTTCTGCGGGAATTTATATTGAAGAAAAAAGCGTTTATGTACCAATTATTACCGGGTTAGGTGCATTGGTTAATGTAGGTGCAAATTTTATTTTAATTCCAGTTTTAAATATAACGGGCGCAGCCTTAGCAACTCTGGCGGCTTATTTTGTAATGGCTCTGGGTTACTATTATGTAACCCAAAAGTTTTATAAAGTTAAATATGAATTAAAAAGGATTGGACATATTTTCCTTGCAGTATTGTTTGTTGGGATTTTATTTTACTACCTTCATTCAACAGGTAATCTGTATTTTTTCTATAAGATGATCCTATTAATTTTATTTACCCTGTATTTATATTTTGTCGCTGTAAACCGAAACGAGATAAAATTAATTAGAACGAAATATGCTGAAAGCCGGAGAAAGAAAAGGTGATGGATAAAACTGTAGAGATTAAATTCAAAAGACTTCGAAAAGAATTAAATCATATTCCTTTACCGTCTTACGCTACAAAAGGAAGTTCAGGATTAGATATTTATGCTGCACTCGAAAAGCCTGTGACTCTATCCCGCGGTGTTATTGAAATGGTACCGACCAATATTTCTGTAGAAATTCCAGAAGGGTATGAAATCCAGGTTAGACCAAGAAGCGGACTTGCTGCAAAGCACGGAATTGGAATTTTAAATTCCCCCGGAACAGTTGATTCAGATTACAGGGGGGAAATAAAAATTATAATCATTAACTTTGGTGAGGAAGATTTTATAATTCAACCTGCCGAAAGAATTGCTCAACTCGTCATATCAAAAATTTACAGAGCAAAATTTGTTGAGACAGAAGAGCTTAACGAAACTAAAAGAGGCGAGGGAGGCTTCGGGCATACGGGTCGTTGAGTTGTAAATTTCTTTCCTCATTTGACTATAAATTATTTTTTACGGTCTGTTTAGAATAATTTCAGATCGCTGCTAAAAAATTTCTTTAGCGTTTTTAACTCATGGCAGAATTCATTCATCTTCATAATCATAGTCACTATAGTTTGCAGGATGGTGCCTGCACTGTTGATAGTCTGATTAGTGCAGCAAAGAAATTCAATATGAAATCTGTTGCACTTACAGATCACGGGGTGTTGTACGGTATAATTGAATTCTACAAAAAAGCTGTTAAAGAGGGAATCAAGCCAATACTTGGAATGGAAGCTTATATTGTTGCAGAGGGGGACAGGTTTGAGAGAAAAAGTATTCAATCAAACGGTGATGGAAGAAGAAGAAAAAATTACAACCACCTTATTTTGCTCGCTAAAAATCTTAAAGGATATAAAAATTTAACTAAGCTTTCCACTCTGGGTCACACCGAAGGATTTTATTACAGACCACGAATCGATCTTGAATTATTAAGGAAATACCATGAAGGTTTAGTTTGCACTTCCGCTTGTGCTGGTGGTGTTGTTTCAACTCACCTTGTGCATGGTGATTACAATAAAGCAAAAGAAGTTGCTAAAACCTACAAAGAAATATTTGGTGACGATTTTTACCTGGAAATACAAAATCATAATATGGATGTGGAGAAATCGATTCTGGAAAACATGCCAAAGATTGCAAAGGAGCTGGGTATAAAATTAGTTGCAACGAATGATTGCCACTACATTGAATCTGACCATGCAACAGCTCACAATATTCTTCTCCTACTTGGTGATAAAATGGGAGATGAAAATTACACAAGGCTTCGATATGGAACTGATCAGGTTTATTTTAAATCAGCTAAAGAAATGGTCGATCTATTCAAAGATTATAACGGTGCAGTTGAAAGTACTCTGGAGATAGATTCCAAAGTTGACTTAAAACTTGATTTTAATCAGTATCATTTCCCCAGTTTTCCAATTCCCGAAGAATCCCCTGCAAAAACTGCTGACGAATATTTTGAGCTGTTAGCATGGAAAGGATTAGAGAAAAAAAATCTGGATTTCACAAAAGAAGTTGAGGACCGCTTCAAGTACGAAATAGATACTATTAAAAAGATGGGATTCTCGGGTTACTTTCTGGTGGTTCAAGATTTTATCAATGCGGCAAAAGAAAAGAATATTCCCGTTGGTCCGGGCAGAGGAAGTGTTGCAGGCAGTCTGGTTGCATACGCATTGGGTATAACAAACATCAATCCACTTGATTTTGATCTTCTCTTTGAAAGATTTCTTAACCCGGAAAGAAGATCGATGCCTGATATAGATGTCGACTTTGCTGACGATCAAAGAGGAGAGGTGATTGATTACGTCCGTAAAAAATACGGAGAGAATAGTGTAAGTCAGATAATCACTTTTAACCGGCTCTCGTCGAAAGCTGTGATAAGAGATGTTGCAAGGGTTTTAAAGATCCCGATTCCAACAGTAAATAATATTACCAAGTACATACCTTCAAAGTTTGGCAAAGTCTATTCAATTGATCAATCTCTTGCAGAAATTCCGGAATTGAAGTGGGTTAAAAATTCTGAGGAACCACAAATCCAGGAATTAATAAAACATGCCCGTGTTCTTGAAGGAATGAACAGGAACGCATCCAAGCACGCAGCAGGTGTTGTCATTACCCCCGGTGATGTTAGCGATTACGTTCCGATGGCAAATGCAGTTTCCCAGCAGGAAATTGTTACTCAATACAATATGAAAGACATTGAGAACGTTGGTTTATTGAAGATGGATTTTCTGGGATTAAGAACCCTTACAATTATTAGAGATACAATTTCACTCATAAAGAAAAATTATAATATAGACATTGACATAGATAAAATTCCTTTTGATGATCAAAAAGCGTATCAGCTTTTTACCAAAGGACAGACTACAGGCATCTTCCAGTTTGAATCTCCCCCAATGCGTGAGTACCTGAAAAAACTTCATCCATCAAGCTTGAGTGATCTTGCTGCGATGAATGCTCTCTATCGTCCGGGTCCGATGGAATTTATTGATGACTTCATTGATAGAAAATTTGGTAAGAGAAAAGTCGAGTACCTTCATCCGATTCTGGAAGAAATTTTGAAGGAAACTTATGGCATAATTGTATACCAGGAACAAGTCATTCAGATTGCAAATAAGATTGGTGGATTAAGTCTTGCTGAAGCTGATATACTCCGCAGAGCGATAGGTAAAAAAGATCTTCAGGCGATGAAAGAACAAAAAACAAAGTTCATTAAAGGTGCAATTGCTAAAGGAATATCTAAAAAAATTGCTGAAGAGATATTCACTGCGATTGACAAGTTTGCAAATTATGGTTTCAATAAAAGTCATGCAGTTGCTTACAGTTACATTGCTTATCAAACAGCTTATTTAAAAGCACATTACACTGCAGAGTTTCTTGCTGCCAACCTGACGAATGAATTTGAGAATACTAGCAAGGTTACAAAATTTCTTGAAGATTGCAGAAGGTTGAAAATTGAAATTGTTCCACCCGATGTAAATAATCCATCAGTCAACTTTGATGTTAATGATGGAAAAATTCAGTTCGGGTTATCTGCAATAAAAAATGTTGGAAAGGGTGCAGTCGAAGAGATTATAAAATCGAGAGATAAAATAGGCAGAGATTTTACAAGCATTTTTGATTTTTGTCTTAACGTTGATACTAGAATAGTTAATAAGCGTGCGCTTGAAGGCTTGGTTACCGCAGGTGCATTTGATTGCATAGATACAAATAGGGCATCATTATTTAAATCGGCTGAATTAGCACTTGATCATGCGCACAAGGTTCAGAACTCAAAACTTTCTTCGGGAAATAGTCTGTTTGGGGCAACAGAAGAAATCGCGATTACCGAGCCTGAATTAATTTATGATGAACCGTGGGGCGAGAAAGATAGATTAGCAAAAGAAAGGGAAGTTGTAGGATTTTATGTAACGGGTCATCCGTTAAGAAAATATGAAATTGAATATAAATCCTTTTCAAACTTCCATATCGGTGAAACAGAACAAACTGAGGAAATTGAGAATGTCCGCGCCTGCGGAGTGATAACGGACATCAAAACAAAAATTGATAGAGCAGGAAACAAGATGGCATTTTTTACTATTGATGATTTCTCGGGTTCCTGTGAATGTCTGATGTTCTCTAAAGTTTTTGCTGAATATGGAAAATATGTTCAGAAGGAAGAACCGGTTTTTGTTGTCGGTAATCTTGAGAGCAGCGGTGATACTGTAAAAATGCACGTGAATAAATTAATACCAATTGATACGGCAAGAAATGAATTATCAAGAAGCATAAGAATTAATATTGTAAAGGAAAAAGTTCCTTCCGAAAAATTGCTTGAGTTGCAGTCAGTCCTGGAAACATATCCTGGAAAGATACCGGTATTCATTCAGCTTTTTTCAAACGGGAATAATAGCTCTCTTTATGCACTAAAAAATCATAGGGTAGAATTGTCAAATGAGCTGCTTAATAAGTTAATTGAAATGTTTGGTGAAGACTCATTTCTATTAATTACAAAATAATTTTTTTTATTTAACAACCTGTTTTTTAATTTATTTGTATGACTTTCACCTATTTTGTATTATTGCACCCTCTTTTAACTCTATAATTCATCATCCATGAATAAAGAAGAAAATAAAAAATTCTGGGCCGTTATTTTAGGTGCTTCATCCGGTTTCGGCGGGGCTACTGCAATAAAACTGGCGGAAGATGGTTACAATATTATCGGAATCCATCTTGATCGTCAGTCGACAATGCCGAATGTGGAGAAAATAATAAATCATATTAAATCTTGTGACAGGGAAGCCTGGTTTTACAATGTTAACGCAGCTGACCAATTTAAAAGAAGTGAGATTGTTGCTGAATTAAAAACAAAACTCAATAACGAACCGGTAGTAAAAGTTCTAATGCATTCTCTGGCATTTGGTACACTTAAAATGTTCGTACCAAAAAAAGATGAGCAGCCGATTACACACGCACAAATGGAAATGACGATGGATGTAATGGCTCATTCATTAATATACTGGGTTCAGGAGTTTTATGCTGCTAATTTGCTAGCAAAAAACGGAAGAATTTTTGCAATGACAAGTTCCGGTGGTCATACCGCAATTCCTTACTATGGTGCTGTCTCTGCTGCAAAGGCGGCTCTCGAATCACACGTAAGACAATTATCAACTGAACTTGGTAGTATGGAAATCGGGGTTACAGCAATTATGGCCGGAGTAACTGATACACCTGCGCTCAGGAAAATTCCTGGTAACGAAGATATGATAAATGTTGCAGAGATAAAAAACCCGAGAGGAAGATTAACCACACCTGAAGATGTTGCCAAAATAATTTCTCTTTTGTGCAGGGATGGAGGTGAATGGATAAGCGGAGGAATAATTCATGCTGATGGTGGTGAAGATATTGTCAGCTTTATTGGAAAAGTAAAATAAATATTTCAATTTTATAATCAAAAGGGAATTCGAAATGAAACTTGTTGAAATTACAGACGATAATTTTGAAACCGAAGTAATTAAATCTGATAAACCGGTACTTATAGATTTTTGGGCAGTCTGGTGCGGTCCCTGTAAAATGATCGCTCCTATAGTAGAAGAACTTTCAACTGAATATGATGGTAAAGTAAAAATCGGTAAGCTGGATGTTGACTCAAATCAACAAACCTCTATTAAATTTGGTGTACGCAGCATTCCTACATTACTCCTTTTTAAAGATGGAAAACTAAAAGAAACCATAATAGGAGCCGTTGCTAAAAAACATATTGTTGATAAGCTTAACTCAATTCTTTAAGCTTCTACTTCTTTAATAAAAGGTATAAAAAATGTTTAGTCGGTCTGTATTTAATTTTAACGGAAAATTCCATCTCTTGACATTTTTTATAAAAAAGTGTATTTCATCATCAGAAATATTTAATATTACAATACTTGACATAGTAAATGAGTAGTATTATTTTGGCTTGGTATTTTAATTTTTGCATTACAAAATCAATAATTTTTATCAAAAACAGGTTTTATTGAATTTGATAAAAAACTATTTCTTAAATAATTCATCCACTAAATAAAAAGGAGAGTATAATGCTCTACAAATTTACAGCACTTATTCTTGTCGTGCTTATGTCGGGGTTCATTCAGGCTCAAAACAGAACTGGGAAATATCATCAACTTCTTCCAAACGTTGCACTGACTGGTGACGAAGCTTCTGTTATTGGAAATTCTGAGGTTGTTACATCGCAGCCACCGTTTACTTCTGGACCTGTCAATTCTGGAAGTCTTACCTGGGAGATGCATAATATTTATGACTTAGCTTCAGGTTACGACCTGCAGTCTAATGCTTCAACATCACAGGTCTGGTATGATTTAAATAATCCTGGCGTTCTTCATTCAGTCTTTATGGTATCTGCACTAGCTTCTGGTTGGGCTGATAGAACATCGATGTACGTGGGTAGTACTGATAACGGTGTCACCTGGTTTGAATTAGGCGGTGTCCCTGTAAATACCGGAACTAGTGGTCGTTCAGGTTATTGTCGCATTTCAGGCACTTCAGACGGTAAAGCAGTTATTATGAACCATCCTGAATACGATACTCCTGCTCGTCCCAGGTCAATACTTTATATTGACAGTGGACCGTTCGATTATAACTTTACTGCTTATGAGCCCGGTTTACTTACCGGTGATCCCAACCCGTATGTGATATGGCCAAGATTTACTGTTGATGGAAATAATAATGTTATTTTTGGCGGTGCGCAGTCAACGAATTATGGTACTGCTGATAGTATGTATACAAACTATTTCGATGCTGGTTCATCCTCATTTGATGGCTATGTAGTTCATGATGGTGATCAGGCAGAAGTATATCCGATAGAAATATCACCTGCCGGAAAGGTTGCACAAGCATTTATCGGAGGGGTAGACGCAGTTACTGGCGATGTTTGGTATAGAGAGTCTTTGGATGGAGGTCAAACATGGGAAGCACCAACAATGATATATACAAGAGAGCCTGGGGATACGACTATGGGTGCAATCCGTGGGATTGCTCTTAATTTTTATGGTGAAGAGCCCTGTGTAGTATTTGAAACTGCCTTGCAAGTATGGCCCTCAAATTATTTCCAAGATGGGCCTGCGCAACTCGTATTCTGGTCTCCCAATATAAATGGTGGTCAACCAAAAGTTTTACTTGATGACAGCTGGGTAAATTTTAATCCGGGCGGTGGTCCAAATGATGTTATGCTCGGAATTTCAAGACCTGTTCTTGCCCGCACACAAATTGGTGGCTATTTATTACTTTCGTTCAATGCTGCTTCGTCAAACTTAGATCCGTATAATGCTAATGCCCCATACTTTGATGGTTGGTTTATGTATTCATCTGACGGTGGAGATACATGGTCAGATCCTGAGAAATTCACTCCGGATGGACCACCGTTAACAGACTGGAGATATGCCAGTATGCCTCAAGTTCTTCCTGTAGAGCAAGGTGTTGATAATATTGCTACAGTTCATATCGTTATGGAAGGAGATACTCTCGCTGGTTCTCAAGTACAGGGAACTCCTAAAGCTGTCAGTGCATACTTTTTTCACTTTTCAACTGAAATTAATTTAGGACCAAATGCTGTTGGTGATCCAAGTGTTGTAAATGAATTTAACTTAGGGCAGAATTATCCAAATCCTTTCAACCCGAGTACTACAATAAATTACTCACTAGCTGAAAGAAGTGTAGTAGCACTGAGGGTTTATGATGTTCTGGGTAACGAGGTTGCAAGTTTAGTAAATACAACACAAGAAGCAGGAACACATAGCGTCAAATTTGATGCTTCTAAGCTTGCTTCAGGTCTTTATGTTTATACTCTTAATGCCGGTGACTTTACTTCTTCTAAGAAAATGATGTTACTCAAGTAATTTAATCAGGATGTTTATGTAAAACGGGTGGGTTTTCCAATTTAGTTATTGGTAAATTCGCCCGTTTTTTTTGAAGATTACTTTTGTTCTTTCTAAAAAAATAGAGATTAACTCAGAAGATTATTTTATAACATTTCGTGGAGAAGAGATGAAAAAAATTTCTACAAATCTTCTGGCCTCTTTAGTCTTTCTGCTCATTTCAACTGCAGTATTTGCTCAAACGGGAGTTGGCAAATTAAGCGGTAAAGTAATTGACGCAGATACTAAAGAACCCTTGATTGGTGCTAATATAATATTATTGAACACTAATCTTGGGGCTGCCACAGACATCGAAGGAAACTATTTTATATTAAACATTACTCCCGGAACCTACGAAGTTAAAGTCAGTTATGTAGGTTATGCCCCTAAAACAATTCAGGAAGTTAGGTTGGTAGCAAATATCACCTACGAGCTGAATGTTGAACTATCCACAAACTTTACCTTACCGGAAATCGTTGTTCAGGATAAAAAATTCTTTGAAGAAAAAGCAACTAACACGGTAAAGGTAATAGATTCCGAACAGATTTCAAGATTACCTGTGCGAGGTATTCAGAATATTGCCTCGCTTCAGTCAGGTGTAGTAAAACAAGAAGGAAGTGGCGGACAAGAAGGTAACGCTTCTATAAATGTTCGGGGCGGCAGAGGTAGCGAAGTTCTTTACATAGTGGATGGTGTACCACAGAATAACCTCTATAACAGACAAACAGTTGCCCAAGTAAGCAATATTGCTATTGACCAGATATCTTTCCAGGTTGGCGGTTATGAAGCAAAATATGGCCAGGCGCAGTCGGGCATCGTCAACGTAACCACTAAAACCGGGCAGCCTTTTTATTCACTATTTATTGATGTAGCTTCATCCGATTTCCCAAAATTAGATGATTACGGTTCTAATCTTTATTCCGGATCATTAAGCGGTCCGATCATACCAGGCATACCCGAACATACTATTTTTCTGTCGGCTGAGAGGGGTTGGTATGCAGATGCAGATCCACCGGCTGTTCCAATCGAAATTAATACTACTACTGATGGAACATTACTTGATCAACCGATAGTACTCAAAACTATCCCAAATAATCCTGCAAGTATTTGGAGACTTCAGGGTAAAACTAATAGTAGATTTGGTGAGTTTGCTCTTCAATTTTCCGGTCTCTATAATCAAAGAATTGCAAAAAATGCTAAAGCATCTGGACAGGTGCGTTACTTTAAAAATGACGCAGCTTTTATTGAAGAATTTGAAGAAGATAATACTTCTTTTAGTGGACGTCTTTCACAGACAGTAAGCAATACTACTTACTGGAATCTTACTCTTGGTTATCGAATGTTTGATTACCAGAGATATAATCCTTTCTTTAAGGATAATCTTTTAGCATACGGAGATAGCACTCTGTTTGCTAACCAGTTTGGTGTTACTTTATTAGCAAATGGTCAACAAACTCAATTTACAACAGATCCGGTTGGAGTTTACAGACCTTATGGTTATGCATTAGGTCTTTACCAGCATAGGGAAGATGATGAAATGACCGGTGATTTCGATTTGACATCGCAGCTTAATAATCATCTACTTGAAATCGGCTTTGGAGGTTCATACCACACTGTTAGAGGATATGGTTTATACGCATATCAGCTTGCAGGGGCTACAGGCTTTAATTCTGAAGCAGAAAGGTATGCTCAATTTCAGCCTTATGTTTTTGGATATGACTTAACCAGCAAAAATAAAACATCCAGCGACTATAATGATCCGGTAGCAATACAAGCTCTGATAGATGTTGGATCAGATCCTTCGATGGTTGAGTTTCTGAAACCTGCAAAACCACTTATTGCTTATGGTTATTTGCAGGATAGGTTTGAGCTGGAAGATATTGTTTTGAATCTTGGCTTGAGGATGGATTACTTTGACATTAAATCATGGCAATTGGTAAATCCTGCACTTCCGTATGCTGGTGGGTCTAATCCTAATTTCTTCGATATCGGCGATTTCAAAAAAAGAGATGCAGATGTTGAATTTTCACCAAGAATTGG
>Ga0326726_10004281_pt1 | contig 13030 bp, 10 predicted proteins | sample MHFenrmetagenome_2_FD_207603 | JGI IMG/M metagenome (GOLD analysis project Ga0326726, IMG submission 207603) | Lab enriched peat soil microbial communities from Michigan Hollow, Ithaca, NY, United States - MHF15MN | ecosystem: Environmental > Terrestrial > Soil > Wetlands > Peat | place: USA... | reverse complement strand
CCCGAGATCGCCGGCGACAAGATCTACAACGGCGCCCTCGACAACGCGACGGGGGTCGGCGGAATGATCGAGATCGCCCGGGCCTTCGCGAAGCTTCCGGCGGCTCCCAAGCGCTCCCTGCTGTTCCTTGCGGTGACGGCCGAGGAACAGGGCCTCCTCGGATCCGATTATTATGCCCAGCACCCGATCTATCCGCTGAGCAAGACGCTCGCCGTCATCAACATGGATTCCCTCAACATCTACGGACGGACCCGGGACCTGACCGTCGTCGGGCTCGGCGCCTCGGACCTGGACGATTATGGTCGCGACGCGGCGGCGGCGCAGGGGCGGGTGCTGAGCGCGGACCCCCAGCCCGAGGCCGGCGGGTACTTCCGCTCGGACCACTTCCCCTTCGCCAAGCAGGGGGTGCCGGCCCTCAACGCCGGCGGCGGCAACGACTTCGTCGGCCGGCCGGAGGGCTGGGGGAAGCAGGTCCGGGACGCCTACACGGCGCTGCACTATCACAAGCCGTCTGACGAAATCCGGCCGGATTGGGACCTGAGCGGCGCATTGGAGGACCTGCAGGTCTACTATGCTATCGGCGCGCGCGCCGCGGATACGGCGAAATGGCCGGAGTGGAAGCCCGGCAGCGAGTTCAGAGCCCGTCGCGACAAGATGCTCGGGCGCTAGTCGGGGGATTCGAGCCCCTTCAGGCGCCAGTCCGCAGGGGGGCCTCCCTCCGAAACCTTCCCATCACCCCCCGCGATGAGACAATTTTTGGTAATTTCACCCAGGCAATGCTCACCCCGGGTGATTGACGCTATTTGTCTCAGGCGGAGAATAGGTCGCATCGGAGCGATGCCTTGGAAACTGTGAAAGTTCTTAGAATGAGAAAAGATAGGGCCACCCGGCCGTCATTAGGATACACGGTGCTTGAGCGTCCATTAATTGACAGGAATTGTCCAAAATAATAAGATTACGGGATAAAAAATGGCATCCAATCTTGGCGAACTGCTTCTGAGAGAAAAGATCCTCTCCGCAGACCAGTTGAAGTCCGCCCTGGAATTCCAGAAGAAGAACAGTCTGCCTGTGGGTACCTCGCTCGTCCAGCTCGGCTACCTGACCGAGGAGGACATCGCCCAGGCCCTGAGCCGCCAGCTCGGCTATCCCTATATCGACCTTGACCAATTCGACGTCTATGCCGAGGTCATCACCCTGATCCCGGTCGATGTGGCCAAGAAATACATGATCATGCCCATCCACCGGATCAGGAACTTCCTGACCCTGGCCATGGTCGACCCGACCGACCTCGAGATCATCGAGGATGTCCGCTTCCGGACGGGCCTGTCGATCCAGCCGGTCATCGCCTCCGAGACGGGCGTCGTCAACGCCATCAATAAGTACTACGGCACCGCCGACGCCATCCGGGTCAAGAAGATCATCGAGGACATCGCCCTGGCCGACGACGGACGGGTCAACATCATCGAAGACGAAGAGAGCTCCGAGGTCATGACGGAGACGGATAACGAGGGCGACGAAGCCCCGATCATCAAGCTCGTCAACCAGACCTTCATCGACGCCATCAAGCGGGGCGCGAGCGACGTCCACTTCGAGCCCTACGAGACGAGCTTCCGCGTCCGCTACCGCATGGACGGCGACCTGTACGAGATCGTCAACCTGCCGCTGAAGTACCGCAGCCCGGTCATCTCCCGCGTCAAGATCCTGTCGAACATGGACATCGCCGAGAAGCGCCTGCCCCAGGACGGGCGCATCAAGATGCGCCTGCGCCTCGACAACGGCAAGAAGAAAGAGGTCGACATGCGCGTCTCCTCCCTGCCCACCCTGTGGGGAGAGAAGATCGTCGCCCGCATCCTCGACAAGGAGATGCTCAAGCTCGACCTGACCCAGCTCGGCTTCGAGGAAGAGTCCTTAGCCGTCTTCGAGGACGCCATCCACAAGCCCTGGGGCATTGTGCTGGTCACCGGGCCTACCGGAAGCGGCAAGACGAACACGCTCTACTCGGCCATCTCGACGATCAACTCACCGGACATGAACATCTTGACCGCCGAGGACCCCGTCGAGTTCAACGTCCCGAACATCAATCAGGTCCAGATCAAGGAAGAGATCGGCCTGACATTCGCCTCGTGCCTGAGGAGCTTCCTCCGCCAGGACCCCGATATCATGCTCGTCGGCGAGATGCGCGACCAGGAGACCGTCGATATCGCCATCAAGGCCGCCCTGACCGGTCACCTCGTCTTCTCCACCATCCACACGAACGACGCCGCGAGCTCGATCACCCGCATGGTCAATATGAACGTCGAGCCCTTCCTGATCGCCGACTCGCTCATCCTGGTCGTCGCCCAGCGGCTTGTCCGGCGGCTGTGCAAGAAGTGCGCCCAGCCCCACATCCTGCCCGAAGCGGCCCTCCTCGAGATGGGCTACCACAAGAGCGAGCTCAAGGGCCTCCAGGTCATGAAGCCCGGCGGCTGCGACGCCTGCAACAAGACGGGTTACAAGGGCCGGACCGCCCTGTTCGAAGTGATGAAGGTCGACGACGACATCCGGACGATGATCCTGACCCGGGCCCAATCCCGGGAGATCAAGCGGAAGGCCACCGAAAAGGGCATGCTGACGCTGCGTCGCAGCGGCCTCGTCAAGATCAAGAACGGCGTCACCTCGGTCGAAGAAGTCCTGCGCGAGACCGTCCGGGACGAATAGCCGGGCGCGAATTGGAACGGAGGTTCCCATGGCCAAACCGATCTTCGAAATGCTGAAGGCGTGCGTCGAGGCGGACGCAAGCGACCTCCACATCACGACCTACATCCCGCCGCGGATCCGCGTCCACGGCTCTCTCAGAGACCTCGAACATCCGTCCCTGACGCCGGCGGAGACAAAAGAGGTCATCTACAGCATCATGACCGACAAGCAGAAGCGGCTCTTCGAAGAGAAGCTCGAGCTCGACTTCTCTTTCGGCGTCAAGGAGCTCGGCCGGTTCCGGGCCAACGTCTTCATGCAGAAAGGCGCCGTGGCCGGGGCCTTCCGGCGCTTCCTGCCGACGATGTGGAGCTTCGCCCAGCTCGGCATCCCCCAGCGCGTCCAGCAGCTCTGCTACCTGCCGCGGGGCCTCGTCCTTGTCACCGGGCCGACCGGCTGCGGCAAGTCGACGAGCCTGGCCTGCATGATCGAACACATCAACTCGGAGCGGGCGGTCCACATCGTCACGATCGAGGACCCCATCGAGTATTATCTGACGCCGCGCAAGGCCATCATCAACCAGCGCGAGCTCTATGCCGACACGCAATCCTACGGCAACGCGCTGCGCTCGGTCCTGCGCGAGGACCCGGACGTCGTCCTCGTCGGCGAGATGCGCGACTTCGAGACGGTCGAAGCCTGCATGCGGGTCGCCGAAACGGGGCACTTGACCTTCTCCACTTTGCACACCAATTCGGCCGTCGAGTCGATCAGCCGCATCATCGACATCTTCCCCAGCCAGTACCAGGCCCAGGTCCGGATCACGCTTTCGATGTCGCTCGAGGCCGTCATGACCCAGGCGCTCCTGCCCCGCATCGACGGCAAGGGCCGCGTCCTGGCCATGGAGATCCTCATCCCCAATCCCGCCATCCGCAACCTCATCCGCGAGAACAAGATCCATCAGATCTACTCGTCCATGCAGATGGGCCAGGAGAAGTTCGGGATGCAGACGTTCAACCAGTCCCTGGCGAGCTTGTATTTCCGCAAGCTGGTCAGCCTGGACACCGTCATATCCGTGAGTTCATTCCCGGAGGAATTGACAGACATCATCCAGCGCCGCGAGGGCGTCAAGATCAGCTCGAACGGACAATCCGGAAGAAAATAGGGGCCACCCCCCGTCAAGAGAGGTGAACGATGCCGACTTATGCGTGGAAAGGCAAGAACCGGTATGGCGACACGGTCGCAGGCGAGCGCGTCGCCGCATCCAAGGAAGAGCTGGGCCGCCTGCTCCAGAAGGACCAGATCGCCGTCCTCGACATCACCGCGGCCGGGGGCGGATTCAAGATCCCCTTCCTCAAGAGGGAGAAGGTCAAGCTCAAGGAGCTGGCCGTCTACAGCCGACAGCTCTCGGTCCTCATCGACGCCGAGCTGCCCTTGATCCAAAGCCTCGGCATCCTCGAGGAACAGCAGAAGAACACCTATTTCAAGAACGTCATCAAGACGGTCAAGGACGATGTCGAAGCCGGTTCGACCCTGAACCAGGCCAAGAGGAAACATCCAAAAGCCTTCGATGACCTGTACTGCAACCTCATCGCCTCCGGCGAGCAGTCCGGCTCGCTCGACGTCATGCTCCGGCGCCTTTCGGAGTTCATCGAGAAGAACGCCCGCCTCCGGTCCAAGGTCAAACAGGCCTCGATCTATCCCGTGGCCATTATGCTCTTTGCCTTCACCGTGGCCTTCTTCCTTCTCTGGAAGGTCATCCCTGTCTTCGCGAATATCTTCCGTGACCTGGGAGCCGAGCTGCCTTGGCTGACGGCCGTGATCGTCCAGTTGAGCGACTTCATCCAGAAGTACGTCCTCGTCATCATCGGCGGCCTCATCGCCCTGGTGCTGGCCTTTCGTTATTACCGAAGCACGACCCCCGGCCGCTGGTCGACGGACCGCCTGATCCTGAAGATGCCGCTCTTCGGCCCGCTCCTTTATAAGGTGGCCATGACGCGGGTCACTCGGACGCTCGCGACACTCATCTCCGGCGGCGTGCCCATGCTGGAGGCGCTGAAGATCACCTCGACGACCGCAGGCAACGTCATCATCGAGAAGGAAATCACCGACGCCCGAAAACTCGTCTCCGAAGGCAAGACGATGGCCGAGTCCTTCAAACAGTCCGGCAAGTTCCCGACGATGATGCTCCAGATGATCAACGTCGGCGAGGCCACGGGCACCCTCGATGAGATGCTGAGCAAGCTGGCCGTCTTCTACGACGAAGAGGTCGACAACGCAGTGGCCTCGCTCCTGTCTATCCTTGAGCCCATCATGCTCATCTTCGTCGGCGCCATGGTCGGCGGCCTGGTTGTTGCGATGTACCTGCCGATCTTCAGCCTGATGAAAGCGTTCTAGAGGTCCGGAGGAACGGGCAGCGGAAGGATCAGCCCCATGAAGGCCCGTCAAGGAACAAGAGAACGGAAAGTCGAACGGAGGAGCGTCCTCCTCTACAACATCTACCGGCTCGTCGTCCTGACGTCCCTTCTTATCTCCGCCATCATCATTCAGCTGTCATCGCCCGATTCCGAGCTCAACCTGCCCTTTTATTACCTCGTCATCGGCGCTTATGCCTTCTCGGCCGTTTTCTTCGTCCTCTACGCGTGGAAGCGGAGCCTGGTCACCCAGGCCTCCCTTCAAGTCGTCTTTGACCTGCTCCTGATCACCGCGTTCGTCTATCTTTCGGGGGGGCTGGCCTCTTCGATGTACTTTCTCTATCTGTTCCCGATCATCGCGGCCAGCTTGGTCATCTCGGGCCGGGCGGGCTTCATGGCCGCGTCCCTGTCGGCCATCCTTTTTGGCGCCCTGGCCGACGGGATCTACTTCGGCTTCATTCCCGCTTTTCGTCCCGAGCACTCCGTCCGGACAACGCTCGGGTCGATGCTGGTCACGATCTTTATCGCTTGGGGCGTTTTCTTCGTCATCGCCGCCCTGATGAGCAAGCTGACCGACAGCCTGCGCCATACGCGAGAGGCGTTGAGAGCGGCGGAAAGGGAACTCCTCGTCCGGGAGCGCCTGTCGGAGGCCGGCCGCGTTTCGGCCAGCCTGGCCCATGAGATCCGCAACCCCCTGGCGGCCATCTCGGGGTCGGTCCAGGTGTTAAAGAAGGAGCTCGAGCTTGACGCCGAGCAGCAAGAGCTCATGGCCATCGTCCTCAAAGAATCGGAGAGGGTCTCCCACAGCCTGGAGCAGTTCCTGGACTTCGCCCTGCCCTCGAAACGGGTCTTCTCCTCGATCAACCTCCGCGACATCCTGGACGAAACGATCAAGATCCTCCAGGGAGGCGGGGAGCTCAATGGGAAGGTCGCCCTCGAGGGGAATTTCCGGAGCGCGGACGTTCCCTACTTCGGCAACGCCGGCCAGTTCAAGCAGGTCTTTTGGAACCTCATCAAGAACGCCATCAAGGCCATGCCTGGCGGGGGCTGTCTGAGACTCGATTTCCCCGAACCCCGGAAAAAGGACGTCCGCATCGTCGTCGCCGACACCGGCCGGGGAATGACGGACGAGGACAAGGCAAACCTCTTCGAGCCCTTCTACTCGGGGTTCGAGGACGGCCGGGGCCTGGGGCTCTCGATCGTCCGCAAGATCATCGACGACTATGACGGCCGGATCGACGTCCGCTCCGAGCTCAACAAGGGGACGGAGATCCAGATCACCCTTCCGCATCGCAAGGCCACGGGGGCATAGAGACCGACCATGGAAACCATCCTGATCATCGACGACGAAAAAAGCCTCCTCGACCTGCTCACGGTCGTGTTCAAGAAGGAAGGCTACGCGGTCAAGTCCTCCCTCTCGGCCGCCGGGGGGTTCGAGATCCTGGCCAAGGAAGAGGTCGATCTGGTCGTCACGGACATCAAGATGCCCGGAGCCGACGGCATGGACATCCTCCGCTATGCCCGGGAGAACCGGCCCGACCTGCCCGTCATCCTGATCACCGCCTATGGCAGCATTGCCCAGGCGGTCGAAGCGCTCAAAGCCGGGGCCCTCGACTACGTCGTCAAGCCCTTCGATGTCGAAGAGCTGAAGATCATCGTGGGCCGGGGATTGGCCGGCCGCCGCCTCAAACAGGAGAATATCCTTCTCAAGCGCGATCTCAAGGACCGCTACGGCTTCGAGCAGATGATCGGCAAGAGCCGGCCGATGCAGGAGATCTATATCCTCATCGAGAAGGTGGGCTCGACCGACTCGACCGTTCTCATCACGGGGGAGAGCGGGACGGGAAAGGAGATGGCCGCCCGGGCCGTCCATCTCCAAGGGGTGCGTCGCGACCATCCGTTCGTCTCCATCAATTGCGCGGCCCTCCCGGAGAACCTCCTCGAGAGCGAGCTCTTTGGCCACGTCCGAGGCTCGTTCACGGGGGCTGTTTCGGACAAGAAGGGCATGTTCGAGCTGGCCCAGCGCGGGACCCTGTTTCTCGACGAGGTCGGGGAGATGTCCCCTTGGACCCAGGTCAAGGTCCTCCGGGCCCTGCAGGAACGCAAGGTCCGCCGGGTCGGCGGGGCGGATGAGATCCCCGTCGACGTCCGCATCATCGCCGCAACGAACCAGGATCTGAAGAAGAGGATCGCGGAAGGGAAATTCCGCGAGGAGCTCTTCTATCGCCTCAACGTCATCTCCATCGATATGCCTCCGCTCCGGCGCAGGGTCGAAGACATCCCCATCCTCATCTCCCACTTCCTTCAGAAATACTGCGACAAGATGAACAAGAAGCCGAAGAGGTTTACCCCTGAAGTGGTCGGCCTGCTCGAGGGTTACCCCTGGCCGGGGAACATCCGTGAGCTCGAGAACGTCATCGAGCGCATTGTGGCCATCGAGGACCGCGAGACGGTCACGGTCAATTGTCTGCCCCAAGAGATCGTCTCCCCTCAGAAGAAAAAGCTCGAGACGCAGGAGCTTTTTGCTCCCGGATTCAACCTGACCCACCACTTGGACGAGATCACCAAGAAGTACATCCAGGAAGCGCTGGCCCTGACGGGCGGAAGCCTGCAGAAAGCCGCCCCGCTCCTGGGCCTGAGCTACCGGACCATCCGCTACCTGATCGGCAAGTACGACCTGAATCAGGTCCGCAAGGCCGAGAAGCGCAACGGGAACGGCGACCGGAACCTGGTTTAACGACAAAAAGTGTCGAAAATGACAAAAGTTGGCGTCAATTTTTCAGTTTCGCCCCAGACAATATTTGCAATTAATTACAGATCAATAATTTACACGCTCTATTAACTTGGCACGCTTATTGCTATAATAGAGGCGTCAACCGTGAGTTGGCAAACAACCCGGCTGAGGAGATCAGCCAGGGAATCTCAAGGAGGTTTTCAAATGATCAAAAAGATGAGAGGATTCACCCTCATCGAGCTGCTGATCGTCGTCGCGATCATCGGCATCCTGGCTGCTCTGCTCATCCCGAACGCTCTGGCCGCCATCCAGAAGGCCAAGCAGAAGACGGCGATGAAAGAGATCATGACCATGTCCACCGGGGCCATGGACTACATCACGGACCATGGCGACTGGACCAACGTCACCCAGACCGCGGCGATCACTCAAGGAGCCGGGATCTCGATCGCCATCGCTCCCTTCTACATCAAAGCGTGCCCGATCAATGATCCCTGGAACTTCCCTTACCAGGCCGCGGTTGGGGCGAACAATCTCGATGGCTACCTGACGGGCACGGCCGCTACCGAACTCGGCGGCGACGATTTTATCATCGCGTCCGGCGGACGGAACGGTGATCGGCCCAGCCATACCTACGATCCGACGAATCCTGATGCCAGCCGCTATAACGTTAGCGGCATGGCCGATTTCGACAATGACCTGGTCTGCTGGGCCGGCAACTGGATCGTCGCGCCCTCTACGGTTCTCGTTCAGGCTGCCACCACCTGATCTAAGCACAGCTTCGAAACGCCTGATGAAGGGGCGGCTTCGGCCGCCCCTTTTTTTTCATTCCCCTGAGATATCTCCTTCATCTTTTCCTGGCCCCGGACAGCCTACGGTCTGAGTTGCTCTTCCGGACGATTGGCGCCTTCGGCTTCATTTTGCTGATGATGGATTCTGGCGTAGCCTTGTAGGAGGACTCCTCGAAGGGGATAAATACGTAAGGACGCCACCACGTGCACCAAGCACTCTTGTCCCCGATAAGGTCGAGGTCGGCACCGAAATAGTGCATGAAAACCAGCCGGAACGTGTTGACTGGAGAAATCTCAGGATAGAGGAGTGTCCGGCCGTCGCCTGGAAGGTAGTAGGAGTTCAGGATGGCTAGGTTCTCTTTGAGATAACAAGCTTCCGGATGGTCGAGGTCCGCAAAGGCCCTCGAGCCATGATCCCCCTGGAGGATGATGATAGGCGGCTCCGGCGAGCGGCTCAGGATGGCATCGACCGCTTCCAGGATCTTTTTATTGAGGAATGCCACTTGTTCCCGATAGCGGACGATGTAGTCACGCACCGCCGCCTCGTTCTGGCCGTGGAGCCGGTCGGCGTCGACCTTGGAGAACAGGTAATCGGGCTCCACGGCTTCTCCGTTCGGGCCGAAAACGAAGGGTGGGTGCGGTGCCATCAGGTGGGCGAACAGGAAGAGCGGCCCCTTCTGGAGCGGCGATTCCTCGAGGACCCTGAAGGCGTCGAGGATGTACCTCCGATGGGACCTGTACGATGAGCTGCCTCTGCTTGTGTTGAAAAAGAGAGGGGCGGGAGTCGTATTGAGAAGCGCGGAAAGGAATTCAGAAGTCCCCCCCTCGTAGCTGATATAGCGGTCCACATTTTTCATGTCCCAAGATTTGATCTCCGAGGAAAGACAGGTGACCGTGTAGCCCTGACCCTTCAAGAATTCCATGACCCGGTTTCCCTGGATCATCTTGTATAGCGGCTCTTGGTCGTAGGCGGCGCTTCCAACCCCCTTGGCCAGGGCGTCGAGATAGGCGAAATTCAGAGATGACGCCAAGGAATGATAGGTGAAGCCATAGTTCGCATAGCTTCTCGAGGCGACATAAAACCCCCTGGCCTCGAGTCCCTCCACGAACCCGGTGTTGTCGAACGAGAAAACCTCCCGGAGGATGTCGGCGCGGGTATAAGCATCGAGGATAATGTAATAGATATTAGGCCGAGCCGTTGCCTGCCCGGAGACCTTGATCCCCTGATCAATCACGGTGTGGGGCCGGCGGGCCAGGGTTTGCCCGACCGATGCCAGGTTGAAGACGACGAGTGTCACGGACACGACATTGAGAAAGCTGGATAGGCCCTGGAAGTTCCGCCGAGAACGAACAATCAGGAAGACGGCCAGACCGACGAGAATGGCGGTGGCGAAGAAGAATGACCGGTTGAAAATACCCCCGGTCCAGACGGCGACCCGGCCGAGGATATGACCGAAGGAGAAGAACCATAGCATGAGCAGGGACACGAGGAGCCCAGATCTTGCTGTGTCCTTGAGCGTCGCCCGAAGCAGAAAGAGGATCAAGCCAGTGCCGACAAGAGAAACGACGAGTGGTCCGACGAGCTCACCGAAGGGAATGGGGAGGCTCCGGATGTTATGCGCGTAGAGGGCGAGGATGGGGAAGATCGAAAAAAAGAAGGGATGGATGACCCGTGCCCTCTTCATGACGCCCTTACTTCTTCTCGATGTGATAGAGCGCCCTGTCCGAATCGCTGAGGGGGATGCGGCGCTTGAGGGCGAAAACTTCGCCGAAGGCCCGTTCGAACCCCTCCCGTGTATAAGCGTCAAAAATGTCCTTGCGGGTCACAAGAAGTCTCCGGACCTGGGAGTCGGATTTGGGAACGAATTCGACAAGGAGGTGGCGCCCGATCCTAGCGAAAAATCGTGCCGCCTTCTCCAGAGGGACATTGTTCCCGATGGCCAAATGGTGGATGAGGGCGAGGGCAAGGACGGCGTCGGCCGGGCCGCGCTCGAAAAGCGTCATCCTCTCCTCATTTTCCCAGCCCGTCCCCGGGCTCGGGTTGGTCAGATCGCTGAGGAGGGGGAGAATGTTCTGCTCTTTCTCGGCGCGGGCTCGAAGATAGTTCTTCTCGACGCAGGCCGGGTCGATGTCGAATGAGACGGTGTACGCCCCGGCTGCCGCGGCAATTCTGCTGAAGGTTCCGATGTTTCCGCCAAGATCCCAGACGGTCCTCGGCCGGACTTCGGCGATGAACTCCGCGACGGCCCGCCGCTTGTCATCGAGCCCTTTGGTCGTGTAATTGGTATCCTCGTAGTAATCTGCCCACTCCGTTCCCGAAGCGCGCCAGCGGAGTCTCTTAATCCCGGCCTCAAGAGAGTCAACCAGGCCCAGGAGGGCCTGCCGGCCGACCTTCCCCCTCGCCATTCTGACCGAGCGTCCCTCGAATCGCTTCTGGCTTCTCGCGTGAAGATGCAGGTGCAGGAGGAGGGGAAGCCGCTTCCGCGAGGCAAGGGGAAGAAGCGAGGAGGCCAGGTCAAGAGGAAGTCCGTCGACGTAAACGCGAAGGAGCTGACCCAGGCGGACGTCTCGGTAGCTCATCAAGGCGAGGGGGGCAAGGAAGTGACGGCAAAACTGGCCGTACGCGCTCCAGGGCTCTCCCCCTACGGCCTGGCGCAGGGACAAGGTGTCAATAAGCACGGGGAGGCCCCGCAGGAACTGGATGTTGTAGGCGCTGGCGTCAACCAGGGTCATCCCCGATTGAAGCGCGCGTTTTTCGATCTCCAGCGTGGCCAAAGCGGCGTCTTGGAGCTGGCTGAAGCTCCACTCATAGGGATAAGAGATGAAGGGGATCTCTTCGGGGCGGATGACTCTGTACAGCTCTTTGGAGCCGACGCTTGGGGCAGGCATCTCCTCGTGCGGTATCAACAGCTTGGCGGCGGAAAGCTCTCGGTAGAGCCCCGAAGATATGAGCGCATCGTAATGCGGACGGCCTTGACTCCGGATGCCACGGTACAGAACCCCATCGCGCCGGAATATAAAACCCGCGGGGTCGCGGAATGACGAAGGCAGGATCCCTTCAGGAGGCATCCGGGCCGTTTCCTTTTTTCCGGGAGACGATCTTATGGAGGAATGCCGTGATCCTCTTCCAAAAAACCTTTATTGAAAAGGCGAGCCCGATGAGGAATGCGATGGTGATCTGGAGGACATAGCTTCCCGTGCCCGGGTCGATATAGCCCGCGACTGTCTGGGCCAGGACCGTGCAGCCGAGAAGGAGACCTATCGCGATGAGTCGCAAGGAGCGCTGTTGTGACATGGTGCTCTTTTCTTAATCCTGTTTTAGCCTTTCGGGGCCCTCAGGAACGCGTATTCGGGTTCGAGCGCGAAGTCAGCCCGGACCTGTTCGATCCCAACTCCTGCCACTGCAATATCCTCCCGGCGAAGCGACCCGAGCCTGATCTTGTGGGCCATGGCAAGGTAATCGACACGAGCCGGGTCTACGCCCATGACCCGGGCCGCCGTGGCATCCACGGCCAGGGCATTGTCTCCCATGATCAAGACCCCGGCCTTTCGAGCGGTTCCCAGGAGAGGGCCAAGTCCTTCCATCCCGATGACACCGTCGACAATGGAGTAATGCGTTTTGACCGTGCCGTTGATCTCACAGATACTCAAGGGAATTCCGTTCCAATGGAGGGTGTTCTTAGGCCAGCCATAGATCATCCCGGGCAGGATGCCGAACATGTTCTTCATGCTCAGCGTGATCCCGGCCAGCCTATGGGTCTTCATCTTAGGCACGGAGATGATGACTTCGGCCGTCACGATCGTTTTGGGCAGCGACATCTCCCGCAGCAGGGTCGCCCGGGGGTTGACGCATTTGACCATTTGGACGTCGTCGTAGTTGAGGTCGACAAGGCGGACGCCTTGACGCTTGGCCAACGCTTCGTACCCGGACTGTCGGAAGACCCACTCGGAATCCCTGTTGTGAGATGCGCCTTCGGCCAGGATGATCTCCCTTGCTCCGAGGCCCCTTAGATGGAGGACGAGGGCTTCGACAAGCTGCGGATCGGTATGGATTGGCCGGTCCGGGGAGGCATCGACCACGTTCGGCTTGATGACGACACGCCTGCCCCGGACATCGGGGGGGCGGCTCAACCGCCATCCCGTTCGGACAGCTGCCGCGAGCGTTTCCGGACAGTAATCGGGGCACCTAACGAGCGCAACCTGAAGGAATGGACCAGAGGACAGCTGCTTCGCCGCCTGCAGCTTTGCCCCCGCGAGGGCCGCGGCGGGGAGGGCCGAGAACACGGACGTTCCCATCAGGCGGAAAAGCTCCCGACGAGTCAGACGCGTCCCCGTCATTAGCTCCTCCCGGGAGCCGCTCTAAGGATGCGGGCATCGCTCAGTACGAGAAAGGATAAGGCCGTTTCGAAATTGTTAGCATGGAA
>Ga0326726_10004280_pt1 | contig 13031 bp, 17 predicted proteins | sample MHFenrmetagenome_2_FD_207603 | JGI IMG/M metagenome (GOLD analysis project Ga0326726, IMG submission 207603) | Lab enriched peat soil microbial communities from Michigan Hollow, Ithaca, NY, United States - MHF15MN | ecosystem: Environmental > Terrestrial > Soil > Wetlands > Peat | place: USA... | reverse complement strand
TTCCGGCCTGAGATTTCTCGACGATATGTCGAACGCCGGCGTCGTGCCCATCGTGCTCAAGGATTTCAATGGGGCGACGGTCCTCACCTGCGGCGAAGCGTGGATTCGGAAGAACCCTGACTACGAGCTCGGAAAGGACATGAAGGAAGTCGAATGGACGTTCGACGCGGCAGATCTCGACGAATTTTTCGGCGGCAGCATTACGTAAGCGAATAAATTAACCCTAAGAAAACGGAGGTTTCGCATGGGTATTGAACCACAGCAAAAAATCATCGACGGAAACGGGGTCTACGTTCTTCCTCTTCTGGGAGAGACGGCGGCCCTTGTTTTTTATCAGATTCAAAAGTGCATTGCGCCGGCGATCGTACAGGCCATGGGCGCAATAAAAGGCGCGGCGGCCGGCACCGGCGAAGACAAGAAGCTCGACATTAAAAAGCTTCTCGGGTCGGATATCGACATCTCTTCCCTTTCCGATGCAATCGACTCGATTCATGAAAAAATGACGGCTGCGGAATGGCTCTCGTTCTTGAAGACCACGCTTTCCCGCACGACAGTAAACGACCGGGCCGTCGGCGACAAAGTGCATTTCGATGAGGTCTTTTCGGGAAAAATCTTGTTGCTTTACAAGGTATTATGGTTTACCTTGGAGGTGAACTTTGGGGATTTTTTCGAAGCGGTCGGCTTTGGCGTTACGAAGGAAAACGAACGGCCGAAGACGACCGGTGCGGAGAAAGAATAAAGGAGCTTTGCGGCTTTCTTGATGAAAGCCTGCTCGCCCGTCTGCCCGTGTGGAGGCTGATAACCGAAGGCGTGGCGACGAAAAAAGAGATCAACGAGGAGTGGTCGCTTGTGGACATCATGGAGGCGCTCGCGGTACTTGATTTTAAAAGCGAAGTCGAGCGGGCGATAAGCGAAATTACAATGCCGAAAGCGGAAACGAAATGAACATCCGGGAATTGATTACAAAATGCGGCTTTACCGTTGACGAGCGAGGCCTTGAAATCTATGACAAGGCCATCGGTCGAGTATACGACAAGGCCCAGGGCTTGAATCAAAACCTTACGCGCGCGGCCGATAATCTTATCGGTATCGGTCAAAAAATGTTGCTCTACATCTCCGCCCCGCTGGCCGCGCTCGCCACGGTTTCGGTCATGGCAAAAGTGAAACTCGAAGATCTGCAGAACGAGTGGGGCGTCATGCTCGGCAATCAGGAGAAGGGCATTGCGTTCACCAGGGAAATGATGGACCTGGAAGAGAAGGGGCCTTATGAATACGAACAAATCCACGCTTACGCAAAAGAAATGCACGCCATGGGCGTCGAGTCCGACAAGATCCTTCCCAGGGTAAAACTTTTTATGGACATCGCCGTCGGCAGCGGGCTTGATCTCGGGTTCCTCATGTCGACCATGCAAATGATCGATAATATCGGGTTCGCGACCGGCCGCCAGGTGAAGCGCCTTATTATGTCCGGAGCCCTCGATCGCGGGACGCTCGGAAAAATGCTTGGCGTCAATCTTTCCTCCGGAATCGGCATGAAACAAATGATGCGCATGGCGGACATGGGGAAAATCACGGCCTCGATAATCGAAAGCGTTTTTCAGAAAGAGGGCGGCGCCGGCGGTAGGTATTTCGGAGCCGCCGAGCAACGGACACATACGCTTAAAAAGGGTTTTGAAAATCTCTGGCACTCGATCTTTCTTTTCAGGGCCTCGCTCGGAGATATGATTGCAAAATCCGCGGGCCTCACAAAAATTCTCGAAAGGCTTACGAATTTTGTAGATAAATTGCGCGATCACATCGACAAACTTTCTCCCGGCTGGAAAAAATTCCTTGTCATAACCGGCGGTATCGCCTTCGCGATCGGCCCGGCGATCGTAGGCGTCGGCAAGCTACTTAAGCTTTTCTTGGGCCTCAATACGGCGCTCATGGTGATGAAGTTCTCGGGGTTTTTAAAAGAGGGTGTCGGCATTGCCGGCATGTTCGCCATGATCGGGAAGTCGATCGGCGGGGCCTTGCTCGCGGCCGCGCCATGGATTGCCGCGCTCATGGGAATTTACCTGCTTTTCCAGGATATTTTTCTCTATGCAAAGTATGGTGACAAGGCGACAACACTCACCGGCTCTGTCATGGGTTTCATTAAAAATCTTAATACCGATATCGACAACACAATTTTTAATATTGTCAAGTGGTTCATGAAAGCCTGGGAAGACGTTAAAAAATGGTGGGACACACTTTGGAGCGATCCATGGAAAGCCCTCCGCGAGTTGATTCCGGAATGGGTCACCGATCTAATAACGTCAACGACAATGAAGGGGGGGCCATACGTCCCATCACCAAACGCATTTTCTCCGGCGGACAGAACGGCGCAGTATAACATAAGCGTCAACGTCACCACTCCGACAGTTGCCGGAACATCCATAAAAGACATGGGGGTAATTAGTAAACACGCAGAAATGGTTTATAAAGAAACCTCTAAGCTGATATGCGATTCTCTGTATAATGCCCATAAAAACACCGTGCCGGCGGGAGCGCATTAATGCTTGATATTCTTTTAGGGCGCAAGCGCGAGGGTCCCTCGATAAGCGAGAGCGGCGGGACCGCCATCCTCGTAAAGCTCGATGCATCCCTATTTCAGTCGCACAAGTACAAGAATAAGGCGACGGCGTATCCGGTCGAAAGCGGAATGGACATAACCGACCATGTTCGGCAGGAGCCCGAGCAATTTGAAATCGAGGGCCTTGTCACCAATTCCCCGGTTTCGTTTTTTCCGCTGCTTACCGATTTTAAAACGATTGTCAATGGCGGGAAAGATCGGGTCATGACGGCCTACGAGGCGCTGCTTTTGATTTGCGGCCGCAAGATGGTAAAAATGCCGGAAATGAGCGGGAACCTTATAAACATCACCATTGAGACAAAGCCGAAAATCGTTGACATTCAAACAAACCTGAGAGTTTTCAACGACATGATAATCGAAGACCTGTCATTCGATTTCGACAACAAGACAGGCGATGCATTGCCGTTCAAGGCTTCGGCAAGGCGAATTCGGCGGGTAACGACGCGCCAGGCCACAATCAACTATACGAGCGGAACCGGGTCCGGATCGTATGGAACTCCCGACCAGGTCGCCGACGCGCCGAAGGGAAACCAGGAAGTAAAGCCGAAACAGATAGGAAGCACACTCGGGTATCTTTCTCGTGGAAAGTTTTCCGATGCGTGGGACCATACTTTTGATTTTGGTCAAGGCGTGGCACAATGAGCGATCCCGTTGTAATCCCCCTTTTCTCCGACGCCCGCTTCTCGCAGACCGTGGCCCTGGACGGCTCGAACTATGGGCTGGCCCTTGCGTGGAACAATCGCGGGCAGTTCTGGTCATTGAGCATATCGGACGGAAACGGAAATCTTTTAAAAAGCGGGATTCGCCTCAATATCGCTTATCCCGTGAAGCGCCAATATAACGACGCCGGGCTGCCAAGCGGAGATTTCTTTTTGATGGACCCGAGCGACACGACGTGGACGCAGGAGACCGGCCGTAACGATTTCGCTTCGGGCAGGAAACTTGAGCTCTGGTACGTGAACAAGCTCGGGGTCACCGGCGCTCAGGAAGGGGCGGCAACCGCTACGCCGCCTATTCCGATATCGCTCAATGTGGGACATTTCAGGGCGGCCGAGGTCGACGGTAAGTGGGTCGGGCAGCATTCGGACAACGGAATTGACGGTTGGACAACAATCATGACGATAGCCGGATAACATGGATAAATATTTTTTCAATCGCATTTACTCGCTTACCGTCGGATACCCGGAGCGTCGGAACGAGGCGCGGGAAATTACCGGCCTGCGCCTAACGTTCGACATTACAAAGTCCGAGATAGCTGGCGGCAACTCGTGCAAAATATTGATAAACAACCTTTCCGATGAAACGCGGGGTTGGATAAAAGAGGGGACCAATGAAACGGGGACCGGCGGTATGACGGTCATCCTGAAAGCCGGATACGAGGAAATGCATGGCCGCGAAAATCTCCCCATCCTTTTTCTGGGCGATATAACGACGGTATCGCATGACGTCACAAGGCCCGAGGTGGTGACCGATATCACGGCATACGAGGGTATGCTGAAAATAAAAAATGCCGCATTCTCAAACTCTTACCCTGCCGGCGCATACGTTTCCCAACTCATCAACGATTTAATACGCGCCCTGGGCGTTCCATTTTTCGCAGACCGCTTCTCGTTTTCGATGTTCGGCCGCGAGGAATATCGGCTTAATCGCGCATACGTTTTCAACGGTAATATTTCGGATTATCTCAACAAGCTTTGCAGCGGCTACGGACTGCGGTGGAGCATCCAGAACAACAAGGTGAAGATTTACAACAAGATAAATACGGACAACTCGGCCGGAACGGATGGCAAACCGGCAATCAGCCATAGCGTATTGATCGGCAGCCCGCGGCGACTTTCCAAGGGGATGACCGCGGCCGACGCCATGAATTTTCAGGGTTACGATTTCGATTGCCTGCTTCTGCCCGAAGCGGAGCCGGGAGGCGTCATTGAGTTGTCGTCGGAAAGCATTCCACATTCACCGGTAAAGCTCGGCATTGCCGAGGTCCATCACTCGGGCGATACCCATGGGGATGAGTGGAAAACAACTTTAAAATGTCGAAAGCTGGACAAATGAGCGGTTTTAACGAATCCAATGTCGGCGAAGCGGCGCGATCGCTTTTTATCGATCTGCTTTGCCGCGAGCTTCATACGGCAATGCCTGGGTACGTGGTGAACGTGGATTCCTCCGGCAGTGCCCGTCGGGTGGACGTTCAGCCGCTTTTAAAGGCGACGAATATCAAGGGCGGGCAGTCCACGCTTGCCATTATCCAGGGCGTTTTATTGATGACGCCGGGGACCGGGAAAAGCTCGGTCATCATGCCGGTTGCCATCGGTGACCTGGTGCTGTTGGTTTTCTCCGAAAAGGCGCTTGAAAAGTGGGGGTTGGGGGCGGCTCCCGCGGATGGGATTTTCGGCAGGCAGTTTGATCTTTCCGATGCGTTCGCGATTCCGATGAATTTTAACACCATGAGCAAAACGGAAAACGCGAACAATGCCGATATGATCATAAACCATAACGGGCAGACGATCACGATAAAGAATAACGGCGCGATAGAAATAGGTTCGGCCGCGCTCCAGGCGGTCATGACAGAGTCTTATAAAACGGCCCTTGAGTTTTATTTGACGGCTTTTCAGACCATTCAAACCGCGATTGCCGCGCTCACGCCGGTTACGCCGTTTGAAATCGGGTTTGCGGTTGCGATCACGGCGTTTTTATCGGCGTTTCCTTCGGGGTTTATTGCTCCGGCGAACGGATTGACCAGTGAGGTTAAGGCCCAATGACTGACGAAAAGCTCAATTTAACGACAAGGGAATTGGATTACGCCTCCAACGACGGGTTCATCGTCATCCAGAAAGCCCAGGTCGCCCAGAATATTTCGAACCGGCTGCGGCTGATATACGGGGAATGGTTTCTCGACACCCGCCTGGGGGTCCCGTGGTTCGAAAACGTTTTCGTCAAAAACCCCGACATGTCGGCAGTGGATATAATCATCAAGTCCGTGATTTCGGAAACCCCGGAAGTGACCGTCATTACTACATACTCGTCGACGCTTAACCGTGCGCTGCGGAAACTTTCAATCGCTTTTCAGGTTTCAACGATCTACGGCGACATCAAATTTTTAAATTTGGAGCTTTAAAATGGGAACTTATGGAATATTATCGACCGGTTTTGTGAAGCCGACCCTCGCGGAGCTTAAATCCGACCTCGGGGACGCCTACAAGGCAATCTACGGCACGCCGAACCTTGCTGACGATTCAGTCATCGGCATTCGTATCGGAATCATGGCAAAGCAGCTCGCGGACGCCTGGGAGGCCCTGGAAACGGCATACAACGCCCCATTCCCAGCAACCGGTGACGATGTGTCCTTCCCCTCCGCAATGGACCTTGTGGGTCTGTCCATGCTTCCCGCGGCCAAATCCGTCGTCACGTGCCAATGCTCGGGATCGGGAGTAGTTATTCCCGCCAACTATCAAATATCCAATAAAGATACTCAGGAAATTTTCGAGCTTACGCAATCGGTAACCATTCCTACAAATGGCAGCGTTGATGGAATTTTTCAGGCCCTAATCGCAGGGCCAAAGAGTTGCGCTGCCGGAAAGATGACCAACATCGTAAATACATTAACGGGGTGGGACACCGTAAACAATACTTTTGACGGCACGCCCGGCCGCAATGCCGAGACCGTGGCCGAGGCCCGCTTACGCCGCGTCGCGAGCCTGCAGGTCATAGGCGCCAGCGCCATCGACGCCATTGTCGCCCGAGTCCTCAACGAGGTTCCGAACGTAACAAAATGTATGGGATTCACGAACCGGACCATGGTCGCCGACTCGGACGGCCGTCCCCCGAAATCGAATGAAATTCTGGTGGTCGGCGGAACGGATGCGGACATCGGCGCCAAGCTTTGGGAATGTACGGCCGGCGGGATAGAACTCTACGGGATCGTATCGGTCAACGTTGTTGATAGCCAGGGAAATACCCAGGTAGTGAAATATACGAAGGCCGTCGAGGTCACGATAAACGTCGAGGTCACGATAGTCGTCTATAATGCAAAAACGCTGCCCTCGAACTATGTGGCCCTTATCCAGGACGCCGTTGTCGCTTATGGCATGGCTTTTGAAATCGGCCAGGATTTGATCATTTCCCGGTGGGTTGTGCCGTGCTACGGGATACCGGGCGTGGACGAAGTCACGATACAGCACAAAAAAGGATCGGGGGCATGGGAAACGGTGGATATTGTGATGGCTTATAACGAGAAAGTTTTAATGGTTTCCGGCAATAGCGGCAACGTTTCCGTTCTTGGGGGGCCATAATGAGCATGACACCAATCACCGATTACGAGGACCGCGCCGAAAGCCTTATCCCAGAGTTTCTGAAAAGGAATGCCGCCGGCGCGCAATCGAATTTCGCCAAAGAGGTCCGGGCGTTTGCAGCAATGGTGCAGGAGCTGGAGGACGCGATTAACGACGTTTATCTTTACCGCAGTATCGACCAGGCGCTCATTTACGGGGCTGCCAACGGTTTTGGCGATAGCGCAACCGAAAATCCAATCCTCAGAGATATCGGCTCGGCCGTCGGGCAGCCGCGGTATGGAAATCCGCTTTGGACAAACGCACAGTATGCACCCATGATAAAGGCGAAAATCGCCATGAACGCTTCCCAGGGCGAGCCGGAAAGAATTATCGCTGCCCTGCAGACGATTACCACGACGCCGGTGAATACTCCGAAGCGGGTTGAATACGTCAACAGCTTTCCCGCGGGGATTACGCTCACCGTTGAAGACCCCGATACCGTCCCGGCCAATATGCAGCAAATCATGGAAAGTGTGGTGAGCGGTGGAGTAAGCGTAAAAATTCAACAGCGCACGGGCCGCCCATTCTGTTTTTCTCTCGACGGCGTTAATCCCTATTATTCCTATGGCAAGGGATTCGGAATTAATTCGACCGACGTAAACGGCGGGCAACTGGCATTTCCACTTTAAAAAAGGACTTTTATGACAACGGACATTTTTGTTGGGGGCAATCCGGTTTATCCGGACATCGCGGTAAATCCTGACGGATCGAATAACGACATAACGGATCCTACGTCGAACCAGCCGAACGTATCGGCGCCGGCGTCTCCGATCCCCCTTGATGGCTGGCCGGGGAACGGCATCCCGATTTTTAGCGATTTCAATAAGCTTTTCCGGCTTGTCACTCAATGGATACGGTATTTCTATGCCCGGACTCTCGACACCGTTCTCACGGGGTCCTTTAGCGGATCCATGACAGAGGGGCTTGTGCAGCTTCCGACAGGATACACAAAAGACAATTGCGTTATCCTGGGGGGATGGGTTAAGCCTAATAGTGGATCATATTATTGCCTGCCGCTAAACTTAAGCGAACCCAATGGCGGTTCTTACGCCCTGCTTTCGGTCAAGATAGGAAACGCGACCGGCACGACGCCGGAATATGTAAGAATCGTTTATTATACAACCGGTTCGACGCCGGCAGATTTGGATGGATATTCTTACGCGATTGTATTGAGAAAAATCGCATAACCCTCCCGGTTTCCTCCGGACCGGGCGCCCCTGTTCCTTTCCGGGGGCGGGATGGCGGCGGAAAACCGTCGCCATCTACATTAAAAGAAAGGGGAGAAAATTATGAAAAAAACATTGATCGTTCTTTTTGCGGCAATATCGGTATTTTCTTGGACCACCGAAAACGATACGATGGCCGCAAAATATGTCGGCAAATTCGACACCGCGACAGTCAGGGCAAAAAAGCTCGTTATAAAAAAAGCCATTCACGCAACCTCGGGCAGCGACTCAATTCTGATTTTGAAAAAGGACACAATTGAATATCGGACAAAAACCGAAATGGTTGCTGATCTTGCGGGATTGATAAACGACAGTCTCCGGTTTGTCGATAGCGCCAGAATTGCGGGAACCACGCCGCACGCGGACAGCTCGGATAAAGGAAGGCCGACGTCTGCCGCCGGCGGCGATCTCTCCGGGCAATATCCAAACCCGGGCGTAGCTAAAATAAAGGGGAACACGATTCCGGCGAACGCATCTGGACTTTTGCGGAATAATGGATATGGCATATTGACCTGGAAAGATTCGGCTGCTACTGCTCACAGTTCAGATATCACATTTGCCCTTGTTGGCACTGACAATTATTTGCTCAAAAAGAATGGAACGGCGACGGCCAATTCTCAGATTTACGACAATGGAACTCTCGTAAGTTTTGGGGTTGGCGCATCTCCAGCGTATAAGTATACGTTCAAAGGGCAGGGTAAAGAACCGTGGATTGCCGCCGAGAGAAACGGTTCAACCTCAATACAATTTAAACTGGTTAACGCCGAGGGTACTGGATACAATGCGTCAACTGGTACGGTTAGCCCTCTTTGGACAAATTGCATTGATGGTATGAATTCTAATATTATGCTTTCTTCTGTAAATTCAGGCGGAACCGGTGGAAATATATTACTCGATGCTCTTTATATAAAAACTGTGGGGGCAAGTACAATTTATGCGTACTGTATAGGTCTTGCCCGAACCGCTGGGGCGATGTTATTTGACTCTGCTGGAATTGCATTGTCGTTGAGTGGTGCGTCGGGAGGAAAGGCAATTATCATAAACGCTGATTCTACTGTACTTTTTAATAAGTCAATTTCTATACGAGGGGCCGCTGAAGGAATTGATTTTGCAAGAGGATCGGGGGAAGCAAATTATGGAAGAATTAAATTTGACAGTACGACCGGCAATGGAAGATATCGCTTACAAATAGAAAACTCAAGTGGCACTGGTGAAATAAGAATAAATCAATCTGCTTCCAGCGGTGCCAAAGGTGTAACTTTTTATTCTGCGGGGAACACTTCCTCGACTCCCGATGCCTATGTATTAAAAAATCGTTTGACCGTTGCGAAAAGCATTTCGACGGATACCGGCATATTCAACAATCTACTCGGCGTCGGGGTAGCGCCTTCATATCCTCTCGATGTAAGATCATCAATTGCAACTGCAAATATACAATCAACAACCACCGGAAACAGGTCAATAACGAGATATTATAATAATAATGGGCAGACATTTGTCGGAGTTGAAGGTACCGGGGGACAGATTGCCACCGGGACCGCGGCTGGGGCTTCAGTTATAGCGTCATATGGATCGTCACCAATACAGTTATGCGTTAATGATGGAGTCAAGGTAACGATAACAAGCAGCGGGGATATTTATTCCGATTCTTTGATTAATTGGACTGCCAGTGCTAATCCTGTGGGATGGTCATCAGTAACTGGAAATATTTGGTATTATAAACTGGGAAGACGCATTGATCTTGAGTTCTATTTGACAGGGCCATCCAACGACATAAATACTTCCTTTACAATACCATATTCATCAAGAAGTGACCTTGCGCAATTTGGTTCTGTTTGGGGAACTAATGGAACAACAACTTCTCCATGCGAAACTGATATAGAAGGTGGTACTAATTATATAAATATTTTTTGGTGCGGTTGGGTTGGAGGCGGAAATAATCAATGGGCAGCGACAGGGACTAAAGTCATACACGGACACGTTACATATTTTTGTCAATAGAAATCCGGGGCAACAATGACGCTCGAAACAATTCTAATAAACCTTGGCGGTGGCGCTGCGGTTGGGAGTGTCTGGGCGGTTAAATATTTTTTTTCGTCTCGGAATGGAAATGGAAAACTCACCAAAGAATATCACAATGAACTCTGTCAACCAGTGAAAGATCGCCTTGCAAGCGGAGAACATCAGTTTGAAATGCTTAATAAAAAAATTGATGAAAATCACAAGGAAACCGTTGAATATATCCTTGAGCTTACTGAAAAGGTAGGTGCAAAATGAGGTTCAAATATGCGTCAAGCGCAAAGCCATTGCCCGTTGAAGCGGAAACCAGGCTGAGCCACGTTCTGGAAAAATGCGATGTTTCCGATGCTCTCGTGACAAGCACGGTCCGGACGCCCGAGGACCAGGCGCGGATTATGTATGATAACCTGACAACACACGGGGTTTCCGCGCAACGAGCGTTGTATAAACCTGCGTTTGGAGGCATTATCATCGACGTCTACGAGCATCAAAAGGCGATGGGCGCTACATCCGATGCGACAAAGCGTGCCATGGCCCAAAAGATAATCGAGATCGGCCCTGAGCATATTTCCGCGCATTGCACGGCTGATCCAACAAAATGCGTCTTTGACGTTGCGCCTTTATCAATACCTGGTGACAAGAAAAAGGCATTCATAAATCAGGTATCGGTGGCCGTCGGATTGATAAAATTTTTAAGGCCACCGATGGACCCGGCGTTTCATATCGAATTAAGGATAGGATAATTTCAATTCATTTTTTCAAGGAGGGTTTTATGATTGCATTACTCAAGGGGATCATCCTGAAAAGCGGCGGCCAGATATCGGTATCGAAGATTTTTACGTTGCTTACGGCGGCCCTGGCCACCCTTATCATGCTCCCCGATCTCTTTGCACAAGCGGGCCTGGCGATCCCGTCATTAATCGTGCCCTACATCAAGATGGCGGGCATTCTGAGCGCGGTCATCACGGCGTTTCGCCTGAAATGGAACATCGAAAAAACAGCGGATAAAAAAGATGAGGCGCCCCATGTCTAAAACCGGCTGGATCGTCGCGCTTATCCTGGCGATAATCTGCGTATTTCTTTATCTGCATCGGCCGGCCCCACCGCCTTCGGTAATTCCGGGTGTCACCATGCGGGTCGATACCGTGATCATCCATGATACGATTTATACGATAAAGCACAGGGGGGATATCACGGTCCGACTGGCGCCTGTTAAAACCGCCGCAAATGCCCCTAAAATCGATTCAACGGCTCCCCCTTCCGAAACCATTGCCATTGATACGCCCGTTTGCTACAGCTTTTCCGAGGAATATAAAAACGGCGCGTATGTACAGGCTGAAATGTGTTCCAGGTTTTTCCCGGAGAACCGGCCGGAGGACCTGGAAGGGGCGATAACGTATCACCCGGGCAATGACACCATGAAGTTGTTTTCGCGCGTGGATACGGTGCCGAAGATCATATTTAAGCCGCCCAAAATTCCAACTTGGCAGGCGATAACAATAGGAGCTGTTCTCGGGCTGGCGGGGGGCTATTTAATAGCCAAATGAGCGATAAGCGGGGGTACTGGTAAGGGGCGGCGATCCCGGCCGCCCTTTTTATTTTAAAATAATCAGGTTGGATCTCAATCCGTTTCTGCGCATTAGGTACGATGGCGGGGCTTTCCGGCCATTGAGAAGATATGCTACCGAAACTGTTTTAATGGCTTTTGGAACGAGGGGAGCGATTTTCGAAATGGTTGCAGTGGTTAATAGGGGTGAATTATTTCTTAGTTTGTCAAAAATATTATATATGAAAATGATCGGATCGGCGGTCAAATCTTCGTGTCGTTCCCCGGCCCTACTATTACAGAATGAAAAGATAATTGCAAGTCCATTTATTTGATAATAGTAGGTTTCGATTTTCCCCGCATTCGTCTGAATTATATTGCCCGTATCGGCAATAATGCTTGACGGAAAATATTTCAACAGCGTCATATAGTTCTCATCATTAAGGTTTTCGAGTTTATTGGAAACAAGAATTGAAGCGCTGTCGAATTCCGGAATGGAATCAGGATGATTTTTAAGGCAAAAAACTGTTTTGCCTATTGCGTAACATTCGAGCTTTTCAATTATTCCATCATAGGAAATCTCATGGAACCTTAGACTGTTTCCCGGATTTATATTTGGGAAAACTGCTATGGTTGTGTCGCGAAGTTCTGGAATTTTTGCAAACGATAGGGCAAAAATAGAGACGATTAAAATTGATGTTTTCATGATCGCACTTCCTTTCTTTTGGTTGGATATATTGCATTTTCCGGAATAAACCAGATGCCCCGATTACCGGTGCCGACAAATCGAGCGCCCCTAATGCGACCTTCGCCGCATTTGTTGCGCACGAGTTTGTAGCTTTTACCCTGGCGCTCCGAATATTCTTTTGCTGAAATGTAAGCCATTTAAATTTCCTGTTCCTTGTAATATACCACAATGGAAAGAAAATGTCAAGTACTATTTTTCAGCCTTTAAAAAATCAATGCCTCGAAGATTCCCCCGCCGGCTGACGGGCCGAGCGGGGGCTTGGGTGTAGGTTGTGAGGAGGCTCTCCCCTTTTTTTACCTTCAACAAGCCCCCTTTCGTACCCCTTTTTTTCTCTATAATCAAGAATGTTTTCGGAAAATATTTCATCGGTACTTATATTTTTTTCTTTGCAGTATGCAATTATTACGCTTAAAAAGTCTCCACTACCCCTTGCAACCCAACCGTTGAAAGTTGCTTTGTTTATTTTTAGTTCTTTTGATAACTCATTGTTTTTAAACATTCTAAGGCGTATTCTCAGATTGTCTATAGCTTTGTTTATATCAATTTT
>Ga0326726_10004279_pt1 | contig 13031 bp, 8 predicted proteins | sample MHFenrmetagenome_2_FD_207603 | JGI IMG/M metagenome (GOLD analysis project Ga0326726, IMG submission 207603) | Lab enriched peat soil microbial communities from Michigan Hollow, Ithaca, NY, United States - MHF15MN | ecosystem: Environmental > Terrestrial > Soil > Wetlands > Peat | place: USA... | reverse complement strand
CGGCGAGCGAGCAACGGCTCACCTTCGGCGGCGCGGACTCGCTGATGATCCCGGCCGGACAGTCCATTACCTCCGATCCGCTCGATTTCCAGGTGTCGCCGCTCTCGAACCTCGCGGTCACGCTCCGCATCGGCGCCGCGCCGAGCGCGCACACGGGCCATCCCGGCTCGCGGACCACCTCGTACCTCAAGGCCGGCGACTGGGTCTCGGCGCCGGATCTCGCGGACGCGGCGACGACCGAGCACTGGTACCTCCTCGCCAACCTGGACGTCGTCGCCGAGGGCTCGGCGGTGGTGACGCTCGGCAATTCCATCACCGACGGACATGGCGCCGGGACCAACCGGGACGACCGCTGGCCGGACAACCTCGCGCGGCGGCTGCTCGCCGATCCGCACACGGCGCACGTCTCGGTGCTCAACGCCGGCATCGGCGGGAACTGCATCCTCAGGGACTGCCTCGGTCCGGCCGCGCTCTCGCGCTACGCGCGCGACGTGCTGGACCAGAGCGGCGTCAGGTGGGTGATCGTGCTCGAAGGCGTGAACGACATCGGAGGGACGCGGAGCCCGACGGCGGCCGATAGCGTCGCGACGTCCCTGATTGGAGCCTACCAGCGGATCGTCGCTGATGCGCACGCACGCGGCCTCAGGATCTACGGCGCGACGATCCTCCCGTTCGGTGGATCCTTCTACGACCGGCCGGGGCACGAAGAGGCGCGCCAGAAGGTCAATGGGTGGATCCGCACCAGCGGCGCGTTCGACGCCGTCATCGATTTCGACGCGGTCACGCGTGACCCGAGCCAGCCCAGCCGGCTGCTGCCCCGGGCCGACAGCGGCGACCACCTGCACCCGGGCGAGGAGGGATATCGCATGATGGCCGATGCGATAGACCTCGGGCTGTTCACGCCATGAGCGCGGCGCGCCGCTGGCTCGTCTCCGCGTTGGTGGCGAGCGCACTCGCGTGGACGTCCGCGCAGGCCCAGCAGCTCGCCTTCACGCCCTTTCACGCGAGCGGGATCTACGCCGTCGGCGAGCGCGTGGGCTGGACGGTGGCCACGGCGCCGGGGCAGAGCGCGCCGCCGGGCGCGTACCACTATGTGGTCAAGCGCGACGGGCAGACGATCGTCGGGAAAGGCACCTTCACCCTGGCGTCGGACTCGGCACGCATCGTCACGTCGCTCCACCAGCCTGGAATGATCCTGGTCGAGGTGCGTCCTCCGACGCCCGACAGCGCCTTCCGCGGCGCGAGCAAGAGCGAGGTCGGCCGCGTCCTGCTCGGCGCGGCGGTCGCGCCCACCAGGATCCGGCCGGCGGGAGCGCGGCCGAGGGACTTCGACGCGTTCTGGGCGTCCCAGATCCGGCGGCTCGACTCCGTCCCCGTTGACCCGGTCCTGACCCCCGGCGAGAGCGGCAAGCCGGACGTCGAGTACTACACGATCAGGATGAACAACGTGGACGGCGCTCACGTGTACGGCCAGCTCGCGAAGCCCGCGGGCCCCGGGCCTTTCCCCGCCCTGCTCATCTACCAGTATGCGAGCCCGCCCTACCCGCTCCAGAAGGCATGGGTGACGGACCGCGCGGCCGAGGGGTGGCTGGTGCTGAACGTCGAGCCGCACGACGTGCCGAGCGACATGCCGCAGGCGTTCTACGACGCGCTGCCCACGGTCATCAAGCACTACAACACGATCAACCAGGGGAACCGGGACGACAATTACTTCCTCGGGATGTACCTGGGCGACTACCGCGCGTCGGAGTACCTCACTGGCCGCAGCGACTGGGACGGGAAAACGCTGGCAGTGACGGGCATCAGCATGGGCGGCCAGCAGAGCTTCGCGGTGGCGGGCCTCCAGCCCAGGGTCACGGCGCTCGTAGTCTACGTCCCCGCCGGCTCCGACGTGTTCGGCCCGCTGCACGGCCGTGCGCAGGGGTATCCGTTCTGGGACCTCAAGCGCCCGGAGGTGCGGCGCACCGCGCCCTACTTCGATCCGTCGAACTTCGCGCCGCGCATCGGGGCGCGCGCGCTGGTGGCGATGGGGTTCATCGACGAACTGTGCCCGCCGACGGGCGCGTGGGCGACGTTCAACCTGCTGCGCGGCCCGAAGGAAGCGCTGCCGCTGGTGGACTCGCCGCACAACCACCTGGCGCGCCGGGGGCAAGCGGCGCCCTGGTGGCGCCGCTCGGCCGAGTGGCTGAACACGCTCGTGCGCGGGACCGCCCCCTGAAGGTCCGCGGCCTCCGCTGGTGGATGATCGGGCTCCTCATGCTGGGCTCGATCCTCAACTACCTCACGCGCAGCACGCTGGCCGTCGCGGCGCCGACCCTGCTCTCGACCCTCCACATCACCGCGCAGCAGTACTCGTGGATCGTGGGGATCTTCCAGGGCGCGATCATGCTCCAGCCGGCCGCCGGCTACGCGCTGGACGTGGTCGGCCTCAAGGTGGGGCTCGCGCTGTTCGTCCTCGCCTGGTCCCTGATCAGCATGGCGCACGCCCTGGCGCGGAGCTGGCCGGCCTTCGCCGGACTGCGGGGGCTGCTGGGGCTGGCGGAAGGCTCCGCGAACCCGGCCGGAATGAAGGCGACGGCCGAGTGGTTCCCGGCGAAGGAACGCGGCCTCGCTGGGGGCGTGTTCAACATCGGCGCGTCGGTCGGCTCGATGCTCGCACCGCCGCTCGTCGTCTGGGCGATCCTCAGCTACAGCTGGCAGTTCGCCTTCGTCATCACCGGCGGCCTCGGCCTGGTGTGGGTCGCGCTCTGGCTCGTGTTCTATCAGCCGCTCGCGAAGCACCCCGCCCTGACCGACCGGGAGCGGAGCTACATCCTCTCGGGCCAGGAACGCCACCTGCAGGACGACGGGACGCGTCCCTCGATCCTCGGCATCGCGCGGCGGCGCAACTTCTGGGGGATCGCGATCCCGCGCTTCCTGGCGGACCCCACCTGGGGCACGCTCACCTTCTGGGTGCCGCTCTATCTCACCAGTGTGCGTCACTTCGACCTGAAGCAGATCGCGCTGTTCGCCTGGATGCCGTTCCTGGCCGCCGATATCGGTTGCCTGAGCGGCGGCGCGGTGAGCATGGCCCTCCAGAAGCGCGGCGTCCGCCTGCTCAACGCCCGCCGTTCGGCGTTCACGCTCGGCGCGTGCCTGATGACCGGCGTGGCGTTCGCCGGGTTCGTGCGGAGCCCCTACGTCGCCATCGCGCTCATCAGCCTCGCCGGGTTCGCCCACCAGACGCTGTCGGTCACGGTGATCACGATGTCGTCCGACCTGTTCAAGCAGAGCGAGGTCGCGACCGTCGCCGGGATGGCGGGCACCTGCGGCAACGGCGGGCTCCTGCTCTTCAACCTCCTGATCGGCGGCCTCGTCGCGACCGTAGGCTACACGCCGTTCTTCGTCTGCCTCGGCGTGCTCGACCTGGCCGGCGCGGCCGTATTGTGGACCCTGGTGCGCGAGCCCGACGCCGGCACGCCGCTTCAGGCCGCGGCGTGAGCACAACCAACCCACACCCGCGCCGCGATCCGCGGCGCTGAGCTGCCCATGACCGTCATTCGCAACCCGATCCTCCCGGGCTTCAACCCCGATCCGTCCATCGTCCGCGTGGGGGACGATTACTACGTCGCGACCTCCACTTTCGAGTGGTACCCCGGCGTCCAGATCCACCACTCGCGCGACCTGGTGCACTGGCGCCTCCTCACGCGCCCGCTGAGGCGCGCCAGCCAGCTCAACCTGCTCGGCGACCCCGATTCGTGCGGCGTCTGGGCGCCGTGCCTGAGCTGGGCGGATGGCCTGTTCTGGCTGATCTACACCGACGTGAAGCGGTACGCCCGCACCAGCGTGCCGAGCGCGGCGGGCGCCTCGATGCGCGATTTCCACAACTACCTCGTGACCAGCTCGACGATTGACGGTGAGTGGAGCGATCCGGTCTTCCTCAACAGCAGCGGCTTCGATCCCTCGCTGTTCCACGACGACGACGGCCGCAAGTACCTGGTCAACATGCTGTGGGACTACCGCCCCGGGCACAACCGGTTCGGCGGCATCGTGCTCCAGGAGTACTCCCCGAAGGAGCGCGCGCTGACCGGCTCGCGGGTGAACATCTTCCGGGGCACCGAGATCGGCTTCACCGAAGCCCCGCATCTCTACAGGCGCGGCGGCTGGTACTACCTGATCACGGCCGAGGGGGGAACCTTCTGGGACCACTCGGTGACGATGGCGCGCTCGCGCGCACTGACCGGGCCCTGGGAGCTGCATCCCGACACCTACATCCTCACGGCACGCCGGCGGCCCGACCTGCCACTGCAGAAGTCGGGACACGCCGATCTGGTCGAGACGCCGGACGGCGCCACGTACATGGTGTATCTCTGCAGCCGGCCGCTGCCCAATCGCGGCCGCAGCCCGCTCGGGCGCGAGACCGCGATACAGCCGATGGTCTGGTCGGCCGACGGCTGGCTCCGCACCACCGACGGCGAAGGGGTGCCGCAGCTCGAGGTGCCGGCGCCCGCCCTTCCCGCGCACCCCTTCGCCGCAGCCCCGGCGCGCGAGGACTTCGATGCGCCGCAGCTGCCGATCGAGCTGCAATGGCTCCGCTCGCCGTGGCCGGATGAGCTGTTCAGCCTGACGGCGCGCCCCGGTCACCTGCGCCTGTTCGGCCGGGAGAGCCTGGGGAGCTTCTTCCGCCAGGCGCTCGTGGCGCGCCGCCAGCAGGCGCACTGCTACAGCGCGTCCACCCTGCTCGATTTCGAACCGGAGCACTACCAGCAGTCGGCGGGCCTCGTCTGCTATTACGGCGGCAACAAGTTCCACTATCTGTACGTCTGTCACGACGAGGCGGCGGGCAAGCATCTCAGGGCGATGAGCGCCTTCCCGGACGGCCCCGTGGCCGACGCGTTCACCCCGCCGATCCCGCTCCCCGCCGGAAGGCGGGTCGAGCTGCGGGTCGAGGTGGATTACTCGCGGCTCCACTTCGGCTTCCGGGTGGAGGGTGTGGATCGGGAGTGGCGGTGGCTGCCCGAGCAGTTCGACGCCAGCATCCTCTCGGACGAGGCGAGCGCACCCGGCGCACCGAACTTCACCGGCGCCTTCGTCGGGATGGCATGCCAGGACCTCGCCGGCACGAAGCGGCCGGCGGACTTCGACTGGTTCGAGTATCGGGAGCGCGACTACAGCGCGCTCCCGCCGTCCAACTAGGGCCTGCGCCGCGCCGGCTGCACGGTGAGGAGCGCGATGGCCGCGTTCGGCAGGTCGAAGACGTAGTCCCCGCCGGCATCCGGTCGAACGACGACGGCGTCCGGCGCGCCGATGTTGGCGTCGGAGTCGAACTGCCGCCCGCCGTAGCGCACGTCGGGCGCGAGCGAGCCCAGGCTCGGAGCCGCCAGCAGGATCAGCGAGCCATTGCCCATGCCGCGCGCGAGGTGCACGCGCACGGGGCCCGAGGCGCTGGTGTCCTTGTTCAGAACGAAGACCTTCACCTCACACCCCGCGCAGCGGCGCACCGCATACGCCTTCACATTGGCGCCCGTCTCGATGGTGACCGGCAGCAGCCGGGCGCCGGACGCGTGGCGCCCGAACAGGTAGAGCGCGTAGTAGAGCGGCTCGGCGACATTTCGGTACTGCCAGTGGCCCGCCGAATCCTGCCGGGCATAAGTGTCCACGGGGTTGTACGAGCTGCCACCTGACGGCCGGTAGCTGGTGTGGAACGCGACGTTGACGTACCCGTCCTCGACCAGCGAGAACGCGTAGTCGAGGCCCCACAAGGCCGAGGCGAACGCGTTGCTCACGCCCGGCATCCCTCCGCACGAGGCCGAATTCGTCTCGGCCATCGCGATCGGCAGGTGGTGCGCGCGTGCCACCGCGGCCAGCGGCCGCGCCTCGGCGTTGAACCCGTCCATCAATGCGGACGAGAGCAGACGCGCGATGCTCACCGTCTGGCCATTGCAGGTCGTGGCCGAATAGTTGTGGACGGTGATCCACTTGAGCGGCGTCCGCCCGATGCCGCCGAGGAAAGCCTCGAGATCGCCGGGCTTGCGCCACCCGCAGCACGTCGCGGGGCCCACCAGGGCGTAGGCTTTGGCGACCGGGTTCGCCCGGAACGCTTGGGCGTATGCCAGGAACTCCCCGGCCTGGTCGGCGGCAGAGTACGACCGCGGCCGGTACGGCGTGCGGAAGAAGAGGTCGGGCTCGTTGCCCGGCTCGAGCGCGAACACCGCGTGACGCGGGATCTCGCGCGCGACGCCTTCGGTGACCTCGCGCAGGGCCCACGCCGGATCGTTCTGCTTCAGGTTGAGCCCCACGATCAGCGGCCAGCCGCTTGCGCGGCTCGCCGCCGAGAAGAGGCGGATGACGCCGGCGTCCAGGCCGGCCTGGCACCCTTCGGGATGCGGAGCGCCGGCGCTGTCCCAACAGCTGTTGTCCTGGCTGTTGCCGCCCAGGCGCAGGATGCCGGCGCCGAGGGCACGCATGAGGCGGAAGTAGCCCTCATTCGGGGAGCCGGGACGCCCGAGCGCATACACGCTCTGCTCGGCGGACCCCGGCGCTCCGGGAGCATTGGGCCCCTGGAAGGCACCGATGCCCTGGCCTGCCGTGGAGACCTCGAGGGAGTAGCCGATGAAGTCGCGCGGGATCACCGCGCCCGGCCGCTTTGTCTCGACTGAGACGGCCGCCAAGCCGGCGCCCGCCGCAGGGGCCTGGGCCCGCGCACCCCGAACGGCGAGGAGCGCGAGAGCGAGGACGAAGAACCTTTGCGGGTTCATGGGGACGGTGGCCGCGGGGGCGTCGGCGCCTGCGTGCCCGGCTGCGCCGTCAGGCCCGGCGGGGGCCGGAAGAAGAAGGGCGGCATCTCCATGATCTCTCGCCCATGGCTCGTGAGGAACGCCCGGAGCTGCGCGTACGGGCGGTGGGGGTTGTTGGACGAGAACGTCGACCGGATCCAGCTCTCGTGGTACCACCGGTCGAACGGCGGATGCTCCGCCCAGAGCAGCGCGTCCTCGAGATTCTCGAGCGGCGCCTTGGCCTGCCATGCGAGCTGCCACAGCTGCGTGGTGTCCGGAGCCGCCAGCGCGTCGGCGAGCTTCAGGGCCGCCTCGGTCTGGCGGGCGTCAATCAGCAGCCCGAGCGCCACGTTCTCGTGCAGGTACTGCGCCTGGTCGGGCGTCAGCTGCGCCTCGGCGCTCGCCTCCTGCGCCAGCGCGCTCTGGAGATCGGGCAGCCGCGACCTGAGGAGCGGGATCGCACTGTCGAGCGGGATGCCGCGGAAGAACGCCGGAACCCCGGGACGCGGGGCCGAATCTGCCGGCGTCGGCTTGCCGAGCACCCGGTTGTGCAGCCGCGTGATGAGCATCTGCAGCGCGTTGGACGCGGTCCACAGCCGGTCCGGCCGGTCGAGCAGCGAGAAGTACCGCCCGTACGTCGCGGCGGCGGCGTCCGCGCCGGCGCCGAAGTACTCGTGCGAGAACCAGCTGATGTAGCGTCCCGCCGGGTCGGTGGCCGAGAAGGACCCCGGTGCGTTCCACGTGATGTCGGCGATCATCCGCACGCCCATCACGTACTCGCGCACCTCGGACATGTTGACGAGCATGTACTCGGTCGCGCCGGCCTGCACGATCTTCTGGAACTCGGTCGCGATCGTCGCGGGGGCGACGGTACTGACGTTCTGCTTGCTGAGGTTCCCGCCGAGGTAGGCCAGGTGGTAGTACACGCCGTGCTTCCACTTCCCCAGGCTCGTCGGCAGGCCGCGCATGTGCCCGTCGTTGTCGTCCGGCCAGACGATGATCACGTCGGAGGGCAGGTCGAAGGTCTCGGGGTGCTGCTGGTAGGCCGGCAGCATCTCCGTGTACATCGTGAAGTGGAAGAGCGGCGTCTTCCCCGGCGGGAGCAGCTCCCGCACCATGTTCACCTGGTCGGTGATCACCTCGTGGAAGGTCCGCGCCTTGTCTTCGTCGGTGGTGCCCTGCGGCCAGGTGTAGCCCCGGTCGTCCGTGTTGCGCATCCCGACCGGCCAGATCACGTCGAGGTGGCGGTTCTCCGTCACGCCGCCCCGCCAGAACGTGAGCATCCCGTCCTTGTTGTTGAACCAGTCGTACTCCGGCCGGATGCCGCGCTCGACGCCGAGATTGAACCGCGTCAGGCCGAACGGGTTGGAGACGAGGATGTCGTAGTGGTGGGACGTGAAGTAGAGGCCCCAGTCGCTCCCCAGCTCCTGCACTTCGTAGCGCCGGTGCACCCTGGTATACGGGGCCACCATGTTCATCTTGAGCCGGAGCGCCGTCTCGAAGAACTTCTTGTACCACGCGAGCGGGACGTCGCCGAGCTGGTCCGGGTTGCCCTGCGCGTTGAACCCCCGCGGCAGGATGTCCTCGTCGTCGTGGAAGAAGCCGCGGTACTTGAAGGTCGGCGGTCCCTGGACGAACCGCGTCGCCTTCAGGACCAGCGGGTCGTGGTGCTCGGCCTGATACCCGTCCCACAGGTACAGCGGATCGATGCCCAGCCGCTCCGAGAGCGTGTACGCCGCGAAGGCGGTGCCGCGCGGGTTGGAGCCGACGAGCCACACCGTCTTGGGCGTGGTCACGATGCGGTAGGCCTCCCACTGGCCCTGCATCCCGCGCGTGTCGACTTCCTTCGGCAGCGTGCCCATCCCCAGCGTCACGAGCCGGATGCTCGCGCCGCCGGTGCTGGGCGTGTCCACGATGGCGGGCCTGAACCCGCTCAGCTTCTCGATGTCGCCCGCGAGGAAGATCGCGGCCTGGCGCACGTTCAACTGCTCGTCCTTGCCGACCACGATCTCGACCCCGCTGCCGCCGCCCGCCAGCACGACATCTCCGGCGGCCGCCGGGCCCGTCTGGACCCAGGTGCCGCGCACGGGTGCCGTCCAGGGCGCGGCCTGCGCGACGAGGCGACTCGACGCCAGTACGCACAGGCACGAGCAGAGCAACGCAACGATCCTGCTTCGACGATGGCTCATACGCTCCTCAGCATTCGATGATGATCTTGAGTCCCTCACGCCGCTCGGCGACCGCGAAAGCCCGGGCCACGTCGGCCAGCGGATAGCTGTGGGTCGCGAGCGAGCGGAGGTCCACGCGTCCGCCTTCGACCAGCCGGATCGCGCGCGGATAGGTGTGCTTCATACGGTGGACGACTCTGATGTGCAGGTCCTTGCGCCGGGCGACCGACGCGGTGAACGCAATCCGATCCTCGCTGGGAATGCCGACCAGGATGGCCCGGCCTCCCGGCTTGACGGCGGCGACCGCGGCCTCGACGGCCTCCGGATCTCCGGCCGCCTCGAACGCCACGTCCACTCCGCGGCCCCCGGTGGCCGCGAGGATCTCATCCGCCTCCCGGCACTCGCGCACCTCGAAGGCCGTCGCCCCGAGCGCGCGGGCGGCCGCGAGCCGATGCGGCACGTCGGGCAGATCGGTCGCGAAGAGGCGGGTGGCACCCGCCACGCGGGCGACCTGGAGCACCAGCAGGCCGATCGGCCCGGAGCCGAAGACCCCGACGCTCGTCCCGGGCCCGACTGCCCCGAGCTCGACCGCGTATATGGCCACGCCCAGCGGCTCGAGCAGCGCGCCTTCGACGTCGGACAGTGCGTCCGGCAAAGGGACCAGACAGTGCTCCGGCCAGGCGACGTACCCGCGCAGCGCGCCGTCCTGGGGCGCGTGCCCCGCAAAGCGCAGCTCCGAGCAGAGATTCGGGTTCCCTTCCTCGCAGTAGCTGCAGCGCCCGCACGCCTGCGCCGGATCGATCGCCACGCGCTCGCCGCGGCGCGGTCCACTCTCGATGACGCCCGCGCACTCGTGACCCAGGACCAACGGCTTCTCGATCCGGTCGCCGCCGATGTGCCCCTCACGGAACCAGTGCACGTCCGATCCGCACACGCCGACCGCCGTCACGCGCACCAGCGCCTCGCCGGGGCGCGGCGTCGGCACCGGCTCGTCGTGGAGGCGCACGTCCCCCGCGCCGTGGATGCGAGCGACCTGCATGCTGCTCTTCATGCCGGCTCCATATGTACCGGTTCTGAAACCGCTGTCAAACGGGACTCGAGATCGCTGCGATCGCTCTAGCGCTGCGGCGGCACAACGCGCAGCCTTGAGGAGCAGCACGATGCTCCAATCGGCAGGAGGCCGAAATGACGCTCAAAGAGGTGCTGGTCGAGGAAGCCGAGACGACCTACGCCATCACGCGGAGCCTGGTCCGCCGCGTCGGCGACGCGGAGCTCTCGTGGAAGCCGGAGAGCGGCTGCATCGAGTGGATGAGCCTGGGCCAGCTCCTGATGCATTGCGCGAGCTACGGCTGCGGCAAGGCCGTTCGAGGCTTCGTCCGGGGAGACTGGGCTCCGGGCGGGGAGGACCTGGGCTCCGTGCACCTCCCGCCGGCCGCGGCGCTCCCGAGCGTCGCGAGCGTCGGGCAGGCCCTCGCGTTGCTGGAGGCGGACCGGGCGGTGGCCCTGGCCTGCATCGCGGAGGCGCGAGAAGCGGATCTCCTGGGGCAGCAGGTCGCGGCACCGTGGGGCGGCCCCGCGCTGACGCTGTTCCAGCAGCTCCTGCACGCGATCGCCCATCTCGCGCAGCACAAGGGCCAGCTCTTCTACTACCTCAAGCTGCTCGGGAGAGACGTGCGCACGAGCGACCTCTGGGCGGCATAGGTGCGCGCCCTATCGGGTGAGCGCCACGCCGGGCTGGGCACGGCGTGCACGCTGGCGCTGGCGGTCGGCATGCTCGGCGCGCGAGCTGTCTCCGCCCGCGCCCAGACCGACCGGGCGACCGAGCGGGTGCTGCGCGCCGTCGCCGACGGCGTGCTGAAGGACGCGACGTTCGACTTCGTGGACTCGGCGACCGGGCGCCGCTACGCCGCGCCGGAGAGTGCGGGCGCCGGCGTGCGGCTTCGCATCACGAGTCCGTACAACGATTGGCGCTACTGGAACGGCGTGCTGAACCTCGCGATGCTGCGCGCGGCCGACGCGCTGCGCGACGATCGCTACCGTGGCTTCGTCCGCCGCAACCTCGCGTTCGCCTTCGACCACGCGTCGTATTTCGCCGCGCGGTACGCGCACGAGGACCGGTACGCCTATCCGCTCGCCCACCGCTTCGGGATGGAGGAGCTGGACGACTACGGGGCCGAAGGCGCCAGCGTGATCGAGGTGTCAGCCTTCGATCACGACCCGCGCTATCGCCCGTACGTGGATTCGGCCGCCGCCTTCGCGACGACGCGGCAGGACCGCCTCCCCGACGGCACCCTGGTGCGCCCACGTCCTCGGCGCTTCACACTCTGGGCCGACGACCTCTTCATGAGCGTGCCGTTCCTCGCGCGGATGGGCGTGCTGACCGGAGACCGCCGCTACCTCGACGACGCGGCCCGGCAGGTCATCAACTTCCACGCCCATCTCTTCGACGCGCGCGCGGGCCTGATGTACCACAACTGGTACTCGGACAGTGCGGGCGGCGCGGGGAGCGGAGCGCGTCACGGCGTGGCATTCTGGAGCCGCGCCAATGGCTGGGCCATGATGGCGCAGGTAGAGCTGCTCGACCGGCTGCCGGCCGACCATCCGCAGCGCGATACGCTGCTGGCGCTGTTCCGCCGTCATGTCGCGGGGCTCGCGCGCTACCAGGACCCGACGGGCCTGTGGCACCAGCTCCTGGACCGGAGCGACTCGTTCCTCGAGACGTCGGCCACGGCGATGTTCACCTACGCGATCGCCCGCGGCGTGGAGCGCGGCTATCTCGACTCGAGCTGGGCGGCGGTCGCGCGGCGCGGCTGGGCGGGAGTGCTCACGAAGATCCGGCCGGACGGCCAGATCGAGGGGACCTGCGCGGGAACGGGCACGAGCGACGATCTCGCCGACTACTACCGGCGCCCGACGCCGCTCAACGATGTGCACGGCATCGGCGCCGTGCTGCTCGCCGGCATGGAGATTCTGCGCCTCGCGCCCTGAGGGCGCCGAGCAGTGCCGCCTAGTTCGTCCCCGCCAGGCCTACCATCCGGTACCGGCCCGAGAGGTGCAGCAGGCCGAACAGGTACAGGCAGCCGTCGTAGTAGCGCCACCGTCCGCGGGTCGGCTCGATCGTCCACAGGTCGCGCACGAAGTCCAGCGCCCGCGGATTCTGCGAGACCAGGCTGGCCACGGCATTCATCGCCACCAGCCCCGGCGAATGGGGCGGTGCGAGCGGCCGGCCGTCCAGCGTGTACATGAGGCCGTACGTCCCGATCCCCTGCGCGGCGAAGAACGCCTGAAGGCGGTCGGCCTCCTCGATCGCCCAGGGGTCCGCTCCGAACCAGTACTGGTCGATCACGACGTTCTGGATCACGCGCCAGGCGTCCGCGCGGAAATCGGCGTGGCCGCCCCCCCACGGGGCCGTGGGTGCGCCGTCGAAGCTCGCGTAATCGGGGAACAGTCCGGTCAGCGGGTGCGCGGCCCTGGGGAAGAACGCGCGGCTCTCCGCCGCGATCGCCCGCCAAGTGTCGTTGTCCGCCTTCGCCCAGCGCGCGAACAGCTCGTAGAACGCCGGCAGATGGTACGACGGGTCCGTGAACCGTGACCCCGGGCCGCGCGGCACGAAGACGACCTGCCTCGCCTCCGGATCGATCATCGGCCTGACCCCGGAGCCGGCCGCGGCGTAGCGGTCCTGGTGAAGCATGTGGTGCAGGATGTCGTCGGCCGCCGCCCTGTAGGTCGTGTCGCTCCAGCGCTTCCACGCGAAAAACAGCGCCATGGCGAAGTACTGCTCGCCGTCGGGCGCGGGACCCGGGTCGCGCACCGTGCCGTCCGCGTTGGCCTGCCAGGCGAAGTAGCCCTGGAGGTCGCCATCCGGGTGGCGGAGCCGGCGCCGCGCGAAGTTCCACAGCCGGTCGAATTCCGGCTTCAGCCCCGCCTGCACCGCCAGCATCATGCCGTAGGACATCCCTTCGGAGCGGATGTCGTGGTTCCCGCTGTCGAGGATGTAGGCCTCGTCGGTCCCCAGGGTGTCGTAGTTGCGGATGCTCGAGTCGCCGAAGAAGAACGCGTGCACCGCAGCATTCACCTTCGCGTCGACTTCCGCGTCGGTCTTGCCTAT
>Ga0326726_10004278_pt1 | contig 13031 bp, 7 predicted proteins | sample MHFenrmetagenome_2_FD_207603 | JGI IMG/M metagenome (GOLD analysis project Ga0326726, IMG submission 207603) | Lab enriched peat soil microbial communities from Michigan Hollow, Ithaca, NY, United States - MHF15MN | ecosystem: Environmental > Terrestrial > Soil > Wetlands > Peat | place: USA... | reverse complement strand
AAAACTTATATCCTTTAAAACGTGGGGTCTGGATAACGATGTTAAGTATTCTTTCGATATTTCTATCAAGAATTGCAACATCAAGTTTGCCTTCTTTTACGGCTTTGATGATCGCCTCAGCCTGGTTGGCATTTCCCGGCATCAGAAGATCGTTCCCGGCAGTCATCATTGCAACAGGATCACTTCCTCCTCCCCAGTCAGTCATTACATATCCTTTGAAATTCCAGTCGTTGCGGAGCACACTGGTAAGCAGATCATGATTCTCAGGAGCATACGTACCATTAATCAGATTATAAGACGACATTATTGTCCATGGTTGTGCTTCCTTTACCACCAACTCAAATCCTTTAAGATATATCTCGCGGAGAGCCCGCTCGCTGACAATTGTATTAAGTGAGTTCCTGTTTGTTTCAGCATTGTTGGCTGCAAAATGTTTGACAGAGGTTCCAACTCCATTTGATTCTACACCGTTGACCATTGCAGCTCCCATTTTTCCTGCTATTAATGGATCTTCGGAATAGTATTCAAAGTTCCTGCCGCAAAGAGGATTTCTGTGGATATTCATCCCCGGGCCAAGTAAAACATCGACCCCATATTCAAGCACTTCATTTCCCATTGCTATACCAACCCTGTTAACAAGATCAACATCCCAGGTGGATGCCAGCAAAGTGCCAACAGGGAAAGCGGTGCAATAATATGTATTCTTGTCATTCTGGCGGGTAGGGCTTATCCTGAGTCCGGCAGGACCATCGGCTACCACAGTTGCAGGTATTCCCAGCCTGGGAATAGCAAATGTTGTACCTGCAGCTCCTGCAACAAGAGCCTGTGTCTGGCCTATCATTGGTCCTGTGGGCACTTGTGGCGGCTGACCGGCCGGTACACTCTGAGCACCAGGAGCTCCCGGAGCGCCGGGGGCCTGATTTCCTGCGGGTGGAGCACCTCCCATACGCATCCCTGCACCCACAACAAGTTTGGCTTTCTCCTCAAGCGTCATGGCTCCAATTACTTTTTTCACAGGATCCCTGCCCAGCTGAGGAAGTGTCTGAGCTCGTAAAATCATCCCTGTCAGCAAAACTGCTGTTAAAACAAGAAATACCTTTTTCATGTCTGTTATATGTTTTTAATTAGAATTGTATGTTATTCCAAATGGATTTAATTAAAGAGTAACGGTGCGAATTCCGACAGATATATCCTCCAGTTGGCCCACGTATGCCCACCTGTGCTTTCGCGATAAATATATTTCAATCCTACCTTATCGAGCGTTTCCCGCAATGTTACAACACTCTTATATACAAAATCATCTTTGCCGACGCCAATCCAGTAAAGTTTGTACCCGCTGTTTTTCAATGCTGTAAGCTTTGTAATTCTTTCCTGGTCCAGTTTTGCAGCATCCGCACTTTGCGGACCCATGTTCATGATTCCCATGCTGTACACTCCAATATAGCTGAACATCCCGGGATTATTGTTCGTAATAGTCTGGGTATGACCGCCACCCATTGATAGTCCGGCAATTGCCCTGTTATCCTTTCCCGCAAGCGTACGATAGTTTTTCTCAATAAAAGGGACTACATCCTTTACAAGGTGCTCCTCAAATTTCCCTGCATAGCGTTGGTAAGAAGCCATACCCTGTTCCCCGGTTGCAGGAATCGGAGGAACATCGTTCTGGGCACCTGCCTGGTTGGCATTGCCGTTGGTCATGACGACGATCATCGGTTTTGCTTTACCCTGTGCTATCAGATTATCCATTATCTGGGCTGCCCTTCCCATATTTGTCCAGGCATCCTCGTCTCCTCCTGCACCATGGAGAAGATAAAAAACAGGGTATTTCCGGGTGCCTCCTTCATAGCCTGCAGGTGTATAAACATATACCCTTCTCTGGAACCCAAGCACCTCTGATTTATACCAGACTTTTGTCACAGTCCCGTGAGCGACATCATTCTTTTGAAAATAAAGATCCGACTCAGTACCGGGAACAATTAAGAAGCTCTGATAGTTGGAGCCGTCGCGCCTTACCTGGACATTACTCTGATCGATAGCTCTTACCCCGTCGACAGTAAAGGTATAACCATAAAGCTCGGGCTTCAATGGTCCGACAGTGAGGGTGAACAAACCGGTATCGTTCCTTACAAGGTTTTCAGCACCACCTGGTCCAGCCTGCCATTCCCCTGATACGGTGATTTTTGAAGCATCTTTTGCATAAACTCTGAAAGTTACCTTATTGTCAGGTAAAATCTCAGGTGAAACTATCCGCGGCGGCATTCTGAGTGCAGGTCTTGCAGCTGGCGATGCCGCAGGCCTTGATGCCTCCTGGGCCAGAGCATTGACCGTTATTATTAGAAACAAAAGATTTGTAACAATTGTTACAATTTTGAAGGTGTTTTTCTTTTTCATTATTTAAGATATTTATGTTTAGAATGTGAAGTTAAGTTAAAATTTAAAGTCGTTAATTTTGATTTACTATTGCACAAGTACATTGCTTCGTTCAGCTTTTTGAATCTCTGTTTCTGCATCTTCAGGAAGAAGGAATCTTTCTTTCACAAGTTCTTCAGCCGCTTTCCTGACTGCCTCAACATATTTCTCATGTGAACCATAACGCTCCTGAAGGGATAATCGCCGGTCTTTTACTTCGATCCTTTCTTTCCTTGTTTTTTTAAACGGGATGAACATCCCGTTAAGTGAAGAGAGGTCGCCTTCGCCAAACCCTTCCCTTCGTAATGCCCAGCCCGTGTAGGTACCAAGCGGGACCCTTATATTTATGCTGCGTATACCCGCAATTTCATTACCATCCTTGTCAACCTTCGGAACCAGTGTTTTGTAAAGCTGCTCCGATTTGACCCTTGGAGGTTCCTGAGTAAGAATGCCGCTTACATTTTTGAAATCGTACTGTAGCCCGTAATCAAGCAGTGGGAGCTCATTAACCTTACCGTTATAGGGCACTCCGGGAATATCCGGCCAGCCGGTACTTAATTTATCAGGTTTTGTCAGAGTTCCTGTTCCAAGAGTGGGATATGAACTTGCCGGAGGTTCTACTCCCTCCGTTATCCATTTCTCAAGGGAAATTATCATGGCACGCAGGTATGGTATGTATGAATTATAATTCTGTGCAAAACCACTCACCTGATCCGCAATTGTTCCGGGTGAGTGCTGAGTCCCTGTGAACAGGTAGATCCTGACATTTTCCGGAATCTTTAAATCTCTTGTTCCGTATGAATCAGTTGTGTTCAGAGATGCACGCAGCTGCCAGTATTCCGTCGAGCTGAGAGTTTGTATTATTTTAGGACAGGTTCCGGTCGCGGTGCATTTTTCAAGAATCCCTCCTGTTATGCCTGAAATAGGATCCAACTCTATATCCCATGAAAAGGGAGGATCGTTGCCCGGAAATAAATGATCTTCATGCTGGAGACCTCCGCCCCCCGGACGACCGAAGCGGATATTAAGCGAAATACGGCGGGTTCCTATATGGGAATTTATACCATCAAAAACTTTCTGCCCCTTTTCATTCTGATTAAATCCGAGAAATAAAAAAGTGCGCGTGAAGTTGCTGCATTGTGATTCACCCTGCATGATTGCTGCCATTACAGGATTTGTTGTCATATCTTCTTTCAGGATTGGATTCCGTAATCCTGCATCATCTTTAAGATCATACCTCAGAAACGATGAAAAATCACGAATGGCAGCAAATCCAAGTCCCAGAACAAGAGGATCCTTTGCTGTATAAATCAGTTCATAAATATAATTTGGCTGAAATCCGTCTTTCAGTGAAATTTTTGTACTGCTGGGTATTCCCGGGTAACGTGCTTTGCCGCAGTCTGAAAAAGCCCACTCTTTGTTTGGTATCGTATCACGCGTATCAGATTCAAGAATTCTTTTTGTCAGTGCCAGGGCGGTGTTATCTGTATTTACAGTCTCATAGCTGTAGTGAGTTTGTCCGGTAAAAAATCCGCTGCTGAGGTTAAGTGTATTTGTGGCAGTGGTAACCTGGTACTCTGTCCTAAGTATGCCAGCAATAGTGTTACCATTATCACCTGCAAATGGGACCCTCATTGTCAGACGGTTATTACCTCTGAGAACATCTCCCTGCCAGGCGCACCAGAAGTAAGTATACCCACGGCCCAGCAAAACTGAATCGGCAGGAGAGACGTTGCCACGGTTTGGCAGGCTCAGAAAAAGCAGACCGTTGCTTTTTGACATATCAGCAGGCTTCAGGATTATAAAATCAGAAATATATTCAACCATCCCGCGTGAATTCCTGGGAGCCAGCTGAATATCCTGAATAATGCTGTTCAGCTTATTATCCGGATCAACTTCACCATATGCCTGACCTGTAAGCTTTTCATATGATCCTGTCGTCCCAAAAATCTTACCGTCTAAATATGGTTCTGTTTTAGTGACAATAACCCTGTAAATTTTTGCCTGCAAAGGATTGCAAACAGAAGACAAAATCAGAATAAACAACAGAAAAAAGAATCTGAATTTCATTAAAGGATTAAGGTATAATAAATAGACACCCTGGAAGCAATATTTATTCCTTGATTATGATCGATATCCATTTAAAGGTTTAAATATTATTTTCATAACTTGCCATGTTCTAAAATTAATCAATAATCCATAAAATCGCAATGTCATCCGACCGGATCAGTTCAATTGATATAATGAGGGGGCTTACCCTTCTGCTCATGCTCTTTGTCAACGACCTTAATATGGATGTGGCTCCCGCATGGCTTGGTCATATGAAAGCCGATTTTGACGGAATGGGACTTGCCGACTGGGTATTTCCGGGATTTCTTTTCATGGTCGGAATGGCAATTCCTTATTCTTTCTCAAAAAGGATCACACAGGGAATGACTCTTGTGGAAAACAGCAGGCATATTTTTACAAGAACTATAAGTTTACTGATAATAGGTGTCCTTATGCTTAACACAGGAAGGGTGAATCCTGAACTCACCGGAATGAGTCAGAACCTGTGGGCTTTGTTGATGTATGTTGCTGTCTTCCTCATCTGGAACGACTATGTTAATAAAGACAAGAAATTCTTTACAGTTACAGGGTTACGGCTGGCCGGAATAGGGGCCCTTGTCCTGCTTGTCTTTAAATTCAGATCGGGTCAGCCCGAAAATGAAGGATCTTTAATTACAGGATGGTGGGGTATTCTCGGACTTATTGGCTGGGGTTATCTTGTTTCAGCATTCACATACCTGTTTTGCCGTGAGTCGATAGTGAAAACTGCCGTTGTGACGGTTTTCTTCCTCGTTCTTAACATACTTTCAGGATTGAAACTCCTTGATTTCCTTAATCCTGTAAAACTCCTGCTGGGTGTTTTGATTGAAGGTAACGTCCCTTTTATTGTTCTGACAGGTTTGACAGCAGGTTTGATTCTCAGAAAATCACAAGAATCTGGACACAAAATGGTGATAATGAATTTAATTGCCATCGGAGCCTTCTGTCTTGTTGCAGGATTTATATTGAGGCGATGGTTCATTTTATCAAAAATACAGGCAACACCCAGCTGGGGACTGGTTTGCTGTGGCATAAGCTTTTTAGTATTCACCCTGATATACCTGATAACAGATGTCTATAAGAAAAAAGAATGGGCATCTTTCTTTAAACCTGCCGGGGAAAACTCATTGACTACCTACCTGGCACCGGATATTCTGTACTTTCTGATATGGATGACTGGTGTTCCTCTCCTGATCTATAAACAATCGGCAGAACCTTTGATTGTTGTAGGAGGATCGATCATCTGGGCCATTCTTATGGTTTGGCTGACAGCATTCCTAAAACGATTGGGGATCAGTCTGAAATTATAATTCAGGGCCATATTCTGCTCAGTTCACGATAATTAATCTTTTCAGGATTTGTATTTATATCTTTTGAGAAAAACTTAAGTTTTACATAGTCTTCTGTCGGAAAAACGAGAGTTGTCATTACCAGCTTACCATCATCAATAAATAGTTCTGCAGATGAAGCATCTAAAAACAGATGTAAACTTAGTTTGTTCCCTGCTTTATATGGGGCTGTTGCAATCCCTCCAAACCTTTTTGAAAAACCTGAATTACCCGATTTCGTTCTGTCGATAAATACCTTTTCTCCTGGAACAGAATAGCCGATAATAAGTTTTTCTCCAGGATTATTCTCAAGAATTATCCCGAGCGAATCATTATATCCGGCTGGAATTGTAAAGTCAAAGTCCAGTTCACATTGATTCAGCATAAGTCCCTCGAGTGCAATATCATGATCATTTAATCGCCCCGGGAATATTGATTTTGAAACTTTTCGAAGGACATTTAGCTCTGTGACTGGTTTGGATATTAATTGATATTGTCCCGTTTCGTTTATCAAAGTCAGTTCGCGTGGGATTGTCATAGCACTGCGCCAGATTGTTGTAGGAACAACTGTTGCATAATTCCAGTTGCTCATCCATCCCAGGAACAGCCTGCGGTCATCGGTTTCAGGTATGCCTGACCAGGTCACTCCTGCGTAATTATCTGTACCCCAATCGATCCATTTACAGGACTTTTCATCCGCGGTAAACTCTTTACCATCAAATTTCCCGGTAAAATATTGAGTTGCCGATCCTCCGTTGGGTCCGCCGGGATTTATGCTAACAAGCATAACCCATTTTGTATCAGTGCTTCCTTCAACCTTCAGCTGAAAAAGATCAGGACACTCCCATACCCCTCCGTGAGCACCGACATCCACTCCAAATTCACTTTCGAAGGACCAGGATTTAAGATCAGCAGAAGAAAATAAGTTTACCCTGTCATGAACTGCAAGGATCATGATCCATTTCCCCGACTCTTTATGCCAGAACACCTTAGGATCTCTGAAGTCTCTTTTCCCCGGATTTGGAAGAACAGGATTACCGGAATATTTTGTCCATGTCCTCCCTTTATCTATGCTATAGGCAATCCCCTGGGTCTGGAAAGTAATGCTTCCGCTTTTTTCAAGCCCACTGTTGTGGTAAGTGAATATTGCAATTAAAGGAGGATTATCATCCGTACCAAAGCCTGAAGTATTAATAGTATCTGCAACAGCACTTCCGGAGAAAATATAGCCAAGTGAATCGGGGAAAAGTGCAACAGGCAGATTAGTCCAGTGCACCAGGTCAGTGCTGACAGCGTGTCCCCAGTGCATAGGACCCCAGACTGTGCTGTCGGGATAGTACTGATAGAAGAGATGGTACTCTCCTTTATAAAATACCATTCCATTAGGATCGTTCATCCAACTGATTTCAGGGGAAAAGTGGAACTGTGGACGGTACTTTTCTTTATATAATGTTTGTTCCGGATTTGCATCTGAATGCTTATTGTTTCTTTCTGAACCGCAGGATGCCAGTATTATTCCGCTTAATACCAGCAATAAAAAACTCTTAAACTTCATATATTTTATGTTTCTTAAAATCAGAGGCAACCTAAAAGTAGTCTTTTTATGTATTTAAGCTTTGAGTCCCCTTGTGGTTTACTTTGTGATCCTTAGTGGTTAAAAGATTTATGTTTTACCACAAATTCGCTCAAAGGTTACACTAAGATACACAATGGACTTTCTCAATAGCCCGGATGGTATTTGAGTTATTTTCTGCTCATTGAAAACGGGAATGCATCCCCGGAGGTACCTCTGCCTTTATCCGGATTATCCTGCATCTCAAACTTCAATCTTCCTCCGGCCTGAAGTTCACTATGCCTGATATAATTTCTGGTGGCAGGTTTCCCGTTCAGAATTACTTCTTTTACATAAAAATTCTCTTTCGAGTTTTCGGGCGCTTCAATAATCAGTTTATTCCCATTTTCAAATTCCAGAGTAGCTTTTTTGAACAACGGGGAACCGAAAACATATTCATCCGTTCCCGGTGTAACAGGGTAAAACCCGAGAGCCGAAAAAACATACCACGCTGAAGTCTGCCCATTATCCTCATCACCGCAATATCCATCAGGAAGGTAATTATAAAGTTTATCCAGAACATCCCGGACATGATACTGGGCTTTCCATGGTTGTCCTGCATAATTATACAGATAAATCATGTGCTGGACCGGCTGATTGCCATGAGCATAATTTCCCATATTCATTATCTGCATTTCACGGATCTCATGTATCACCTGGCCATAATATGAATAATCAAAAATCGGTGGCACTTCAAATACTGAATCAAGCTTGGCTATAAAATTATCCTTCCCGCCCATCAGGTCAATAAGTCCTTCCACATCCTGAAATACGCTCCAGGTGTAGTGCCAGCTGTTGCCTTCAGTAAATGCATCACCCCATTTATAAGGGCTGAAAGGAGATTGAAATGATCCGTCTAGATTCCTGCCGCGCATAAGCTTGCGGCCGGGATCGAACACATTTTTGTAATTCATTGCCCTTTTTCTGAACTTTTCAATTTCTCCCGCCGGACGACCAAGCGATTCTGCAAGGCGTGAGATGCAAAAATCAGCATATGCGTATTCCAGTGTTCTGGCGGCATTTTCGTTTATTCCGACATTATAAGGAACATATCCCAGATCATTGTAATACGTCGCTCCCAGCCTGCCGACTGATGAAACCGGCCCGACGCTGTCAGTGTTTTTAAGTATGGCCTTATAGAGAGTTTCGATATCATACCCTCTAATTCCCTTAAGGTAAGAATCTGCTATAAGCGAAGCAGAATTGGACCCTATCATGCAGTCGCGATGTCCGGGACTTGCCCATTCAGGGAGCCAGCCGCTCTCTTTGTAAGTATTTGCCAGCCCTTCCATGATCTGACTGTTCAGGTCGGGATACATCAGGGTAAGAAATGGGAACAGCGATCTGAAAGTGTCCCAGAAACCATTATCGGTAAACATGAACCCCGGAAGGATCTCTCCATTGTAAGGGCTGTAATGAACGATTTCTTTTTTCGAATTTATCTCAAAAAATTTCCTGGGAAATAAAAGTGTACGGTACAGGCATGAATAAAATGTTCTCAGCTGGTCATCAGTACCTCCTTCGACCCTGATCCGGTTCAGCTGTTTATTCCATTCAGTTTTGGCTTGATTACATATTGTTTCAAAATCTTTTTCTCCGGTTTCATTTTCAAGGTTGAGAATTGCCTGTTCATAACTTATAAAAGATGATGTTACACGAACATTTATCTTTTCTCCCCTGGATGTTTTAAAACCCAGAACAGCTCCCACATGATCACCTTCCTCCTCCAGATCGTTCACATTCAGCACATTCCCATTCCACGTATGAGTGTTTGCAAAGTCTTTATCGAATGTAATTACAAAGTAATTACGGAAATTCTCAGGAACTCCGCCATGATTATTTCTGCAATAACCGATCACTTTCCGTTCAGAAGGAATGATCCTCACCATTGAACCTTTATCAAAAGCATCCAGAAGTATATAGGAAGAATCACTTGAAGGAAATGTAAATCTGAAAAGTGCGGTTCTCTCGGTTGGAGTCACTTCTGCAGTGACGTCATAGTCGGCAAGGTAGATACTATAATAATATGGTTTTACAATTTCTGCCTTGTGCGAGAACCATGAGGCACGTTCTTCTCCGGTAAACTTAAGCTTGCCAGTAACTGCCATCAGTGAAAATGCTCCATAATCATTTATCCATGGACTTGGCTGATGTGTTTCTTTTATCCCCTGGATCTTAAAATCATCATAAGTGTAAGCCCAGCCATTATTCATATTGCGTGTCTGAGGGGTCCAGAAATTCATTCCCCATGGCATGGCAATTGCTGGATAGGTATTTCCTGTTGATAGCCTGAATTCAGAATCCGTACCCATAAGAGGATTAACGAGTTCAGCAGGGTCAAATTTTTCCTCATTTTTTTGCTGCACTGAGCATTCTGTCAGAATGCATAATGAGACGACTGTTAAATATTTAACAATTACTGTCATAGGTCTTTACGTTTAAAGAAGAAGTCCCCATGGAATTTGAAGAAATTATGTGAGCTGGTATACCCATCATTTAAGTACGTGCTGAGAATTGTATTTACTCTCTCTTTCCTGTCCTTTTTACGATTATGGATCTCAATCTGGATGTATAAGGGTTTACATCTTTTGAGGGTCTCCGCAGCACCGTTCAGAACTTCCATTTCATGCCCTTCCACATCTATTTTCACAAGATCCATCTTCTGGATATTCAGCGAATCGAGAGTTTTAAATATAAAATTACCATTGGTATCAGGACGAATATTTGTTGTACCTACATTCAAATTCAATTCTGAGCGATGAAAACTGGAACCAAACTGCATATCACACTTCCTTTCCTTGTCAGACAGTCCAAATTCATTGACAGTTATATTCGGAATATCATTCAGCCGGATAATATCCTTCATATATTCAACCATTTTTGGATAAGGTTCAAATGACTGCACCTTTAGATAAGGATTGAAAAGAGTAATAAAACTGTATGTCCCGAAACATGCTCCTATATCAAAGAGTACCGGATCTTTGATCTTTTGGCTAAGTTCCAGGAATATTTTTATTTTTTCGGTTTCACGGACTATAGCATGTCCGTTTTTAATATTTCCCCTGAAGCTTCCGGTTGTGGCAGCAGCAAAATATGGGATTTTCAACATTTTGCCCAGGTAATTTCCAGTCAGGATCTTTTCATCAGGGGTCATATTCTTGTTTTTTTAAATTAAACTATGATAGATTTCTTAATAGTAATTTTCACCAGAGCCGGGGCTAAATTATAAAAAGAAGTGACACAAGATTATTTCGTGGGTTGTTTAAAAAGTCAACCACCTCCCCCTGACACTTCGGTCAGGGTACTCCTCCTTAAAAAGGAGGAGAAACTTAAAGTTTTGTGTATTAACACTTTCCCCTCCTTCTCAAGGAGGGGTGTCATGCCCGCCAGCTGGTGGGTCATGACGGGGTGGTTAAATATACTTTTTCAATACCCCGGCAATCGAAACATTCAACATTTCCAGTAATCGTTTTTCATAAATCAATACATTTGCGGAACAGAGTAACTGAAATGATTGTCCATATCCATTTTCATTCCCATAAGACCGGGGTTACCAGGAGCGTCGAAAATATTATCCCGGTTTTGAATAAATTTTCTGAAACGCTGGTTTTCGGATATGGCATAGATGCTCCGAAAGTAAGCTTGTCACATTTATTAGAGCTTATCTATTCCGACGACAACCTGGTCATCCATGCACACCGGAACAATGAAATAATTTTTGCTTTGCTTCTGAGGTTGCTGGGAGGAAAATTCAAACTGATATTTACCAGACACGCTGAGAGCAAACCTTCGGGCTTTACATTGTGGCTGATGAAAAAAGCCGATCGCGTGGTTAGTCTGAGCTCCTCTATGTCAAAAAACCTGCCATGCCATAATACTGTAATTCAACATGGAGTAAATACGGAAATTTTCAGTATCCGCGAAAGGATCAAATTAGATGGAATCACGCAAAACAACCTGATCAGTGTAATCGGCCGCATTCGTCCTGCCAAAGGCCAGCTTGTGGTGATGAAAGCATTGATCAGACCGCTAAAAAACAATCCTGATTGGGGATTATTGCTGATAGGGAAGATTGATGACAGAAAATACTCAGATGAAATAATTTCTAGTGCCAGGGAAAACGGGATTTCTTCTCAGGTACACTTTATGCCGGAAAGTAGCGAAATCATCAATTATTACAGGGCAAGTACAATAGTTGTTATTGCATCAGTATCTGAAGGTTTCTCGTTGGTCTGTCTGGAGGCCATGGCTTGCGGTCTTACTACGATAGCAACCGAATCGGTTGGAATTCATTCTGAGGTTATCATTCATGGGGTAAACGGATTCCTGTTCCCCAGAAACGATCATGAATCCCTGAGCAGGATCCTCGCTGACGTCATGTCAGGAAAAATAATTGTTGACCGGGAAAAAATACGGCAGACGATTGTGGAAGAATGGAGTGTGGAAAAAAATGTGAGGGAGTTATTGAAGCTATACGGGAAATAGATCAATACGGATCAACATCGATTCCGATTTTTAACGCCGACGCCCCTTTTTCCTTCTCAAGCCTCCCAATTGCTCCGATAATAAACTGTTTGGCCGGGGCTACAGGTTTTTCCCTTTCAATCTTTATAAGTATTGTTTTAATATACCAGAGCTGAACCTGTGATATAAGAGGGAATTCAGGTCCGAGAACTCTTTTTCCGAATTCTTTTTTCAGGTACCGCCCTAGGTCATCTGAAAAACTATTCAGAAGGTTCCTCTCCTTGTGCCTTATGCTTATTTTAATCATCCTGCAGTAAGGTGGATAATTGAAGGCTTTCCTTTCGTCCATTTGCAGTCGGAACATGTTTATATAATCATGATTGAGTACAAACCTTATTATCTTATTATCAGGATCTGAAGTCTGAATAATGACCTTTCCGGGTTTCTGCCTTCTTCCTGCCCTGCCGCTTACCTGCTCCATCAGCTGAAAACTTCTTTCGTGAGATCTGAAATCTGGATAATTGAGAAGATTATCGGCATTCAATATGCCGACAACTGTAAGATTTTCAATATCAAGCCCTTTTGAAATCATTTGTGTGCCAATCAGAATATCGGTCTGCCTATCTTCCAGAGCCTGAATAATTTTGTCAAATGAGTTTTTTCCCTTTGTTGTATCCTGGTCCATTCTTGCCACTCTTGCCGACGGGAAGACAATCCTGATTTCATCCTCAATTTTTTCAGTTCCAAATCCTCTTGTAGCCAGCCCGGGTGACTGGCAATTGCCACACTGAGAAGGAATTGAAGTCGAATACCCGCAATAATGACAAATCATTCTGCCTGCAGCTTTATGATAAGTAAGGTTAACCGCACATTGAATACATTTTGGAATCCAGCTGCATTCGGGACATTCGATATAAGGAGAAAACCCTCTCCTGTTCTGAAAAAGGATCACCTGTTCATTTTTGCCCAGAGCTTCATCCATTGCTTCAAGCAGTTGAGGAGCAAAGTGAGAGACCATCAGCTTTTTCCTGTATGCCTCGCGGGAGTTTGCCAGTATGATTTCCGGCAATTTTATCAGTCCGTATCTTTCCTTAAGCTCAACAAGCCCATACTTACCGGATAAGGCATTG
>Ga0326726_10004276_pt1 | contig 13035 bp, 8 predicted proteins | sample MHFenrmetagenome_2_FD_207603 | JGI IMG/M metagenome (GOLD analysis project Ga0326726, IMG submission 207603) | Lab enriched peat soil microbial communities from Michigan Hollow, Ithaca, NY, United States - MHF15MN | ecosystem: Environmental > Terrestrial > Soil > Wetlands > Peat | place: USA... | reverse complement strand
CCCGGTCGCGAGCACGACGCGCCGCGACCGATACGTGCCGACCGTGGTGCGGATCTCGAAGATGCCATCGTCGCCGCGCTTGACGGTCTCGACGGCCTCGCCGAGCTTCATCGGCAGCTTCACGCCTTCGATGACCTGCTTCCACGCGGCGACGAGCTCCTCCTTGGAGCCGTCGAACACCGGCAGGAACGAGAGGTTCTGCGACGTCGCCGGCTCGGCCATGAAGTGCTTGCCCTTCGGGTAGCGCGACACGGTCGACGAGATCATGTGCTCCTTCTCGAGCACGAGGCACGACAGGTTGCGCTTGATGCACGTGAGACCCGCCGACAGCCCGCCGGGGCCCGAGCCAACGATCACGACGTCGAGCACATCCGAGGATCGCCGCGGCTCGAGCGCGAGCTCCTTCACAACGTGCTCGATGACGGCGCGGCCGAGGTTGGCGGCGTTCTTGACGAGCGGCTTGCCGGCGACCTCGCCGATCAGGTACTGGCCGGGGATCCCGGTCTGGAAGTGCTCGTCGAGCTCCGGCACGGTGAGCATGCGCGGCGTCGTGCCGTCGCGGTACATGACGAGCGCCATCGTCGGGCACGCGGCCGCGCACTGCTCGCATTGCACGCAGTCCGAGAACCGTTGCACGCGAACGATGTGATCGACCAACCCCAGCACCTCGGTCGGGCACACGTCGACGCAGGCCTCGCAACCGATGCAGCGATCGTCGTTGATCGAGTGGAGCAGCGGCACGACCGCATCGACCGGCACGACTTCGGCGGCATAGCGCTTCGCGCGAGCGCGGCGATCGTCCATGATCGCACCGAGGCCGAGCAACGCCACGGCAACGATCGCGATCGCGAGGGGGACCGTGTATTCCATCAGGGTGTGCTGTGGATGCGAAATCCGGCCGTGTGACAACCGGCCGTATTGCAGTTCGCGCCCGTCAGCATGTCCACCGGGCTCACCATCCCGATCACGTCGGGGCACAGCGACGTGAACGCCTTCGCCGGATACATCACGTAACCATCGACCGAGAAGAAGTTGCCGTTCGTATGCGTGACCGCGGTCGCCTGGTTGCCGACCTCATCTTGAAGGTGAATCGTAACCCCCGCGACGGGGGTCGTGCCGGTCGTGTCGTAGACGGTGCCGGCGAACGTGTACGGTGTCGCAGCACCACCCTGATGGTGGCACATCAAGCAATCGTCCCCGGGCTTGCCACCACCGGTGCAGTCACCGGTACCATCGGCTGTCGCCGGGTTGTCGCAGAGTGGCGGTGGGATCGTCATGAGGACCGTCGCATCGATATCGGATTGGCCGATCTTTTCGCGCAGATCGCCATTACAGCCGGCAACCACCATGACCACGAACATCGTGAAGCGAATCGACACGGGTGTGTAGAATGGTGCAACCCCTGGGCCCGTACAACCCCGTGCGAAGTGTGCGAGGTGCGTCCCGCGATCAGTGCGGCTGCCGCACAACCAGTGCGTGGTTAGCACAGACAAGTGTTGATTCTGGTCTCTTGCGGGCTCGGTACGCAAGCTGCTACTCGGGACGCGCGATGCGTCAACTGCTGGTCTGCACAGCACTGCTGATCGCAACGATCGTCAGCTCGATCGCGAGTGCAGAGCCGCGCCGAACGACCGAATCGGTGACGCTGCGCAAGAAGCCCGGCGAGCGGGAAGCCGCGGTCGTGACGGTCCCGGCCAACACCGTGGTCACGGTGATCGCGGAAGAGGGTCGGTGGTTGAAGGTGAAGGTCAACGGCGCGGTCGGCTACGTCACGCGCACCACGATCACGGCGCCGGCTCCCGGTGACGAGGCGCCACCGTCGGCGAGCTGGAGCTCGCAGCGCCAGGGTGACGCGCTGTTCATCGAGGTCTTGAGGGCCGGCACGCTCGCCGCCGAACCGAAACCGAGCGCGGCGAAGATCAGCGATGTCGAGAAGGGCGCGCACCTCGTGGTGCTCGATGCGACGACTCCCGGTTGGATCCACGCGCGTGACGATCAGGGTCGCGAGGGCTGGATCTCTCGCGCACAGGTCGAGAACGGCGCCACCGGGGTGACGATGACCGGCGCCGATCTCCAGGGCACGGCCGAAACGTACGTGCGCCCGACCTCCGCGCCACTCGCGATCCGTGCCGAGGTCGGCCTGGGTTATCGTTCGCTCGGGATGGATCTCACCTCGAACGCCGAGGGCGGGTTGACGAACTACCTCGTCGACGCCGATGCGGTCGCGGCGGTGCTCGACGTCGGCGCGACGTACCGGCTCGAGGGCTTCTTCGTCGGCGGTGACGTGCGCGCGGCGTTCAGCGAGGCGTCGCCGGGCATCGACTACCCGGGACCGACCGGAAAACCGGGCAAGATCCCGTTCTCCACGTTCGCGGCCGACGTCGGCGTGCGCGCAGGGATCCACGTCCACGACGCGATCGATCTCGCGCTGCGCGCCGGTGGTCACTACGACGCGTTCATCACCGAGGTGGTCACCAACGTCGGCATGTTGCCGCGCGAGCGCTTGCTCGGCGCGACGCTGGGCCTGCGCGCCGACATCGCGCCGCCGCACTCGCGCTTCGGCGCGACCGTGCGTTTCGATCTGCTCGTCGTCGGTTCGCGCGCGCAGACCTCGGGGCTCGAAGACGGCACCGATAGCAGCGCGCACGCGCTGTGGGGCGGCCTCGCGGTGCGCTACCAGCTCTCCACGCACGTGTCGCCGTTCGCCGCGTACGACTTCGGCCGCGCCACCACGTCGTGGACCGGCCCGTCGGTGCGCGAGCCCGGTGTCACCGAAGCGCATCGCGTCGATACCACGCAGCTCGTCCAGATCGGGGTCAGCGCCGAGCTCTAGCCATGCGTCGCGTTGTCGTCATCTTCATCTTGTGCGCGCTTCGCTTCACGGCGCACGCCGACGATTTCTTGAAGTCGTCGCCGGGCGAGCTGTCGAAGAGCCACGCGTCGATCGACACCCAGGACCAGTGCACCACGTGCCACGAGCCCGGCGACAATTCGGTGACGGCCAACAAGTGCCTCGGCTGTCACGAGCACGCCGACCTCAAGAAGAAGATCGACAACGGCGAGGGCTTTCACGTCTCGCCGTCGGTCAAGGGCCGACCGTGCAAGATCTGCCACCAGGAGCATCGCGGGCGATCGTTCGACCTCATGGGCTGGGCGGCGATCAACGGCCCGAAGAACTTCGATCACAAGCTCACCGGCTGGGCGCTCGAGGGCAAGCACACGGGGGTCATCTGCGCGACGTGCCACACCACGATCAACAAGGCGCAGGGCCTGCGCACGTATATCGGCACCGACAAGACGTGCGGCAGCTGCCACACGAAGGACTCGAAGCACGGCCAGCTCCGCAAGGCCAACCAGGAGTGCGGTCACTGCCACGGCGTCACCTCGTGGCTGCCGGCGAAGTCCAAGCTCGAGTTCAACCACGACGACAAGGCCCAGGCCGCGATGCCGCTCGAAGGCGCGCATGCCGACGTCGCGTGCGCGAAGTGCCACGTCAAGTCGGCGTTCAAGCTGCCGCAGTACGACGGCGGCTGCGAGCTCTGCCACAAGAGCCCGCACCAGGGGCAGCTGTTCGGCACCAAGAAGTGTCAGCTCTGCCATTCGCCGACGCTGCACACGCTGCGCGACGTGCGCTTCGATCACAAGAAGGAGACCGGGTACCCGCTGCTCGCGAAGCACGCGAACCTCGTCTGCGCGAGCTGCCACACCAAGAACCTCGGCACGAAGAAGCCGACCGGTGCGTGCGAGAGCTGCCATCAAAAAGATTCGAAGCACGGGACGCGGTTCGAGAAGTTTCCGGCGTGCGCGACGTGCCACTCCCAGCGCGCGTGGAAGGGGAACTTCCAGTTCAACCACATGGACAACACCGGCTTCGATCTGACCGGCAAGCACGCGAAGGTCGACTGTCGCGCGTGTCATCGCGGCAAGAACCCCGCGGACTACGAGCGGTTCGACATGAAGAACGGCTGCATGAGCTGCCACCAGCACAAGAAGGCGCACGGCGGGCAGTACAAGCAGGACCAGTGCCTCACGTGCCACGAAGAAGGCGGCAGCAAGAAGATCCGCCGCGAGACCGCGCTCGAGACCTACCACGGCGAGAGCTCGAAGTTCCCGCTGCGCAACGCGCACGCCAGCGTGCAGTGCCAGATGTGCCACATCAACGACGTCTACAAGGACACGCCTCGCGAGTGCGGCGTGTCGTGTCACGAGGACTCGCTGCACAAGGGCTCGCTCGGCCAGGAGTGCTCGCGGTGTCACGAGCCGGGACAGTGGCCGGCGGTGCGCTTCGATCACAAGGACGACACGAAGTGGCCGCTCAAGGGCAAGCACGCCGACGTCAAGGCGTGCGAGTCGTGTCACCCGAACCGCGTCTACGCGAAGACGCCGACCGCGTGCGCGGACGGGCAGTGCCACAAGAAGGACGACGTCCACGGTGGCAAGCTCGGCACGACGTGCGAGAAGTGCCACCAGGAGACCGGCAAGCTCCTGTTCCAGCACAACCGCGATGCGGAGTTCAAGATCGACGGCGCGCACCAGCCGCTCGTATGCGCGTCGTGCCACAAGAACGTCGCGTTCAAGCCGGTGCGCAAGGACTGCTTCGGCTGTCACCCCGAGCCGGCCGTGCACAAGGGGATGTACGGCACCGCGTGCGAGACCTGCCACTCGACGAAGACGTTCGGCGACCTCAAGGCGCTGCACGACGTCGGCGATTTCTCGCTCGCCGGCGCGCACGATCAGGTCGACTGCGCGAAGTGCCACCCGCACGGCGAGAAGCTGCGCGGCTCCGGCAACCTGTGCATCAGCTGCCATCGTAAGGACGACATCCACAAGAACGCGTTGTCGCCGCGCTGCGGCGAGTGCCATACGCAGCGGTCGTTCGCGCCCGCGCGCTTCGATCACATCACCGTCGGGTGCAACCTCATGGGCCTGCACGCGACACTGCCGTGCGCCGACTGCCACAAGAACGGCAACTACGGCGCGGTGTCGCCGATGTGCGTGAGCTGCCATCGCAACGACGCGCTACGCGTCAAGCAACCCGATCACCGAGCGTTCCCGAACCTGTCCGAGTGCGGCAGCTGCCACAACCCCACCGCGTGGATCCCGGCCAACCAACTCGGGACGCAGACGATATGCAGGTGAGGCTCGCGCTCGTCGGGATCGTGCTCGCGACCTCCGGGGCGCAGGCCGACGACGCGTCCGTCACGAAGACGTCGACCACGCCGACGCCGGACTCGCTCGATCTCCGGCTGACGCTGTCGTCGTTCCTGTATCGGCAGACCGGCGAGGATGCGCCGCCGTTCGTCAGCATGGGGCAGGCGCCGCAGAACGCGAGCCCGGTCCATCGCTTCTTCGGCGACCTGCGCATGGAGCTCAGCGACGAGGGGCTCGCGGTCGATGCGCGCGTGCGCCAGACGACCAGCGCGCGCTATCAATCCGGTGCCGACGGCGGCGGCGAGTACGAGCTGCGCACGCTGTCGTATCGCCTCGGCTCGCCGCACACGCACGTCACGTTCGGCCGCCAGTACATCGACGCGGTCGGCGCCACGAAGGTCGACGGCCTGGCGTTCTCGCAGGCGATCGCCGGCGACGCGGTCTCCGCCACCGTGTTCGGCGGCACGTTCCCGCAGCTCGGCTCGCGCTCGGTCGACACCGACTACACGCACGTCCGCAACGCCGATGGCACCGAAGGTGGCGTGCTGTTGCCGGTCGTCGGAGGGCTCGGCGTCACGTACCAGACGCCTGCGATCCACGGTGACATCGGGATCGCGGGTGTCTACGTGCCGCAAGACGTGCCGAACGCGCCGGCCGAGGAGAAGACGCGCGTGTTCGCGGCGTCGAGCGGGTACTGGCGGCCGGCATCGACGGTCGACATCTACCACTTCGCGCTCGTCGACGTGGCTGGCGGCAACGGCGCGAACCTGACGAACGGCAGCCTCGGGGTCGATGCGCGGCCAGTCACGAACGTCCAGCTCACGGTCGCGGTCAATCACGTGTCGACCGACCTGTTGCAGATCGCGGCGCGCAACGCGCTCACCGATCCCGATCCGACCGCGATCGGCGTCGTGCAGAACAACATCGCGTTGCTCCGGATCTCGCAGGACATGGCGCGCGGTGCCGCGAGCGTCGCGCTGAGCGCGCGGCGGTTCGAGCTGTCGCTCGCCGCTGGCCTGCATCGCCGGCCCGGCGTGTCGGTCGCGCTCCCCGATGGCTCGGGCGCGGTGACGTTTCCCGAGGCGAAGTCCGCCGACACGACGTTCACGATCCTCGATCGCCGCTCGGTCGCGGGCACGCGCATCGCGCTATCCGGAACGATCACCGAGCCGATCGGTAGTGCCACCACGTGGTCACGCGCGGAGGTGGTGCGCGCATCGGTGAGCAAGATGTTCGCGGAGCAACGCGGACAGGTCGAGGTCGACGCGATGGGCGAGCACGTTCAAGACGCGAACGCGCAGGCGTGCACCGGCTCGCTGAATCCGCTCGCGTGTTACGGAACGTCATCGACAAACGCGGCGCAGGCAGGCACGCTGGTGTCGTGGCGCGTCGCGCGGGAGTGGCTCCTGATCGCGGACGCGCACGTGGGCTATCAGAAGATCGGCTCGCACTACCTCGTCCCCATGACGGCCGATCCCGCGTCCCCGCTCGTCGACATGCCGGTGGCGTGGCCGACCGTGCTGTCGGTGACCGGGTTCGTGCGGCTTTCGTGGCGATACCGGTGAGCTGTTCGAAACGCGCACAACGCACGGGTCCGCACGACGTGGAACTACTCAATAACCCTAGGAAACTGTTTGGTATCCCCCTTGCTGGTAGTGTCCAGATGCTCGCCCGTCTAGCGATGGTTGCAGGGTTGGTGATCGGGGCGGCTGCCTGCGATCTCGGCCACAACCCCACGCAGGATGGTGGCAATCCGACCAACCTCGGACCGTCCGATGGCTGCTCCGGAACCTGCCACGGTGCCGGCGACAGCATCGCGCCGCCGCGCGACACGCAAGGTCACTCGAACCTGACGGCACTCGGCGTCGGCGCCCATAGCGCGCACCTCGATGCCTCGCCCTGGCACAAGCGCTTCACGTGCGAGACCTGCCACAAGGTCCCGCAAGAGGTCGGCGAGGTCGGTCACATCCTGACGCTCGGCGCGAACGGCATGATGGTGAAGGACGCGCTGCCGGCCGAGGTGCTGTTCACGAGCCTCGGCACCGGGGCGACCTGGGATCACGCCTCCGCGACGTGCACGAACAGCTACTGCCACGGCGACACGCTCAAGCAGGTCGACCCGAACACGAACCAGATCGTTCCGGGCGGTGCCGGTGGGCTCGTCACGAAGCCGGTGTGGAACATCGTCGACGGTAGCCAGAGCAAGTGCGGTTCGTGTCACGGCAACCCGCCGCCGGCCCCGCACCCGCAAAACGAGGACTGTGGCCTGTGCCACCAGTCGATGAACCCGGGCGACTTCGCCGCCGGCAAGATCTCGTACCCGGAGCTCCACATCAACGGCAAGGTCGAGGTCAGCTCGACGCAGCCGTGCGACAGCTGCCACGGTGGTGGCGGCCAGTACGCGCCGCCGAAGGACGCGCACGGCAACGTCGCGCCGACCGCGCCGGGTGTCGGCGCGCACGCGCAGCACATGGTCGGCAGCTCGTTGTGGCACGCGCCGATCCAGTGCAACGAGTGTCACCTCGTGCCGGGCAGCACGACCGACCAGACGCACCTCGACGGCATCAACGAGGTCTACATGGATCCGACGGTCATCCCGCCCGGCTCGTCGACCGGGACCGGCGGCCATCTTCAGATCCCGGGCGCGGCGTACAACCCGGCCGCGCTGACCTGCACGAACACGTACTGCCACGGCGGCGGCGGAAGCCCGCTGCTCGGCGGCAACAAGACGAGTCCGAAGTGGACGCTGGTCGACGGTTCGCAGAGCCAGTGCCAGTCGTGTCACGGCATGCCGCCGTCGGCGCCGCACCCGCAGCAGACGAACTGCGGCACGTGCCACCCGACGATGGACCCGACGAAGCCCAACACGCAGATCGCGTATCCGGCGAAGCACATCGACGGCAACGTCGACGTCATCAACGATCAGCCGTGCAACAACTGCCACGGCGACAAGAACGGCACGCCCGTCCCCGGCGACAACAAGGTCAACGCGCCGCCGACCGATACGACCGGTGGCTCGGCGACGAACTTGCGGTCCGTCGGCGCGCACCAGGCCCACATGATGACCTCGACGTGGCGCGCGCAGATCTCGTGCGGCGCGTGCCACAAGGTCCCGGCATCGATGGAGTCGATCGGCCACATCGATACGCCGCTGCCGGCCGAGGTCATCTTCGGGACGATCGCGGGCACGACCGCGACGTGGAACACGTCGACGTGCTCGAACGTGTACTGCCACGGCGCGACCCTCAAGCAGCCGAACGGCTCGAGCGCGGGCGGCACCACGACCAAGCCGGTGTGGACGGTCGTCGACGGCTCGCAGAGCCAGTGCGGCTCCTGCCACGGCCTCCCGCCGCCGCCGCCGCACGTCGTCGATAGCGATTGCGGCAAGTGCCACAACACCATGACCGCGGGCCAGCCCGGTGTGATCACCGATCCGACGCGCCACATCGACGGCAACATCGACGTCAACACCGACCAGCCGTGCAACTCGTGCCACGGCAGCGCGGGCACGCCGACGATGAACGGCGCGCCGATCAACGCGCCGCCGAAGGACAACGCCGGCAACACCGCGACCAACACGCGCGGCGTCGGCGCCCACCAGGCACACCTCGCGCCGACGAGCCCGCTCGGCAAGCTCGTCACGTGCGCCGACTGCCACATGATCCCGGGCGCCGTCGGCTCGATCGGTCACCTCGACACGCCGCTGCCTGCCGAGGTCATCTTCAGCACGCGCGCCGGCAGCTCGCCGACGTGGAATGGCGCGCAGTGCTCGAACACGTACTGCCACGGCTCGACGCTCACCCAGCCCAACGGCAGTGGCGCCGGTGGCACGGCGACCTCGCCGCTGTGGAGCAAGGTCGACGGCTCGCAGAAGGCGTGCACCGCGTGTCACGGCAACCCGCCGCCGCTGCCGCACATCCAGAACCCGGCCTGCCAGACCTGTCACATGGACATGGCCACGCCGACGACGTGGGCCGATGTCACGAAGCACATCGACGGCAACCTCGACGTCAACACGAACCAGGCCTGCAACTCGTGCCACGGCGACCACGGCACGGCGCCGGCCTCGAACAGCGATCCGAAGAACGCGCCGCCGTTCGACTCGGCGGGCACCGGGAGCGCGCCCACGCTCCGCGCCGTCGGCGCTCACCAGAAGCACCTGCAGACGTCGACGTGGCGCGCAGCCGTCACGTGCGGTAACTGTCACCTCGTGCCGGCGACCTATGGCTCGGTCGGTCACGTCGATAGCGCGCTCCCGGCCGAGCTGATCTTCAGCGGCGTCGGGACGGGCAGCACCTGGAACGGCTCGACCTGCAGCTCGTACTGTCACGGCTCCACGCTCACGGGCGGCGGCGGCGGCACCGCGACCAATCCGTTGTGGACGAAGACCGACGGCAGCCAGGGCACGTGCGCGTCGTGTCACGGCAACCCGCCGCCGGCGCCGCACCCGCAAGGCGCGGTCACGAACTGCGGCCAGTGCCACATGGACGTCGTGAACAACCAGCCGACGATGTTCTCGATGCCGGCGATGCACATCAACGGCACCGTCGACGTGACCGCGGGCTCGAACCACCCCACGGGCTATCAGATGGTGACGATGCACGGCTACGACGTCGACAAGACCGGCTTCACGTCGTGCGCGACCGCGAACTGTCACGGTACCGCGCTGAACGGCGGTGCCACCGGCGGACCGTCGTGCTCGACGACCACGGGCTGCCACGACAAGGTCGGCACCGGCTTCACGTGGCAGACGCAATGCACGTTCTGTCACGGCGACATCGCGACCCCGGCGGGCAACGGCGCACCGCCGCAGGGCGTGATGGGCGCGACGGCGGTGACCGATCCGACCGTCGGCTCGCACGCGAAGCACGTCGGCGCGACCGCGATGCACGCGGCGTGGGACTGCACGTACTGCCACACCAAGCCGACGAACGCGACGACGACGGGCCACATCGACGGCACGGGCGGCATCGTCCAGGCCGAGCTAAAGTTCTCGTCGCTCAATCCGTCGAGCGTGTTCAGCTTCTCGGCGCTCACGTGCGCGACCAACTACTGCCACGGCAGCGGTGTCACCGCGAAGACGTCACCGGCCTGGACGTCGACCACCGCGCTCGCGTGCGTCGACGGCTGCCACGGCGGTGCGACGGCCTACACCGGGATGTCGTCGGGACACCGGAGGTCCGATCACAAGAAGGCCTGCAACTACTGCCATGGCACCGTCGTCAACACGGCGCTCGTGATCACCAATGTCGCGCTGCACGTCGACGGTGTGAAGGAAGTCAATTTCCCCGGCGGCGGCACGTACAACACGTCGACGAAGAAGTGCTCCGGAGTCCCGGGCTGTCACAACGGCTCGTCGGACAGCTGGTAGCGCACACCGCACACCGCACACCTCGTCGCGAGACGGGATTTCGCCGGGTTGGATCGGGAATGGGCGTTGCAGTGAACCGAGGGCGTGGACGTATCCATTTCGATCGCGGTCGGGGTCATGGTCGTCGGTGCCACCGTCATGGTGTGGGCGCTGATGCGGCGCCGGCAGATCGACGTGCCGGTGGCGCTGATGGTGATGCCGCGGCTCGAGGACGCACCGCGGCCACCGCCACGAAGGCGGCTCGCGAAGGGCTCGGTCGAATTCGCGTCGGTCGATGCCGACGCGGTCGGCGCGTTCGACCGCCCGCGCACGTTGCGGCCGAGTCACGCGCGCCGGGCGTGAGCGGACGGCGTTCTCGCGCTAATCCTTCTGGCTGTCTGCGAGCGCCTTGGCCTTGCGCTCGCGCTTGAGCGTCACGCGCCACGCGAACAGGATCGACACGTTGTAGAGCACGATCATCGGGGTCGCCATCATGACCTGCGACATGACGTCGGGACCGGGCGTCAGGATCGCGCCGATGATGAACGCGAGCACGATGAACCAGCGGCTGAACTTCCACAGGCTGCGATGGGTGACGAGCCCGACCATCGCGAGGAAGTAGATGAGCAGCGGGAGCTCGAAGATCGCGCCGAACGCGAGCATCATGTCGCGCGTGAGATCCAGGTACTCCGAGATGTTCGGCAGCGACAGCAGATCGCGCGAGTTGTACGACAGCAGGAAGTTGTAGAGCTTCGGCAGCGCGAAGTAGAAGCAGAACAGCGCGCCGCAGCAGAAGAACACCGCCGACAACGCCGCGAACGACACCGTGACGCGGCGCTCGCGCTTGTAGAGCCCGGGCGCGATGAACTTCCACAGCTGATAGAAGATGAACGGCGACGCGACGAAGATCCCGGCCCACATGCCGATCGACATGTCGACCCAGAACGGCTGGGTGAGGCCGGTGTAGATCAGCTTCGGCGGGCCCCAGCTGTCCCCGATCGGGATGTTGTGTCCCGTACAAGAGAGCTTGTCGACGATCGCGTCGCAGTGCTGGTTCCAGATGTCGAACAGCGGCGCCTTGAGCCAGTCGAAGATCTGCTTCGCGAAGTACCAGCAGACGAGGAACGCGACCGCGAACACGATCGCCGCGTTGCGCAGGCGATCGCGCAGCTCGACGAGGTGAGACAGGAACGGCATCCGTCCCTTCTCGAGCTCGCTCTCGTCGCGAGTGTCGTCGCCGGGAGCCTCAGCCATGCTTCTGCTTCACGGGCTCGGGCTCCGGCTCGACCTTGTCGGACGTGCGCGCCGCGACGTCGCCGATCGGCGGCTTGATGATGCCGGCGAGGTCGTCGTCGTTCCCGCTGACCGGCACGTCGGGATCCGGCTCGCCGGCGAGCGGCGAGGTCGTCACGCTCGGCTTGACCTCGGCGATCGCGTTCGGATCGTGGGCGTCGTCGGAGGCCGCGCCCTCCTCGGGCCCGGGTGGCTCGGCGAGCTCGGGAGCCTTGACGAACTCCTCGCCCTTGGCGAGCTCCTCGGGCTTCGCGATCGTGTTCTCGGTCGGTTGGGTCCGGATCTTCGGACGCACCGGGATCTCGTCGCCGCGGAGCGCGCTCTTCAGGTCCCGGATCGCCCCGCCGATGTGCTCGTCGTTCTCGATCGTCTGCTGGAGCACGCGCGATTGCTTCTTCAGATCGCGGATGCCCTTCGACAGCTGCTTGGCGGCCTCGGGAAGCTTGTCGGGCCCCAGGAACAGGAGCGCGACAATCAAGATCACGAGGATCTCGCTGCCACCGATGCCAAACATGCTCGGAGGATAGCACTGCTAGAACTCGCGGGAGGTGCGCCCGAAGTCCGATGGTGACGTGCCAGGCTGCCCCGAGACCTCGGTCGGGGCCGTGCCGGCTCGAAACCACAGCTCGAGGCCGCCCGAATGCGGCGCCGCGACGAGCCCGGTCTCGCGATCGATGGTGACGTGATCGAGCCCCGACGGCGCCGGGCCGGGCACGGCGACCTTGTCGCGTGCGCCCTCGGCAGCGCGGATCGCCCGGATCCACAGCGGCAACGCGGCATGCGCGCCATCCCCTTCGGTCCCGAGCTTCGTGATCGGCTGGTCGTAGCCGATCCAGACCGCGCCGAGCACGCGCCCGGTGAAGCCGACGAACCACGCGTCCGTGTTCGAGTTCGTGGTCCCGGTCTTGCCGGCCGCGGGGCGCCCGAGCGTGGTCGCCGCGGCCGAGGCGGTGCCGCGTTCGACGACGGCGGTCATCATGTCCTCGAGCTGAAACGCGACACGCTCGTCGAGCAGCCGGCCACCGTCGGCGCTGATGCGCTCGGCCGGATCGGCCCCGGCGGTCGCGACGAGGCGATCGAAGCGCCGCGCCTGATCGAGGTTCGGATCCTCGGGGACCGCGGCATCGAACAGCACGACGTCGCCGCGCCGGACGCGCACGGCGAGACGCGGCGAGATCGCCCAGCCATGGCGCGCGATGATCGCGAACACGCGCGCGAGCTCGAGCGGCTTCACGCACGAC
>Ga0326726_10004274_pt1 | contig 13040 bp, 12 predicted proteins | sample MHFenrmetagenome_2_FD_207603 | JGI IMG/M metagenome (GOLD analysis project Ga0326726, IMG submission 207603) | Lab enriched peat soil microbial communities from Michigan Hollow, Ithaca, NY, United States - MHF15MN | ecosystem: Environmental > Terrestrial > Soil > Wetlands > Peat | place: USA... | reverse complement strand
GGGGACACACCTTGTTCGTCGACGGTGGCTGGGTGGCCGGTAGTTAGTAGCGAGTCGTCAGCGCCGGGTGAAAGGAAATCCCCGCCTGCGGTACTGGATCACCAGCCAACCGCCGAGCATCCCTCCCAGGTGCGCGAAGTGCGCGACGCCGTCGGCCGTGCCGGTGACCCCGAACAGGAGCTCGAGCCCGCCGAACACGATCACGAACACGCGCGCGGGCATGGGGATCGGCGGGAAGATCAGCATCACCATGCGCCGCGGAAAGTACATCCCGAAGGCGAGCAGCAGCCCGTAGAGCGCCCCGGACGCCCCGACGGTCGGGACGGGCGGTCCGCCCGCAAGGCTCACGAACACGAGCTGGCACAAGGCCGCCGACACCAGACACGCGAAGTAGTAGGCGAGAAAGTAGCGCGAGCCGAACAGGCGCTCGATGTCGCTCCCGAACATGTAGAGGCCGAGCATGTTGAAGAAGATGTGCGCGAGCCCGCCGTGCAGGAATCCGTAGCTGACGAGCTGCCAGGGCGCGAACAATCCAGATCCGAGCGGCCACAGCCCGAACCAGTTCTCGAGCGGCACGTCGCTCGAGGCCTGCAGCAGGAACACCGCCACGTTGGCGATGAGGAGCGATTGCGTGACGGGAGGCATGGATCGAAAATAATATAGGCCCGCCGGTACGGCGGGCCTAGAGAGCGTACTTAACTACGATGCGCGCGAGGCGCGATTTTTCGTGGCTCCAGTTCGCGAATCCCTGGCAGACCTGCTTGGTGCTTTCCTCGGGCCGCTCGGAGAACTTGTCCGAGAAGCGCGCCTGTCCGGCTTCCTGGCCCGGCTGCACGCGCGCCTCGGCCCAGGGCTGCTTGTCGTCTGCGCGGATGTAGAGCTGCACCTCCTTCACGGTCGCGCTCGCGGGCACGCTGGCGCATACCGTGATCCGGAGGGCGCTCTGCTCGGTGCATTCCTCGCGCGCTCCCGGCACGCCCCCGGGCTTGCACGGCGCGACCATCACGCTCGCCGCCGCACCTTCCTCGCCCAGGCGCGATGCGTCGGCGCGCTGCACCTCGGTCTCGATCTGGCGGCGCTCGCTCGTGCGCGCGAGCTCGAGCCGCAAGGCGGTCGCGTTGATCTCGGAGAGCTTCGATTGCAGGTCCGAGCGCAGCGCATCGCGATCTCCTTCGCGCAGCGATACGAAATATTGCGACAGCGCGAATCCGCCGACCGCCGCCGCGATCATGAGGGCGAGGACCGCGATCACCGGTCCGCGCCGGGACTTCTTGGTGATGGGTTGCGCGCGCTCGCGCTCGCGCAGCTCCTTGCGCCAGGAGAGGCGCAGCTGGACCAGCGCGGTGGCGACCGTGGCGGTCGCGCCGATCATCGCCGCCAGGAGGGGCTCGGAGAGGTGCGAAAAATCCATGGTGCGGATGATACGAGATCGGGCCGCGGAAGAACAATGCGTCCCTCGCGACGGCGTGAAGGCCATCACGCCGAGGGCACGCGGCCCCTCGTCCTTTCAGAGGTCGTAGCCCTTCTCGTTGTGCAGTGCCGTGTCGAGGCCCTCGGTCTCGTCCTCGGGATCGACGCGCATTCCCACCAGCGCTTGGATCACCATCAGCAGGATCCAGGTGACTACCCCGGACCACAGCGCCGTGGCGAGGACGCCCCAGAACTGCACCAGCACCTGGCCGCCCATCGTCACTTTGTCCGGGTAACCCACGCCGCCGAAGGCGGCCGAGGCGAACACGCCGGTGAGCATCGTGCCGATCAGGCCGCCGACTCCGTGCACCGGGAAAACGTCGAGCGAGTCGTCCACCTTGAAGACGCGCTTCATGTGGTTGGTGGCGAGGAAGCACACTACGCCGGCGGTGGCGCCGATCGCGAGCGCCCCCAGCGGCCCGACGAAGCCCGAGGCCGGCGTGATCGTGCCCAGGCCCGCGACCATCCCGGTCACGATGCCGAGCGCGGAGGGTTTGCCGAAGCGCATCCATTCGCACATCATCCAGGCGAACGCTCCGGTCGCCGCGCCGATGTGCGTCACCAGCATCGCCATGCCGGCGGCGCCGTCGGCGGCGAGCGCGCTCCCCGCATTGAACCCGAACCAGCCGACCCAGAGCATGCACGCCCCGGTCACGGTCATGGTCATGTTGTGCGGCGGCATCGCCGTCTCGGGAAATCCCCTGCGCGGTCCCAGCACCAGCGCGCACACCAGCGCCGCCGTGCCGGCGTTCAGGTGCACCACCGTGCCGCCGGCGAAGTCCATGATGCCCATCTTGCCCAGCCAGCCGTCGCCCCACACCCAGTGCGCGATCGGCGCATAGACGAGGATCAGCCACAGCAGGCTGAAGAGCAGCATGCCCGAGAATTTCACGCGCTCGGCGTAAGCGCCGAGGACCAGCGCTGGCGTAATGATCGCGAAGGTGAGCTGGAACATCGCGAACACGGTTTCCGGGATGGTCGTGCCTGGCCTCACGGCTTTCAAATCGACGCCGTACATGAAGGACTTTGCGAAGCCCCCGTACCAGGCGTTGCTCGCGCCGCCGTCGCCGAAGGCGATGCTGTAGACGAACCCCACCCAGGCGAGCGTCACCACGCAGGTGATCGCGAAGCACTGCATGAGCACCGAAAGCACGTTGCGCGAGCGCACCAAGCCTGCGTAGAACAGCGCCAGGCCCGGCAGCGTCATGAACAGCACCAGCAGCGACGCCGTCAGCATCCAAGCGGTGTTGGCCGCGTCGAGCTTGGGCAGCTCGGCCGCGACCGCGATCGGCGCGTAGAGAAGCAGCGGGACAAGCGAAAGAACGACGTGCAGACGCCGGTGCGTTCTTATCATGGTCTCCTCCTCCTATGCGCCGGCGGCCATGCACCAGCGCGGTGCACATTCTAGCCTAGGAAAATCCGAACAGGCGACTGGGGTTCTCGACCAGGATCTGCCGCCGCGTCGCCTCGTCCGGCGCCCATTGTCCGAGCAGGTTCCACAGCGCAACCGAACCCACTTTGTCGGCGAAGGAAAGATGCGGGTAGTCGCTTCCCCAGACGAGGCGGTCCGGCGCCGCTTCGATGAGCGCGCGCGCCATCGGAGCGACGTCGGCGAATTCCTTGGACGCGGACATGCGATATACGCCGGTGAGTTTGACCCAGCAGCGGCGCTCGCCCGCGCGCAGCAGCTCGAGGAGCTGCCGGAACCCCGGCTGGTCGACGCCGTCCTTCGCCTGGAACATGCCGAAGTGCGCGAGGGTGAAATCGAGCCTGAGCTTTCTCAGCGTCGGCATCAGCTTGGCGGTGAGCCAGCCCGGCGCGAGGAAATCGAGCTGCCAGCCGATCTCCGCGCAGCGACCCGCGAGGCGGGCAATCCGCGGCAGGAGCTTGGCCGCGAACCCCGACTCGAAGGGCTTCACCGGTGACAGATTGATGCGCACACCGCGCACGCCCAGAGCGTCGAGGCAGGCGAGCTCCGCGTCGGGGGCATTCTCGTCGATGTCGACGATGCCGCGGCATCGCTCCGCTCCCACCTCGCGCATCGCGTTCAGCATGCAGCGGTTGTCGCGCCCGTAGGCGCTCGGCTGCACGAATACGCAGTGGGACAGGCCCAGCTTTCGGGCGAGCGCGAGATAATCGGCAAGGGGCGCGAGCGGTGGCGTGTAGCGCAGATCGCTTCCGTAAGGATAGCGCTCCGCGGGCCCGAACACGTGAAAGTGGGCATCGCAGCCGCCCGGAGGCGACTTGAAGTCGGGGCGGGCGTCATGCGCCGACATCAGAAGCGATAGTCGATGTCCCGGGCGCGCGGCAGCTCAAGCTGGAAGGCTTCCTTCGGAAACAGGTCCTCGAGCTTCGGGCGCGCGCCGGAGAGCACCTGCGCATGCACCCACCCGACCAGCGTGTCTACGTTGCGGCAGTTGAGCTCCGACAAGCCGTATTCCCAGGGATCGGGGCCGAGCAGCGCGCGCTCCTCCTCCCAGTAGGCCCGGTACCACGCGAGCGGCACGTTGCGCGGATCGGCGAGGCGCTGATAGGCGAGCCGCTTCGCCTCTTCGAAGGCGAGCACCAGGCTCTCCACCACCCAGGGATGCCGCGCGACGACTTCCGAGGGCACGGTGGTCACGTGCATGATGGGAAAGAACCGCGTGCGCCGGTAGTAGTCGGCCTCGATCTCCCGGTAGTTGGGGAACAGTCGCGCGACGCGCGGATCGCCCTCGCCGATCATGCGGGTCACGTTGGGCGCGATCATCGCGTCGACTTCGCCCGCGAGGAGCATGTCCTCCACATTCTTGCTGCGCGGCGCCCGCTCGATCTTCAGCTCCGCGGGGGCCTGCAGCGAGGCGTCGTCGTCGCTTTCGATGACCCAGGTGATCGATCGGTGCGGCACCGCGTGGTCCTCCTCGAGGTGCCCGCGCATCCAGTAGTTGGCCGCGGCGCCCAGCGTGCGGCAGGCGACGCGCCGGCCGATCAGGTCGGTCGGCTTCGCAATGCCTTTCGATTTGTTGATATAGATGAAGCTGTGGCGGAAGCGGCGATGCAGGAACACCGGCAGCGCCGTGAAATCGCCGCGGCCGTGGTGCTTCTGCACCACGTAGGCGCCGCCGTTGAACTCGTTGATGTCGCAGGCGGAGCCCGCAGCCACGACGTCGTGGATCGCGCGGGTGCCGGGATATTTCGCGACCACGAGATCGATGCCTTTCGGCTTCACCGCGCCCTCTTTCAGCGCGCGCGCGATCTCGTAGTCCCCGACCATCATCGACAGGCGCAGCTTGGGCATCGCTATTCCGGCTTGATGCCGATCGCCTTGACGATCCCGGCGGTGTATTCGATGTCGCGGCGGATCGTGGCGGTGAGCTCTTCGGGCGTGCTGGTCGCGATCGGAAAGCCGATGTCCTCGGCTTTCGCGCGAACCGCGGGCGATTCCAAAGCACGTACGATCTCGTTGTGCAGCCGGCTTACGATCGCAGGCGGCATTCCCGCGGGACCAAAATAGCCGCCCCAGGTGGAAGGCGGCACGTAGCCGGGCAATTGCTCGGACACAGTCGGAACATTCGGGATGACGTGGTAGCGTTTCGCGCCGTTGACGGCGAGGACCTTGACCTTGCCCGAGGCGATGAACGGGGCCGCGGTGGCGAGGATGCTGAAGCCCACCTGGATTTCCCCGCCGACCAGATCGGTGAGCACCGGCGGGCCGCCCTTGTAGGGCACGTGGACCCAGTCGATCCCGGTGAGGAGGCGGATCGATTCGCCCGAGAGGTGGTGCGTCGTGCCGATGCCCGAGGTGCCGTAGGACAGCTTGCCCGGGTTGCGCTTCGCGTACTCGACCAGCTCGCGCATCGACCCGGCGGGCAGCGACGGGCCCGCCACGACGATCGCGACGGTCTCGAAGGCCTTGGTGATGGGCGTGAAGTCCTTGAGCGGGTCGAGGCGCGCGCTCTTCTGAAGGAAGCGGTTCATCACCAGCGCGCTCGCCGAGGTGAGCATGATGGTGTAGCCGTCGGGCGCTGAGCGCGCGACCGCCTCGGCGCCGATGGCGCCGCCTGCGCCGCTCAGCGTTTCGACCACGACCGGCTGGCCGAGCGCGCCGGTCAGCCCTTGAGCGACCAGCCGCGCGATGATGTCCGCGCCTCCGGCCACGGTCATGATGGAGCGGATCGGATGCGAGGGATAGACGTCCGCCTGCGCGCACGGCGCCAGCACCGCAGATATCGCGGCGAGCAACAGAGCGGCGTGGCGACCGGTCACTTCTTTCGCGATCAGCTCAAATTGGTGAAGATCAGGAGTTGAACGAACAACTGGATCTTCGTGTTCGTCTCCGGAGGCACGGCGGTGAATTCGACGCCCACGCGAGTGCGCCCATCGTTCACTTTCCGGCCGACGACTTTGGCGTAGACGTTCGTCGCCTGGTAGTCGACGAGCGGCAGGTCGAAATCGATCTTGATTTCCGACAAGAGCGGCAGATCGCCGTCCGTCTCGAGCAGCATTCCGTGGTAGCCGATGTCGCGGATGAGCCCGGAGTGGGTTTCGGGGAGAACGATCTTGTGCTCGATCCGGTGGTAGCGAAAGGGGAGCTTGACCTCGATGCGATGGCTGCGGCGGATCTCCTGCCTCGGCACCTTCATCGCCAGCGACGGGATGGCCACGACCTCGCGCAGATTGACGGGCTGAGGCTTGCCCTTGACGTGGATCTCCATCGGAGCATTCGTCTCGACGTAGTCTTTGCAGCGCTCGTAGGTGCTCTGGCTGATCAGCACCTGTCCGCGCAGGCTGAAGGCCTCGATGCGCGAGGCCAGATTGACTTCGTCGCCGATCACGGTGTACTCGGAGTAGCGCTCCGAGCCCAGCGTTCCGGCCAGAACGGTCCCGGTGTTGATGCCGATACCCATGAACAGTTCCGGCATGCCCTGGTCCTTGTGGACCAGGTTGAGAGCGTTCATGGACATCTGCATTTCCACGGCGCAGGCCAGCGCTCGCCGCACATCGTCCTCGCGGCTTATCGGCGCGCCGAACAGCACCATGATCGAATCACCCATGAACTTGTCTATCGTTCCCTGGTGCCTGAAGATGATTTCGCTCATCTTGATGAGACAAGGATTGAGCAGCTGTATGACGATCCCCGCCGGGTGAGACGCCGCGATGGCGGTGAAGCCGCGCAGATCGGCGAGCAGGATGGTGACCTCCCGGCTCGAGAATTCCTGTCCCGGCGCCGACGGGAAGGCCTGGCCGGGGCCGCTCAATTCCTTGAGGACGCCTTCGATCTCCGAGGTTCCCGCTGCGCTGAGCGGCTTGCCGGTGTCCCGAGCGATGACTTCGCGGATATGCTGGAGAACCTGCTGGGCCGAAGTGTGTTTCACGCCCTCACCCGCTACTCGGGTTTGATGCCGGCCTCGTGCGCAAGGCGCGCTTTCTTCTCGAACTCCGCCTTGATGTAAGCGCCGAACTCCTCGGGCGAGGCGCTCGCCTTCAGCTCGATCCCGCGCTCGATGAAGCGCTTGGTGAGGTCGGACTCGCTCACCGCGACGGCGACGGCGCGGTTCAGACGCACCAGGATGTCGCGCGGCGTACCGGCCGGCGCCACCAGCCCGTTGAAGGTGATGTCCTCGAAGCCCGCCATGCCGGACTCGTCGACCGTGGGCACTTCCGGAAGCAGGGGCGAGCGCGCCAGGCTGGTGACGGCGAGCGCTCGCACCTTGCCCGCCTTGATCTGGGGGGCGGAAGTGCTCACCTGGTCGAACATCATCGCGACCTGCCCTCCGATCAAGTCGATCAGCGCCTGCGAATTGCCCTTGTAGGGCACGTGCAGCATCCTGATGCCTGCTTGGCGGCTGAAGAGCTCGGCCGCCATGTGGCCGGTCGAGCCGTTGCCCGAGGAGGCATAGGAAATCCTCCCCGGCTCTGACCTGGCGAGCGCGATCAGCTCCTTCACGGAGCGCGCGGCGAGAGACGGATTGACGACCAGCACCTGGGGGACGAGGCAAGTGAGCGTCACGCCGGCGAAATCCTTCAGCGGATCGTAGCCGGGGTCGGGCACGATCAGAGGCACGGTGGCGAAGGTGTTCGCGATCGCGAGCAGCGTGTAGCCGTCGGGCGCCGCCTTGGCGACGAGCTGCGTGCCGACCAGGCTTGATGCGCCGGGGCGGTTCTCGACCACCACCGGCTGGCCGAGGCTCTTCCCGATCTGCTCCGCGACCGTGCGCGCCACGATATCGAGGTTGCCGCCCGGGGCGAGCGGCACGATGATGCGCACCGCGCGGGTGGGATAGTCGGCGCTCTGCGCGAGAGCAGCCGCCGGGATCAGCGTCGCGAGCAGCGATGCAAGCAGCGTGCGCAGAGTCATGTTATTCGAGCTGCACGCCCGCGAGACGCACGTACTCGGCGTATTTCGCCGTCTCTTCGGCGAGGAATTTGCGGAATTCCTCGGGCGTCGTCGGGGCGGACGTGACGCCCAGGCCTTGGAATCTCTTCACCACCGCGGGGTCCGCGAGCGCGGTGCGGACCTCCTTGTTCAGCCGGTCGATCACGGCGGAGGGCGTGCCCGCCGGAGCGAACATGCCGAACCAGCCTCCGTCCATCTGGAAGCTCGGCAGACCCGCTTCGGCCGTGGTCGGGACGTCGGGCAGGGCGGCCGAGCGCTTGCTTGCCGTATAAGCGAGCACGCGCGCCTTGCCGTTCTTGATGTACTGCATCACCGGCGCGGGCGAGGACAGCATCACCTGGACCTCGCCCGAGGCGAGCGCGGCCGCCGCCAGCCCGCCGCCCTTGTAGGGAACATGCGTCAGGTGCGTGCCCGCGTAGTGATTGAACACCTCGGTGGCGACGTGCCAGGTATTGCCGACGCCGGGTGTGCTGTACGCGAGGTGCGAGCCGGGCTGCTTGGCGAGATCGATCAGCTCCTTCAGCGTCTTCGCCGGCACCGCGGGATTGACCGTGATGAACAGCCCGCCGTTTTCGACCAGGTTCGAGATGGGCGCGAAATCCTTGTCGGTGTCGTAGGGCAGCTTCTTGTACAGGCTCTTGTTGCTGATGAGGCCGCTCGAATACACCATCAGGGTGTAGCCGTCGGGCGCAGCCTTGGCGACCATGTCCGCGCCGACGATGCCGTTCGCGCCGGGATGGTTCTCGACGAAAAAATTCTGCCCGGTCTGCTCGGCGAGCTTGGCGGCGACGATCCGTCCGACGACGTCGGGCCCGCCGGGTCCGGCGGGGACGATTATGCGAACCGGTTTGCTGGGATACGCTTGACCCCAGGCGGTGCCGACCACGGCGAGCGCGCCGACGCCCGCGAGCAATACGCGAAGAATTCTTGCCATGGACTCCTCCTTAGGAGAATGCGCTGCACTCGGCGCTTCCCGCCGCGGTTTGTTCTAACCCCGGTCCGCGGATCGCGCCCGAGAGGCAACTCTAGCAGAGTTCAGGATTCCGCCGCCTCGAAGACGAGGAAGAACTGGTTCGGGAGGAAGGCGTGTTCTTTGGCGAGCGCATAGCCGGCCTTCGCGAGCTCCGCCTTCACCTGGGCGGGCGAGATTCGCTGATTCCTCGGCGGGCCATCGAGGGCGTCCTCGCGGAAATCGATGATCGCGACGCGCGCGCCGGCTTTCAGCGATCCGCGCAGCTTCCTGAAGTAGCCCTCGCGGTCGGAGATGTGGTGGTAGACATCTACCATGAGGACGAGGTCGACTTTGGCGGGGAGCTTCGCGTCGTCGGGACGCCCCGCGATCGAGACCAGATTGGGAAGTCCCTCGCGCTTCGCCCGCTCCGCGAGATACTTCACCATCTCGGGTTCGGTGTCGACGCCGTAGACGCGTCCCTTGGGAACGAAATGCGCGAGGCGCGCGGCGAAGTAGCCCGTTCCCGAGCCGATGTCGGCGACCACCGAGTCCGGCGCCGGCGAGAGAGCGGTGATCACTTCGTGCGGCTTCTGCCAGGCGTCGCGAGCCGGATCGTCGAACACCTTCGCCCAGTGCTCGGCCCCGGTAAAGCTGTGCTCCCGGGTGTGAGCCGTTTGCGCGAAGGCCGCGGCGCAGCAGGCCGACACGATTGCGGCGAGCAGGGCGCGTGCGTAGTTCATCGGTGGCGCCTCGTCGAGGGGACTCCCTTAGCTTACACTAGGGTCCGCCATGGCCAAACCCCGCGCCAAATCTGGAATGAAGCGAGCGCCGGCGAAGCGGACGCCGCGCAAGGCGAAGGCGGGGACGCGCGGGCCGTCTCCGGCCGAGTGCCGCTTGGATTCTCTCCCCGCCGACGCCGAGGAGGCGAAGGACAGGGTAGAGCGCGAGGGCGGCTTCGTTCTGGGCGCGTACAACGATCCGCTCGGAAAGAGCCCGCTGCTCCTCGCCGTCCTGCCCATCGCGCGCATCGAGCCGACGCCCTTTCAACGCGATCTTTCGCAGGCTCACCATAGAAAGCTGGCGGACGTCCTGCACCGGACCGGGATGTTCCTCGACCCGGTGATCGCGGTCACCGCGCCGAAAGAGGGCTTCTGGACGCCTAACGGGCGGCACCGGCTGGAGGCGATGAGGAGGCTCGGCGCGCGCTCGATCACGGCGCTGGTCGTTCCGAAGCGAGAGATCGCCTGGCAGATCCTCGCGCTCAACACCGAAAAGGCGCACAACCTGCGCGAGCGCTCCCTCGAGGTGATCCGGATCTATCGCGGCTTGATGGACGAGGACGCAAGACGACCCGAGAGCGGGTTCGCCTTCTACCTCGAGGAGGCCTCGTTCGTGACCCTCGGCGTGTGCTACGAGAAGAACGGCAAGTTCGCCGGCGGCGCGTACAACCCGATCGTGCGGCGCCTTGAGAAATTCTCCGACGAGCCGCTGTCGAAAGCCATCAAGGAGCACGAAAAGCACGCGGAAATGTTGATGGACCTCGACGCACGCGTCGCCGAGGTGATCGCCAAGCTCAAGGCGCGCGGCTTTGTCAGTCCCTATCTGCGCGCGTTCGTCGTCGGCCGCATCAACCCGCTGCGCTGGATCCAGGGCGAGCCGCCGCCGCTCGACGAAGTCCTCAAGACCATGCGCGACCGCGCGGCCAAGTTCAACACCGAGAGGATCAAGGAGGAGGATCTCGCCTCCGCCGGCGGCGCCCCCGACGACGCGGAGTGAGAGTATCCTAGTCACCGTTCTGCCATCGCAAGAGGATATCCATGGCCACACGACCCATCGTAAGGATCGCTCCCAACAACCCGGTGTTCGACCTGCCGGTTATCGTCGGCATCGAGGAGGGGCTGTTCACCAAGGCGGGCCTGGAGGTGAGCTTCTCCGCAACCTACGCCGACCGCGAACGGGACAGCGCCGAGAAGCCGGTGCTGTCGCGGCTCAAGGAGCAGCTGTTCGAGTGTGGCTCGGCCGACAGCTACAACGTGTGTGAATGGGCGAGCATCGACCGCCTCGAGCGCGGCAAGCGCGGCGGCAACATCGCTGCCCTGCGCGCGGCGGTGGCGGCGCAGGCGATCCTGACTTTCGAGGAGAAACTTCAAACGCCGCGCGACCTCGCCGACGTTCCAGTGGTGGTGCAGGAGCTGACCGGCTCGCACTACACGACGCTGCAGATGCTGGAGAGCGCCGTTGGCCGCGAGCACGTGAACATCCGGAACGGCGGCCTGCCGCAGCACCGCTGGGAGGGCCTGAGAAACGGCAGCTACCGCGCGGTGGCGGTGATGGAGCCCTTCATCAGCCTGGGCCTCAAGACGGGTGCGCACATCATCGCCGCGTCGTTCTACCGCGGCGGCGAAGTGGTGGCGGCCGATCTGACGCCCGAGGAGCGCAAGGCCTACTACGACGCCGAGAACCAGGCTGTCGATCTCATCAACGCGGACTTCTACAAGTACGCCCACCACGTGGCCGCGGCCACCAAGGGCGCGCTCGAGCCGCGCGAGCTGCTGCGCGCCTTCGTGCATTACAAGCACGTCGACTACTACGATCCGGCCCTGTTCAACCGCGCCTACGACTGGATGAAGGCGCGGGGCATGACCGAGGGCCAAAGCCAGCACGCCGCGCTGGTCGTCGGCTGATCGTTTCGCGGCCGAACGCCCGGATTGTCGCTGCGGGGCGCTCGGAAACGGGTGAGTTGCCATGCGCGCCGTGCACATTTTGATCGCCGCCGTCGCCGGGCTCTCTCTTGTGACTGCTCCGGCATTCGCGCAGACCTCGGCGCTCACGGGGCAAGTAAGCTCGGCCGAAGAAGGTCCGATGGAGGGCGTGGTGGTCAGCGCGAGCAAAGCGGCCTCGGGCGCGACCATCAGCGTCGTGAGCGACGCGCGGGGCCGCTACCGTTTTCCTGCGGCGAAGCTGGCCTCGGGCCACTATTCGCTGCGCATCCGGGCAACGGGATGGGAGCTGGATCCCTCGGTTTCGATCGACGTCGTCCTCGCCAAACCCGCCTCGGTCGATCTGAAGTTGCGCAGGGCACGGGATATTACCCTGCAGATGACCAACGCCGAATGGATCGCGAGCTTCCCGGGGACGCCCGACCAGAAGAAATTCCTCTACGGCTGCGTCGGTTGCCACACGCTGGAGCGCGTAGCCAAATCGAAGCACGACGCCGCTGAATTCGGCCAGGTCATGAAGCGCATGGCGAGCTACGCCAATAACAGCCACATCGACCGGCCCCAGCCTCGCGTTCGCCCGCGGGACACTATGCGCGACTTCGGCCCGGAGGCCGACAAGCAGGCCGCGTACCTCGCCACGGTCAATCAGAGCTCGGGCGCCTGGACTTACGCGCCCAAGGCGCTTCCCCGCGTCAAGGGCAAGGGAACGAGCGTCGTCGTCACCGAGTACGCCCTTCCGCGCAAGCTCATGCCCCACGACGTGATCGTCGATCGGAACGGCATGGTCTGGCTGTCCCAGTTCGACGAACAGTTCCTGGGCAAGTTCGACCCGGCCACGTTGAAATACACGGAGTTCGCGGTTCCGGTGCAGCGCCCGAGCTACCCGAAGGGCACGCTCGATCTCGAGGTGGATCCCGAGGGCAACCTGTGGCTGTCGCACATGTTCCAGTCGGGGGTCGTGAAATTCGACAAGAAGACCGAGAGGTTCCAGGCCTTCCCGCTTCCAGCCGGCGTGGTCAACGAGGACTCCCAGCAATCGATGGTTGGGCCGCAACACTGGACGGTGGACAGGAAGGTGTGGCTCAACGACGCCGGCATTCCCGGTATGCACCGCCTCGACATGGCGACCGGCAAGTTCGAGACCTGGAGGCCCTACCAGAACATGAAGGGGCCGCACTCGGTCTACGGCATCTACGCCGACTCCAAGAACAACATCTTCTTCATGGATTTTGGAGGAGAGAGCGTCGGCAAGATCGAGGCCGCGACCGGCAAGCTGACCCTCTTTCCGACGCCGACGCCCAGATCGCGGCCGCGCCGGGGTCGAATGGACGACCAGGATCGCGTGTGGTTCGCCGAGTGGCGCGCCGAAAAAATCGGCATGTTCGATACCCGGAAGGAAACGTTCCGCGAGTGGCCGGTGCCGACCCCCTACATGGCGCCTTACGACGTGGTCCTGGACAAGGCCGGCAAGGTGTGGACTGCGGGAATGAACACCGACCGCGTGCTGCGCATGGACTTGGAG
>Ga0326726_10004273_pt1 | contig 13040 bp, 11 predicted proteins | sample MHFenrmetagenome_2_FD_207603 | JGI IMG/M metagenome (GOLD analysis project Ga0326726, IMG submission 207603) | Lab enriched peat soil microbial communities from Michigan Hollow, Ithaca, NY, United States - MHF15MN | ecosystem: Environmental > Terrestrial > Soil > Wetlands > Peat | place: USA... | reverse complement strand
ATAGATCAGCGCGAGATACGAGGCCGCCGCGGCGAAGTCGTGCTCCTCGACTTTCGGAAGCCACTTCGGTTGGCGTGTCTTCCTCGGCATGCTCGTCCCCTCCTCGTTCGGCGCCGCTAGATCAGCACCTCGACGGCCGGGTCGCGCAAGTTGTAATGCGAGCTCATCGCGTAACCATAGGCGCCCGCGTTCGCGATCAGCAGCACGTCGTTCTCCTTCGCCGGCGGCAGCAACCGGTCGGAGCCTAGCCGGTCCCCCGTCTCGCAGATCGGGCCGACGACGGTCACGAGCTCCGTGGCCGGCTTGCCGAGGCGCGTGAGATTCACGATGTCGTGATACGCGCCGTAGAGCGCGGGCCGGATCAGGCTGTTCATGCCGGTCGCGATGCCGACGTATTGGACGTCGCCCTTACCCTTCGTCTGCGTCACGCGCGCGAGCAGCACGCCGGCCTGCGCGACGACGTAGCGGCCGGGCTCGAGCCAAAGCTCGCGGTCGCCGAGGCCGTTCTTCACCTCGCGCAACGCGGCGTCGAGCGCGCGCAGATCGAGCGGCGGCTGCCCCGCTTTCTCGGGCACGCCGAGGCCGCCGCCGACGTCCACGTGGCGAACGTCGGGCAAGCGGTCGAGCAGCTTCTGGAGCTGGCGGCCCGTGTCGAGCCAGGCCTCCGGCGCGAGCACGCCGCTGCCCGTGTGCGCGTGCAGGCCGACGACGCGCGCGCCGGCCTTCTTCGCGAGCTCGACGAGCTCGTCGATCTCGAAGAGCGGGACGCCGAACTTCGAATGCGCGCCCGCCGTGCGCACGTGCTCGTGATGGCCGCGGCCTTGACCGGTGTCGATTCGGATGAAGAGCTCGCGGCCCTTGAACGTCTTGGCCCAATTGCGCAGCGGGTAGAGGTTGTCGAGCGTGACCCAAACGCCTTGCTCTAGCGCGCGCTCGTATTCCTCGCGCGGCGCGAAATTCGGCGTGAACAGGATTCGGCGGCGGTCGATATTCGGCAGCACATCGAGCACGCGCGCGATCTCGCCGGGCGACACGCACTCCAAGTTCAGGCCGCGGGCGTGGACGAGACGCAGAATCTCGACGTTCGAGTTCGCCTTCATCGCGTAGAACACGGCGTCGACGGCGCTCAAGCGCTCGAGCGAATCGATCGCGCGCTCGATGCTCTCGCGGTCGTAGACGTAGCTCGCCTCGCGCGCCGCGCCGATCTCGAGCAACTGCGCCCTCTTCTTGACCCACCACGGCTTCGGCACGGACTTCGCGGCCGGTGCGCCGCCTTGCAGCTGCTCCCAGGTCGCGCCGAACACGCCGCCCTCGAACTTGTTCACGAGCAGGCCGTGCACGTGCTGCACGAGCCGATACGCGTGCTCCGAGCTCACGACGAAGGTGAGGTTCAGGTCGTTCGCGGCCTGCGTGACGAGGTGGACTTGCTGCTCCTGGAACACCTCGAGCACCGGCCCGAGCTCGTGCAGGATCGTGCGGATCCTGCGGCCGACGAGCGTGATCGCCGCGCAGTCCGGTATCACTGTGACCTTACAGATCTTGCGCAAATCCTCTGCGAGCGCCTCGATCGCGGCGCCGTCCGTCACGTTCGCGCCGACGTCGATCGACACGGTGACGTTGCTCTCCGACGTCGAGATCAAGTCCACCGAGAGTCCGTGCTCGCGGAACACGTTGAACGCGTCCGCGAGAAAGCCGACCTGGTGCCACATCTCCATCGATTCCATGGAAACGAGCGTGATGCCGCTGCGCTGCGAGACCGCCTTGAGCTGCGGCGCGTCGTCGCCGGGAAAGTTCGAGATCACGCTGCCCTCCCACTCGGGATGCTGCGTGCACTTCAGGAACAGCGGGATGCCCGAGGCGCGCACCGGCGAGATGCTGCGAGGGTGCAGGATCCCGCCGCCGGCCGACGCGATTTCCTGGGCCTCGCGGTAATGCAACTTCTTGATGAGCCGCGCCGACGGCACGGCCTTCGGATCGGCGCTGAAGAAGCCCGGCGCGTCGGTCCAGATCTCGAGCCGGCGCGCTTCGAGCTTGCCCGCGAGATATGCGCCGGTGGTGTCGGAGCCGCCACGGCCGAGCAGCACGGTCTCCCCTTGAGCGTTGCGCGCGATGAAGCCCTGCGTCAACACGATCCCCTCGATGGCCCCGAATCGCTCTTGCAGCGGCTTGTCGGCGGAGAAGTCGCAGCGCGCCGAGAGATACCGCGCACGCTCCGTCTGCTCGCGGATCGTCTGGCACTCGAGGTAGTCGCGGATGTCGAGCCACTTCGCGTCGAGTCCCTGCGAGCGCAGGTACGCCGCGCCGAGCTCGGTCGCCGCGAGCTCGCCGGTTGCCAGCACGCGCGCATGGACCCTCGGGCTCACCTCGCCGACGAGCTTCGCGCCGGCGATCGTCTGCTCGAGCGCGCGGAAGCGCTCGTCCAAAACGGCCGGATCGACGGCGAGCTCCTTAGCGAGCGTGTCGTGCTGCGCGCGGATCTTGCGGAGCTTATCGTCCGTGTCGCCGCCCGCGACGGCCGTGTCGAGCAGCGCGATCAGGGCGTTCGAGACGCCGACGAGCGCCGAATGGACGATGACGGGGCGCACGCCTTCCGCGAGCCGGTCGCGGATCAGCTGCGCGATCACCGTCCAATTCGGCGCGGTCGACACGCTGCGGCCGCCGAACTTCAGCACGGCCCACGGAGAGTCCGGATACGGCGTATCCACGGCTTCGCTCACGCCGAGCGCTGCATGTAACGACATTGATGCCTCTGAGTGCCGAGTGCTGCGTGCCGGAATCGGTGGCGGCTCAGGTAGCCGCGTCGCGAAGGTTCAGGTCGGTGACCGCGCCTTGCGACGCCGAGCTCACGAGATGCGCGTACTTCGCGAGCGCACCGCGCTCCGCTTTCGGTCGCGGCGGCGCCCATGCGCGCAGGCGATGGTCGATCGTCTCTTTCGAGATCCCGATGTCGATGGTCTTGCGTCGTGCGTCGATTACGATCGGATCGCCGTCTTGCACGATGGCGATCGGGCCGCCGACTGCGGCCTCCGGCGTCACGTGGCCGACGACGAAGCCGTGGCTGCCGCCCGAGAACCGCCCGTCGGTGATCAGTGCGACCTTGTCGCCGAGCCCGCGCCCGACGATCGCGCCGGTCGGGCTCAGCATCTCGGGCATGCCGGGTGCGCCCTTCGGACCCTCGTAGCGGATCACGACAACGTCGCCCGCGACGACCGCGCCGTCGAGAATGCCGCGTTGCGCATCGGCCTCCGAGTCGTACACGCGCGCGCGGCCTTCGAATCTCAAGCCTTCCTTGCCGGAGATTTTCGCGACCGCACCGCCGGGCGCGAGGTTGCCGTACAACACCGCGAGGTGGCTATCGGGCTTGATCGGATCGGACAGCGGACGAACGATGTCCTGGTCCTTCGGATACGGCTTCACGCCCGCGAGATTCTCGGCGACGGTGCGGCCCGTGACCGTGAGGCAACCGCCGTGCAGCAAGCCAGCGTCGAGCAGCGTTCTCTGCAAAGGTTGTATGCCGCCGATCTTGATGAGCTCGGACATCAGATAGCGGCCGCTCGGCCGTAGATCCGCGAGCACCGGCACGCGCTGGCCGATGCGCGAGAAGTCGTCGAGCGTGAGATCGACCCTCGCCTCGTGCGCGATCGCGATCAGATGCAGAACCGCGTTCGTCGAGCCGCCGAGCGCGATCACGGTCGCGATCGCGTTCTCGAAAGATTCCTTGCTCAGGATGTCGGACGGCTTGATGCCGCGCTTGAGCAGCGCGACCACCGCCTCGCCCGCGCGCCGGCAATCGTTGCTCTTCGCGCTCGACACCGCTTCCTGTGCCGAGCTGTTCGCGAGGCTCAAGCCGAGCGCTTCGATCGCGGAGGCCATCGTGTTGGCCGTATACATACCGGCGCACGAGCCGGGTCCCGGAATCGCGGTGGACTCGACTTCCTTGAGCTCCGCATCGCTGATCTTGCCCGCGGCGTGGCTGCCGACGGCCTCGAACACGGAGATGATGTCGCGGTTCTTGACGCCCGGGCGAATCGTGCCGCCGTACACGAAGACCGACGGTCTGTTCAATCGGGCCATCGCCATCGCGCAGCCTGGCATGTTCTTGTCGCAGCCGCCGATCGTCACGAGCCCGTCGAAGCCCTCGGCGCCGGCCACGGTCTCGATCGAATCCGCGATCACCTCGCGCGAGACGAGCGAGTAGCGCATCCCGGGCGTGCCGTTCGAGATTCCGTCGGAAACCGTGATCGTGTTGAACACGACGCTCTTCGCGCCGGCCGCGTCCGCGCCCGCAGCCGCCTCGCGCGCGAGCGCATCGATGTGCATGTTGCACGGCGTCAGCATGCTCCACGTCGATGCGATGCCGACCTGCGGCTTCGCGAAGTCTTCATCCTTGAAGCCGACAGCGCGCAGCATCGCGCGGGCGGGCGCCCTCGGCGCGCCGTCGATCACGACGCGCGAGCTCTCTCGCGGATCGACTCCGTTGCGCGGCTTAAGGTCCTCGTTCGCCATGAAATTTCGTCGGCTGCCCCGGTATTTGAAGGGACGCGATTATGGCGTCCGGGTCACGGCTGGGCAACCGGCGGCGCGGGTTCCAGGCCCCACGGTAGACATGCGCCGAGCCGGCTTCCGCGCACGCCGCGGCGGTTTGGCGGGGTTTCGGGGTATGATCCGGCGGCTTACCCCAAATACACGAAGAAGAATGGATAACCGGGATTCCGGCGTGTTCAGGCTCGCAAGCGTCGGCAACTACCTCGACGCGCCGTCGGCGATCACCGACGAGATGAGCCTCAAGGAGCGGAGCAACCTCATCTTCCTCGAGCGCTCCTTGCACGAGCTTTGGGGGCTCGGCCAGAACGTCATCTTGAATTGGTGCCCGGACGGCGACGGGATCACGTTGATCGTGCTTCCGCACTATGGCATCGCGGCGTACTCGTCGACGCCGCAGGCGGGCCCCACGCGATCCGCCGCCGAAGACAGCCTCGTGCGTCCGAAACAGGACTTTTTCTTGACCTTGCTGTCGGGCCGCCGCTGCCTGACACGCGCCCAGTTGACGAAGGTCTCGCGTCTCCTCGACGTCGAGCCGACGCACGTGCCTCTACGCGAGCCGCTGAAGAACGCGGCGCCGCAGAACGAAATCATCGAGCAGATGATCAAGCGCTACAGCATCACTTACGTGCCGAATCGCGGCGTGTCGTTGTTCGACATCGTGGGCTTCAGCTTGCTGTCGCCGTTCGAGCAGATGATGCAGCTCAACAGCCTCTCGTACTCGTTGAACTCGGCGCAGGCGAAGCTGCTCACGAAGCGCATCGGCGTCGACTTCTCGCGCACGACGACCGGCGACGGTTTCTACATTTGGAATCGCAACCTGAGCCTCGAAGGCAACGTGAGCCTCTATCACTTCATGCAGCTCGTGCTCGCCGACAACGCGATCGCGCACAAAAAGGCGGAGCACAACACCGTGCCGAGGCTGCGCGCGAGCTTCCACGTCGGCAGCAGCTATGAGTTCCACCAAGCCGAGGGACTGAACCCGACGATCTACAACTTCATCGTCGGCGACGTGACGGTCGAGCTCGCTCGGATCATCGAGCGCGCCTTGCCGGGGCAGATTCTCGTCGGCGACTTCCGCACGACGATGAAGGCGAGCGGCCCGGAATCGAGCGCCACCACGCTCGACGCCGTCGCGTTCGTCGACATGGCGACGCGGACGGTCGGCCAACTGGCGGGCATCGAGCTTTCCGGCGAGCGCGTCGACGCGATCCGCAGCTATCTCACCGGCCCGAAGCTCGACAACGGTGAATTCACCGTGCGCCGGCTCGTGATCAGCGACAAACACGGGATCTCTAGGCGCGTCTACAACGCGAAGGTCAACATCTATCGGCACAACGCCGAGCCGATCCTGCTCGGTATCGAGGATCGCGTGCTCGAGCCCGTCGTCCCGCCGCCGGGCGGCGAGCGGCGCTCCGCCCACGTCTGATTTGAGCTCGAGCCTCTAGCGCGGCGCTGCGGCCGAGCCGCGAAATGTCAGACTCGGCGTCGGCGTCTCTAGGGTCGGCTCCGAAGCCGGCTCGGACTTCGGCTCGGCGACGGCATGGACCGCCTCGGAGTTGCGCACGAGCTTGGCCGGGCCGGAGAATCGGAGCTGGTGGTGCCCGACGGCGATCAGGTCGCCGTCGCGCAAACGATGCTCGCGCACTCGCCTGCCGTTGACGAAGCAGCCGTTCGTGCTGCCCAAGTCGATCAGCAGCCAGCCGTCGGGCGTCTCCATGAACAGGTTCTGATAGCGGCTCACGTAGCGGCTATCGAGGCTGATGTCGCAACTGCCGTCGCGGCCGAGCACCATCCGCGGTCGATTCAGCATGATCTCGGCGACGACCTTGCGGCCGCTCGAGACGAGCAGGCGCGCGGCCTCGACCTTGAGCTCCGTCGGATCGCTGAGGTGCACCGCATCCGCGGACAGCGTCTCCTCGGTGATCGGCCCCCAGGCACTCAGGTCGTAGCGCAGGTTCAGCTGCGTGCCGATTTCCTTCAGGATCGCGCGCGTGAGCTTCGGTTGACGATTGCCGCCCTCGGCCCGCGCCGCGAGCGCATCGAGCGCTCCGCAAGCGACCGCGTTCACGTCGCCGACGACGCCCTGCGTGAACGCCTGGATGTCGAGGACCACTTCCTCGGGAATCAGCTCCTCGACCCAGTTGCAGCCCGCGCCCAGCAAGCAAGCGCGCAAGTACGAGCGCGTTTCCTCCAGCGTGAAGCCCGCGAGTCGCTGGTGGACGGCGCGCGCGAGCGGTCCGCCGTTGTACTGGGGCACCAAGTTAGCGACGAGCTCCTCGTTGCGGGCCAGGACGAGGACGTAGACGATCGGCCGCTTACGGAACCGCAGCTGCGAAAGCACCTCGAGCTCGCGCAGCGCGGCCGCCGAGAAGCGCTCGACGCCGTCGACCACGATATACGAGTAGCGCCCATTGCCGGCCTGGTGACGCAGGAACACGTCGAGGATGTTGCGCTGCTCGGTAGCACTGCCCTCGACCTCGCCCGGGCCCAGGTCTCCGAGGAGCTGCAGCAGCATCTGCTCGCTCGTCTCGCAGAGCGGGTCGATCCAGCTCACCGACAGGTCGCGCAGCGTGCGAAACCTCTGCCGCACCAGCGTCGTTTTGCCGACACCCGCCGGCCCGCTCAAGAACAGGCAGTGGATTTGCTTGTTGATGAGATCGTCGAGCTTCAGCATCGCGTAGCGACACGAATGCGACGCGAAGGTAGGCCGCGCCGCATCCGCGACAAACGGATTGCTTTCCAGCTTGTACTGCTCGATGAACAACCGCGGACCTTGTTTAGTTATCGTTGGCGGCAGCTGTCACGATACCTCGGGGGCCCGGTCGAGACCAGGGGGTATCGTCGGTGCTGAACATACCGGCGTCGCTCGGCGTTTTCCGCCAGGCTGGCGGTTCGGAGCGCGCCCGGACGGGCGCGCCGACGAGGGTTAGACAGTCAGCGCGAACCGCTCGGGCGAGGATGCACCGGGAAGGTAAGCGTTTCGGTGCTCCTCGGCCTTTCGGTGTTCCTCGGCTGGCCCATTCCGTCGCGGTGTCCGTTTTCTTCGATCTTCCGGCGCTGGGCCTTCATGAGCTCGTACCGGTCCAGCGCTTGAGCCGCTCTACGACCGATCCACCATATGCCGACGAAGATGCCGAAAACAGCGAAGAATTCAGCCGCGTTCATTGCGTGTCCCTCCGCTCATCCGTTCCCTGACTCGTCCAAACACTGAGTCCGGTTTCCAAAACTTGTGACGTCGCGAGCCCCTCCCCGGCCCTCTATATGAGTACGAGTAGGATGATTGCAATGTTCACGCCGGCCGACTGAGGCCGCCGAGCTGCGCGCCCGACCTTCGTGGACTCGCCTACGTTCTACGCGAGACCCGATTGCTCGAGGACGTGCGCAAGCTCGGGGACGAGGAGCCTGCCATCAAGGAGGCGGCGAAGGTCGTCACGATGCTGGCCAACGCGGCCAGCGACTACCGCAAGCAAATCAACCTGGGGCTCGACGGTGACCCGCGCGCAGCGATGAGCGCGCGCGCCAATCCTGCGCAAGCTCTGCTGCCCGATCGCGATTGAATCGGACCCGATGGAAGCGTGTGGGCCCGCTTCGAGCTGCACCCCGCGGCCCTGCTATCGCAGGGTGCAGGGACAGTTGGTCGGGGCGACAGGATTTGAACCTGCGACCCCTTGCACCCCATGCAAGTGCGCTACCAGGCTGCGCCACGCCCCGACCGTGGGCCGAAGTTTAGCGGGAAAAGGCAGCGAGCGCTCAGCGGCGCAAGAGCTTCAGGACGTCCTCGAGCTCGGCCCGGACCTGGCGGATGATCTGCTGGCTCTGGCTCGTGTCCGAGCGGGCTTCGTCGCCCGTGAGGCGCTGGCGAGCGCCGCCGATCGTGAACCCCTCCTCGTACAGGAGGCTCCGAATCTGCCGAATGATCAGCACGTCCTGGCGCTGGTAGTAGCGGCGATTGCCTCGGCGCTTGACGGGCTTCAGCTGCGGAAACTCTTGCTCCCAGTAGCGCAGCACATGCGGCTTCACGCCGCAAAGCTCGCTCACTTCACCGATCGTGAAGTAGCGCTTGCCGGGGATCGGCGGTAGCTCGTCGTTATTTGCGGGTTCCAGCATAGGCCTCGACTCGCGCTTTGAGTTTTTGGCCCGGACGGAAAGTCACGACGCGGCGCGCGGTGATCGGAATCTCCTCGCCGGTTTTCGGATTTCGTCCAGGACGTTTGTTTTTGTCACGCAAATCGAAGTTTCCGAAACCGGAAAGCTTGACTTGTTCTCCGACCGCGAGTGCTGCACGCAAGTCCTCGAAGAATGAGTCGACGAGCTCGCGTGCTTCTCGCTTGTTGAGCCCGAGCTCGTTGAACAACGACTCGGCCATATCTGCTTTCGTCAATGCCATAGAAAAAGTTCGGCGTCAGATCTAATTAGTTCTTATTTTGGCCCCGAGCTCGCGTTCCAAACTCGCCATCACGTTCTGCATCGTCTGGTCCGCATCGGCGTCGGTAAGGGTGCGTGATACGTCCTGCAAAATCAAGCCTAAGCCTATGCTTTTCCGACTTGAATCTACCCCTCCGCCCCGGTATACGTCGAACACCACGACGTGCTGCAACCACTGCCCGGCCGCCTCGCTCGCGAGCTTCTCGATCGTCTCGACAGGCGTCTGCTCGTCGACCACGACTGCGAGATCGCGTCTGATCGAAGGGAACTTGGAATAACTCCGAAAAGCCGGCACTCGCGACGCGAACGTGGGCCCGACCTCGAGCGCAAACGCGATCGCTCCGCCGCTCGCGTGCTGCGGTCGGTCGAGACGCTTATGTAGACTTGGGTGCAGCGCGCCGAGCCAACCGACGGTGGCGCCGTCCAGGACGATACTTGCCGTTCTCCCTGGGCTCAGCGCCGGGTGCGTCGCGGCCGTGAAGCGAAACTCACCCGAGCGTCCGGTGCCCTGCAATAGCGCTTCGAGATCGCCTTTCACGTCGAAGAAGTCGACGTCCGGCGCCTGTCCCTCCCAGTGCTCGGGCGCCCTGCTCCCCACGGCAAGCCCTGCTACGACCTCGGTCTCGCGGACGCCGTCGCCGACCGCCTCGAACTGCTGACCGATCTCGAACAGCTTGAAGCGAGCGCGCTGATGACTCAGGTTCTCGCGTGCGGCGGCGATCAGGCCGGGCCAAAGCGAGCTGCGCAAGACGGCCATGTCGCTCGCGATCGGGTTCGCAAGCGCCGCGGACTCCGCGCGCGGGCTGACCGCCGCGTCGAGCGCCGGATCGACGAAGCTGTACGTCACGACTTCTGCGTAACCGCGGGCCGCGAGGACGTCGGCGATGTGGTCCGGCGACACGCGAGTTTCGGTCGCGACTCCGAGCACGGCGGTCGGGGTGCCAGGCGTCGACGGGATCTCGCCGTAACCGATCATCCTGCCGATCTCTTCGATGAGATCTTCTTCGATCGTGACGTCGAAGCGAAACGCCGGCGGCGTCACTCGCCAGCCATCGGCTTCGCGCTCGACACGCATTTCGAGGCGCTCGAGCAGCTCCTCGATCCTTTCGTCCGGCACCGCAATGCCGAGCAACGCGCTTGCGCGCGCCCGGCGTAGCCGCACGGCCGCTCGAATCGGCGCGTCGGCCGCGCGCTCTGTCACGCTCGCCGGCCCACGTTGCGCGCCGCAGATCTCGACGAGCAGCTCGGTCGCGCGCTCGATCGCGCGCGCCTGGCCGGTCGGATCGACGCCGCGCTCGAAACGCAGCGACGCGTCCGTGTGCAGCCCGTAACGGCGTGCTCGACCCGCAAGCGCCTGCGGACTGAAGAAGGCGCTCTCGAGGAACATCGACGATGTCGCGGCGCTCACGGCCGTCGATTGCCCGCCCATGATTCCCGCGAGCCCAACGGGGCCTCTCGCATCGGCGATCACGAGCACGTCTTCACGCAGATCGACTCTCTTACCGTCGAGCAGCACGAGCGACTCGCCGGGCTTCGCGAAGCGCGCCTCGATGCGCTCGCTGAGCTTGTCGAGGTCGTAGGCGTGCAGCGGCTGTCCGAGCTCGAGCATCACGTAGTTCGTGACGTCGACGACCGGGTGAATCGCGCGCACGCCGGCGCGTCGCAAGCGCTCGCGTAGCCAGAACGGCGACGTCGCGCCGGCGCGAAGACCGCGCAGCACGCGGCCCGCGAACCGCGGGCAATGCTCTCCGCCAAGCAGCGCGACCGGGAAGAGGTCGTTCGACGTCGGAGCCACCGGTCTCGTCTCGCGCCGCGCGAGCGGCAAGTGGCGTCTCGCCGCGAGCTCGCGCGCGATGCCGAGCACGCTGAAGCAGTCGCCGCGGTTCGGCGTGACGTTCACCTCGAGGATCGCGTCGTCGAGCCGCAGATGCTCGGCGATCGGCCGGCCCACCGGTGCGTCGGCGTCGAGGAGAAGCAGGCCGTCCACCTCGTCGGGCAGCTCGAGCTCTCTAGCCGAGCACAGCATACCGTTCGACAGCACGCCGCGAAGCTCGGCCGCACCGATCGCCTTACCGCCGGGCAGCGTCGAGCCGACGCGGGCGAACGGCGCTTTGATCCCCGCCGCGACGTTCGGCGCTCCGCACACGACCTGGACCTCGCCGCGGCCGTCGTCGACCGTGCAGACCGACAAGCGGTCGGCCTTTGGATGACGGGCGACCGTGAGCACCTCGGCGACGACGACGCCGTCGAGAGGCGCGCCGGCGCGCTCGACCGACTCGACCTCGAGCCCGGAGCTCGTTAAATCGTCGGCCACGCGCTCCGCGTCGCCGTCGAGCGCGACGAAGTCTCGAAGCCAGTCGAGGCTCACTCGCACGCGTCGGCCCTCACGCGAACTGCTCGAGGAAGCGCAGGTCGTTCTCGAAGAACGAGCGCAAATCGTCGACGCCGTAGCGGAGCATCGTGAGGCGCTCGACACCCATGCCGAACGCATAGCCGCTGAACACCGACGGATCGACGCCGGCGTTGCGTAGCACGTTGGGGTGCACCATGCCGCAGCCCAAGATCTCGAGCCAGCGCCCCGAGTCCGACAGCACATCGACCTCAGCCGACGGCTCGGTGAACGGGAAGTACGACGGCCTGAATCGCAGCCGCACCTCGCGCTCGAAGAATTTCGATACGAACTCGTAGAGCAGCGCTTTCAAGTTCGCGAAGCTCACGTCGCGGTCCACGACGAGGCCTTCGACCTGATTGAACATCGGCGTGTGCGTGAGGTCCGAGTCGCGCCGGTAGACGCGGCCCGGCGCAATCAACCGGATCGGCGCGCCGTTCGCCTCGAGCGCGCGGATCTGCACCGGCGACGTGTGCGTGCGCAGCAAGAGCCCCGAGCTCAGATAGAACGTGTCGTGCATCGCGCGCGCGGGATGCCCTTCGGGGATGTTGAGCGCGGTGAAGTTGTAGAACTCGTCCTCGACCTCGGGGCCCGTGTGCACGTCGAAGCCCGCGTGCTCGAGGATCGCGACCATCCGGCGCAGGGTACGGGTGACGGGATGCAGCTGACCCGCGCGCTCGCCGCGCCCTGGCAGCGTCACGTCTACGCCCGTGGCCGCGAGCTCGGCCGCGACACGCTCGCTCTCGAGCGCCTCGCGGCGCGCGTCGAGGGCGGCGGTGAGCGACTCTTTTGCCGAGTTGATCGCTTGACCCGCGGCGCGGATCTGCTCGGGCGGCAGCTTGCCGAGCTCACGCAGCTGCGCGGTGAACACGCCCTTCTTGCCGAGGTAATGGACGCGCACGGCATCGAGCGCGGCCAAATCGACCGCCGCCTGCACGGCGCCCGAGGCCTCCTCGAGCAGTTCGGCGATGCTGCTCACGGCGGCGAATCCCCTTCGAGCGATCGAGCGGTTATGCCGCCGCGAGCGCCTCTTTGGCGACCGCCGCTAGGGCGGCGAAACCCTCTTGATCGAACACCGCGATGTCCGCGAGGACCTTGCGGTCGACTTCGATTTGCGCACGGCTGAGGCCGTTCATGAGTCTGCTATACGACAAGCCGTTCGCGCGCGCGGCCGCGTTGATGCGCGTGATCCAGAGCGCGCGGAACTCGCGCTTGCGCACCCGGCGATCGCGGAACGCGTACTGGCCCGCCTTGATGACGGCCTGCTTCGCGGCGCGATAGACCTTGCGCCGCGCGTTGTAGTAACCCTTGGCCTGGTCGAGCACCTTGCGATGCCGGGCCTTGGCGGTAACGCCTCGTTTGACTCTCGCCATGTCGGTCTACCTCAAGCGTACGGCAGCTGGATGCGGAGGCCCGGCACGTCGGTCTCGTCGACTTGCATCGGCCGGCCGAGTTGGCGCTTACGCTTCGCCGACTTCTTGGTGAGGATGTGGCGCAGGTGGGAGTGGCCGGATTTGAACCCGCCATTACCCTTCGCGCGGAAACGCTTCGCAGCGCCGCGCTTAGTCTTCAGCTTCGGCATGACTCTCTCCTTTGTGTTAGCCCGGTCCAGCGTTGCCTTGCTGGGCAGGCGGTCCCGCACCGTCGTCGTTAGCGACGTTCGGCGCGCGGACACTTGTCT
>Ga0326726_10004272_pt1 | contig 13041 bp, 13 predicted proteins | sample MHFenrmetagenome_2_FD_207603 | JGI IMG/M metagenome (GOLD analysis project Ga0326726, IMG submission 207603) | Lab enriched peat soil microbial communities from Michigan Hollow, Ithaca, NY, United States - MHF15MN | ecosystem: Environmental > Terrestrial > Soil > Wetlands > Peat | place: USA... | reverse complement strand
ATGAGCGCAGCGCCCTGCACCTGACGACATCAGGCGGCGTCGACGTGACCTGCGTGCAGATCGCGGGCTTGATCGCGCGTCGCGTCCTCTGCTACGTGGAACCCGGCGATCGCCTCTCGCGTGGCCAGCGCTACGGATTCATCCGCTTCGGCTCACGCGTCGACTTGTATCTGCCGCCGGACGCCCGTCCGAAGGTCGCCGTCGGCGACGCGGCGTATGCAACGACGACGATCGTCGCCGAGCTCGCCTGATTCTCGCGCCGCGCTGCGCGTTTGCGGGGCCGGACACTAGCTGCTAGGCTGTCCACCATGGGGGACTACCAGCAGGAGCGGGCGCTCGCCAAGAACCGCATCCGCCGCCGCGGCATCTACCTGCTGCCCAACTTGTTCACGACCGCGGCGCTGTTCGCGGGGTTCTACTCGATCGTGCAGGCGATGAACGGCCGCTTCGACCACGCGGCGATCGCCATCTTCGTGGCGATGGTGCTCGATGGTCTGGACGGCCGCGTCGCGCGGCTCACCAAGACGCAGAGCGCGTTCGGCGCCGAGTACGACAGCCTCTCCGACATGGTCTGCTTCGGTGCCGCGCCCGCGCTGGTCGTCTACGAGTGGGCGCTGCTCAGCATGGGCAACTGGGGCTGGGGCGCTGCGTTTGTCTATTGCGTCTGTGCCGCGCTGCGCCTCGCGCGCTTCAACACCATGCTCGAGGTCGCCGACAAGCGCTTCTTCCAGGGGCTGCCGAGTCCCTCGGCCGCTGCGCTCGTCGCCGGTTTCGTGTGGATCATGGACGACAACGCGCTCGATCCGGAGAGGATGCGGTGGTGGGCATGGGCGGTAACGGTCTTCGCAGGCCTCACCATGGTCAGCAACTTCAAGTACTACAGCTTCAAGACGATCAACCTGCGGCGCAGCGTCCCGTTCGTCGTCGTCTTCCTCATCGCGCTGTTCTTCGTGCTGGTGAGCGTCCAACCGGCGATCGTGCTGTTCGCTGCGTTCGTCGCCTATGCGCTGTCGGGGTATGTTTGGTCGGCGTGGGTGGCGATAAAGCGCCGCCGCGGCTGACTTCCCGTCCAGCGGCTAGTTCCTGCTCGATCGGCCTTTCGGCTGCGGCGCGAGGCCGAGGGGCGGCGCCGTGGTTCGAGCGTCGGTGCGTTCGAGCCGGCAGAGTTCGATAGGGCTCGTGAGCATGTTGGTCTGGATGCTCGTGCAGCCGCCATCGATGCGGCGCAGTTGATGGTCAGCCGCGGGGGCCAATCGGCGGCGACCATCGCGTAGTACGGCAGATCGAGCAGCGGATTGTGGTAGGTCTGGAGCTGGGCCGGCGCAATGTCCCCGCCGAGCCGCTGATGCACGAACGCCCAGGCGTTGTAGAAGTGGTAGTTCTGCAGGTCCCAGTTGACGTCTTGCTTGAGCACGAATGCGGAGACGATCCCGGCGACCAGCATCGCCCCTGCCAGGAGCCCGGCCTGCCTCAGCGCCCCGGTGGTGTCCACTGCGGGCAGGGCGCGGGTCGAACGGGGGCCGATCGGCATGGCGCGGTCGATTATGCCACCCGAGTGTCCGCCGGCCCGCGGGCGCCCGTTGCGCACGATCCGAAACCTCGCTATAGTCCGAGTCGTGAGCAGCCTACGTGAGTTTTCGACGCGCCTTTCCTCGATCGCCCGCCTGGGCGGTCTGCTGCTGCTGCGCCCCGCGCGCAGATAATCCACCCCACTTCCTGTTGTGCGCGCCCCGCCCGGTCCACCCCGGCGGCGGAATCATTCCAGTACGTCCAGCTTGCAGGAGCTGACCATGTCCGACCGATTGATCATCTTCGATACGACTCTCCGCGACGGGGAGCAGAGTCCGGGAGCGTCGATGACGCGCGAGGAAAAAATGCGCATCGCCAAGCAACTCGAGCGACTGAAGGTCGACGTGATCGAGGCCGGATTTCCGGCGTCGTCGAACGGCGACTTCGAGGCCGTTAAGGCGATCGCCCACGCGATCCAGGGCAGCACGGTTTGCGGTCTGGCCCGAGCCAACGAGTCTGACGTTCGCCGTGCCGGCGAAGCGCTCAAGGGCGCCGGATCCGGCCGCGTGCATACCTTTATCGCCAGCTCGCCGATCCACATGCAGATGAAGCTCCGCATGACGCCCGAGCAGGTGCTCGAACAGGCGGTGAAGGCGGTGAAATGGGCACGCGAGTACACCGACGATGTCGAGTTCTCCCCCGAGGACGCCGGCCGGTCGGAGCCCGATTTCCTCTGTCGGCTGGTCGAGGCGGCGATCAAGGCGGGCGCCACGACGATCAACATCCCGGACACCGTCGGCTACACGATGCCCTGGCAGTTCGGCGCGCTGATCGCGTCGCTGCGCGAGCGCATCCCGAACTCGACTAGGGCGGTCTGGTCGGTGCATTGCCACAACGATCTTGGCATGGCGGTCGCCAACTCGCTTTCCGCGGTCATGCAGGGTGCGCGCCAGGTCGAGTGCACGATCAACGGACTCGGAGAGCGCGCGGGGAACGCTTCGCTCGAAGAGATCGTGATGGCGGTCAAGACCCGCAAGGACGTCTTCCCCTGCGTCACCGGAATCGATACCACACAGATCGTCGCGGCCTCGAAGCTGGTCTCGGGGATCACCGGTTTCCCGGTGCAGCCGAACAAGGCGATCGTCGGCGCCAACGCCTTCGCGCACGAGTCCGGCATCCATCAGGATGGCGTCATCAAGCACCGCGAGACCTACGAGATCATGCGCGCGGAGGACGTGGGCTGGGGCGCCAACCGGCTGGTGCTGGGCAAGCTTTCGGGCCGCAACGCCTTCAAGACGCGCCTGGGCGAGCTGGGCATCGATCTCGGCAGCGAGGAGACGCTCAACCACGCGTTCAGACGCTTCAAGGAGCTCGCCGACAAGAAGGGCGAAGTCTTCGACGAGGACCTGCACGCGCTGGTCTCCGACGAAACCGTGACCCCCGAGCGCGAGTTCTACAAGCTGATCGCACTGAAGGTCGTGTCGGAAACCGGCGAAGTGCCGCAGGCCGAAGTGACCCTGGGCGCCGGCGACACCGAGCGCAGCGTGCATACGCGCGGTGACGGGCCGATCGACGCCACGTTCCGCGCGATCGAGCAGATGGTACATTCCAAGGCGAAGATGCAGCTCTATTCGGTCAACGCCATCACCACCGGCACCGATGCGCAGGGTGAGGTGACGGTACGGCTGGAGCACGATGGCCGCATCGTCAACGGGCTGGGCTCCGATACCGATATCCTGGTGGCATCGGCCAAGGCGTATATCAACGCGTTGAACAAGTTGCACAGCAAGCAGGAGCGTCTGAATCCGCAGCTGGCGGCCAGTGCATGACGGGGGCCGTCGGACCCGTCGCCCCGGCTCATCTAGGTAGTGAGTTTGGTAACTGAGTTTGATGACTGAGCCGGGGCCCGTTGCTCGCGCCGGAAGATCGGGTCCCGGCGTGCAGCGGAGTGACCCGACTCCGGCCGTCCCCGTCGATCCATGCGAAAGGCTCCGCAGGCCACGTGGTAACCGAAGTCGACGCGCGCTCAGGCGATCAGGCCGCTTTGCCCGCGACGATCCGCGTCGGTAGCGTCGATCTGCCGGTGTGGCCCGAGCGGCAGGCCGTCGAGCCGTTATCGGCGCCGATGATGGCGGCCGCACGCTTCGCTGACTTCGAGGCGTTCCATCCCGCGCTCGTCGATGCTGTCCTCGCCGCGGAGCGCGACCCGCGCTGGCGCTCCGTGCTCGTGCTGCAACCACCCGGTTCGCGGGATACCGCGGTCTTTCGCGGCGGCTGCGGCACCAAGGTACGCAAGATTTCCGAATGGAGCGCCGCTGCGGCGGCGCTCGTCCATGGCCGGGCGCTCATGCTCTCGCATTGGACGCTGTCGCGCCGGCCGGTCTTTGCCGACGACAGCTGGGCGAGCGTGTACCGCGCTGGCGACTACTGCATGCCCCACAGCCATCTGCGCTCGAGCGTCAGCATCGTCTACATGCTCGACCCGGGAGACGATGACCCCGATGAACCACTGGCGGGCAAGCTTTGCTTCGCCGATCCGCGTATCGAGGCGTGCTGTCCTGACGAGCCCGGCCGCGTTACGCGTCACATGATCCCCGACATGCTGCCCGGCACGATGCTCATCTTCGCCAGCGACTATCTGCACAGCGTGAATCCGTATCGCGGGCGGCGTCCCCGAATCACGCTGTCGTGGAACGTGACCCTTGAACGGCTCGTCGGGCGGCCTGGCGAGGGTTGGGAGTAAGCCGAGGAATTCGCGTCCGGCCCCCGCGGCCTCCTTGGACGCAGGTCCCGACAATCTTCGGGCGAGCGTCGGCCGCCACGGCGACTCGCGGACGCTCGACCCCCGCTCACTTCGTGAGCGGGGCGACTGGCGAGGTGGAAGCGAGGCTCCGCGAGCGGATGCGAGTGGAGGCGACCCGAGCCAGGCGCAAGGGACGAAGGCGCGACACAACGCACTCTTGCGACCGCCACGGAGTCCCCTCTCGCTGCTCGCGCCCGGGCCTGCTATCATCGCTGCACCGCATCAAAACAACCTGAAAGCGGCGCCCGAAGGGCATACCCGACCGTGCCGCCGGCGCTTCCCGGATACTCCCGCACCCGCGCCCGGCTGATTCGTCTCCGCTTCCAAGGACCCACCACTCATGACCACGCCGCACTACGGCCCGGGGATCGAGATCACCGGGCGCATAACCGACCCTTTCGCCGAGATACTGACGGCCGACGCCATGGCATTCGCGGCTCGACTGCAGCGTGCCTTCGGCGGCCGGCGGGCCGAGCTGCTGGCGCGCCGCGCTCAACGGCAGGGCGAATGGGACGCGGGCAAGCTGCCCGACTTTCTTCCCGAGACGCGCGCGATCCGCGAAGCCGACTGGACCTGCGCCCCGTTTCCGGGCGACATCCAGGACCGGCGCGTCGAAATCACCGGTCCGGTCGACCGGAAGATGATCATCAACGCGCTCAATTCCGGCGCGGACGTGTTCATGGCCGATTTCGAGGATGCCAACACGCCGAGGTGGGACAACAACATCCAGGGGCACCTCAACCTGCGCGACGCCATCCGCCGCCGGATCGACTACGTCTCGCCCGAGGGCAAGGCGTACAAGCTCGGCGACAAGCTCGCCACCCTTTTCGTTCGCCCGCGCGGCTGGCACTTGCCGGAAAAGCACGTGCGCGTCGACGGCGCGCCCATCTCGGGCGGCATCTTTGATTTCGCGCTTTATGTCTTCCACAACGCGAAGGAGCTGCTGGCGCGGGGCAGCGGACCCTACTTCTACCTGCCGAAGCTCGAGAGCCATCTTGAAGCACGATTGTGGAACGACGTCTTCGTGATGGCGCAGGATGAGCTCTCCATCCCGCGCGGCACCATCAAGGCGACCGTGCTCATCGAAACGATACTTGCAGCGTTCGAGATGGACGAGATCCTCTACGAGCTCCGCGAGCATTCAGCGGGGCTCAATGCCGGCCGCTGGGACTACATCTTCAGCTGCATCAAGAAGCTGCGCAGCAATCGCGACTTCTGCCTTGCGGATCGCGCGCTGGTCACGATGACCACGCACTTCATGAAGAGCTATGCCGAGTTGCTGATCAAGACCTGTCACCGGCGCAACATCCACGCGATGGGAGGGATGGCCGCGCAGATCCCGGTCAAGAACGACGAAGCGGCCAACGCCGAGGCGTTCGCCAAGGTCAAGGCGGACAAGGAGCGCGAGGCGACGATCGGCCACGACGGGACGTGGGTCGCGCATCCGGGCCTCGTGCCCGTGGCGAAGGAGGCGTTCGATCGGCTCATGCCCGCGCCGAATCAGATCGCGACCAAGAAACGCGCCGACGTGAAGGTGAGCGCCGCCGACCTGCTCAAGTTCGAGCCCGAGAAGCCGATCACCGAGAAGGGCGTCCGGCTCAACATCAACGTCGCGATCCAGTACATCGGTGCGTGGCTCGCAGGGCGGGGCGCGGTGCCGATCTTCAACCTGATGGAGGATGCAGCGACCGCGGAGATCTCGCGCTCGCAGGTATGGCAGTGGATCCGCTCCCCGAAGGGCGTGCTCGATGATGGCCGCAAGGTCACCAGGGAAATGGTCGCTGCGATGCTTCCCGAGGAGATGCAGAAGATCCGCGAGCTGCTCGGCCCGGCATTCGCCGAGGGGCGCTACGACGAAGCGGCTGAAATCTTCTCGGATCTGGTGACCAACGACACCTTCGTCGAATTCCTGACGCTGCCCGCGTACGAGCGGATCGAATAGCGGCAGCCACCTGCGATACACTTGATTTATTGGTCATATCATCATAATCAATTGGACATATAATTATCCCGGCTCGCACAATGGATTTATCGGCCGGGACGCGACGCAGTTGTCGGGCGCCCGACCGTTGCGATTAGGCCATCTCGAGAGGAGACCGCAATGAATCTGAAAGGCAGCAAGACGCACGACAACCTGAAGGCCGCCTTCGCCGGCGAGTCACAGGCGAACCGCCGTTATCTCTATTTCGCCAACAAGGCTGATGTCGAAGGGCAGAACGACATCGCCGCCGTGTTCCGGTCGACCGCCGAGGGCGAGACCGGACACGCCCACGGCCATCTCGATTATCTGGCGACGGTCGGCGATCCGGCGACGGATCTGCCGATCGGCAAGAGCCGCGACAACCTCAAGGCGGCCATCGCCGGTGAAACTCACGAGTACACCGACATGTATCCAGGAATGGCGAAGGCTGCGCGCAGTGAGGGCTTCGAGGAGATTGCCGACTGGTTCGAGACGCTGGCCAAGGCGGAGCGGTCGCACGCGAACCGGTTCCAGAAGGCGCTGGACCAGCTTGCCGACTAAGGGCCGTTATTGCGTCACGGCGAACAGCGTCAACGCGTTGGCTGGCGGCAGCCCGCCGTGATGCAATAACTCCGCGGATTGAAGCGGGCGCACTCCGCGCCCCTTAATCCGCGGAAACTCTTTTGCTTGAGCCGCACTCTGCCCTCCTTTGGGCCGCGCTGCTGGCTCTTAACTTGGTCGAGAATCTAAGACTATGACCATGCGCGAAGGCAGCCTCGAAGCGCCGATCCGCCACCCCATCGATTGGCGCAGTCCCGACTATTACGACGAGGATTCGCTCAATCACGAGCAGGAACGCGTCTTCGACATCTGCCACGGCTGCCGGCGGTGCGTGAGCCTGTGCAACGCTTTCCCGACGCTTTTCGATCTCATCGACGCGACCCGGAGCGGTGAGATGCACGACGTCGCCAAGGCCGATTTCGGCAAGGTCGTCGATCAGTGCTATCTGTGCGACCTGTGCTACATGACCAAATGCCCGTACGTTCCGCCGCATCCATGGAACGTCGATTTCCCGCACCTCATGCTGCGCGCCAAGGCACGCAAGTTCCTGCTCGGCGAGACGCGCGTGCGCGACCGGCTGCTGACCAGCACCGATCGGCTGGGCAAGCTCGCGACGATTCCGGTCGTGGTGCGGGCCGTCAACCGCGCCACCAAGATGCCCGCAGCACGCCGGGCGATGGAGATGATGCTCGGCGTGCATCGTGAGCGCAGGCTGCCGCCCTACGCGGCGAAGCGCTTTCCCGACGTGGCGCCGAAGACCATCTCCTGGCCGGTCAGGGACGGCCCGCGCACGCCAGGCAAGGTCGCGATCTTCTCGACCTGCTACGTCGATTACAACGAGCCGGGCATGGGGCTCGACCTTCTCGCGATTCTCGATCACAACGAGATCCCGTACGTCATCGTGGAGCGGCAGGCTTGCTGCGGGATGCCCAAGCTCGAGCTGGGCGACCTCGAATCGGTGCTCGGGATGAAGGATGCCAACGCCGCCGGGCTGGCGGCGCTGGCGCACGACGGCTATGCGATCCTCACGCCGATACCGTCCTGCACGCTCATGTTCAAGACCGAGCTGCCGTTGCTGTTCCCCGACGATGCGAATATCAGGGCGATCTCTGAAGCGATGTTCGACCCGTTCGAATATCTCGTGTTACGCGACAAGGATGGCCTGCTCAAGCGGGATTTCAAGACCCCGCTCGGCCGGATTTCGTATCATGTTCCTTGCCATTCCCGCGTCCAGAAGATCGGCCAGAAAACGCGCGAGGCGCTCGAATGGGTGCCCGGTACGACGGTGAACACCGTCGAGCGCTGCTCCGGGCACGACGGCACGTGGGGCGCAAAGACCGAGTTCTACGCGTCGTCGATGCGCATCGGCAGGCCGGTGTTCAGACAGATGGCAGACGCCGATCCCGACTACGTCAGCTCGGACTGTCCGATCGCGGGCCGCGCGATCATGCAGGGCATCGACGAAGCCGCGCGTGCCTCGGGTGGCGCTCCGCGCGCGCGCAAGGCTCATCCGTTGACGCTGATGCGCATCGCTTACGGGCTGGAATGAAAGGATAACGCCGAATGGCTCGCATTGCGCGTGACAGCCTTCTGACACTGGAAGCTTACGCCCGGGAGCGCAAGGACTTCCGTGCGCGCATCCTCGCCCACAAGAAGCCGCGCAGCGTCCATCTGGGCGAGCATCTTACCGTGCTCTTCGAGGACGAGCTCACGATCCGCTATCAGGTCCAGGAGATGCTGCGCATCGAGAAGATCTTCGAGGAGGCCGGCATCCGGGAGGAGCTCGACACCTACAATCCGCTGGTTCCCGACGGGAGCAACTGGAAGGCGACCATGCAGGTCGAATACGAGGATGTCGAGGAGCGCAAGCGCGCCCTGGCCCGGCTGAAGGGCATCGAAGCCCGGGTGTGGGTGAGGGTCGAGGGTCAGGCGCGCGTGTATGCAATCGCCGACGAGGATCTCGAGCGCGAGACCGACGAGAAGACATCATCCGTGCACTTCCTGCGCTTCGAGCTGACCCCGCCGATGATCTCGGCGCTGAAAGCCGGCGGTGGGTTGGCGATCGGCGTCGACCATGCCGCCTATACGGCGACGCTCGATCCGGTTCCGGACGCGACCCGCGACGTGTTGCTCGCCGATCTCGCGTAATTGTGGACCCGGGAATCGCGCTTCGCGCTCATCGCCGGGCTATACCGCGCCGTAGCCCGGGGTGAGCGGGGCGAACCCCGGGAACCTGCCGTTCCACGCCACCGCTAGCCCATGCCGGCGCTTGCACCAACCGCACGCCTCCAGGCGTCGCGGGTGATGCCGCGGATGCAAAACTCCTCGGGCATGCCCCGGTGGCCGCGCGTCTCGGCACGGAGCAACCGCATCCCGCATTTCTCCATGACGCGTCCCGACGCGACGTTGCGCGCAAGATGCGAGGCGGTCAGCTCGTCGAGATCGAGCAACTCGAACGCGAGCACGATCATCGCCTGCGCCGCCGCGGTTGCGTAGCCGCGATTCCAGTAGGGGCGTCCCACCCAGTAGCCGAAGCTTTCATGCTCGCTTGGACCGGGTCGCAAGCCGATCGCGCCGATAAGCAGGTCATCGCCGCTTTCCGTGATCGCGTAGGTGTATTCGACGCCCGCCGCCCGGGCCGGGCCGAGGGTCGCTATCCATGCCGCGGCGGCGCCATCGGGATACGGATGCGGAATGAGCGCCGTCGACTCCGCGACCTCGCGCTCTCCGGCGAGCAGCTGCACCTGCGACGCATCGGCCGCCGTGAAGTGACGCAGGGCCACCGGGCCGGCAAGCAGACGTTCCGGGAGCAAGGGCGCGCGCCGGACGCGGAGGTTAGTCCCGGAAGTTCCCGAACTGGACCGGGAAGTCGGTGACCGTCTTCTTCACCAGCGCGATCGCGTTCTGCAGCTCGTCCCTCTTGGCGCCCGAGACGCGCACCGCGTCGCCCTGGATGCTGGCCTGGACCTTGAGCTTGCTGTCCTTGAGCTGCTTGACGATACTCTTCGCGAGTTCCTGCTCGATGCCGACGCGTAGCGTCGCGACCTGCTTGATCTTGTCGCCACTGATTTTCTCGACGTTGCCGAACTTGAGCGCGCGCACGTCGATGCTCCGTTTGGTGAGCTTCCCGAGCAGCACGTCGGTTACCTGCTTGAGCTTGAAGTCGTCGTCGGCGTAGAGCGTCAGCTCCTTCTCCTTGTGCTCGACGCGCGCGTCGGAACCCTTGAAATCGAAGCGGGTGGAGATCTCGCGGTTCGCCTGGTCGAGCGCATTGCGGACCTCGACCTGGTTCACTTCCGAGACGATGTCGAATGAGGGCATGAGGTTCGTCTCCTATCCCTGCTTGCGCGCGAGCATCGCCTCGATGCGCATGCGCAGTGCGTTCAACTTGATGAAGCCGGCGGCGTCTTTCTGGTCGTACGCTCCCCGATCGTCGTCGAAGGTGGCGATGGCCGGGTCGAACAGCGAATCTGTTTTCGACTCGCGTCCGACGACCATGACGTTGCCCTTGTAGAGCTTGAGCCGCACCCGGCCATTCACGGGAGCCTGCGAGGCATCGATCATCGTCTGCAGCATCTTCCGCTCGGGCGACCACCAGTAGCCGTTGTAGATCAGGCTGGCATAGCGCGGCATCAGCTCGTCCTTCAGGTGCGCTACCTCGCGGTCGAGACAGAGCGACTCGATCGCGCGGTGGCCTTTCAGCATGATCGTCCCGCCGGGCGTTTCGTAGCAGCCGCGCGATTTCATCCCGACGTAGCGGTTCTCGACCAGATCGAGGCGGCCCACGCCGTGGCCGCCCCCGAGACGGTTGAGCTCGGTCAGAACCTGCGCCGGCGTCATTGACTTGCCGTTGATCGCGGCGATGTCGCCGCGCGCATAGTCGAGCTCGAGATACTCGGCGGCGTCGGGCGCTTTCTCCGGCGCGACCGTCCAGCGCCACATGTCTTCCTCGGGTTCCAGCGCGGGGTCTTCCAGCGCGCGGCCCTCGTAGCTGATATGCAGCAGGTTGGCGTCCATCGAGTAGGGCGCCCCGCTGCCGCGATGCTTCATCTCGATCGGGATCGCGTGCGCCTCCGCGTAGGCCAGGAGCTTCTCGCGCGACGTGAGATCCCATTCGCGCCACGGTGCGATGACCCTGATGCCAGGCTCGAGGGCGTAGTAGCCCAGCTCGAAGCGTACCTGGTCGTTGCCCTTGCCGGTCGCGCCGTGCGACACCACGTCGGCGCCGGTCTCGCGCGCGATCTCGATCTGCCGCTTGGCGATCAGCGGGCGCGCGACCGACGTGCCAAGAAGGTATTCGCCTTCATAGATCGCGTTGGCGCGGAACATCGGAAACACGAAGTCGCGAACGAATTCCTCGCGCAGGTCCTCGATATAGATCTGCGCGACGCCTGCCGCCTTCGCCTTGGCGCGTGCCGGCTCCAGCTCCTCACCCTGGCCGATGTCGGCGGTGAACGTCACCACTTCGCAGCAGTAGGTGTCCTGCAGCCATTTGAGGATCACGGAGGTGTCGAGGCCCCCCGAATACGCGAGCACGATCTTCATGTCAGTCGACTCATCTTAGTCAATCTTGGCGCCGGTCTTCCTGATCACCGGCGCCCACTTGTCCGATTCGCTCTTGATCAGGTTCGCGAAGTCTTCGGGAGTGCCGCCGATGAGCTCGAAGCCCTGCGCATTCAGCGCCGATTTCACGCTCGCGTCCTTGAGGATCGCGTTGATCTCGCTGTTGAGCCGCTGAACGACTGGTCCGGGGGTCCCTGCCGGAACGAGCACGCCGTTCCATGCCAGCGCTTCGAAGCCGGGAAAACCGTTCTCGGCGATCGTCGGCAGATCGGGCAGCAGGGCAAAGCGTGTCTTCGTGGTCACTGCCAGCGCGCGCAACCGTCCGGCCTGGATCTGCGCCTGGAGCGGCTGCATGACCGCGAAGATCATCTGCGTCTCGCCCTGCATCGTCGCCGTCACGGCGGGCGGCGAGCCGTTGAACGGAACGTGGACGATGTCGATCCCCGCGGTGGCCTTCAGGAGCTCCATCGTCAAGTGCGACGAGCTGCCGTTGCCGACGGAGGCGAAGTTGAGCTTGCCCGGATTGGCCTTGGCATAAGCCACGAGCTCCTTGACCGAATTGACCGGCAGGTTCGCGCTCACCGCCAGCACGTTGGGCTGGCTCGACGTGATGATCACGGGCACGAGGTCCTTCTGCGGGTCGTACGGGAGCTTGGTGTACAGATGCGGGCCGAAGGCGAGGGGACCGTTGAACGACATCAGCATCGCGTAGCCGTCAGGCGGCGACTTGGCCACGAAGTCCGTCGCGGCCGTGCCTCCGGCGGCGGGTCGGTTCTCGACGACGATCGACTGCCCGAGTCGATCCTTGAGCTTGTCGCCGATGACGCGCGCCAGGACGTCGATCGAGCTGCCGGCGGGCGCCGCGACGACGAACTTGATCGGCTTGTCCGGCCAGGTCTGCGCGTGCGCCGCACTCAGGACGAGGGCCACGATCGCCACGCTGGCCGCGGCGAGACTGCGCCATGGCGTGGCGCGAGTCCTGATCATTCCGGTGTGTGGCATACCGCCTCGATGTTGTTGCCGTCCGGATCGAGCACGAATGCGCCGTAATAGTTGGCGTGATAATCCGGGCGCAGCCCGGGCGGTCCGTTGTCCCGCCCGCCGGCGGCCACGGCCGCCTTGTAGAACGCATCGACCTGCTTCCGGTTGTCGGCGCGAAATGCGACGTGGGTCGGTCGGACGTCGGCCCCGGTCTCTCCGATCCAGAAATCGGGCTTGGGCGGAACGCCGAAGCCAACGTCGTCCTCGAACTCCATGATCACTGCATAGCCGAGTGGCGCAAGCGCTGAGCGATAAAACGCCTTGCTCTTCGCGACGTCGGTGACGCTCACTCCGATGTGGTCGATCATCGTCGGCTCCTACGAGTTGATGCGCCCGCAGACGAGATACTCCAGCAATGCCTTCTGGGCGTGCAATCTATTCTGGTTACGGCCGCTCGCGGTCGCTCGCTTGACGTTCGCTGCGCTCACGTTAGCCTCCACCGAAACCGGTTGCACGGGTGGGGTCGACGCGTCCGCACACGAGGTACTCCAGCAGAGCCTTTTGTGCGTGCAACCGGTTTTCCGCCTCGTCCCACACGACGCTCTGCGGTCCGTCGATGACCTCGGCGGCGACTTCCTCGCCACGGTGCGCGGGCAGGCAGTGC
>Ga0326726_10004271_pt1 | contig 13041 bp, 10 predicted proteins | sample MHFenrmetagenome_2_FD_207603 | JGI IMG/M metagenome (GOLD analysis project Ga0326726, IMG submission 207603) | Lab enriched peat soil microbial communities from Michigan Hollow, Ithaca, NY, United States - MHF15MN | ecosystem: Environmental > Terrestrial > Soil > Wetlands > Peat | place: USA... | reverse complement strand
GTAAGCAAAGCCGGGCTTGAGATAGCTCGGAGAAATGTTCAGTTTCGTGTCCAGGCAGAAGATGTCCATGAGTCTGTGAGAGTCGACATCCAAGGCCTTGCAGATGCTTCCGATCTCATTGGCAAAGCAGATCTTCAGGGCGTGGAAGGCGTTATTGACGTACTTGATCAATTCCGCGACCTTCGTATCCACCTGGACGACCGGCGCGTCGATATATTTGTAGACTTTCTTCATCGACTCGATGCCGCGCTTGTCCGCCGTGCCGATCAGCGTATAGGGGGGATTGTTAAAATCATGGACGGCCGTGCCCTCGCGCAAGAATTCGGGATTCGAAACGACCGTGAAGTCCTTACCGCTCTTCTTGTGCGATATCCGTTCGATGAGCTCCGCGATCCTCTGATTGGTCCCGGGCAGAACCGTGGACCTGATGACGACCACATGAAAGCCGCGCTTCTTGGTTATCGCCGCAGCGATACCCTGGGCGACCCCAAAAATGCCGTCCAGATTCAGGTGGCCCTGTTTTGTGGAAGGGGTGCCGACACAGATGAAGCTGACCTCGGTTTGGAGAACAGCGGATTCGGCATCGAGAGTCGCGGATATCTTCCGTTTCAGCCTCTGGGCTTTGATGATCCGTCCCAGGTCCTTTTCGATGATGGGCGACCCGCCCCGATTGATCAAGTCGACTTTGCTTTGGCTGATATCGACGCCGATAACCACGTGGCCGCTCTGAGCGAGACAGGCCAGGCTCACACTCCCGACATATCCCAAGCCAAAGATGCTGATGCGCAATCTACGCCCCAGATCCTGTCTTGGCCGTTTTCCGCGTTATGAACGCGACCAGCTTGTCAAGGGAATCGAGGTTTTCTGGAGTGATCTCGTCGGCCTCGACGCGCAGGGAAAACTGGTTCTCGATGTGCCCGACCAGTTCCAAGACCCCTGTGGAATCGAGGATGCCTTTCTCGAGGAACGATTCATTGTCCCCGAATGCGGCGACCCTCGCCAACGGCAGGATGGATTGCGTAAGGAAGTCCCTCAAAGACTTTTTTAGAGCGATAGGGTCATTGTCGTTCATGTTCGTCCGCGCTCCTTAATTAAATTCTTATCTGAACTTCAATTTTGAGCTGAATAAGGCTATTTCGTGTTGACGGGTGTAAGGATAGACGACGCGAGGAATACGCGAAATCCACCTCCTTGATGAAACGGGGGGTGATTTTCGTTGCCGATGTATCACCTCTGCGGGGGAGATTATATACGAGGATTTGCCAGTTAGCAACCTGGCAACTCTTTCAAGACATCTTGACTCCATCGGGAAATAATACTAGATTTTGCCATCGACCGGCTGTCGAGAGCGAAACGGACGAGCGCAGATAAGATGGGCCGTTCAGGGGTGGATGCTCGCCCGACTCCCGGTCGGCAGGCGACGTTGTGGGTGAGCGGCGGCCAGTCCTCAAGAACAGTGGAATGACATATCCAAAATTTATCCTGATCACCCCCGCCAGGAATGAGGAGGCTTTTCTGGAAATGACCATTCGTTCGGTCACGGGCCAGACGATCCTCCCCGAAAGCTGGGTCATCGTCAGCGACGGCTCCACAGACAGGACCGACGACATCATCCAAGACCACGCTTGCCGCCACGCTTGGATCCGATTCGTGAGACGCCCGGAACACGCCGACCGCCAATTCGCAGCCAAAGCGCACGCCTTCGCCGACGGCTACGCCATCGTCCGGAAGACGCCTCACGACATTGTCGGAAATCTGGACGCCGATCTGTCCTTCGGGCCCGATACCATGGAGTTCCTCATGGGCCGGTTCGCGGAGGACCCTGGCCTCGGTGTGGCCGGGGTCCCTTTCGTCGAACTCGAGGGCGAGGCCTATGACTATAGGTTCACGAATATCGAGCATGTGTCGGGCGCCTGCCAGCTCTTCCGGCGCGAGTGTTTCGCGGCGGTCGGCGGTTACACGCCCATCGAGGGCGGAGGCATCGACTGGCTGGCCGTCACGACGGCACGGATGATGGGCTGGAAGACGAGGACCTTCACGGAGCGCACCGTCGTCCATCATCGTCCGATCGGAACCGGCGGTCATAAGAAGCTTGGCGCCCTCTTCCGGCAGGGCCACAAGGATTACGGTCTGGGAAACCATCCCGTATGGGAGATTTTCCGGACAGTCTATCAGATGAGATACAAGCCCTATGTTATCGGCGCGACAGCGATATTCGCGGGGTATCTCACGTCGCTCATCAGGAGGGAGCGTAGATCGGTACCTCGGGACGTGATCGATTTCTGCCGACGTGAACAGATCCAACGTCTTGGCGCCGCCCTCAAGCTCAGGAAGCTCGGCGGGACGGATAGATAGGCGGGAAGGTCCCTTGACGCAACTGGCGCTCGTATTAACCGTCGCCTTCGTCCTCTACGGCTTGAGGCGGGATATCCGCCAGGGGCAACGATTCTCTACGGGGACATGGATCTCCTTCCTCTGGATTTGCGTCAGTGCTTCAAGGCCCATCGTCTATTGGCTTCGTCCTGGAGCCTTCGCAGCTTTTGGCGAAATGATCGCCTGGGAGCAGGGAAGCATAGAGATCATCAAGAACAATCCCTTGGACCGGAACGTGTTGATCGCCCTCATGGTTCTCGGCCTCGTTGCCTTGATAGGCCGGCGTCATCGATTTCAGCTAAAGCTGTCCGATAATAGCTGGTTGATCGCGTTCTTCGTTCTTTGCCTCATCAGTCTCCTCTGGTCGGGGGATCCGGGCACAGTGCTCAAAAGATGGATCCGGCTCGCCGGAGACGCCATTGTCATACTGCTGATCTTAACGGAGAGAGATCCCGAGGAAACCATCTACCGGATCATGCGCAGAATGGCGATCCTTTTTCTGCCCCTCTCCGTCCTGCTGGTCAGGTTCTACGGCCAACTGGGAAGAATCTACACGATTTATGGGACCCAGATGTGGGTGGGCGTGGCGGACCACAAGAACTCGCTCGGGGCTCTCTGCGCCTTCACGGGGGTCGTCTTGATCTGGCGGGGTCTGACAAAATGGCCAAAAGTGGACGGGCTCGACGCCGTCCTGCTGGCCGCGGCCGTGTACCTCTTGCTCGGTTCAAGAAGCTCGACGTCCGCCGTCATCTTCATCCTGGCCATCTTCCTCCTCGTCGTCCAATCCCTGATGAAGAGAGACATCCGGAAGCTTAACCGCGCCATCGTCAGCGGGCTCGTCGTGCTTCTTGTCATTCAGATCGTGGCCGTCTTCTTCCTCAACAAGTCGCTCGCACCGGTTTTCTTCTCCGCCGCCGGGAGGGATTCCTCCTTCACGGGAAGAGTCCCCCTCTGGCAGAAGCTGATCGAGATGGGCGGCCGGACCCCCCTCTTGGGAAGCGGCTTCACGTCCTTTTGGCTCGATAATAGCCATGTCACGGAAGTTTGGAGGACCTTCACGGATACCCCGATGACGGCTCACAATGGTTATATCGATATCTTTTTGGACTTGGGTATTGTCGGACTGCTCATCCTCTTCTTTCTCCTGGCACAAACCTACAGGAACATCATTCATTCGTTCGAAAACAGCCCGAAACTCGGCAACCTCAAGATCGTATTCTTTGCCATGGTCTTCTTCCATAACTTCACGGAGTCGACCTTGGGTAAGCCCTTTGCGTTTCTCTGGCTTCTTTTTCTCCTGTCCTCCATCGTTGTCGGGACCCAGCCGAGGGTGGAAACCGCTTCTCACCCCTAGGGGTGAGAAAGACCTTCAAAATATCACCCCAAAAATAGCCATCAGGGGTGATATACATGGGGGAGAACATCCCTTATCTTGGTCCCGAAATGATAAGCCACATTGTTATGTCCAATTGTCGGACAGCCCCCAAATGAATTGAGGAGTCATTCATCATCATGAACGTACCCTTCGTCGACCTCAAGATCCAGTACAAGTCCATAAGGTCCGAGATCGATCCGGCGATCCAATCCGTCCTCGACGAGACCGCGTTCATCGGCGGCAAGTATGTCGAGGGATTCGAAAAAGCCTTCGCAGAGAAGTACGGGGTGAAGCACTGCGTCAGCTGCGCCAACGGGACCGACGCCATCTACATCAGCCTCAAAGCCCTGGGGATCGGCCCGGGTGACGAGGTCATGACGGCGGCGAACTCCTTCATCGCCACCTCAGAGGCGATCAGCCAGACGGGGGCCCGGCCCGTTTTCGTGGACATCGAAGACTATTTCCACCTCGATCCCTCCAAGATCGAATCGCGGATCACCAAGAAGACGAAGGCGATCATTCCCGTCCATCTGTTCGGCCAGCCGGCCGACGTCCAGGCCGTCCGGGCGATCTGCGAGAAGCACAGGCTTCATCTCGTCGAGGACTGTGCCCAGTCGCATTTCGCGACGTTCCAAGGCCAGAAGACGGGGACCTTCGGCATCGCCGGGACGTTCAGCTTCTATCCCGGGAAGAACCTCGGGGCCTACGGCGACGGCGGGGCCATCGTATCCAACGACGACGATTTCGCCCGGAACGCCCGCCTGTTCGCCAACCACGGCTCTCTCCGGAAATACGTCCACGAGATCGAGGGCATCAACAGCCGCCTGGATTCCCTCCAGGCCGTCGTGCTCCAGGCTAAGCTCGGACACATCGACGACTGGAACAGGGCCCGGAACAGCCATGCGCTGAGATACAACGCCCTCCTCGGGGGCCTCGATCAGGTGAAATGCCCGAGGCTCCGCCCCGACACGTTCCACATCTTCCACCTTTACGTCATCCGGGCCGAGCGGCGGGACGATCTGGCCGCGTTCCTCAAGACGAAGGGCATTGCCACGGGCATCCACTACCCCATCGCCCTCCCTCTGATGCCGGCCTATCGCTATCTTGGGCACAGGCCCTCGGACTTCCCCGTCGCCTACGCGTGCCAAGACGAGATCCTCTCTCTGCCCATGTACCCGGAGCTCGGGGACGATCAGATCGCCTACGTCGCGGACGCGATCAAGGAATTCTATCGAAGCGGCGCCATTGCGTGAGGCTCGCATGTGTGATAACATCATGACCTCAGTCGATCGTTCGTCGAGAGGCGATCTCGGGGGATCTTTTCAAAACCAAGGGAGCGGGGACCATGCTTAACGTCGGTGTCATTGGATACGGCTACTGGGGGCCGAACGTCGCCCGGAACTTCCACGCGGCGTCCGGCGTCAAGCTGACCGCGGTCAGTGACGTGTCGGACAAGCGCCTCGCGCTCGCGCAAACCCACTATCCCTTCATCCAGGGGATGAAGAACCCTCTGGACCTGATCCGGTCCGGCAACGTGGACGCCGTGGCCATCGTCACCCCTGTCTTCGCGCACCATGAGATGGCCAAAGAAGCGCTTCTCGCGGGAAAGCACGTCTTTATCGAGAAGCCCTTCACCACGACGAGCGCCCAAGCGCAGGAGCTCATCGATCTCGCGGCCAAGAAGAACCTCAAGATCATGGTCGACCACACGTTCCTCTTCACGGGCGCCGTCAGGAAGATCAAGCAGGTCATCGATTCGGGCGAGTTGGGCAATCTGCTCTTCTATGACTCGGTCCGGGTCAATTTGGGGCTTTTCCAGCACGATATCAACGTCATCTGGGACCTGGCCCCCCATGACCTATCCATCATGGCCCATCTGATCGACAAGAAGCCGGTGGCGCTGACGGCCCATGGCACCGTCCATTTCCAGGGCGGGTATGAGGATATCGCCTACGTTTCGGTCGAATTCGAGGGCAACGCCTTCATCGCCCATTTCCATGTCAATTGGCTCAGCCCGGTCAAGATCCGCCAGACCCTGATCAGCGGCGATAAGAAGATGCTCGTTTGGGACGATCTCGATGCCGATGAAAAGGTCAAGATCTACGATCGGGGCGTCGACGTCAAGAGCACGAACGGCGGCAAGGCCGGCATCCACGATCTGCTCGTCAGCTATAGGACCGGGGACGTTCACATCCCGAAGCTCGAGGTCACCGAGGCCCTCAAGGCCGAAGCCCAGTACTTCGTCGATTGCCTCGAGAAGAACGAGGAGCCGTTCAATAACGGCCAGGCCGGACTTCAGGTCGTGCGCCTGCTCGAAGCCGCCGACAGGTCCCTCAAACAGGGCGGCCGGAAGATCGAACTTTAGCAAGGAGCGTCGATGGAATTCTGCAGAGTATCGCCCGACGTCAAGCTGGGAAAGAACGTCAAGATCTTCGCTTTCGTCAACCTCTACGGCTGCACCATCGGGGACGGCACGAAGGTCGGGACCTTCGTCGAGATCCAGAAGAACGCCGTCGTCGGCAGCCGCTGTAAGGTCTCGTCGCACACCTTCATCTGCGAGGGCGTGACCATCGAGGATGACGTATTCGTCGGCCACAACGTCACTTTTATCAATGACATGTATCCCAGGTCGACCGTCGAGGGCGGCGGGCTGCAGACCGAGGCCGACTGGAAGGTCGTCCCGACCTTCATCAAGAAAGGCGCCTCCATCGGCTCGAGCGCCACGATCCTGGCCGGCGTGACCGTCGGCGAAGGCGCCATCGTCGGGGCCGGGGCCGTGGTCACCAAGGATGTCCCCCCCTGGACGATCGTCGCGGGGAATCCTGCGAGGGTCTTGCGAAAGATCGAGAACAGGTAGATAATGTCAGAAGTTCCGCGGGACGCGGGGGGTTAAGGCGATGCTTAAGGAAAGGGAAACCGTTCTTCGCAGGTTCCTGATCCTCGTTGACAGCGTCGTCATCTCTCTAGCCTATTTGCTTGCTTTTCTCCTGCGGGGTCTCATCAAGGAAGGGGATATCACGCTCTTTCGGTTCCTCATCGCCTTGGTCATCGCGATCCCCTATTGGTGCCTGACGCTCTACGCTAACGGTATCTATCTTTCGATGAGGACGCGCTCTTATCTCGAGATCCTTTGGGCTCTCATCAAGTCAGCGGTCATGACCTTCCTGATGCTCGGCACCTTCATCTTCCTGTTCAAGCTGACGTTCATGAGCCGGCTGTTTTTCCTTCTGTTCATTGGCCTCAGCCTGTTGTTCATTTGGGTCGAAAAAACGGCCATCTTCATGAGCGCGCATTATGTCCGCCGCCAGGGCCTCAATACAAGGCGTCTGCTGATCGTGGGAACCGGAAAGCGGGCCGTTGAGTTCGTGAAGAGGGTCGACCGGCATCCAGAATGGGGTTTCGAAGTCGTCGGGGCCGTCGATGACGAGCCCAGCCGTGGCATTCATCAGGTCGGCCGGCTGGCGGTCCTCGGGAACTTCGAGGACATCCCCAGCATCTTTCATAGGGAGGCGGTGGACGAGGTCGTTTTCGTTGTTCCACGATCCCGATTGAACTCTCTCCAAGGCGCGATCGACGATTGCGAGACCGAAGGGGTCGTCGTGACGGTCGCCGTCGACCTGTTCGATACGAAGCTCGCTCGGTCTTCGGTCACAGAGCTCGATGGACTGCCCCTCCTTCACTTCAAGACGACCCGCGCTAAGGAGTGGGAGCTCCTCTTGAAGCGCCTGTTCGATTTCGTCATCGCCGGGGCGGGCATCATCGTTCTGTCGCCTCTCTTTCTCATCCTGTCCATCCTCATCAAGGTGAGCTCCCGGGGCCCCGTCTTTTTCAAGCAGGCCCGATTGGGCCTATCAGGTCGGAGATTTACACTCTACAAGTTCAGGACCATGCGCCTCGGCGCACAGGACGTCCTCTCGGACGTCGCCGACCTCAACCAGATGACCACACCGGAATTCCGGGATAAGAAGACGCGCTGGATCACCCCGGTCGGGCGCTTCATGCGGAAGTTCAGTTTGGACGAGCTGCCTCAGCTTTTTAACGTTTTCATCGGCCACATGAGCATCGTCGGCCCGCGGCCGACGGTCCCGGATGAGGTTGAGAAGTACAAAGACTGGCACCGGCGGCGTTTCTCGATGAAGCCCGGGATCACCTGCCTATGGCAGGTCAACGGCCGGAACAACGTCGCTTTCGAGGACTGGATGAAGCTCGATCTCGAGTACCTCGATAGCTGGTCGCTCTGGTTGGACGCGAAGATCCTGCTCAAGACGGTGCCCGTCGTCCTCTTCGGGATCGGGGCTTATTGAATGACGGCTTGACGACCGACCACGGATCGGGATAAGAGAAATCCATGAACGGGAAAAGGGGTTTTAGGATTGCGGGCCTGATGCTCGCGATCTGGCTCGTGGGCTCGGCCGGAATGGCTTACGGCCAAGGCAATACATGGCCCGGCGGCGGACTCGCCCAGATGGTCGAAGGAGCGGGCTGGCGGCTCGGGCCGCTCCGGATCAACGGCGCCTTCACGCTAGGCAGCGCCGGACATGACTCGGACGTTTACTATCAATATCTCGGCAATGATCCCGTCCCTGACTGGACATTTGCGGCCGGCGTGCCGGCACAGATCCTTCTTCCTCTCGGCAAAAAGGTCGTGCTGGACCTCTCGGACACGCCTCAGTACCTCTTTTACCTCGACACCAAGAACGAACGGGCCTGGAACAACACCGTCAGGGGGCAGGTACACTTCCCCCTGGACCGATTTTATGCCCAGGTGGGCGGCGGCATGGCCGACGTCCGCAGACGTTTAAGTCTCGAACTCGATATCAACGTCCGTGAAAAAAGAGATGACCTGGGCGGCCTCTTCCTCTGGCAGGCATCGAAAGCGACCTCGATCGCTTTTTTCTATGAAAGGGCTAAGTACGATTACGGAGACGCCGAATACCTGGGGACGAGACTCGCGGAGAGACTCAACCGAACGGTGGATCTTGTGGACACGATCGCCTACTTCCAGCCCAGCAAACGGACCAGGCTTTATCTGGACGGACAATACGGCAATTATGCGTTCATGGGGGGGGCATCCGAAAACCGGGACGCAAAGAGCTATGGAATTTTCGGCGGCATCGAGTTCATTCCCCTGGTGGGAGGGAGATTGGGCCTCCGGGGCGGCTTCAAGCTAGGATACATGCGCTTGGATCTGGCCAACCCCGGGCTGACGGACGGGTCCGGCATCGCTGGTGAAGCCGATGTCTCGGCTCGCCTGACGCATAGGACTTCGGTTCAATTCGCTTTCTCACGGGGCTTTCAGTTCTCCATCTACTCCGGCGCCACGTATTATTTGTCGACTCTTTACCGAGCCGGCCTGTCGCAAAGCGTGTCGCGGAGGTTCATTCTGTCCTATGACGCGCAGTTCGGAAGCAGTTCCTATCCCGGGACCGGGGACTTCCAAAGCCTGGGGGGGGACCGCTATTCGGCCCATACGTTAAGCCTGATCCTCAGGCCGGCGCGCTACCTGAGCGTGACCGTATATGGGACACTTGGCCGGCGGGTGCGGCCTTCCGCCGATCTGACCACCCGTGTCCGAAGTTTCTTTGGCCTCAGCCTGGCGTATGGCTTTCCGGGAAACCAGATGCCATCGCTGATCGGCGAGCTGGCCCGCTGACTGCGCACGGTTCCGGTGGACTGTCCGACTAAAGGAATATATAATGATCCAGAAAGGGATGTTCATGGCAGCTCCTCCAAATAAGATCTGGAAACCGATGGTCCTCGCGATGGCCCTCCTCACCGGTGCGATTGACGCCCCGGGTCTGTTGGCCATTCAGCAGACTCAGAACCTCCCGGTCAACGATTACCAGATCGGGCCGAAGGACCTCCTCGAGATCGCGGTCTTCGGGCTTCCTGAGCTGAACCAGACGGTCCGCGTGGCCGAGGACGGCTCCATTACGATGCCGCTCTTGGGCAAGGTCATGGTGGCGGGCCTGACAGCCCAGGACCTCGAGCAGAAGCTCGCGTCGATCCTGGACAAGCAGTACACCAAAGCCGCCCATGTGACCGTATTCATCAGGGAATACCAGAAGATCTCCATCCTCGGCGCCGTCGGGAGGCCCGGCCAATACGAGCTCGTGGGCCCGACAACCCTTCTCCAAGCCATCGCCCAAGCGGGCGGCTTGACCACCCAGATCACGTCCGAACTCTATGTCTACAGGACGGGGCCTGACGGCAAACAGGAGCGGATCGTCGTCAAACTCAGCGACGTGACGAGGGGGGGAAATCAGGAGCTCAACATCACCCTCCAACCGAAAGATGTCGTCATGATCCCGATTGACGAGATGCTCAACGTCTACGTCTATGGCGAGGTCAGGACTCCCGGGGTCATCCCGTACCTGAGCTCGAAGAGGATCACGCTCCTCCAAGCCGTCGCCCAAGCGGGAGGGCCGACGGAGTGGGCCAAGAAGTCCAGGGTCATGATCAAGCGCAAGGACAAGAAGACGGGTAAAGAAATCGTCATTAAGGTCAACCTAAAGAGCGTGATCGGGGGCAAGATTGCCGACATCATGCTCGAGGAGGGCGATGTCGTCATCGTCCCCTAAGCTCACAAAACTCGAGGAAATATAGCATGGCTCCTGAAGCAGTCGGAGAATCCAAGGCAGGGCTCCTTGCCCAAGCCCAACACTATTGGCATGTCCTTCTCAAATGGAAATGGACGGTGGCCTTTTTTTTCTTAGTCTCAGTCGCCGCCGCGACGATCTATAGCTTCATGGTGAGGCCCGTTTATACAGCGAGCGGAATCCTTTGGATCGAAGACGATCCTAATATCATGCCGTTCGAGGACGTTCAAACGCTCGGTGCAGGCAGCAATTTAAGCAGCCACGCCCGAATTCTCCAGAGCAGAACGCTGGCTTCCGACACGATCGATAAGCTGAAGCTCTATGAGAATCCCGACTTCGCGGGGATGCCGAAAAAGGGAGAGAAGCCGCCCGATCCGGCTGATCCTATCTTCCGGGAGACCCTCGTCCGGGATTTCTTGGATTGTGTATTTGTATCATCCAACGAGCGTTCCCGGCTCGTCGACGTCCGCTTCAGCAGTCGCAGTCCGAAGCTCGCGGCAGAGGTCCTAAACGCCCTCTTCGAGGGTTACAAGGCCATCATCGTCAAGAAGCGGTACTCGGCGTCGGAGCTGGCCACGGAATACCTGAACACCCAGATCGGCGAACTCCGGACCCAGATCGATAAAATGGAGAAGGATCTCGGTAAGTACGGCTCGGAAAGGGATATTCTGCCGCTTTCCACGGCCGAGGCGCCGACCATAGCAAGGATCGGAGAGATCAACAACGCCCTGACATCTGCCAAACTCGATCGGGTCAACAAGTATAACGTCTACAACCAACTGCAATCAGCCCCGCTCGGCGAGATCCCCAACGCCCCGGAAGGAAGTCTCATCCAGCGCCTTCGGGAGCAATACATCAATCTCAGCCGCGATTACTCCACGCGACTGACCACGGTCAGGCCCGAATTCCCCACAATGCAGCGCCTGAAATCCGAGCTCGACTCCGTCACGGAGGCCCTCAAGAACGAAACGCGGAACTTGATCAGGATTGCATACAGCGATTACCAGGCAGCCCTCGACAAGGAACGGTCTCTTCAATCCCTTTTAGACACTCAGAAGAATGAGGCTTATAAGGCCAACAGCAATTCGGTCGTCTACAACAGCATGAAGATCGAGCTCGAGAACAAGAAAACCCTGCTCGAGGCCCTGTCAAAACGGCAAAGCGAAACGGACGCTTCGTCAGGACTCAAAGGATTGGAGGCCCTCAAAGTCTGGGTCGTCGATAAGGCGGACTATCCGCTTAAGCCGGCCTTCCCGAACAAGCCGAAAAACGTGCTCATTGGGATTCTCTTGGGGCTGGTCGGAGGGATAGGGCTGGCGTTCGGACTCGAATATCTGGATCATACGGTCAAGACATCGAAGGACGTCGCGAATGCGATCGGTGTCCCCACGCTAGGTTCCATCCCCAGCTTGGACGCAGAAACCAGATCGAAAGGGCCGAAAGCAGAGTTCGAGAAGTTGATGTCCATGCTGAAGAACAAGAGCGCCGGCCCGGAGGCAAGAACCCGCCGAAAGAAGAAGGGGCAGGGGACATCATCGCTAGAGCCACGATGGCTGTCCAGCGGACAGGCGAACGACAAGAGCCCAGCCGCCAAGATAGAGCTCATTGCCTTTCTCAGGCCCCAGTCGATCCAGGCCGAGAGCTACCGCTCGATAAGAACGACGTTGCTCATATCCTCGCCTCCCGGGAGAATCAAGACCATCCTGTTCACGAGCCCGTTGGCGAGAGAAGGCAAATCCTCCACGGTCTCCAACCTTGGAATCACCCTTGCTGAAGCCGGCAGGCGCGTTGTCATTGTGGACTCCGATCTGCGTAAGCCGAGGCAGGCTCGGATTCACGGAATCGGCAGCGGCAAAGGGCCGGGCTTGAGCGATTATCTGAGCGCGAACATCGAGCTTGAGGAGATCATCAAGTCCACGGAGGTCACCAATTTGCACCTGATCCCGAGTGGACCGCTGCCGGCCGACCCGATCGAGCGTCTGACATCTGAAAAGATGGACACGCTCGTCGCCTCTCTCAAGCGGAGCTTCGATTTCGTCCTTTTCGACGCGCCGCCCCTCCTGGCCGTCTCCGACGCGCTCGCGATGGGGCCGATGGCCGACGCGATCGTCCTGGTGGCGAGAGGCGGGCAGACCCCGATACAGGCCATAAAACAGGCCAAACAGAAGCTCGACGCTCACAAGCTGAAATGCCTTGGCGTCATCCTTACCTGCGTCGACCTCGTCGAACAGGACGGCTATTATGCCAAGCAGTACTACCAATATTCCCGAACGGAATAGCATCCGGGTGGGGGCACCTGTATTAGATATATCATTTGATGCTTAAGGCCGTTCTTTGGACAGGAATGACCCTATTCCTGGAATTCTCGGGATCAAAACCGAGAACTGAACCTGCTTGAATTCTACACAGCCGCGTTATATCCTCGGTCCTGGCGCGCGCCGATCGCGGTCGGTCGGTCGCCCTTGTCTGATGAGAGCACCGAATGTGTCCCGTTCTGAAGGAGGCCGGTATGGCGAATCCCGTTCATAAGACCGGACGGAATGGCTCCGCTTCCCTATCCCAACTCGGGTCGATCACCGCTCTCGCCGGATTGGTCATCACCCTTCTCTTTTCACCAGCCTGCTCGAAAAAGGCCACCTCCCCTGTCCCCTCTCGGGCCGAGCTGGCCAAGGCGACGCGGGCCGATACGAACGG
>Ga0326726_10004270_pt1 | contig 13041 bp, 13 predicted proteins | sample MHFenrmetagenome_2_FD_207603 | JGI IMG/M metagenome (GOLD analysis project Ga0326726, IMG submission 207603) | Lab enriched peat soil microbial communities from Michigan Hollow, Ithaca, NY, United States - MHF15MN | ecosystem: Environmental > Terrestrial > Soil > Wetlands > Peat | place: USA... | reverse complement strand
AGGGGGAAATGAGAGAGAAGAACTGGCTGGGAAGCAAGGATTCGAACCTTGATTGCATGATCCAGAGTCATAAGTCCTGCTTCGCTTCGCCTCATCTAATTGACTGAACACGCGGGAGTTGCCGGATCGGGGGACTCATCCGGCGGCTCCATTTGTCTGTGGTGTGCCAGAGTCTCTGGCTTTTCGAGGGCCGCGACGGCAGCTCGCCTCTGATCTTCGTGGGTGTGCGTGTAGCGCTGCGTCGTCGTCACGCTCACGTGACCGAGAAGGCTCTGGACTGTGATGATGTCCACATGGGCTCTAACCAAGCGGCTGGCGAACGTATGGCGCAGATCATGGAGGCGCAAGCCGCTGATCTCGGCCCTCCGGCAGGCGTTCTTAAATGCCGTGCGGATCGTCGTCAGCCGCTCGCCCTTCGGCCCAGTGAAGACATATTCGCCCGTTGCCTTGGCCCTGAGGGCCGCCAAGACCTCTCCCGCTCGCTCATTTAGAGGCACTATGGGGTTTTGCCCGCTCTTGAGCCGTGTCAGCCGGATCGTCCGCTGCTTGAGGTCCACGGCGCTCCACTTAAGCATCAGGATCTCGTTTCGCCTGGCCCCGGTGTTGAGAAGGACGAGGATTATCGGCTTGAGGTGTGGCGCGGCGGCGGCAAGAAGGCGAGTTTCCTCTTCCTCCGACAGGACGCGCTCTTTGACGTTGCCCTTCTCGGAGAACTGCCTGACCTTGAGGACGGGGTTTTCCGAGGCGTAGCCCCAATCGATAGCCAGGTTGAACATAACCTTGAGGAGCGCTGTTTCGCGGTTGGTTGAGGACTTCCTGACTGATCTCAGCCGCTCGTTTCGATACTGCTCGATCATGTGCGGCGTGATCTCCTCAAGCCTTGACCTGCCGAAATAGGGGACCAGATGAGCCTTGAGCGCGTAGGAATCGCAGATCCAGCTCTTTTTGTTGGTCTTCGCGTAGTCCTCGAGATAGATCTCGGCGAGCCGGGAAAACCTCATCTGCTCGGCTTTGCGGCTGGGATTGAAGCGGCCATTGAAGGACTCGGCCACTCTGGATTGGAGCGCGACCAGCGCTTCCCCACGCGTCTGGGCGTCCTTGACGACTTCCCGGATCCTTTTCCCCCGGTCCCGATAGTCGATTGACCAGCGGTCCCTCCCCTCTGTCGTCTTCCGTAAGATGATGGACCCGAAACCGTAATTCCAGCAGCGCCGTGATTTATCCTTCACGGCGCTCTTGCCTCCTTTCAGGAAGATTTTATCATAATCTTCGAGGTCAAGGTGGAACTCGGGCACCTGTCCAATATGGGGAAAGGCTCTTCTGGACCGCTTGTCGATCCACTCTTTAATTTCCCGCTCTTTAAAGCGGATTCTGGAGCTGCTTGTCCTAACGGAGGGGATGTCGGCTTTCCTGGCCTTTTTATAGACGGTATTCGGATGGACCTTGAGAATCGCGGCAACGTCTTTGACGGTCAGCAGCGGGTCCATCGTTCTTTTCTGTGAACCTAAAACAGCCTCACACATGAATGTGCATTTCAGGCTTTTATATAGGCCCTGGAAGGTCGGCTGTAAAGAAAGTCTTTTTAAAATTTTAAACCTAACGTAAAGATATTAAAGATGTTAAAAAGATACATTGGCCAAAAAAGTATAAGAATATAAAAATGCAGACAACGGGATGGGTTAAAAATCTATAAGACTAGCCTTAAAAAAAACAGGCTAGGCTAGAATTAATATCTTATCGCCCTATAAACGTTAAATAAGTAAACAGAAGCTCGCTTCCTTGTCACAAAATCCTTTCTAATTTGTCTCAACAGATGGAAAATGAAAGGCGCGATGATGGATGCCGGTCGTTCCGATCTCTTCGACCAATTTTATAGGGAGAATTATCCTAGGATCTATCGCTACTCTTACCGACTCGTAGGGAACTCAGAAGAGGCCGAGCAACTAACCCAAGAGTCCTTTAAGAACCTCTATTGCGTTTTCGCAAATGGCACGAGAATAACCGATATTAAGGCCCTGGCTTATCGCATTGCCCATAATGTATGCCTTAATTTCTTAAAGAAGGGCGATAAATTCAAGAACGTTCTTGGACATAATGGCTACGCAATTCCTTTATCAGTCCCGAGTGTTGAAGATGAAGTCATCGCTAAACATAGATTAGAGCTTTTACGCAAAGCCATTCTAAGCCTTTCAAAACGAGACCAACGGTGCTTGTTCCTTTATTGGGAAGGCTTCTCATATAGAGAGATTTCTACGATTGCTAACATCCGAGGAACGTCGATTGGAAGGATCCTCGCCCGAGCAATCAATAGGCTATCAAACGAACGTCAGCGAGGTAAAGGCTTATGAAGCACCTTGATCCGCAGTTGATCCAAATGCTTCTCGACGGCGAAGCCCACGACGATGAGAAACTTCGGGCTGAACACCACATTCATGACTGTGCCGGTTGTCGGGCCAAACTTGAGCGGGCTGGATTCAAGCTGAAGGCTGTTATGAAGGACCTCGAAGGATTGGATCCTGCTACAGTTCCCTCACCACCTGCATTTGATCGGCCTTTAGTTGATAAGGGCCCCAAAAGACCTTTGATCCGAGTTCTTGTTCTCTCTCCCATCAAGGTGCCAGCTTTCCTCCTGGTATTAATGGCAGGGGTGTTAATTATTCTGGCTCGCCTTCTCTTTGTTGGCAATCCTGCTCAGAAGAACGCCGCAATTACAAAGGTCAGCGCAGATGGGCCGGACTCCGTTACTCTGATATCTTCCGCAGGGGAGACCACGATCAGGCTAAATACAGTGACCTATGGATTCAAGGTTGTCGAGGATCCTTCGATATTAGTCCTTAAAAAGGGGGACACAAATGAGTAAATCAAAAAGGCCATGTATCCTGTTCTCTTTCGTTCTTTTATTGGGGCTCTATCTCTCTACCATCATCGGTGCTCAGACTACCGATCAAAAAGCCGGACGGGAACAAGAAAAAAAGAAAATTCCACCCGTTCAGCAAACTGTGGGTGGGACTATGGGCGGCGTGGTCGGTGGGGTAGTAGCGCCCCAAGGTCAGGGACCAGGGCAGAGTCAGGGACAGGCACAGGGCGGGGTGGTCGGCGGGATAACGAAGGTTGCTTTCGATGACGATTTCCTCCTGGCGCCAAGAACTATCGTAACTCTTAAAGTCGAGCACCTGCTTGTCAAACCTGTCGAGACAGTTACTCTTCAGGACGTAACGAGTCTCAGGACGGAAACGGGCCTTAGCGTCTCTTATTCCATTCAGTGGCCTGAACCTGCAAAAGCAATAGTCGGCCTCGAAATCACGCCAACCATAATCGATGGAAGAGGGCTCGAACTCAAAATATCCGTGCTGAAAGATGGCCAGATCATTAAGGATGAGAAGGTGATCGCCAGCAACCTCGAGCCTGTGATCGTCGAGCTCTTCAAGAATGAGGCAGACAATATCAAGCTCGCTGAGAAGATTACGCCCTTCATTCAAACTGTCGCCCCCCTTTCAAACTATCCGAAAGCTCTGGATAGGTTAGAAATAGCAGGCGATGTCCTGATTATGAACGATACTATGGTCGTCAACCATGCGCGGGGGGGGATGCTGGCCAATGAAGGCGGATCCGAGGCCTCACCTTTCTTTTTCTATTTTTGGATCAAGGGCAAGGGCATATATGTCTTATCGTTATGGCCATTCCCTGGGGCTAAGCCCCTTGGTGTGATCTCCGACTCGATAATAAGGATCAGGCATGAACGAGATTATTTCGTGTGGTACTCTCTCAAACCAATCCTTCCCGAGGGCAAATGGAGAGTCTGGGTAAGGAATAATCCCGATTACGACCCTCTCCAAGGGATGTCTGGATCCATTTCTGAGAGGGACCGACAGAGGATTCAGTCCGTTTTGGGAAGAGAGAATGCGGCCATTACAGGTGTTGGAGGCAAGGGTTCCTTGGATAGGTTCTTCAAAGGGGTCAAGGATTAAGCCTGTCGCGGATCGCTTAGGAATTTCTCGAAGCTTCGAGGAAGAGCTCAAATAAGGCCCGCTCCCGAGGGTAAACCCGGCGCTCATCATTCGTCATTCCATGGGCGGGGCTGCGGTTTGGTTTTTCTGTACATAGCCTTAAGCATATGACAGCGATCATGATGGAGGCAGAAGGCGCTTACAGATCTTTAGAATGTAGGCAATAAACTAGCCAACTTAAGGCCATTATTTTTTAGCACTTTTCCCCAAGATTTTGCCCTGGTTGGGCCGCAGCTCAGTTGCCAGCCTAGCAAGGACTTCCCTCATTGCGTAGGACGGAGAAGCCCGCTGGCCGAAATCAATACTTAAATAAAAAAAGAATGATGGTAAGTGACTGTCCCGGCTGATGTTACGGCGACTTAGTGGGGTCGGTCATGGAGTTATTAATGATCAGAGCGCGGGGCCTGGGAGCAGCGGGCTGGGGAGGCAAGTGCGTGCCCCATAGGCGGATTCGACACCACCTTGATAACCGGCTTAATCTTGGCTATAGCATTCTCTCTACAGGCGGTCATCTGTTCGCACGGTGCTCATAATTTCAGAAGATAGTCGATGCCATCCGCCTTGAGTGTCGCCCTTTCAACATCTACGATTCCTTCTTGATCTGTCCGAACAGCGACAATATCAATGAAGCTCTTTTCCATACAGTAGTTTATTAATACCGGCAACATTTTTTGATCAAGATAGGCAGGCGGTATGTTTTTGGGATTTGCTCCCTTTGGATACTGAAGGTAGAGGTAGTAAAGGAAAGTATCGATCGGACTAAACTTTGTATTCACTCCTTTACCGATTTGGAGCTTTTGTTCATATCTCCTGCCGACCAGATTTTCATAGTGGATGGTGATTTCAACTGTCTTTGTTGCCTCGGGTGGAATGATACTCGCGGGAACTGATCCGACTCTTTTTTGATCTCCCTGGACTGTATCAATATGGACCGCTTGATATTCTTCCTTCTTCACGACTGATGAACACTGAAAGGTTAATCTCACAGGACTCTCCCCAGGGGAATCAACAGAAACGTCTTCGATCCTGGTATTCAAAGCGGGACCATTCCCGATATTGTATAGATAATAGAACATCCGCTGATAAATCACCTCTAAGTGCGGCTTTAGAGTAAGCTCCGTATGTTCTGCTGTAATCCTACTAAGTTCCTGAGACTGAACCCTCAACTGGGATGTCTCCCGGGAATACCACGCAATAGCAAGCAGCGTTAAAAATAGAACGTCCGCGCTTATGTCTTGCCCATCTTTGAATATAAAGACTCGAAGCAAGATATAGGCTAGAAGGACAATACAAAGAACTACAATTACTGTTCCTTTTTTCATGAGAATCCCCGGCCTCCTCCGACGTCTATCTTTATGAGGCACGATCATTCGCCCCAACCGGCGTCCTTATGATCATGGGGCCATCTCTTCTATTAAGCCCTAGATTAATATTAAATCGTCCTTATTTGGCGGATCAAAACCTCGTGGCTTCCTCGTTAACAACTCAAGATGTCTATAAATCCGAAACCTTACTACTTGCGGAATCTTGTACCACTTATCGAACAATAATTCGTTATCTCTAATATAGTTGAAATAGAAATCATTAAAGATTGCCCGATATTTCTTCTCTCCTAGGAATGCTATCGCCATTAATTCGACCAGGCCTCCCGAGAAGAAGGAAATGGTATAAAGATTTCTCTCTAAAAAGAGAAGCAACCCTCCATACTTAAGCTTCGCGATTGTATCGATACCTTGATAATTAGACCAGACTCGGAATGAATATAGCAAATCTAATATTGTTATTTTATCCTCTTCTCTCCCCCTTATATTTTGATCATACCGATATCTCTTCCGTAGGTCGTTGATATAATCTTTTTCCAGCTCCAAGATATTCTTATTGGGACGTCTTGGGCATTGAGCATAAGAATATTGCCATTCTTTTTTTATAACTTCTAGGTGGCTTTTCCTCCTTTCTCCGTTTTTATAATAAACATTGAAGGGGAACTTGAATAAATATTTCGAGAATTTGGCCAGCTGATGTCGGTTGAAATAAAGAGAACTCTTCCTATGCTCCACGGTCCTGATATCAGAATTCTCGGTGAAAACAAGGGCGTTATAATAAGAATAAATTGAATAGTAATACTTAATAATCTTCCAGGAAGGGAAGAGGATAAGTTCTGAGTCATCTTCAATCCGTTTTAAGCTTGATCCAATATTAAAATCTTGAGAAAAAGGATAGCCAGCTGATATTTCATTGTACCAGCCTTGAAATAAATGAAACCTAAATTTACTTTCAGAGGCATGTCGTGTAACTAAATTACGCTTCACCTTAGCTTGATCAAAAGCAAGCTCTTTTAAAAAAAGTTGAAACAGCCCATCAATTCTGAACCTTCTACTCTTTAGCATCTCTTTATCTGCAAATCTTAGCTTTATAAGCCAGGCAAATCTGTCGATAGTGTCATGATATTCAAGGTACCTTTTTAGTTCAGGATGGTGTTCATAGAGGAAGTTTTTTTCTTCTTTAAATATCTGCTCTCGATATTGAGGGTCTTTTGATAAAAGCTCTAATCTCGGGAAACTATATGTGGGAATCAAATATTCTAAATTTTCGCCGTACCTACAATCTATTAGTTGTCTCGCAACTAATCGTTCTAGATATTCTTCAGTTAAGCCGAACTTTCGAGATACAGATTTAAGCGATTTACATTCAGTCATTAGAGCCTCGCGCAGGGGTCAATTATTATTCCCTCTGAGGCGCGTCTCGATACATTGAGAGTCTGTCCCCTAAGTTGTTCATTGATTCTAGCATCAACCAATAGGGCAAACAACTCGCTTTCGCCAAGTGGAATCAGTTTAATTCCCCTTTTCCCCGCCTTCTCAGCCCGTCTGCTTGTCGATCTTGGACCGACCTGGGTTGATTGATCGGTGAGACTCCTACGCCTCACAGAGCGTCTATCTTAACGAGGCGCGGTCTTCGCCGCTAAGGCGTCTGCGCTGATCAATAGGGGCCATGCCGATCACTTGGCCTCCGCAATATCATCGGACATCATATCGAATAAATGCCGCGAATCCGCCAATGATGAATACGACGGTAAAGACCAACAAAATCATGATAGAAGGTAGCGCACTCTGAACCGTTGCCGCGGCATCGTTCTTCGGAGAGGCGAAAGCCGGGAGTTCTGAGATCGATGGCAGCTTGCGCCTTTCGATTGTGCTGCTCATCCCACCGACACGTATGGTAATCACGGGCGGATCTTCAAAAAGGGCCGTTCCTAGGAGGTTTGAATAACGTTGCGTCGCTTCGAGCCATGCCGCCCTGGACTCGTCTCCTGTGCCCGAAAGGTCGGTGGCGACGTTCGAATACGTAGCGGCCGGGCTCAGCCACATGATCGTCCGGGCTATCCTGTTCTGCCGGTGCTCTTTGCGGTCGGCATCCTGCTGGATCTCCGCTAAGAGCTGTCGTCGTTTGTTCACATAGGACGATATGATAGGATCTATTCGACGGTTAACGGCTTCCTTATTCTTAAGGTAATCTCCATAGCTCATACGGTTCTCGATTCCCGTGACCTCTTTATAGGCCGTTCCCATCGCCTTTTCTGTCTCTATGCGAAGGTCATCATCCAGTGCTCTCTTCTGCGTTTCGATGATGTAACGGTTGGGGGCCTGGCTGGCCGCCTGAGCCGTAAATGTGGCAACCGGTGAGGCCGCCAGAGTCAGAACGACCCAGATGACGAGAAGCACGATGATCGAGGTCTTTTGGCTTCGTGTCAAAGATGAGATTAGGAGCCCGAGGGAATAGAAACAAATAAGGTAGATGCTTGAGGCTATGAAGATGAGCAATAGCTTTATGCTTCCGTCCGCTGGCAGCGATTCCATCCCGAATATCTTTGAAACCACCAATGCCACAAGGAATGCCACTGCCACTGGTGCCAAAAGAGCGATCGCACCCGCGATGAGCTTCCCCATGAGAAATCCGGCCCGAGATATTGGCTGGCTGAAAGCCAACCGCAACGTCCCCATCTCTTTTTCTCCCGACACGGCGTCAAAGGCCAGCAAAATGGCTAGAAGGCCCAGTGCGACCCTAATCAAGAATTCCATATCCAACTGCCCGAGGAGATCTGACAATCGCTTCGGTCTCAGGGCCGACGGCCCTTCTTCTATCCCTGCCGGCGTAAAATCCCAGTACTCCGGGAGTGCTCCGTCCAACCCGCGAATAAAAACGCTTAAAGGATTGGGCCTCCGAACCGCCCTAAACACGGCCAGTTCATTTTCTGGCGTCCAGGGGCTATCTGCTCCCTGGACTTTCTGTCCGGCTTCACCAGCTATGAGTTTTTGCTTGTCTGAAACAAGACGGTCGTAATCATGCAGTCTGCTTTTATAGTCCTGAAGACCGACGTAAACGGCGAGAGGCACAAGGCATACCACCAACATCATGATTATCAGGAAACGTGCACTAAGGAGATGATCGACCAGTTCCCGACTAGCTATAGTCCAAGTGACGCTATTGATATGGCTTGTCTTCATGGAGTTTGTGTTCCTGATTTAGCCTCTGGGGCATCTTTGGTCCCCGCGAATAGCTCGTTAAGTGAAGGTGCGGCAGACAAGCGCAGCCTTCGTTTGATGACCCAACGCCGATTGCCAGCCCTTTGGCATATTGCCTCACCGCTGATTATGCCTCCATCTATCTAGCGAATCAACCTGTGCTTAGGAAAGAACAGTCTGGCCTGTCTTGCCGGTGAAGGTCTGGCAATTCGATCTGGAGCCTGATGCCATTTTTCTTCTAGTCCTGTCCATCCAGCGACTTAGAAATCAGACTTCTCCACCCAAAAGCCATTTGTCTGTGGCGTGCCCAAATAGGCTGAAAGCGCCGCTAAATTACGGTTTCGGACTGAAAACGAAGAAAGAGTCGGGTCTTATCGCAAGTCGCTGAATTCTCGGAAGCCAGAAAAGGAGGGTTGATAAATATCAAGGAATTGACCCCGGCCATGAGCGGATTCATTATCGAATTTCGGCACAACTCAATCAAATCCGAGATTCAGGCACTTCAGCAACATGCCCAGATTGCTGCGCCCCAGTAGGGAGTCGTTCCCTTTGGCTATCCCGCGCTTTACTTTGGTAAGCTTCTTTGAATAAAATCAATTTTGCCTTGTGAAGGGCAAAGTGAACGGAATGGATGGTCGGCTGGGTTTATCGATCTTAGCCAGCTTTAGTGTGTTCGTGATTGCCGCGGGAATCGCTGCGACCAATCCGGCTGGCCCGTCCGATTCCGGCTTGATAGCATTAATAATCCTCTCGGTTTCGGCGCTTCTGTTCATGGTCATCCAACTTATCCTGTTTGCGCGCCGTAGAAAGCGGCATAAGCAGGCCCTTCCTCTCGAGATTGAATCTGGCGGCGATCGGTCAGGCTTCTTTCACAGGCGATCGGCCATCCTCTTCATCGTCTTCCTGGTGGGGAGGGTTGCACTGGGTGCTCTGGTAAATAGTCGATTGAGTATCTCGAGCCTTCTTATTATTTCACTCCATGTCCTGCTGACTGGCTCTTTAGGGATATTATATTCCCGTTGGGCCTATTCTGAAGAATACGTCCCGATCCTGGCTGCTCTGATTGTTATTGTCGCCGATTCCGCATTATATGCCTTCAATTACGCGAGTGATCCGTCCCGTCAATTCAGATATGGGCCCGAAATTTTCTGGTTCGCGGCTTCCGGTATATCTGGGAGGCTAATGCTTATCCCAATAATCTCGGTGATCATATGGGGGAGCTGGAAGTTGTCATCACCAAGGCGGGCCATAGATATAACTGACCCACCAGTACTTATTGGGCTGAGCTAAAAAGCCAACTGCTACGTAGCATACAAAGGTCAATATTATGTATGGCTCCATGAGATCGTCCTGGTTGTTTATAACAAGGGAAAACGGAAGTAATAAAAGTTTTACGGGAATCGCCAGCAAGTCCAGCGGCTTCGCAAAGACTTTATTCCAGCTCCCGTTAAGCCAAACCAAAGCATCAAGCGAACCAAATAAAAGTGCGCCAACGATTCCGGCAATTCGCTTAGCCTGATTCCTCATGCTAAGGCCTATCCCTTCTTTCTCGGACCCAGCATTCCGGCAATTAAAAAACCCATTGCGGCGATCCCGGCGACCGAGAGGATCAATCCCCATTTTATATCGCTGTATATGGATTTCCCGTTGACCGTCACGATCGCATCAGATGATTGTAGGGGAGGGAATAGCATCCAATAAACGATCAAAACCGCTGCTGCCAAAAGAATAAGCTTCTGCGCTTTGGTCACCATTTAACTTGCCTTCCTATCATTATCCAAAACCAATAAATATATAAGGCTATTATCCCGGTGATGTCTAGCCTATTAGCGCTTCCAGACTCCTCCCTGTTTGCCCGCCATTTGTCTGTGGCGTGCCCAAATAGGCTGAAAGCGCCGCTAAATTACGGTTTCGGACTGAAAACGAAGAGAGAGTCGGGTCCTATCGCAAATCGCTGAATTCTTGGGAGCAAAGGGAGAAGGGGAGTTGGCTGGGAAGCAAGGATTCGAACCTCGATTGCATGATCCAGATGCATAATTCCCCGGGTGACGGCAACCTATCATGGCCTTGGCTGGATGGAATTGACCTCTTGGCGGCCTAAGGCGGAAGGACACTTTAATCGATTAGGGCCATGGGGTCGGTTCATCCAAGAGGCTGCAAAAAGAAAAGCAAACCCGCAATTCTAATAAAAGAATAAAAGCATATAATAATTGACATAATGTATATTATAATATACATTGATTTGTGAGGATTTGAAAATGGAAAACAAAGGCATACTCGATAACAAGCTAAGGGAATTTCGATTCAAGCACGACCAGCTAACCCAAGAAGATCTGGCTGACGCCCTCCGTGTTTCGAGGCAGACAATTCTGGCAATCGAGCACGGGAAATTCAATCCATCGGTAGTCCTGGCTTTGCGCCTGGCGCGTTTTTTCGGGGTCCGCGTTGAAGAGATCTTCATACTGAGGGAGGAAACGAAATGACCTGGAGATACGGATTCACAGGTTTCATCGGTGTGGCCGTCATCGCGGCTACTCTAATTTTTGGACAAGCCGGCTCGGCCCTCTTTGCTCTCTTTGCCCTCTTGCCTGTTGTGACCTATTTCGCAACAAGGAAACGGAAGCCCGACGAGCGCGAAATGCACCTTTTCTTGAAAACCAATAACATCACTGCGGCTCTTATGATTCTGACCATTCTGGCCATTTATTATGGCTCGGACATTGTGGTCAACGGTCACCGGCTTGGCAACCAGTGGCATCTGCTGACCATATTTTCCTTCCTCTTCTGGCAGGGTGTTGTCGGCCTCGTTTTGTCTTGGAAGAGAAGCTAAGAGGCATTCGGCTCGTAGCTTTTCAGCCGCCTCAAGGGAGGATAAAACAGGCGGTACTCGATGGACTTCCTCTTTTGGGTCAACAGGGGAAATCAGGAAGATCAGGGGGGTGAGTTTGGGGAATCGAATCCCCGACCAGTGGACTCCAATACAAATAATTTCCCTGTTTTCCAGACCCTTCCCTCTTTGCCCGCCATTTGTCTGTGGCGTGCCCAAATAAGCTCAAAGCGCCGCTAAATTACGGTTCCGGACTGAAAACGAAAAGAGAGTCGGGTCTTATCGCAAATCGTTGAATTCTCGGGAGCAAAGGGAGAAGTGGAGTTGGCTGGGAAGCAAGGATTCGAACCTTGATTGCATGATCCAGAGTCATGAGTCCTGCCGTTGGACGACTTCCCAGCAGGAAGGACTATCTTAAAGAAAAAGCGGCCGGAATTCAAGCGAAATCGGGGACACGCAACGGAAAATTCCCGGGACACAATCCCTTTTCCAGAGAAAAGGGTTATGTCCCGAATTTTCCCATGTCCCCGATTTCGGCGTCCCCGATTTCATGGTAATATTGGCCCCGCCCATGAGATCGAATGTCCTGAAGATCGCCGCCATCATCGCCCTGATGCTCGGCCTCCTCTTCCTTTTCGGGCGCAGCGTCGCGTGGGACAAGGTCCCGGCCGCCGTCGCCGACATCCGCCTGCCGTTCCTCCTGCTGATCATCCCCCTGGCGGCCTCCCAGTTTGTCACCCGGGCCGCGCGCTGGCACGTGCTCATCGCCCCCGAGAAGCTTGACGTGCGCTTCAGGAACCTCCTGGCGGCCAATATTATCGGCTTCACGGTCAGCGCCCTTTTCCCCGGCCGGCTGGGCGAGCTGGTCAAGCCGCTCTACCTCGCCCGCAAGGAGAACCTGCGGCCCGGCTTTGCCGTCGGCACGGTCGTCGTGGAGCGGATCTTCGACATGTTCACCATGTGCCTGCTCCTCGGGCTGTTCCTCCTCGCCCGGCCCCTCTTCGCCTCGACCTGGCCCATCGGGCAGGAGGCCGGAGAGCGGCTGGCCTTCTGGGGGACTCTCGGCATCGCCGTGGCCGCGTCCATCCTGACGGTGACGCTGCTGCTCTATTTCTGCCGGGAGAAGGCCGTCCGCGTCGTCGCGTTCCTCCTGAAACCCCTGCCCGAGCGCGCCCGGAACGCCTCCATACGGCTTCTCGGCGAGTTTCTCGATGGACTCAAGTTCTTCCGTAACGGCAGCCATTTCGCCCTGTACGCCTTGCTGTCCCTCGTCGTCTGGCTCGGCATCGTCCTTTATTATTGGGTCTTCCTCTTCGCCTATCACGTCCGGGTCCCGTACTTCCTCGTCGTGCCCTATGTCTTCCTGACGGCCTTCGGCGCCTCCATCCCCACGCCGGGGATGGTCGGCGGATTCCATTACTTCAGCAAGCTCGGCATGGTCCTTCTCTTCGGCCTCGAGGCGGGGCGGGCGGCGGGGCTGACGCTCGTGTTCCACGCCACGGGCTTCGCCGTGACTTGCGCCCTGGGGTATGCTATATTAGCGCGAGAGGGTGTGACCCTTCTCCAGCTCAAGAGGATGGGAGAGAGCGAGAGACGATGAGGTGCCCGTACTGCGGCTTTCTCGAAAGCAAGGTCATCGACTCCCGGGAGAGCAAGAAGGGGATCTCCATCCGCCGCCGGCGCG
>Ga0326726_10004269_pt1 | contig 13042 bp, 12 predicted proteins | sample MHFenrmetagenome_2_FD_207603 | JGI IMG/M metagenome (GOLD analysis project Ga0326726, IMG submission 207603) | Lab enriched peat soil microbial communities from Michigan Hollow, Ithaca, NY, United States - MHF15MN | ecosystem: Environmental > Terrestrial > Soil > Wetlands > Peat | place: USA... | reverse complement strand
GATAACGACGCGGAATACGTGGACGCCGCGGACATGCTGTCCGAACTTCGTGAGGACAACAAGTCACTGACGGCCAGCCTGCGCGAGGCCCACGGCGTGACCAGCGAGCATGGCGATGTCGCCACCACCAGCCTGATCGAGGGCTGGGTGGACGAGACCGAGCGGCGCGCCTGGTTCCTCTTCGAGGCCGCCGGGCGCCGCTGAAGCCCCGGCGAGAGGCCGGTCGCTACAGCAGGCTCACCGGGTCCCGGTCGATCGTGACCCGGGGTTCTCCCGACCCGGCCAGGCGCGTGGCGGCATAGCGCACCACGCGCCCCAGCACGGCGCCGTCGCCCTTGAGCGCCACGTGCCAGCGCCAGCGCCCCTGGATCCGCGCCAGCGGACAGGGCGCCGGCCCGAGCACCGTGAGCGCCAGGTCGTGCTTCTGTCCCAATCCGGCGGCCCACTCCGCCACCTCCGCCGCCACCCGCCCCACCGCCACCTCCTCGCGCCCTGAAATCACCAGGTTGACCAGCCCGATCGCCGGCGGATACGCCGGGGAGCGCCGCTGGGCCAGCTCCTCCGTCAGGAACCGCTCCGCATCGTGCGCCGCCGCTCGCCTCAGCGCGTGGTGCTCCGGCTGGCGCGTCTGCACGACGACCGTGCCTCCCTCTGGCCCCCGCCCCGCCCGCCCCGCCACCTGTGCGATCAATTGGAAAGTGCGCTCCGCCGAGCGGAAATCCGGCAGGTGGAGCGCGGTGTCGGCGTCCACCACGCCCACCAGCGTGACGTTGGGAAAATCCAGCCCCTTGGCGATCATCTGGGTGCCGATGAGGAGGTCCACCTCCCGCCGCTCGACGGCGCCGAGAATTCGGTGGTGGGCCCAGCGGGTGCTCGTGGTGTCGAGGTCCATCCGCGCCAGCCGGGCCGCCGGGAACCGCTCGGCGAGCCAGCGCTCGAGTTGTTGGGTGCCGATCCCGCGCATCTGCTGGACCGCGTGCCCGCACTTGGCACACGCCGCGGCGAGCGGCGCCTCGTGGGCGCAGTAGTGGCAGCGGAGCGCGGGCGGCGCCTGGTGCACGGTGAGGCTGATGCTGCAGTGCGGGCACTGCGGGACGTCGCCGCACTCCGGGCACTGGAGGAAGGAGGCAAAACCGCGCCGGTTGAGGAGCAGCATCCCCTGCTCCCCGCGGGCGAGCACGCCGCCCACGGCGGCGTCGAGTGCCTCCGACCACGGAATGGCGCCCGATCCGCGTACCTTGGGCGCGGTGCGAAGATCCACTAGCGACACCGCCGGCAGGCGCCCGGCGCCCGCTCGTTCCGGCAGGCGGACCACCCGGAGCCGTTCCCCCACCTGGGCCCAGCTCTCGAGCGAGGGCGTCGCACTTCCCAGCACCAGGCGCGCCCCCTCGAGCCGCGCGCGCACCGCCGCCACGTCGCGTGCGTGATACCTCGGCGTCTCGCCGTTCTTGTAGGTGGCCTCGTGCTCCTCGTCCACCACCATCACGCCGAGCGAGGGAATCGGCGCGAACACCGCGGAGCGCGCCCCCACCGCCACCCGCTTTTCTCCCCGCCGCAGGGCTCGCCAGGCGTCGGCCCGCTCGCCGTCGGAGAGGCCGCTGTGCAGCACCGCCACGTCGTCGCCGAACATACCCCGCACCCGGCGCACCGTCTGTGGGGTGAGGCCGATCTCCGGCACCAGGATGATGGCGCCCTTGCCGCCCTCCAGCGCCCGGCGGATGGCCTCGAGATACACAAAGGTCTTGCCGCTCCCGGTAATGCCGAAGAGCAGCGCGCCCTCGCCTGGACCCAGCGCCTCGATCGCCGCGAGGGCGGCCTGCTGGTCGGCGCTCAACGCGTCGGGCGGCGGCGTGCCCGGCTCGCCGGCAAAGGGATCGCGCGCCCGCTCCACTTCCTCGATGCGCGCCAGGCCCCGTGCCACCAGCGCACGCATCAGTGCCGTGCCGAAGCCGAGCTGGGTGCGGAGATGCTCCACCGGCGCCGTGCCGCCCAGTTGCTCCAGCGCCTCGTAGAGCGCCCGCTGCCGCGGCGTGCCGCCGAACAGCGCCTTCCGCTCGAGAAGAGTCGGCCGGTCGGCCGGCAGTGCCAGCACCCGGTCGGACACCGCACCGCCGCCGGTGTCGGGGGGCTCGATGCGCAGCGTGACCGCCCCGACTCGCGCCAGCCGGTCCACCGCGTCCCACACGCTCCGCTTCATCCCCCGGCCGATCGCGCCGACCGACGCCGAGCCCCCCTTCCGCTCGAGCCAGCGCAGGACCTCCGCGCCGGTGCCGCCCGGCACGCGCCCGGCCGCCGCCACTTCCACGATCACCTCCGAGCTTCCCCACAATCCGGCCGGGAGCGCCGCCTTGAGCGCCAGCCCGAGTGGCGCGCCGTAGTACCCGGCCATCCACTCCACGGTGCGGAGGAGCGCCGGCGTGAGCGCCGGCTCGTCGTCGGGCGTGGCGAGGATATCGCGCGCGGTGACCGTCGGTGCCGGCACCTCGAGCGCGGTCACGATGCCGATGAGCTCTCGGCCCCGCACCGGCACGACGACCCGCGCCCCGGCCGCCACGCGGTCGGCCAGGGTGTCGGGAATCTGGTAGGTGTAGGGAGTGGCGAGGGGAAGCGGGAGCGCGACCTGCGCAAACCGTCCGGTCATCGCGCCGTGACGCCGAGCCCCGGACCGGTGGGCAGGCGCACCTGGCCGCCCGCGATGGTGGCGCCGACGAAGGGGTCGAAGGCGAGGAGGGCGGCGCCGTCGAGGTCCACGATGTCCACCAGCGGAGTGAAATGGGCGGCGGCGGTGATCGCGAGCGAACTCTCGATCATGCAGCCCACCATGACCGTCATGTGGTGGGCCCGCGCCGTGGCGATCATCCGGATCGCTTCGCGAAGGCTCCCGCACTTGGCCAGCTTGATGTTGATGCCGTCCACCTGCCCGACGAGCGCCGGGATGTCGGCCACGGTGCGGCACGACTCGTCGGCGATCAGCGGGATCTTCGCCGCGCGGCGGATGACGCCCAGCCCCTCGAGGTCGGTCGGCACCAGGGGCTGCTCCAGTACGGTCACGCCGAACTCCTCCAGCACCGGCAGCATCCGGATCGTCTGCTTCACGGTCCACCCGGCGTTGGCGTCCACCCGGAGCTCGCGGTCGGTGGCGTCTCGAATCGTCTTCAGGATTTCGAGGTCGCGGTCGCTGCCGAGCTTGATCTTGAGGATCGGATACTCGGCGGCTTCGTTCACCTTCATCCGGATCCGCTCGGCGGTGTCGATCCCGATGGTGAAGGTGGACATCGGCGCCTTGGCGGGGTCGAGCCCCCAGAGCTGGTAGACCGGGACACCGAGGCGCTTGCCGACGAGGTCGTGCATGGCCGCGCTGATGGCGGCGCGGGCGGATGGATTTCCCCTGAGCGCGGTTTCCATCCGGCGGTCGATCCCTTCGAGGTCGAAGGGGTCGCTGCCGAGGTGCTGCGCGTAGAACTGCAGGCTCTCCGTGACGGTCTCGGAGGTCTCGCCGTAGAACTTGGTCGGCGCCGCCTCGCCCCAGCCCTCGTTGCCGTCGGCGTCGGTCACCTTGACCCAGACGGTCCGATAGTCGCTCTGCCCGCCGCGGGCGATGATGAAGGGATGCCTGGTGCGGAGCGCGAGGAACTCGGCCTGGAGACGCAGCATGAATCAATCCAATGGTGAGTGATGGGTTGAAGTTACCGGAGCACAAGGTCGGTGCAACCCACGTGTACTGCCCCCCTGCCCCGCGGCCCCGCCTAGGCCAGCGCCGCCACGAACGCCGCCGTCCCCTTGGCGAGCCGGCCTGGGATGTACCCGCCCTCGAGCGTGCCCACGATCGGCACCCCCGGCAGCCGCTCCCGCAGCCGCTCGGTCAGGATCCGGTAGTGCCGCGGCTCCAGCGTGAACCCGCCCAGCGGATCCCCCGCCATCGCGTCGAACCCCGCCGAGACGATCAGCGCCTCGGCGCCCCAGTCCTTGGTGGCGGCCTCGACGACAAGCCAGAGGTCCTTCACGTACTGCTCGGGGGCGAGGCCCGCCGGCATCGGCACGTTGAAGACGTTGCCCACCCCCCGCTCGTCGGCCGCGCCCGTCCCCGGCCACCAGGGCCATTGATGGAGCGACACGAAGCGGACGTCGGCGTCGTGCTCGACCAGCGCCTGCGTTCCATTCCCGTGGTGGACGTCCCAGTCCACGATCAGCACCCGCCGGCGGCCCAGCGCCTGGAACCGCCGCGCCGCCACCACCGCATTGCTCACCAGGCAGAACCCCATCACCTGGTCGGCCAGGGCGTGGTGCCCCGGCGGCCGCACGGCGGCAAAGGCGTGCGACGCCCCGCCGTGCGCCACCTCCACCGCCTCGAGCACCGCGCCGGTGGCGCCGAGGACCGCGTCCCAGCTCGACGGCGAGGTGATGGTGTCCGGATCGAGCTGCCTCCCGCCGTCGGCGCTCGACTGTCGCAGCATGTCGAGGTAGGGACGGGGATGCACCGTGAGCAGCGCGTCGGGATCGGCTGGGACGGCGGTGCGGAGCTCGGCGACTGGGAGCGCCGCCAGCCCCTCCAGGACGGCCGTGATCCGGCCCGGCGCCTCGGGGTGTCCCGGGCCGGGATCGTGGAGCGCGCAGCTGGGATGGCTGAAGACGGCGACGGCCATGGAGCCCGCCGAAGGAGGAGGGAGGCTACTGGACCGCGCGGCGGCGGACGGCGAGCACGATCAGCGCCGCGTTGTCCACCACCCGGGCGTCGGCGAGCGAAGCCGTCTCGTTCCGGAGTGAGGCGCCGCGATACTTGACCTCGTACCCTCGCGGGTCCTCGGCCACGTGCGCCATCGTGAGCGCGCGGAGCTTGAGCTCGGCGACCGACGCGCTGGAGGGCATCTCGAGCGGGACCGCGTCCCAGGCGTCCTGGACCGTCACCCGGAGCAGGAGCACCTCGTCGCTCATGCCGCCACCTCCGCCGGCTCGGGCAGCGTGGAGAGGAATCGCGACACCCCCTGGTCGAAATACAGGGTGGACGCGCGCACCCGCGTGGCGCCCTCCCCGGCGAGGATGGCCAGCGCGATTTCCTCGCCGCCCTGCCCGCGCAGCGTCAGGTAGGCCGGCCCCTCTTCCTCCGGGAACGCGGCCATCTGGGGAACCCGCTGGCTGAAGAACGCCTTGGCGCGCCGGATGACTTCGGCGCCGTCGAGGGTGGTGCGGGCTTCGTGGACCATGGCGTGCGCTCAGCGCTTGAGGATGGTGATGCCGGTCGGCTGCGCCGGGATCGGCGTCGTGCTCACCTTGGCAAGGGTCGTGAGGTCGATCACGTCCACCGCGCCGGGATCGGCCCCGATGGACTCTTGGGTGATGTACGCGAAGTGGCTGTCCGGGCTGTACGCCACACCGTGGACGATCTTCTTGGTCGTGGCCACCCGGGCCACTTCCTTGAGCGTCGCGGCGTCGATGATGCTCACGCTCTGGGCCTTCTTGTTGGTCACGATCACGAACTTTCCGTCGGGCGAGGGCTCCACGTTGTAGGCCCCCGCACCGGTCGGAACTTCCGTCTTCATGGTGAGCGCCGCGGCGTCCCACACCTGCAGCGTCCCCTTGTGGTTGCACGCCACGTAGAGCGTCTGGTCGTCGCGCGACACGCTCACGAAGGTCGGTGCGCACTCGTTGTCCACCGCCGGCGGGGCGGCGGGGGCGGTGACGGCGGGCGCGGGGGCGGTCGGCGCCGGGACGACGGCGGCGTGGTTCATTCCGGCGTGCGCGCCGGCGGCCATGGCCGGCATGCTCGCCCCGGAGCCGGTCTTGGCCCGGCGCACCACCGCCAGCGAGGAGACGTCGATCTGCAGGATCTCGTCGCTGTGCATGCAGGAGACCCACACGGCGGTGCCGGCGTGGTTCACCTTCACGCCGTGCGGCATGTCGCAGGCCTCAATCTCGGTGATGGTCGTCATTTCCGGCGTGTAAACCGCCGAGACGTAGTTGGTGCGGGGGTGGTCGCCGTAGAAGTCGGAATTGGCCACGAAGGCGAAGTCGCCGTCGGGGGTGACGGAGATGGTGGTCGGGAAGAGCTCGATCTGTGCGCGGCCCGCCACGGTGTCGTTCTTCGCGTCGAACCGCCAGAGGCTGCCGTAGGGCGTGCCGTGGGCAATCGAGATGTAGTACCACTTCTGGTCGGGCGAGACGGTGATGTTGTGCGGACCGTCGATGTCGGCGGGCATGATCCCCACCGGCACCACGTGGTCCACCACCAGCGTGTTGCCCTCGGGGCGGAGCCAGGTCACGATGTCGCCCGACTCGCTGACCACCCCCACCCGGTAGGACTGGCCCGGCGTCTGGGCCGCGAGCGGCGTCGCGGCGAGCGCGAGCCCAAGGTACACCATGCCCCGCATGTCACCCCTCCAGCGCGTTGGGAATCAGTGCGAAAGTTAACCGCCCGTCGCCGCTTCCGCCGCCACAGTGGCCTGGAACGCCGAGGGATGGGAAAAGAGGGCGCGCCATCCGGGGCGGCGCCGGAGGACGAGCACCAGGTCGCCGGGTGGCTGGTCCTCCACCCCCTCGACGGTCAGGAAGGCGGGAAGCGCCGCCTCGGGCGGGACCTTGGCGGAGTAGGCCCTCCCATGCCAGCCGAATACCACCACCGGCGGGAGCCGGCGGACCACCTGGTCCAGGAAGAAGTCGTCGTCCACCTGGTAGACCCCGTCCGCCACCCGCTCGCCGCCGAGGTGGAAGGCGGGATCGAAGCGATCGCCGTCGGCGCGGGCAAAGTTCTGCTCGGCGGCCTCGTCGAAGTCCTCGAGTGCGCCCTCGCGCGCCCGCCATTCGAGGTGGTGCCGGAGTTCGTGGGTCAGCGTCTCCCACGTCTCGGCCCGCCAGTCGAAGGATTCGTCGAGCTCCGCGAGGGCGCGGAACGAGCCGTGGTAGAGCACCACCCGGCTCTGGATCTCGTCGGGGGCCCCGGTCTCGCCGGCATGGAAGGGGATGCAGTGCCCGAGGGTGAAGATCTCGGCGCGGGTGGGATGCGGCAGCGTCCGGGGCGAGACGGTAATTTCCGAGACGCCGTCGAGGAACTCCTCCGGCACCTCGCGGCTGAGCCGCTTCACCAGCGCGCGAAAATCGTCAAGGCGCATGCTTCCCCGCTTCCCCGCGTCCCCGCCTCATCCTCAGCCCTCCGTCCGCTCCTTCACCCACCCCTTGAGCTGGTCGGCGGAGACCCGGTCCTGGGTCATCGTGTCGCGGTGGCGGACGGTCACGGTCCCGTCCTGCAGCGTCTGGCCGTCCACGGTCACGCAGAACGGCGTCCCCGCCTCGTCCATGCGGCGGTAGCGCCGGCCCACCGCGCCGCTGTCGTCGTAAAACGAGTTCACGTGCTGCTTGAGCTCGTGATAGAGCCGCGTGGCGTACTCGGGCATCCCGTCCTTCTTGACCAGCGGGAAGACCCCCACCTTGATCGGCGCCACCGCGGGATGGAAGCCGAGGACCACGCGGGTCTCCCCCTCCACCTGCTCCTCGCGGTAGGCATCCACCAGGGTGGTGAGCGTCACCCGGTCGGCGCCGGCGGAGGTCTCGACCACGAACGGCACGAAGCGCTCATTGTTGGGCTGGTCGAAGTAGTCCAGCTTCTTGCCCGAGAAGGTCTGGTGCCGCTGCAGGTCGAAGTCGGTGCGGTTGTGGATCCCCTCGATCTCGTTCCAGCCGAAGGGAAATTCGTACTCGATGTCGTAGGCGGCCTTGGCGTAGTGCGCCAGCTCGCCGGGGCCGTGCTGGTGCCAGCGGAGCTTGGCCGGGTTGAGGCCCAGCGCGTGGTGCCACGCCATGCGCCACTCGCGCCAGTGCTCGAACCACTCGGTGTCGGTGCCCGGCTTGACGAAGAACTGCATTTCCATCTGCTCGAACTCGCGGGTCCGGAAGATGAAGTTGCCCGGCGTGATCTCGTTGCGGAACGCCTTCCCGATCTGCGCAATGCCGAAGGGCACCTTCTGCCGGGAGCCCTGCAGGACGTTGAGGTAGTTGACGTAGATGCCCTGCGCCGTCTCGGGGCGGAGATACACCACCGCCGCCGACTCCTCCACCGGCCCCATGAAGGTCTTGAACATGAGATTGAACATCCGCGGCTCGGTGAGCTCGCAGGTGGTGTGCTCGCCCGGCCGCTTGCTCGGCTTCTGGGGGCACTGCGCGTCCTGGATCTTGTCCGCCCGGAAGCGCGCCTTGCAGGTCTTGCAATCCACCAGCGGGTCGGTGAACCCCGCCACGTGGCCCGACGCCTCCCACACCCTGGGATGCATCAGGATGGCGGCGTCGAGCCCCTCGATGTCGTCGCGGGCGTGGACCATGGCCCGCCACCAGCGGTCCTTCACGTTCTTCTTCAATTCGACGCCGAGCGGCCCGTAGTCCCAGACGGAGCCGAGCCCGCCGTAGATCTCCGAGGACTGAAAAATGAAGCCGCGCCGCTTGCAGAGCGACACGATCTTGTCCATGACGGTGGTATCGGCCATCGGTCCGGCTCGCGGGGTCGGGGAATGGGGAGGCGTCGGCTACGCGGGGATAATAGACGGGGCCCGGGGGGCCGACAAGCAACGGGCCGGATGCAACGCCTTGCACGCAATACACGGCACGATCGACGTCCGACTGCGCGATCTGCGGACCGGACGACATGCATAAAGTGTTGCATGACAAACGGTTAACGAATCGGCACATCGGGGCACCCGAATTGCCACTCACCCCAGCCAGTCCGTCGGGACATCCCCCGACCCCGTGACCCGTACAGGAGTGTCACATGCAGCTCGTTCGCCCCCTGCCGGCCCCGCGCCGGACGACGACCACCCTGGCCGACACGCGCGGCTTCGCGCTCGAGGCCACCATGGTCGTCCTCGTGCTGATCTCGTTGCTCGTGGCCGTCTCGGTCGCCAGCTACGTCATGGTGCAGAAATCGGGCAGCGTGGACTACCGCGCCACCCGCGTCTCCTATGCCGCCGAGGCCGGGTCCGACGCGGTCGTCGCCCAGCTGGCGCAGCGCATGACCGACGGCGTCATCACCGCCGCCGACATCGCTGCGGTCACCCTGCCGACGCTCTCCGGCTTCACCTTCGCCACCCCGACGGTGACGATGGTGGGCGCGCCGATCCCGAAGACCATCACGAGCGGCACCTACGCCGGGCTCATTGGGCTCAACCAGCAGATCGACATCGGGATCACCGCTACCGACCCCGCCGGCAACCGCGGCCAGGTCGTGATCAGCGCCGACGCCCAGTCGATTCCGCTCTTCCAGTTCGGCGTGTTCTACAACGAGGACCTCGAGATCCACAACGGCCAGAACATGGACTTCGCCGGGTGGGTGCACACCAACTCGAACCTCTACCTGACGCCGGGCGGCTCGGCCATCACCAGCTTCCACGATCTCATCACGACGCCTGACAGCGTCTTCTGGCAGCGGAAGGCGTACAGCGAGCGGAATGCCAACGTCCGGATCGACAACGCCTCCGGCGTGGCCAAGACCCTCAACTTCGACAGCCGGAGCAACGCCGGCTCCTCCTTCGTGTCGGCCAGCACCAGCCTGCTCGACGGCCGCCTCATGACCGGCGTGAGCGGCGTGCAGCCGCTGTCCCTGCCGCTCCCGGCGGGCATGCCCCCGATCCAGCTCGTCATGCCGCGCAACGGCGGCGACACCCCCGACGTGCAGGGCGTGAAGTTCTCCTGGAAGGCCACCGCGCACCTGACGGTCGACATGGCCCAGCTGGCCAACGTGAACACCTGTGCCGGCATCACGATCATCGGCACCACGCTGCCCAGCGGCGCGAGCTGCACGATCTTCAAGGGCCTGCCGCAGGGCTTCTGGGACGGCCGCGAGAACATCGGCGCCGACGTCTTCGAGATTGATATGAACGCGCTGCAGACCTGGACCGGCACCAACGCCGCTCGCAACTACAGCATCATTTACATCACCTTCACGAACGTCAACCCCCTCAACGCCAGCCGGGACTACCCGGTGGTGCGCATCAGGAACGGCGCGAACCTGCAGCGGGCCGTCACCGTCTCGACCGACCGCCCGCTCTACCTCTGGGGCAACTGGAACACCGGCACCTGGTATCCGTCCTCGTTCATCGCGGACGCCATCACCTTCCAGTCCAACAACTGGACCGACGCGGCCCATGTCGTCACCGGCGGCGGCGGCACGCACACGGTGGCCGGCGGCGGCCCGGATTGGACCAACCCGCCGATGCCGGCGGCCGCCAACATGACGGTCTACGCCGCCATCGCGGCGGGGCATTCCGCCACGCCGTGCGACTGGCAGCGCCCCGGGTGCACCGTGCCCACGCCGCCGCCCGCCACGGCCAACGGCAGCTACGGCGGCGGCCTGGAGAACTTCCCGCGCTTCCTGGAAGACTTCGGCGGCAGGACTGTCCTCTACCGCGGCTCGCTCGTGTCGCTCTTCCAGAGCCAGTACGCCGCGCGCCGGCGCTGGAGCTGGACCAGCTACTACGGCGTCCCGACCCGTGACTGGGCGTTCGACCTCCGGTTCAAGGACCCGACCCAGCTGCCCCCGGGCACCCCAGTCGTCGGCAGCGTCTTCCAGACCTCCTTCCGGCCCGTCTACTAGGAGCCGGCAATGACCAAGCGCGCGCGTTCCGGCTTCACGCTGATCGAGATGCTCATCGTGATCGTGGTCATGGGCCTCGGCATGATGATCATGGTGCCCCGGCTCCGGGTGTCCGAGCAGACCAAGGCCCGGGCAGCCGCCTCGCTCCTGGCGGCGGACCTCGAAGCGGCGCGCAGCAAGGCGATGGCCTACCGCGCGATTGTGCGGGTCACCTTCGACCAGGCGGGGAGCACCTACACCGGCTACCTCGACTTCAACCGCGACGGCGTGATCACGCAGAGCACCGCCGAGCGGGATTCGCTCCACCTGTACGGCGGCACGCGGACCTTGCCGAACGCAGTCAACTTCGGCCGCGCGGCGCAGCCCGACATCACCGACTTTGCCGGCGCGGGCAACATCACCTTCCCGACGCCGCAGATCAATTTCGACGCCCGGGGCCTCACCACGCCCTTCGGCACCCGGGGCGTCATCTACGTGCGCCGCCCCGGCGACAACACCGCCGTCGCGGCCGTGACCGTCTCGGGTGCCGGCGGCATCCGTATCTGGACTTCTGAAGGGGGCACCTGGCGATGAAGCGCAACAACGAGGCGGGATTCACCCTGATCTCGGTCATCATGGCCGTCGTCATCCTGAGCATCGGGCTCCTGGCCCTGACCAAGTCGCAGTCGCTGCTGATCCGCGCCGAGGCCATGAGCGCCCAGCGGAGCGTGGCCCTGGGCATCGCCCGGAACTACGTCGAGGAGGTCCGGAGCCGCACGCCGGACCCGGTGGCGGAGCCTGGCGTCCTGGTGGACGAAACCGGCACCCTCGCCGCGACCGGCGTCTACCGCCGCTCGCTCGAGGTGGCCGACCTGGGGAACAACCTCTACCAGGTCACCTGCAACGTCATCTATCCGCGGAATACGACGCCCGTCTCGATCGTCACCCTCATCTACCGGTGATCGCCATGCGAGTGCACTCTTCCAACGGCCGGGCCGGCTTCACGCTCATCGAGCTGCTCATCGCCATGACGGTGGGGCTCGTCGTGCTCGCGGCCGCCACCGGGCTCGTCGCCTCCACCTGGCGCGGCATGTCGGGCAACCGCCAGCGCGAGGGCATTGAGCGGAACGCCCGGTTCATCAACGAGGCGCTGATGCGCGACCTCTCCGAGGTCGGCGTCGGCATCAGCTCGTCCATCCGCTTCGGGACCGCCTCCGCGCGCGGCGACACCATCGTGGTCCTGAGCGTGCCCTACACCAACGGCGTGCCGGCCTCGCCGCACACCATCCAGTACGCCGGCCCGGCGCTCGCGCCGGCCACCGGCACCTGCGGCACCTATTGCGTGGACGTGGACACGGTGGCCTTCGACCTCGCCATCGGCGACGTGGCGCTCCTCCAGTCGAGCAACGAGCGCCGGCTCATCCAGATCACCAACGTGACCCGCACCGGCAGCAAGGCGTCGATCACCTTTTCGCCGGACTCGACCCTGCTGCAGCACGAGGGAGCGTACGCCCGCGCCCTGCAGCTGAGCAGCACCAGCACCGTGATCATGAAGTTGAAGTTCGTGGAGTACTACGTGCAGAACCAGCGGCTGATGCGGGCCGAGCGGAACAACGCGAACCGGACGCCGGCGGGCGAGATCGTCGCCACCGGGGTGGACAGCATCAAGGTCAACCTGGTGTTCACCAACGGGAACCTGGCGCCGACCGCCAACCCGACCGACGGCAACGCGGAAAACGACTGGAACGACATCATGGCGGTGCGGGTCTTCGCCACGCTGCAGTCGGATCCGACCGACACCCGCCTCAACGGCGGGCAGCCCACCAGGCGGAACTACCAGTGGTGGTTCGCGCCCCGCAACCTGCGCTACGAGAAGAACCGCCTCAGCTAGGCGGTCCCGCGCCAGCGGGAATCCGCGCCTCGCGGCTACACCTCGATGATCTGGTCCCGCCGCGTCCCCACGCTCACGTAGCGGATGGGGGCGCCGGCGAGGTCCTGCAGCCGGTCCAGGTACGCCCGCGCCTCGGCGGGAAGGTCCGCCATCCGCCGGGCGCCCTCGGTGGACTTCCGCCACCCCGGCAGCACCTCGTACACCGGCTCCACCCGCTCCAGCCGCTCCACCTCCGCCGGCAGTTCCTCCGTCAGCTCGCCGTCCACCCGGTAGCCCGTCCCGACCGGGATTTCCCCGAAAGTGTCCAGCACGTCGAGCTTCGTGACCGCCAGCCCGGTGAGGCCGTTGACCCGCACCGAATAGCGCACCACGTTGGCGTCGAACCAGCCGCAGCGCCGGGGCCGGCCGGTCACCGCGCCGAACTCGCCGCCGATCCGCTGTAGGGCCTCCCCGCCCTCCCCCAGCGCCTCGGTGGGGAGCGGGCCGTTGCCCACCCGCGTCGTATACGCCTTCACGACCCCCAGGACGCCGTCAATGGCCGTCGGCCCGATCCCCGCCCCCACCGAGGCCCCGCCGGCGGTGGTGTTGGAGCTGGTCACGTA
>Ga0326726_10004268_pt1 | contig 13043 bp, 7 predicted proteins | sample MHFenrmetagenome_2_FD_207603 | JGI IMG/M metagenome (GOLD analysis project Ga0326726, IMG submission 207603) | Lab enriched peat soil microbial communities from Michigan Hollow, Ithaca, NY, United States - MHF15MN | ecosystem: Environmental > Terrestrial > Soil > Wetlands > Peat | place: USA... | reverse complement strand
TAATGGCATACCGGGGAATGCACCCGGATCTTCATGAGACGGTGTTTCTTGCAGATGGGGCTTATGTGATCGGTGACGTGACGATCGGAGCGCATTCGAGCGTCTGGTTCAATGCGGTCGTCAGGGGCGATGTCTGCCCGATCAGGATCGGGGAGAAGACCAGCGTCCAGGATAACGTTACGCTGCATGTGACGCACGATACCGGTCCGCTCGAGATCGGAAGCAACGTGACCATCGGTCATGGGGCAGTCCTGCACGCCTGCAAGGTCGAGGATCACGTGCTTGTCGGCATGGGCGCGATCCTTCTGGATCATTGCGTGGTCGAGCCATGGTCGATCGTGGCAGCGGGAGCCATGGTGAAGCAGGGGTTCAGGGTACCTTCAGGTATGCTTGTGGCCGGGGTGCCTGCCAAGGTTATTCGCCCGATCACCGAAGAGGAGCGGGCCAATATCGCCGAGTCGCCGGAGAACTATGTGCGCTATGTCGCCCATTATCGTGAGGACGGATACGAGGGGCGCTGAACTTTTTGCCCGACAGGATTTGTGATCATTTCACTACATTACACTCAATTTGTGAGGGTATGTCATAAGGGCCGATTTGGCCCTGATGAAATCGGTTTTCATCATTCGAAACATTTTATTCTTTCTCATGGCGCAAAAAGAGGTAGTCATTATCGGCGGTGGCATCAGCGGTCTCAGCATGGCGTTCTACTGTTCTCAGGCCGGGATGAAAACCACAGTGATCGAAAAGGACAAAACGGTCGGAGGCTCTTTCGCCTCCCCTCAATACACGAGCGACGGAAACAGCTTCTGGCTGGAAATGGGCGCACACACCTGTTACAGCTCTTACCAGAACCTGCTCGGCATTGTGGAAACCTGCGGGATTGCCGATACGATCATCCCTCGTGAAAAAGTGCCCTTCTCTCTTCTCAAGAACGGCGAAGTGAAGTCGATCATGGCCGGCCTCGACCTGTTCGAACTGATCCGCTCGGTGCCGAACCTGTTTTTCCTCAAGAAGGAGAACCTGACGGTCCAGGCCTACTACTCGAAAATCGTCGGCGAGAAGAACTATCGCAACACGGTGAGCCATTTCTTCAACGCAGTTCCGTCGCAGCTGACCAGTGAGTTTCCAGCAGACATGATTTTCAAGAGCCGTCCGAAAAGGAAGGACGTGCTGAAGAACTATACCTTCAAGGGCGGACTGCAAAGTGTTGCCCGTACCATCGCTGCCCTCAAGGGGATCGATGTGCGCACTGGTTCTGCCGTAGAATCGGTTGTAAGCTCCGGCGGCAAATATACCGTCAGGACGGCGGATGGTCAGGAATTTTACTCCGATGCGCTTGTCCTGGCCATTCCTTCGGATCCTGCGGCCAAACTGCTGCAGAATGTGAATCAGGCTGTGGCGTATCATCTTACGAAGCTCAAACATGCCGATGTCGATTCCATCGGCGTTGTTGTCAAGAAGGGGAACATATCCCTCAAGCCGCTCGCGGCGATCGTCTCCCCGAACGACATTTTCTTTTCCATGGTGTCGAGGGACACGGTCAAGGACGACAACTTCAGGGGTTTTGCCTTCCATTTCCGTCCCGGAGTCGATGACAATACAAAGTCAAAGAGAATCACCGAAGTGCTCGGGATCAGCCGGTCGAAGATCGAATACACCTTCACCAGAATGAACGTTGTGCCCTCTCTTCGCCTGGGACACCGCGAGTGGGCCAAAAAGGCCGACGATCTGCTCGGCGGCGCGCGCAACCTGTTCCTGACCGGCAACTACTTCGGCGGCATGGCCATCGAGGATTGCGTCAGCAGGTCGCATGATGAGTTCGACCGCATGGTGGGTATGCGCTGACCGGTTTATCAAAAGATCTATTTTTGACGTCCCGGGAGACCCGATCTTTCCGGGACGTTTGCATTTGCACTCAGCCTCCTTCGTCGTACCTTTATGGATGACGGCGCCTGAACGCAGGCCCTAAACTCTCAACCGAAAACGATGAACGGAGCCACACTTCCTCCCGAACTCTGGATGATGCCGGCTGTCGTGACCCTGATCGCGTTCCTGCTGTACCTGTTCGGCAATGCGCTGCTCAAGAAATATCTCGACCGCATACATACCTCTTTCATTGGTAACGGCGTCCATCTCCGATTGCTCGTGCTGCCGCTCAGGCTGATGTTCCTGATGTTTGCGCTCGCGACGGTCGTTCATTACGTCAAGATGTCCGACGATCTGAAGGAGGTGATGATCCATGTTTTTTCGATCGGATCGATCATCGGAGTCTCATGGTTCATCCTCAGGATGTTCGCGGTCTTCGAGGGAGTCGTCCAGGAGCGCTACAAACAGAGCGACATCGAAGCACGCCGGGTCACCACCAACGTGAGCCTGATCAGGAAAATCCTGAACGTGCTGGTCATCATGCTGGCCGTTTCGGGGGTTTTGATGACCTTCGACACGGTTCGGCAGATCGGCGTGAGCATCCTTGCATCGGCCGGCGTCGCCGGCGTCGTGATAGGTTTCGCAGCCCAGCGCAGTCTGCAGACCCTGATCGCAGGTATCCAGATCGCCATTTCCCAGCCGGTCAGGCTGGATGATATTGTCGTGGTGGAAAACGAAACAGGAAAGGTCGAAGAGATCACGCTCACCTATGTCGTGGTGCGCCTCTGGGACCAGCGGCACATCATCGTGCCGATTACCTGGTTCATCGACAAGCCGTTCCAGAACCTGACGCGCTCCTCTTCGGAGCTGTCCGGAGCAGTCATGTTCAATGTGAGTTACAGCGCGCCGATCGAACTCATCCGCAAGGAGCTCGAAAAGATCGTATCCTCAAGCCCGCTCTGGGACCGGCGACTGGTTCGTCTTGAAGTGACCAATGCCGCAGTAGGGTTCGTCGAACTCCGTGCGCTCGTCAGTGCTGCAAGCCCCCTGGAGCTCTGGACCCTTCGGTGCTACGTTCGCGAGGAGATGATCGGTTTCCTTCGCACTCTCGGCAAGGAGATCTTTCCGGAACTGCCGGCGGCTCCGGCCAAAGACGGCCCCATGTGAAAATTCACGCCCGGGTGCGAAACCTTGATGCTTCGATGAAGAAAAGATGCTATCTTGGCGCCATGTTTTTCGGGCGGGCAGTCATTTGGTGAAGAGTACCGGGCAGATGTGCAGTTAACCCGATTTTATTACTGAACAAGAAGGAGAGTTATGGCAAAGGCAAAATCAGGAGATACGGTCAAGGTTCATTACACGGGGACCTTCGACGACGGAACGGTGTTCGACACCTCGGCTGAGCGCGAACCATTGCAGTTCACCATCGGCATCGGCCAGGTGATCGCCGGCTTCGACCAGGCAGTGATCGATATGGAGCCGGGCGAAAAGAAAACCGTCAACATTCCCGCCGACAGGGCATACGGACCGCGCAGCGAGGAGCTTGTCGCAGAGATCGGACGTGAGCGGCTTCCGGCGGACCTCGAACTCGAAATCGGCCAGCAGCTTCAGCTCGGCCTCGCCGACGGCGACCAGGCCGTGGTGATGATCGTCGACGTCAGCGAAACGACTGTGACGCTCGACGCAAACCACCCGATGGCAGGCTTCGACCTGAACTTCGATCTGGAGCTTGTTGAGATCGTGTGACAGAAGAAAGAAAAAAGGACCAAAAGGACTTAAGGGACATAAAGGACAAGAAGGATTAAGATTCTTCAACCTTTATGTCCCTTTGGTCTTTTTCTTCACAATGTTCAGTGCTTCGAGCAGGTTATGCACTGGGCTCAGGCATTAAAGGACCTTATAAACCGCTTTATGACACAGGCCTGTCGATCACGGCGTAGTTAGTTGTCGTTGGGATCATGCAGTCGTTCAATTTCAGCAAGATGCGGTGTGTCTGCGTGTTTTTGCAAAAGTAAGAATAACAGGCAGTACTACTCAATCTTATATCAGTGCTTGAAAATCTGACGTATCCTTCTTAAATAACAACTGTAAGCCAAACCGTCGGGTTTATTCCTTCCTTTTGAGGCGGGTAATTTCATGAGCATTGCAGACACTCCCTATAACAATGCCTTTAGAAAACGAAACCTCCCCTCTGGACTCTGCTCGTATTACCATCTATGGCGAGATAGCTGCAAAAATTAATTTCGCGTGTCAGCAGAGTTCGTTTGCGTTACTTCGTGACCTGCGTATAGAAAATATGGATAATGGGTCGGGAATTGACAATTTGCAGATCATTCTCCGTTCAAATCCGGCATTTCTGAAAGAGAAGTCATGGAGGATTGATCGGATTGCTCCTGGCGAAATCATAACCATTAAGGATCGTGATTTAGAGCTTGATGGCAGTTTTCTGTTGAATCTCGTGGAATCGGTTCAGGGCACGGTGAATGTTACCGTAGAAGCCGGGGGCCGGATTCTCGCTGAACAGAGCAGACCGGTTGAGCTGTTGGCATATAATGAGTGGGGCGGCGCCAATTACATGCCTGAACTCCTTGCCGCATTTTCAATGCCAAACGATCCTGCTGTAGACCGTGTGTTACATGATGCAGGCAAGTTGCTCAGGAAAGCGGGCAGGCCGGACGGCATCGACGGTTACACGACCGGAAGTCGGGAGCGGGTATGGGAGCTTGCTTCTGCTATCTATGCGGCAATAGCCAATCTTGGCATCGGTTATACTCTTCACCCTTCGAGCTTCGAGCAGAACGGACAGAAAATCCGGTTGCCTGGACAGGTACTTGAAAACCGTGTAGCGACCTGCCTTGATACGACTATGCTATTCGCTTCGGTTTTCGAACAGGCAGGCCTTAATCCGATTGTCGCATTGCCACATGGCCATGCCGTCGTCGGTATCTGGCTGCAACCTGAAGAGCTTTCTACCATAGTCATTGATGAAGCCGAGACCCTTCGCAAGCGGGTGCAGCTCAACGAGCTTTTGCTGATAGAGACTACATATGTTACGCAACATCCTGTTCTCCCGTTTTCAAAAGCTCTCGCCGCAGCCATTGAGATAATCGCACCTGAAAACGATGAGACATTCAATGCTGCGGTCGACATCCGAAGGGCGCGTGCACACCGGATCAAGCCGCTTGCCCTCAAAATAGCTCAGCAGACTGAAGCCGGTGAACTTGGTGAGAACTCGACTATCGAGCAAGCCATGGAAGAAGCTCCTGCCCTTCCAGATTTTGTCGGGGAAGTCAAAGAGGAAGCTCAGGATGAGACTCCAGCCGGGCGACTGGAGCGTTGGCAGCGGAAACTACTCGATCTTTCGACACGCAACTCGTTACTCAGCCATAAATCCTCTAAATCCAGCTTGCGCTTTATCTGTCCCGAAGTGGCTATGCTCGAGGATAAACTTGCCGATGGAGCCAGAATTTCAATCCGATCCATTCCTCGTTTAAACGGGCAGCTACAGGATGAATCGCTGCATCGTCAGCGTACAGGCGAAATTATTTCCGAAGAGTATGCCCGTGAAGCTCTTGGTCAAGGGCAGTTGTTGGTCGATATGGACGAGGAAGAGCTCCTGAAAAGAGCTGTGGAGATATACCGGAAGGCGAGGACTGCTCTGGAAGAAGGCGGTGCCAACACTCTATATCTTGCCCTCGGTTTTCTGCTCTGGAAGCATTCCGATCGGAGAGACGAACGACGCTTCCGCGCTCCCCTTATTCTTCTGCCGGTTACATTCGAACGCAAGTCTGTTCGAAGCGGCTTTCGGCTCTCTTCACATGATGATGAACCCCGATTCAATACCACTCTTCTCGAAATGCTGAGGAAGGACTTTCAGCTCGATATCAAGGGCCTTGATGGAGCTTTACCAACCGATGAGAGTGGCATCGATGTTAAAGGGATCTGGGACAGGATCAGGAAAGAGGTGAGAGATGTTCCCGGTTTTGAGGTGGTCGAAGAAGTCGTACTTGGCCATTTCTCATTTGCCAAATACCTGATGTGGAAGGATCTTGTAGATCGAACAGACGATTTGCGGAAAAGTCCGGTGGTCAAACACCTCATAGATGCTCCACGAGATCCTTATCCGGGTAAGGTCTCCTTTGTTGATCCAACCGATCTGGATCGAGATTACAAGCTATCCGATTTGTTTACACCGTTGCCTGCGGACGCTTCCCAGATGGCAGCAATCGCAAGCGCCGACAGGGGAAAGGATTTCATTTTAATCGGACCGCCCGGTACGGGAAAGAGTCAGACGATCAGCAACCTGATAGCCCATATGCTGGGCAAAGGGAAATCGGTGCTCTTCGTTTCCGAAAAAACCGCGGCACTTGATGTCGTTCATCGCCGGTTGCAGGAAGTCGGTCTGGGGCGTTTCTGCCTCCAACTCCATTCTAACAAGGCCCGCAAGGCTGATGTACTCGGGCAACTACACCATACATGGGTTCAACAACGGGAAGCCTCTGTCGAGAATTGGGAAAATGATGCAGAACGGCTCAGGCTGCTTCGCGACCAGCTTAACCTTGTTGTCGACCGCCTGCACCTTCGACGTCACAATGGCTTGACGGTTCACCATGCCATTGGCGTCAAAGTTCGCGATGAAGAGTTCGCTTCAATGGTAAAATTTTCCTGGCCTTCGGCTGAACAGCACGACGAAAGGCGATTGTCAGCCATGCGCGAAGCGGTCGAGAAATTGCGAGTTCAAATCGCATCCATCGGTGATCTTTCACGAACTCCATTCACACTTGTCAACACTGGCGAATGGTCACCTCAATGGGAATCGCAACTGGCTGAACAGGCTATAATGCTGGCCGCTATCGCAAGAAAAGCTGACAACGCTTGCACTGCGTTACTTGATGCTACCGGAATATCTTTGCATGATCGGACCATATCCCGTCTTGATGCACTCGCTGAATTCGCCTCATTGCTTGCCGACTCCTACCGCAAACAGACCGCCTATGCCCTTGAAGCAGACGGACAGGAGCGGATCGAGGCACTCGAAGAATCCGTTATGCGACTCAGGGCTTATGCAGAAGCACAGGCAGCTCTTAGCTGCGCTTACGAACCAATGGCATGGCGTCGACTTGATGGTGACGATATTGCTCGGCGCTGGCAGCGAGCTGAAGCTGCATGGGGGCCGAAGGGCTTCCTCGACAAGCGAAAAGTGATCAAGGAGATGAAAGCGTCAGGTGCGCTTGGCAATCCGGATCCCGTACGCGATGCCCCAATGCTTAAGCGACTGCGAGAAGAGGGCGAAGCCATAGACCGTCTTGATTCATTACTCTCAGGGTTAAAAGACTGGAAAGGGCACACAACCGATGCCGAAGCAGTGAAAGCTATGGAATTACTTGGTAAACGGGCCAGGTCGGTTGTTGGTTACCTTGTGGATAATCCGACGGCTCTGGTTGAATTGCGCGGCAAGGTCCGTGCTCTTCTTTACGAGGGCAACGATCTTCTCGCGCCTGATGCCACGGTGGGCAAGGCAATATCGGGATTCCTCGAAGCTAACGGTCGGCTCCAGGAAACACTCATCAGTTTCGAATCAATCGCTGGCAGTTCTATCCGTGATCATTTTGCTAACCACGGTCAGGCTCTTGATGCCATTCAGGAAACTGCAGAAGAAATGGCCGCACACCATGCTGAACTGCGCGCATGGTGCGCCTGGAGGCGATGCCGCAACGACGCCGTCGCTCTCGAACTCGATCCGTTAGTCGAGGCGATCGAAGCCGGGCGCATTCCTGTCGACGAGATCGGGAAGACCTTCGATGCGGCATACTGCGCATGGTGGTCGGCCATAGTGATCGGCGAGGACGAGGTGCTGCGTACCTTCTCGACGCCCCAGCATCAGGCTACGATACGCAAATTCCGTGAGTTCGACGGCCGTTTCCAGAAGCTGACGGCCGAGTATATCGCAGTCAGGCTTTCTGGTATTGTTCCGAATCCCGACGATATCGAACGACAATCCTCATGGGGAGTGCTTCGCAGGGAGATCCAGAAACGAAGTCGCCACAAGCCCATAAGGCAGCTCATCCAGGAGATCCCCGACGCTCTTGTAACACTGGCTCCGTGCCTTATGATGTCACCGCTTTCCGTTGCTCAGTATCTTCCTGCCGATCAGGCTCTGTTCGACGTTGTCATTTTCGACGAGGCGTCACAGATTACCGTATGGGACGCCGTCGGTTCACTTGCTCGTGGTAAACAGGTAATCATCGCCGGAGACCCGAAGCAGATGCCGCCAACTAATTTCTTTGCGCGTTCTGAAGACGATCCGGACGGTGAAATCGAGATCGAAGGCGATCTTGAGAGCATCCTCGATGAAATGATAGGCGCGAGCATACCGGAATGCCTGCTCAATCTCCATTACCGATCCCGACGTGAAAGCCTGATCGCTTTTTCCAACAGCCGCTACTATGACAACGCTCTCGTCACCTTCCCTGCGCCTGTCCATCCAGACCGGGCGGTCAGGCTTGTGCGTCCCGAAGGCTTTTACTCAAGAGGCAAAGCCCGTCATAACGAAGGCGAAGCAACGGCGGTAGTCGCGGAAATTCTCAGGCGTCTGACCCATTCCGACGAGCAAGTCCGCAGGCAATCCATCGGTGTGGTGACCTTTAACACCGAGCAGCAGGGGCTAATCGAGGACCTGCTCGACAAGGCTCGCTCTACGAATCCCGGGATCGAACCGGCATTTTCGACCGAACATACTCTCGAACCGGTATTCGTCAAGAATCTCGAAACTGTGCAGGGTGACGAGCGTGATGTCATCTTGTTCAGCATAACCTACGGGCCCGACCAGTCCGGTCATGTCACCATGAATTTCGGTCCGCTAAACCGAGACGGTGGTGAACGACGTCTCAATGTCGCGCTTACACGGGCACGTTCGGAAATGCTCGTTTTCTCGACGCTCAGCCCAGATCGCATCGACCTTTCGCGCACATCGGCAAGGGCGGTAAAGGACCTGAAGCATTTTCTCGAATACGCAGAACGAGGGCCATCCGTACTAGGAGCAGCAGTTCATGGTCCCATGGGGGATTTTGAATCTCCTTTCGAATGTGCCGTTGCGAGGGCATTACGCGGTAAAGGGTGGATAGTACAGCCTCAGATAGGGGTTTCGGCATATCGTATAGATCTCGGCGTTGTCCACCCCGGTTTTCCCGGACGGTATCTCGCAGGCATTGAATGCGACGGCGCAATGTATCACAGCTCAGCATTCGCCCGTGAGCGGGACAAAATCCGACAGGCTGTACTCGAAAACCTCGGATGGAAACTTCTGCGTGTCTGGTCGACCGATTGGTGGACACATCGGTCGAAAGCGATCGACGACCTCCATCAGGCCCTCAATGCATTACTGGAATCTGAGAGGCAAGAAAATGTTAAAGAGCCTACAGATGTCGTCCCGGCTCAGACCATAGCTATCGAAAGCTTGCAGGAACAGCCAGCAGGGAGATGGCACCCCTCTGGATTTACAACGGATAATGCGACTTCTGAGAAAGCAAAAAACTTCTATGAAGTTGCGAGGCTTGATGTTGAGGTATTTCATCCAGAACCTGAGCTGTTCTACGCTGACGAGTATATTCCTCGCCTGACTGCAATGATCGACTATGTTATCGAAAAGGAAGGCCCGATACATGAAGAAGTCCTCTTGAGGAGGATTGCCCGCTTCCATGGTTTCAAACGTGCCGGCAATAATATCCAGGACATCGTGCTCGCCATCGCCAAACGCCGTAAATGCCATAGTAGAGAAAAGGTAGGCCTCTTTTTCTGGCCCAAGGAAAGGTTTGAAAAACTTCATGCCCCCATCCGCTGGAAAGACCGTGACGATGAAATGCGCAAAGTCGAATACATCTGCATTGAAGAAATCATTGCAATATCGAGGCTATTTGCGATTAACGATCCTGTCGAGCTTGCCCGGCACCTTGGAATAGCTCGTCTCAGCCAATTTGCCCGAGAGCGGTTGAGTGAAGCAAAAGGGGGATGAGTAACTCATGAAAGACATATTTTATGCCGGTTAGACTGACATGTATAAACCAGCATCTTATATGATTGTTAATTCTGTTAAGGTTTTATGAAATATTAGTTGCCTCTCTTTTTCGTGATGTTGAAGTACACTTTTCAAAAAAAGTGTCTGCTTTTCTTGTAATGGCACATCAGTCTAAACATTTTTTGGTGTCCAGGTCTGACAGTATGATGAATACAACGTTCCTTGATATCATCATGTGCACAAAAAAGTGCGAACTTGAAAAGCTGTGCAAGACTTCAAGAATCACGATGTCGGAATTCGTAGATTTTATCGTGGTTTGCGAAGCCGTTCAAATGAAAAAGCACACTGTCAGCATAACCGGAAGCACCGACGGGATCGGCCTTGCCGACGGCGACCAGGCCGTGGTGATGATCGTCGACGTCAGCGAAACGACCGTGACGCTCGACGCCAACCCCCCGATGGCAGGCTTCGACCTGAACTTCGATCTGGAGCTTGTTGAGATCGTTTGAAAGAGGAAAGAAAAAGGACCAAAAGGACATAAAGGACCACAGGGACATAAAGGTTAAGAACTATTATTCCCTCTTTTCATTTATGTCCTTTAAGTCCCTTGAGTCCCTTTGGTCCTTTTCTTAATATCTTTCCCTTGAGTTTCTCTTCTTTTTCCCTTCTTCAGTGCACCGAGCATGAAATGCACGGATCGTACGACCTTACCAGCATGACGCAGAGCTTTTCCGTTTCCTGTTCGCTTTTGCCTTCCGCAAGGGCCTGTTCGGCCAGGGCGTGCAGGTCGTAGTGGATGTTGGCGTTGTTCTGCGTGGTCGGGATGATGCAGTCGGCTTTGGTGACCTTGCCTTCGTCGTCGGTCTCCATGTGGTGGTACAGAACGCCTCTTGGCGCTTCCACGGCCCCGGTGGCCGATCCTGCCTTCGGTTTGTAGTCAACCCTGATGTCTCGGAGGTCGTCGTCGAGCAGACGGTCTATGATCGTTTCGGCTTCCTCGATGATCTGGTGGCACTCGACGAGCTGGGCGACGTTGTTCATGAAGGGGTTGTGGCAGACCGGTTCGAGCCCGAACGATGCTGCAGCTTCCCTGGCGCGCGGCCCGAGGAGGTCATAGTTGTTGTTGAAGCGGGCCAGGGAGCCGGCCGCGGAGGACTGGCGGCTGACCTTCGTGAACTTCGAGGTTGAGAAATCCGTCAGGTACTCGTTGGTCATCAGCAGGTAGTCGTTTTCGTCGTGCACGACTCCATCCGTAGACACCAGGTCTCCGCCGATGTAGGGGTAGCTCGTTCCGTTGCGCAGCGAAATGAATTCGGTTTCGCGGACGAAGTCCGGCAGCGTCAGCGTCCTGAAAAACGCAGTTGTCTTGTCGAGCGCCGGCTTGCGTTCGGCGATCATCTTTTTGAGATCCTTAAGCTGCTGCTTTGACGGGGCTTTGCTCACTCCGCCCAGCACGAGGCTGACCGGATGGGTGGCGCGTCCGGTTGTGACGATGCTCAGCGTGTTGCCGAGCTCCTTGAGCATCAACCCTGCTTCGACGATTTCCGGGTGCGACTGCATGATCGGTACGGCGCTCGGCACGTTCAGGAAATCGGGCGCGGCGAGGAAGAACAGATGCAGCGCATGGCTCGACAGTGTCTCTCCGTGCATGGCCAGAAGCCGTATGATCCTGGCGGTTTCGGGCGGTTCGATCTCCATGGCGCGTTCGAGCGCACGGATGCTGGCCAGCGAGTGGCTGATCGAGCAGATGCCGCAGATCCTCGATGTCAGGAAGGGCGCCCGTTCGGCACTGATTCCCTTGACCATGACTTCGAAGAACCTGGGTGTTTCAATCACGGCCCATGTCGCTTCGGCGAGCTTCCCGTTTTTGACCGAGATGTGGATGTTGCCGTGCCCTTCCACCCTTGTGAGGTGGCGGATATCGATGTTGAAATCAACGTTCATTTGTCAAGGTAGTCTACGAACCCGTTGTAGAATGAGAGCTTCTCCCTCATGTCGGCCGTGCTGAGCTGTTTGTCGATGACCAGCTGTTTGAACGAGGGGAAGTTGATGTCATCGGCTGGGCCCCGGCAGCCGAGGCAGGGAGTCTTGCCGGTGGGGCATACGGCGTCGCAACCGGCCCTCGATATGGGTCCGAGGCAGATTTCGCCAAGATCGAAAAGGCAGGTGTTGAGTCGCTGCTTGCAGTCAACGCAGACCGGATATTTCGGCAGGCTGACCTGGGAACGGGTGATGACGCCCACCACTATCCGTTCGACTTCGTCTTTGGAGACCGGGCAGCCGGGGATTGATAAATCTACCTGGACGATGTCGCTGATTTTCATGGAGGGCATCGTCTCGATCGCTTTGCCGTCATAGACCTCCCGGATGGCTTCATCCTGCGGAATGCTGTTCTTGAGGCTGTTGACCCCTCCGAAGCATGCGCAGGCACCGAAGGCGATAAGCACCTTGGCCTGTGCGCGGATTGCCTTGAGGCGCTCGATCTCGTCTCTTCGCGTGATGCTTCCCTCGACGAGGGCGATGTCGTAGTCGTCGTGCCGCTCGGAGGAGATCTCCCTGAAATTGCGGATGTCGAGCAGGTTGAGGAAGTCCGGAAGGGTCGATTCCTTGTTGGCCAGTTGGAGCTGGCACCCTTCGCAGCAGGTGAAGTCGAACGATCCGATCTTCACCTTGTTCATTGCAAAACCGAGATGGTTCATGAGTGTTTCCTAAATCGCTTCCTTGAGGTTCATTACCGACCAGTAGTCGAACACGGGGCCGTCCAGGCAGGTGAAGGTCGATCCGACCATGCAGCGGCAGCATTTGCCCATTCCACAGTGCATGCGGCGCTCGAGCGACACGAACATCCGGTTCATCGGGATGCCCATCCGGTCGAGGTGGCTGCAAACGAATTTGAACATGATCGGCGGGCCGCAGACGATGGCGTAGGTCTCCTTGGTGTCGAAAGTGAATTCGTCGAGCAGGGCGGTGATCATGCCGCTCCGGCCAGTCCATGATTCATCGGGTTTCTCGACGATGGTGCGCATCTGCACGTGGCTGACCTTCTGCCACTCTTCGAACTGGTACTCGAACAGCATCTGCGACGGCTCTTTGGCGCCGTACAGCAGGAACACGTCCTTGTACCTGTCGCGGTGGTCGGTGATCCAGAAGAGGGGTGCGC
>Ga0326726_10004267_pt1 | contig 13043 bp, 12 predicted proteins | sample MHFenrmetagenome_2_FD_207603 | JGI IMG/M metagenome (GOLD analysis project Ga0326726, IMG submission 207603) | Lab enriched peat soil microbial communities from Michigan Hollow, Ithaca, NY, United States - MHF15MN | ecosystem: Environmental > Terrestrial > Soil > Wetlands > Peat | place: USA... | reverse complement strand
GCTAAAAAGCCCGTGGCCAAAAAGGCAGCTCCGGCTAAAAAGCCAGTAGCGAAGAAAGCGGCTCCTGCCAAAAAACCGGCAGCCAAGCCCGCAGCCAAAAAGGCAGCACCGGCAGCGAAAAAGCCAGTAGCGAAGAAAGCGGCTCCTGCCGCCAAACCTGCGCCTGCGCCTGCGCCTGCCCCCGCACCGGCGGTACCGGTCATCAAGCCTTTCGGGCTCTAACAGGTCGGGCACTGCCCAATCTGAAACGGGGGCTTGTCCCCCGTTTTTTATTGCTGCACGCTGAGACTGGACCTGTTATGTCAGCCCTCAGTTCGGCGCCGCCACGATCGGCTCAACGATTTCAGGATCTAGCCAGGACGAATCGGCTACGAGCCGATTGCAGCAACATCACTCCCCATGGCAGACGCATGACCAGCAGCAGGGCAAGTACCGCTCCGTAGATCAGCGGCTCTGTCAGATCCTTCTTCACCAGCCAACCATAGTGAATGACGCCCAGCATGGCCACAGGATAAATCAGCCGGTGCAGTTGCTGCCAGCGGCGGCCCAGGCGGCGCATCATGGCGTGTGTCGACGTCGCGGCGAGCGGTATGAGCAGGACGAAGGCCGTAAAGCCGACCGTGATAAAGGGCCGTTTGATGATGTCCTTGGCAATGGCCGCCGGATTGAAGAACTGGTCCAGCCAGATATACGTGATGAAATGCAGGCAGGCATAATAAAAGGCGAACAGACCCAGCATGCGCCTAAACCGGATGAGGTCTGTGCGCCCGGTCAGCCGTCTTAGCGGAGTGACGGACAGCGTCACCATCAGCCCGATCAGCGTCCATGTGCCGGTGGAGTGGGTGATGAATTCGATCGGATTGGCCCCGAGGCCGCCGCTTGCACCAAGAACAGTCAGCCGAACCAAGGGTAGCAGGCAGATGCCAAAAATCCAGATTTTCGGGTTGCGCAGGGCAGCGGTCATCAGAAGTATTTTTTCAGGTCCATGCCGCGATACATCTGCGCAACCTGCGGACCGTAGCCGTTGAACATCAGCGTGTCACGCTTGAAAAATTCGCCAATGCGGCGTTCCTTCGCCTGGCTCCAGCGCGGATGATCGACCTCCGGATTGACGTTGGAGTAGAAGCCATACTCGCTCGGTGTCGCTCGCATCCATGCGGTCAACGGCTGCTTTTCGACAAAGCGGATCTTGACGATGGATTTGGCGCTTTTGAACCCGTATTTCCACGGCACCACCAACCGGATCGGCGCACCGTTCTGGTTGGGCAGCACTTCGCCATAGAGTCCGACAGCCAGCAGCGTCAGTGGATGCATCGCTTCATCCACCCGCAGGCCCTCGACATACGGCCAGTCCAGCACGCGCGATCGCTGTCCCGGCATTTGCCCGGGATCGTCCAGCGTCACAAACTCGACGTATCTGGCATTGCCGGTAGGCGCAGCACGACGGATGATTTCACGCAACGGGAATCCCACCCATGGGATCACCATCGACCAGCCCTCGACACAGCGCATCCGGTAAACGCGTTCCTCCAGCGGCGCGAGTTTGAGCAGCGTGTCGAAGTCGTAAATCCTGGGATTGCCAATCTCGCCTTCGACCGCCACCGTCCAGGGGCGCGTTTTCAGGCTGCCTGCATTTTCGGCCGGGTCGGCCTTTCCGGTGCCGAATTCATAGAAGTTGTTGTACGTGGTGACGTCTTTGAAGGATGTTTTCTCCTCGTCCAGTTTGTAGGCGCTTGCATGGACGCCGGCCAGTTTGGCGCCGGCCTGCACATCCGGCGCGACCCCCAGGACTGCGCCGGCCGCCAGTGCTCCCATGCCCTGCATGAAGCGGCGGCGTTGCCGATGGATTTCAGGCGGCGTGATGTCAGACGGAAGAATGTCGTCGGGTTGGCGTATCAGCATGGCTGACTCCTGGCAATAAAAGATAGGGGGCATCAGGACAGTCGGAGCAAGCCTGACTTCCTTACAAGCGCCATGTTAATGTCGACTCCGTTATGCGGTTTTTGTTTCGCCATGGAACTGCTAAGGTGCGCACCTATCGTACCTTTGTTCTTTTTACGGAATCTGCCATGCGCGCCCTGCTCGTCCTGCTGTTCGTTCCAATTCTCGCCTTTGCCCAGGCGGGTGGTCCGCCCTTCATTCCGGTCAACATGATGAAAGCGAGCGAAACCCCGGTTTCCAATACGGTCGATGCGGTCGGCGCGCTGATTGCCGAGGATAGCGTGATGCTGAGCTCTGAAATCGATGGCCGCATCGACAAGTTGCTGTTCAGGGAAGGGCAGCCCGTCAAGAAGGGTGAAGTGCTGGTGGTACTCGATTCCGCCGAAGCGCGCGCGAGCCTGGCCGGTACCCAGGCGAACCTCAGGCTGGCAGAAAGCCGTTACAGGCGCAACGAGGAGCTGGTTGCGCAGAATTTCATTTCCCGACAGGCGCTCGATGAGTCGCGCGCCGGCCTCGACGTTCTGCGCGCGCGCCTGCAGCAGGACCAGGTAGCGCTCGACAAGACCGTGATTCGCGCGCCGTTTGCTGCAGTGGCCGGGCTGCGCCAGGTCAGCCCTGGCGCCTATGTCAGCAAGGGAAGCGACATCGTGCGGCTGGACGCGGTCGGCAACCTCAAACTGGAAGTGCCGGTTCCCGAAATCTATCTGCCGCTGGTTCGCATCGGCCTCCCCATCACCTTGACAGTCGACGCCTTGCCCGGGAAAACCTTCACCGGCAAGGTGCACGCCATCGACCCGGTGGTCGATCCGGTCAGCCGCAACGTACGGGTGCGCGCACGCATCGCCAACCCGGCCGGCCTGCTCAAACCCGGCATGTTCGCCCGTGCCACCGCCGACCTCGGCGGCAAGACCCGGACCATCCTGTTGCCCGAACAGGTCATCGTGCCGCGTCCGGATGGCAATTACGTCTTCCTGGCGGTCGACGGCAAGGCCGAGCTGCGCAAGGTGACGCTGGGCAAGCGCGATCCCGGCCGGGTCGAAATCATTTCGGGCGTGAAGGCGGGCGACACCGTCATCCTCGACGGCCAGATCAAGCTGCGGCCAGGCGTGCCGGTCGTCACACTGGAACAGGCCGCGCAGATGATGAAAAAAATGCAGGCGGGCAAGCCGCGCTGATTCAGGCAAGCCGCGCTTAATTCAAGATATCTGCAAAGACTGAGCCATGATCCTCTCCGATATTTCCATCCGCCGCCCGGTACTGGCCACCGTGATGAGCCTGCTCATCATCCTGATCGGCCTGATTGCCTTCGACCGCCTCCCGGTGCGCGAATACCCCAACATCGACGCCCCGGTGGTGTCGGTGCGCACGGTTTACCCCGGCGCCTCCGCCGAGGTGATGGAAAGCCAGATCACCAAGCCGCTGGAAGATTCGCTGTCCGGCATCGAGGGCATCCGCACCATCAAATCGGTCAGCCGCGAGGAAGTCAGCCAGATCACGGTGGAGTTCATCCAGTCGCGCGACCCCGAAGCCGCCGCCAACGACACCCGCGACCGCGTGGCGAGGGTACGCGGCTTGCTGCCCAACGAGGCGGAGGACCCAGTGGTTGCCAAGATCGAGGCCGATGCCCAGGCCATCATCTGGCTGGCGTTTTCCAGCGACCGCCAGTCGCCGCTGGAAATCACCGACTACGCCGACCGCGTGGTGGCCGACCAGCTCAAAACCCTGACGGGGGTGGCCTCGGTCATCGTTGGCGGCGGGCGCCGCTACGCCATGCGCCTGTGGCTCGATCCCAGCCGTATGGCTGCGCTGGGGATCACGGTTCAGGATGTGGAAGCTGCGCTGCGTAGCCAGAATACCGAGCTGCCTTCGGGCCGCATCGAAAGCCAGACGCGCGAATTCACCGTGCTGGCCGAAACCGACCTGCGCACTCCGGCCGAATTTGAACGGGTCATCATCCGCGACAGCGGCGGCGTGCTGGTGCGGCTGGCCGACATCGGCCGCGCCGAGGTCGGCGCCGAAGACGATCGCAACATCGTGCGCGTCAACGGCCGGCCGGCGGTAGGTCTCGGCATCGTCAAGCAGTCGACCGCCAACACGCTGGAAGTCGCCCGCGCGGTCAAGGCGGAACTGCCGCGCCTGCAGGCCGCCCTGCCCCCTGGAATGCAGATCAAGGTGGCATTCGACAGCTCGATCTTCATCGAAAAATCGATCGATGCCGTGTACAGGACCATGCTCGAAGCCATGGTGCTGGTGGTGGGGGTCATCTTCCTGTTCCTGCGCAACTGGCGTGCCACGCTGATCCCCTTCGTCACCATTCCGGTGTCGCTGATCGGCGCGTTCATCTTCCTCTATGCCATGGGTTTCACCATCAACGTGCTGACCCTCCTGGGGCTGGTGCTGGCGATCGGCCTGGTGGTGGACGATGCGATCGTCATGCTGGAAAACATCTACCGCCACATCGAGGAAGGCATGCCGCCCTACGAGGCGGCACTGAAAGGGTCCAAGGAAATCGGCTTCGCGGTGATGGCGATGACGCTCACGCTGGCCGCCGTGTTTGCCCCGCTGGCCTTCGCTGAAGGCAATACCGGCAAGCTGTTCACCGAGTTTGCGCTGACCGTGGCGGCCGCTGTGCTGGTATCCGGCTTCGTCGCGCTGACCCTGACCCCGATGATGGCAAGCCGGATCCTGCGCCATGAAGCCCGTCACAACGCCTTGTTCAACTTGGGCGAACGCATTCTGAAAGGGCTGAACAATGCCTACACCCGTGGACTCACGCGCGTGGTCAGGCATCCGCTGATTGTCGCGCTGGTATTCGTGCTGGCCGCAGGAGCCGCGTTCGGGCTGCTGAAATCGCTCAAGTCGGAGCTGGCGCCAACCGAGGATCGCGGCTTTTTCATCGGCTTCATGCTCGCGCCCGAAGGGTCCACAATGCAGTACACCGATCAGTATGCGCGCCAGCTCGAAGGCATTTATCAAAACGTACCCGAACTGGATACCGCATTCGTCGTGGTGGCGCCCGGCCTGGAACGCCCCAACCCGGTCAACAGTGCAATGTCATTCGTGATGCTGAAGCCGTGGGAACAACGTACCCGCAGCCAGATGGCGATTACCGAGAGCCTCGGTCCGCAGATGTTCATGGGCATGCCGGGCGTGCTCGCCTTCCCGATCAACCCGCCCTCGTTGGGCCAGAGCTTCCGCAATCCGCCGTTGCAGTTCGTGGTGCAGGCGCCGAACTATGACGAACTCAGCAAGGCGGTGGACGCCCTGATGGAGAAGGTGCGGACCTATCCCGGGTTAGCCAACGCCGACAGCGACCTCAAACTCAACAAGCCGCAGCTGAGGGTCGACATCAATCGCGACAAGGCCGCGCAGATGGGCGTCGGTATCGACACCATCGGGCGCACGCTGGAAACCCTGCTCGGCGGGCGCGAGGTCACCCGCTTCAAACAGGGGGGCGAACAATACAACGTCATCGTCCAGCTCGACCCCGCCGCGCGCGCCACCCCGCGGGACCTGACCGCGCTGTACGTGCGCGGCAGCGAAGGCAGCCTCACTCCGCTGTCCAACCTGGTCGCCGTCACCGAAACCGTCGCACCCAAAGAGCTCAACCACTTCGACCGCCAGCGCGCAGCGATCATCTCGGCCAACATCGCGCCCGGCTACACGCTGGGCGAGGCGCTTGCCTTCATGGATCAGGCAGCCAAAGAGACGTTGCCGAAAACCACGCGCACCGCGCTCGATGGCCAATCACGTGAATTCGGCGAATCCGGGCAGACGCTGGCCATTACCTTCGCACTGGCGCTGATCGTGATTTACCTGGTGCTGGCGGCGCAGTTCGAGAGCTTCATCTCGCCCTTCATCATCATGCTCACCGTGCCGCTCGCCGCCACCGGCGCGCTGCTGGCGCTGAAACTCACCGGCGCCACGCTCAACGTGTACAGCCAGATCGGGCTGGTGATGCTGGTTGGCCTCATTACCAAGCACGGCATCCTGATCGTGGAATTCGCCAACCAACTGCGTGATCGCGGCAAGTCCAGGGTCGAAGCGGTGATCGAAGCAGCCAGCCTGCGCCTGCGGCCGATCCTGATGACCACCGCCGCGATGGTGCTGGGTGCCGTTCCGCTGGCGCTCGCCCATGGCGCCGGGGCGGAGTCACGCTCGCCCATCGGCTGGGTCATCGTCGGCGGCCTGCTGCTCGGCACCCTGCTGACACTCTTCGTGATCCCGGTCGCGTATACTCTGCTCACGCGCGAGCGTCATAACGCGTCAGCCGACGCCCCGCAGCCGCTGACCCAGCATCCCTGAGTGTCAAATTCGCCCCTGTGCTGTCGATGCATCGACAGCACAGGGGCCGAGCCTGCCTTCATCAATCATTCATTCCAACCTGATTTAATGTGGTTTTTCATTGTTTTACCCGGTACGGAGGCATTGGCATGGACACTGCATACATCCTTGCATACGCAACGCAAGGAGACACGAACATGATCGAACTGGAATCCGGCAAGGCGCTGGACATCAGCCTGAAGGAAGACGCACAAGGTCGCGACCGCGTGGTTCTGACGTTCCAGACCCAGGAGCAGGCACTCAGCCTTTCCCCGCATCAGGCGCGCGTATTGGCAACCGAACTCATCATGGCGGTGAACCGCGCCGAGGTGCGCAACAATCTCAAGCACAGCCACAACATGGTGCGCGAAAAACAACCGGTTGAACAAAAACGGGGCCTGCTCGGCCAGGCTTTCGCCAAATAGGGTTTAAGGCCAGTCGGTTTCGACTGGACCTGGGTAGCGGGCGGCCAGCCGAACTACCCGATAACTCGCCGCCGCATTGTCGGTGGCCGGCCATCCGTGATAGGGTGGCATTCAGGCGCGAAGGACTCGTCCTCGCGCCTATCTTGTTTTCATTACTTCCCCAGGAATCAGCATGGCCGTCATCGAACTCACCCAGGACAACTTTGAACCCACCATCCAGAGCAACGACGTTGTCATCGTCGATTTCTGGGCGCCGTGGTGCGGCCCCTGCCGCGGTTTTGCGCCGATTTACGAAGCCGCGTCCGAAAATCACGCCAACATCGTATTCGCCAAGGTCAATACTGAAGTCGAGCAGGAACTGGCCGGTTACTTCCAGATCCGCTCCATCCCCACGCTGATGGTGTTCCGTGAACAAGTGATTCTCTATTCCGAAGCTGGCTCGCTACCCGCCCATGCGCTGGACGGCCTGATCGAACAGGTGATGGGGCTGGACATGGCGCAGGTCCACAAGGACATCGCCGACCAGCAGGCGCAAAATCAGGCCTGACAGACCCTCAGTAACTGCCGCAGCAGCGGCAGCGTGATGGGGCGCCGCGTTTCAAGGCTGAAGCGATCCAGAGCCTCCAGCACCCGCAACAGGCTCTGCATGTCGCGCGCGGTGTGGTTCAGCAAATAGTCCGCCACCTGGGATTCCAGCCGGAATCCCAGGGTTTCGGCGTGCTGACTCAGTGCGGCGCGTTTCTCGGCGTCATTCAAGGCCTGCAACTGGAACACCAGCCCCCATCCCAGCCGGGTCTGCAATTCCGGCATCAGCGGCAACTCGGCCGGCGCCATATTCCCGGACGCCAGCCACAGTCCGCCCGCTTCGCGCACCCGATTGAATGCGGCGAATCCAGCGCGCTGCTGTGCAGCATCCCAAGCGTCGACCTGGTCGGCGATGACGGCCTGCGCGGCGTCCAGCCCGGTGACTTCGATGTCAATCCCGCGCGCCCGACAGGCGTTCGCCCAGGCGGCCAGCAAATAGCTTTTGCCGCTGCCCGGCGCACCCCACACATACACCATGCGCTCGGTGGCCGTGCCGTCGAGCATGGCCTGCAGTTGCGCCATCAACTCGACATTGCGTCCTGCCACAAAGCGGGCAAGCTCAGGTTCGGCTGGCGGACGGATATCGAGGAGGAGTTGCTGCATGGGGCGAGAGGATAAGACATCCGGGCGCATCCACGCCACAACCGCCTTACATCAGTGCATCGAACAGCCGGGCAACATTCTGCAGCAGGCGCCGCGATGCGGGGCGCCCGAACCAGGCTGCAGGGTCGATGGTGTCGGATTTCGCGAGATAGCCCTGTTCGATCCGCCACAGGTCCGCGGCCACGGCCGGATCGTAGATCAGCACGCTGACTTCCTCGTTGAGTTCGAACGATCGCCGGTCGAGATTGGACGAGCCTATAAGCGCCACGTTTTCATCCACGCTCATCAGTTTCGCGTGCAGGAAGTTGCCGTAATACCCATGAATAAGCACCCCCGCCTCCAGCAGCGTGTCGTAATAGGACTCCTGGGCAAGCTGGACGAAAGGCTTGTTCGACGCCCGGTCGACGATCAGGTGCACCGCGACCCCGCGCCGCGCCGCGTTGCACATCGCGCTGACGAATTGCGGCGAAGGGATGAAGTAGGGCGTGGTGAGCACCACGCGCGACAGGGCGGCATACATCAGACCGACCATCACGTTTTCCGTGGTGTCGGTACTGTAGCCCGGCCCGCTCGGCAGCACCTGGGCATAGGCAGGTTGATGCTCACCCGGAACCGTGGCGTCGGCAACATCAATTTCAGGCGGCAGGTCGGCGGTTTCCAGATAACGGTCGCCGAGCAACACCGCATGCAACTGCCGCACCACCGCCCCCTCGGCGCGCACCACCATCTCCTCGTTGGTCAACCCCTTGTTGGCTGTTGGGCTGACGATGTTCTGCGAGCCGAAAAAAGCAACCGTGCCGTCGATCACCACGATCTTGCGGTGATTGCGCAGATCGGGGCGCAAGCGTTCGCGCTTGAACTTGAACAGGCGGAACGGCAGCAGGGCGACCACCTCGGCGCCGGCGGCACGCAACGCGGGGGCGTGCGCCTTCAGACCCGCGCGCGCTCCGATCGCATCCATCAGCACCCGCACCATTACGCCGCGTTGCCGGGCGCGCAGCAGCGCGTCGCTCACCCGGCGACCCACCGCATCGTCGGCATAGATGTAGTACATCAGGTGGACGTAGCCTTGGGCCGCATCGATGCCGGCGATCAGCCGGTCGAGCGTGCCCTGGTAATCGTGGAGGAGTTCGAACCGGTTGCCGCCGACAACCGGGAAATTCGACAGCGCGCCGGTCAGGTCCAGCGCGGCCCACAACGGCGCTGGTGCCCCGTCGCGAAACGGCGCCGTCGGCGCGGCGTGCCGGTAGAGTCGGTCGATCGCTTCACAGACCATCTTCTGCCGGGCCAGCCGCCATTGCGGCAGATACGCGCGGCCGAACAGGGCATAGAGAAACACCCCCGCCCAGGGCAGGAAAAATATCAGCAGCAGCCAGCCCCTGGCCGCCGCCGCGTCACGGCGGTAGGGCACATAAAACAGCATCGCAAGGCGAATCGCCCACTCGCTCGCGACATACAGTTCGCCCCAGGTAATCGCCATCGCGCCCTCGCCTGAACCTATCCAGAAACCCAGTGGGATTCTAGCCCGGACATTTCATGAATTCGTGTGATGATCGCGCAGGATTTTGTTTTGTAGGGGAATTTTGTGGAGGAGCGGCGTAGTTATTCATACGCCCGACCGAGCAAAGTTTCCATACGAAACAAAAGACCAGCGAGGGCACATGCAAATTCATAAAATGTCCGGGCTAATGCAGGGGTGAAAGGCGTCGATACGCCCGGCTATACTTTCGGTTCTCAACACGTTGTTCCGGAAGTTTGCCGATGAAAGTCGATTTCTCCCTGCCCGTCAGACCCGTCATCCAGCCGCCGCCGATGGTGGAAGAAGTGCTCGGCGCCGACGAACGCGAGGAGTTGAAAACGCGCATCAAGGCCCTGATGAAACAGCAGGACGCCGTTCTGGTCGCACACTATTACACGTCGGCCGACCTGCAGGACCTGGCCGAGGAAACCGGCGGCTGCGTGTCGGATTCGCTGGAGATGGCGCGCTTCGGTCATGCGCATCCGGCCAAAACGCTGATCGTCGCCGGGGTCAAATTCATGGGCGAAACGTCCAAGATCCTCAACCCGGAAAAGCGCGTCATCATGCCCGACCTCAAGGCCGACTGCTCGCTCGATCTGGCCTGCCCGGCGGACGAGTTCGCCGCCTGGTGCGACGCACATCCGGACCGCCTGTCGGTCGTCTACGCCAACACCAGCGCGGCGGTCAAGGCGCGCGCCGATTGGGTCGTCACCTCCGGCATCGCCGTCAAGATCGTCAAATACCTGCACCAGCAGGGCCACAAACTGCTATGGGCGCCGGATCGCCACCTGGGCGATTACGTGCAGCGCGTCAGCGGCGCCGACATGATTCTGTGGCAGGGCTCATGCGTGGTGCACGAAGCGTTCAAGGCGGAGGCACTGAAAAAGCTGCGTGCCGAGCATCCGGCCGCCGCGGTGCTGGTGCATCCAGAGTCGCCCGAAGCCGTGATCGCGCAGGCCGACGTGGTGGGCTCGACCACGCAGCTGATCGAGGCGGTGAAAAACCTGCCCAACCCCGAATTCATCGTCGCCACCGACAACGGTATCTTCCACAAGATGCACGCCGCCGCACCCGGCAAACGCCTGCTCGAAGCCCCCACCGCGGGCGAGGGCGCAACCTGCCAGTCCTGCGCGCACTGCCCGTGGATGGCGATGAACGGCCTCAGGAACCTGGCCGCCGTGCTGGAGAACGGCGGCAACGAAATCCATATCGAAGAATCGATCCGCGCCAGGGCCGCCGTGTCGATCCAGCGCATGCTGGACTTCGCCACCGCCGAAAAGGCCGGTCGTATCCAGTTGGGGGATTAGGGCGTGCTCCTGCTCAATTCGCCGCTGCGTTGCAGCAGGAGTGCACCCTAATGGCCGGGGCCAGCCTGCTCACGCTGCTCGACGACATCGCGACCATCCTCGACGACGTGTCTGTGATGACTCAGGTCGCAGCGAAGAAAACCGCCGGGGTGCTGGGCGATGACCTTGCGCTCAACGCCCAGCAGGTCGCCGGGGTAAGAGCCGAGCGCGAATTGCCGGTGGTGTGGGCGGTGGCCAAAGGCTCGCTCGTCAACAAGGCGATTCTGGTGCCGGCGGCGCTCGCCATCAGCACCTTCGCGCCATGGGCGGTGACGCCGCTGCTGATGCTGGGCGGCGCGTTTCTCTGCTTCGAAGGCTTCGAGAAACTGGCGCACAAGTTTCTGCACAGCGCTGCCGAGGACGCCGCGCATCGCACCGAGCTCGCCCACGCGCTGGAAGACCCCACGGTCGATCTCGTCGCCCTGGAAACGGACAAGATCCGGGGCGCCATCCGCACCGACTTCATCCTCTCCGCCGAAATCATTGTCATCACCCTGGGTACCGTGGCCGCCGCGCCGTTCGGCACGCAGGTCACGGTGCTCGCCGGCATCGCACTGATCATGACCGCGGGGGTGTATGGCCTGGTCGCCGGCATCGTCAAGCTCGACGACGCCGGCCTGTATCTGAGCCAGCGCGCCAACGCCGCCGCGCGCGCATTCGGGCACGGCCTGCTCGCCGCCGCGCCGTGGCTGATGAAAAGTCTTACGGTGCTCGGCACGGCGGCGATGTTCCTGGTCGGTGGCGGCATCCTCGTTCACGCCCTGCCTGTGCTGCATCATGCGGTCGAGGCGCTCGCTCCGCACACCGGCGTACTCTCGGTCCTGCTGTCCTTGCTGGCCGACGCACTTGCCGGCATCGTGGCGGGCGCACTGACCCTGCTGGCAGTCACGCAGGGAAAACGCCTGTTCGAATAGGCAACCGTGCCAGTTCACGGTCATGGCGGCTCGACAGCAGCGTTTGCGCGAGCAACGCACCGATCAGCGCCAGAAACATGTCCCACTGCGTATCCCACACATCGCCCTGGGTGGCAAGAAAGGCATCGGCCGCCCCGCCTATCGCCAGCGCCACCCACCATTCGACGAATTCGTAGCAGGCGGAAAACGCCAGTACCACCGAGCTTGTCAGAAAAAACAGCCAGCCGCCGGGTCGCAGCGGCGTCTGCCGCAGCAAGATTTCGCGTGTCAGCATCGCCGGAATGAAGCCCTGCGCCAGATGCCCCAGCCGGTCATAATGATTACGCGTCAGGTCGAACGTCTCCTGTAACCAGAAGCCCACCGGCACCCGCGCGTAAGTGTAATGCCCGCCCAGCATCAGGATCAGGCCGTGCACAAACAGCAGGCGGTAGACCAGCGGCGTCAGCGGATAACGATGCCGCGTAGCAAATAATAGTGGCAAACCCAGCACCACCGGCAGCGTTTCCAGCCCCCAGGTCAGGCGGTCGTAAGGATTCATGCCGGACGCAGCCAGCGCTGCCAACGTGAGTGCCATCAGCACGCGCGCTTCGGTTCGCCCCATGCTCATTCCCATGCCGGTAGCCCGCCTTCGCCTTCCTGTTCGTCAAAGCGCGCTTCCAGCACCTGCATCGTCGCGCGCTCACCCTGCCAGGCAAGCGGTTCACCGACGCAGCCGTCAGCGCTGAATGTAACCGGCAAGCAGTCGCCCTTGGGCAGCGACTGAAAGCGCGGTTTCAAGTCATAGACGGAGGCCACGGCGGTTTTCCCTGAGCAGTTTATGGTTTGCGCGATTGTAGACGCTGCCGATATACCTGCAATATCCCGTAAAATATGGCTTTTGCAGCACCGCCCCGCCATGAATTCCCGCCTGCGCGAAATCCCCTACAACTACACCTCGTTTTCCGACCGTGAGATCGTCATCCGCCTGCTCGGCGCGGATGCCTGGGACGTGCTCAACACGCTGCGCGGCGAGCGCAAAACGGGGCGCTCGGCACGGATGCTGTTCGAGGTGCTGGGCGATATTTGGGTAGTGCGGCGCAATCCCTATCTGGAAGACGACCTGCTGGCCAACCCCAAGCGGCGGCAGCTGCTGGTGGACGCGTTGCGGCACCGCCTGCACGAAATCGAAATACGGCGCCAGGGCAGCGGAGCCGTTGTCGCCTCTGGCGACTTACGGAACCGGCGTCCTCCTAGCGAGGGCAACGAGCTGGTGGGCCAGTTGCTGGCGGCGGCCGAGCGCGCGGTGCGCGACTTCGAAGCCTGGTTTGCCGACACCGCCGATTTGCGGACGCGCATCCAGCGCCGTCTGGCCGGCATCACCCGCAAGGACAACATCGCCTTCGATGGC
>Ga0326726_10004266_pt1 | contig 13045 bp, 13 predicted proteins | sample MHFenrmetagenome_2_FD_207603 | JGI IMG/M metagenome (GOLD analysis project Ga0326726, IMG submission 207603) | Lab enriched peat soil microbial communities from Michigan Hollow, Ithaca, NY, United States - MHF15MN | ecosystem: Environmental > Terrestrial > Soil > Wetlands > Peat | place: USA... | reverse complement strand
GGGATGGCTTCTTGCTCGTCGACGATGAGCTCGTGGCACAGGCGGTCGAGCTCTCCGGTGGTGGTACCCGGTGTGACGCGAGGGGAGACGAAGTCGAGCACCTCGGCGGCCAGCTTACCGGCGACGCGCATTTGCCTGATCTCCTCGGCCGTCTTCAGATGGATCGCCATGCCCGACAAAAAAAGTGCGAAGAATAAGTCATCGACCCCATCAGGGCAATTGGGCAGGGTAATACTCTGTTTGCACAGGAAAAAACTTGCGCCATTCGCAATGCGCGTGCTACCATTTTAAGTCTAGCCGGGCTTGGGCTCGGCTAAATTTTTCCGCTCCCGCCGTTAGGGTGCCCGATCGGTTTTTGCCGGGTCATTTGGCCTAGGGAGCGGCCTGTGGACAACCCTAACCGGAGTATTCATGTCGACCACGATGCGCCAGATGCTCGAAGCGGGCGTGCATTTCGGCCACCAGACCCGCTACTGGAACCCGAAGATGGCGCCTTTCATCTTCGGCCACCGCAACAAGATCCACATCATCAATCTTGAAAAGACGATGGTGATGTATCAAGAGGCGATGAAGTACGTGCGCCAGCTTTCGTCCAACAAGGGCACGCTTCTGTTCGTCGGGACGAAGCGCCAGGCCCGCGAGATCATCCGCGAAGAGGCCGAGCGCTGCTCCGCTCCCTACGTCGACCACAGATGGCTCGGAGGGATGCTCACCAACTTCAAGACCGTCAAGCAGTCGATCAAGAGGCTGAAGGAAATGGAAGCGGCGATCGAGGACGGCAGCGTGGAGAAGATGCCGAAGAAGGAAGGGCTGCACTTTCAGCGGGAGCTGGCCAAGCTGCAGCGCAGCCTGGGCGGTATCAAGGGGCTGGACAACCGGCCCGACGCGTTGTTCGTGATCGACGTCGGCTACCAGAAAGGCGCTGTGGCGGAGGCGAAAAAGCTCGGCATCCCCGTGATAGGGGTGGTCGATACCAACCATTCCCCGGACGGGATCGCCTACGTAATCCCGGGCAACGACGACTCCAGCCGGGCGATCCGCTTGTACGCCCGCGGTATCGCCGATGCGATCCTGGAGGGGCGCAGCCAGGTTGTGCAGGAAATCATCGGCGCGGCCTCCGACGAATTCGTCGAGGTCGACGAGCCCCGCGGGAAAGAGGAATGAGCGATTCCTTCCCGGCAGACAAGGGGCTCGGCAGCCCCTTTTTTTTAAACTTTGTCGATGAGATGAGGCGGTAGAGAAATGGCGGAAATCACCGCGAGCGCGGTCAAGGAGCTGCGCGAGAGAACCGATGCCCCGATGATGGAGTGCAAGAAGGCGCTCGTCGAGGCGAATGGAGACTTGGGGAAGGCCGAGGAGCTGCTGCGTATCCGGCTGGGGAACAGGGCCTCGAAGGCGGCATCGCGTACGGCGGCCGAGGGCGTGGTCGCGATCCACGTGGCGAATGACGGTCGCAGTGGCGCTATCGTGGAAGTGAACTGCGAGACCGACTTCGTCGCGAAGAACGAGGACTTTCTGAAATTCGCGAAAGCGCTCGCCGATCTGGTCCTGAGCCGCAATCCGGCCGACATGGGAGGTCTTTCTGCGCTGCCCATGGGCAGTTCCACGGTGGAGCAGACCCGCGCGGCGCTCGTCGGCAAGATCGGCGAGAACCTGTCGATCCGGCGCTTCGCCAGGATCGAAGCGAAGGGACGCCTGTCGCAGTACGTTCACGGCGGCGCGAAGATCGGGGTGCTGATCGACGTGATGGGAGGCGACGAGCAGCTCGGTCGTGACCTCGCGATGCACGTCGCCGCCGCCAAGCCTAAGGGCTTGTCGAAGGAAGACGTGCCTCCAGATCTCGTGGAGAAGGAACGCAGCATCGCCGCGGCGAAGGCGGCCGAATCGGGCAAGCCCGCCGACATCATCGCCAAGATGGTCGAGGGCAGCGTGCAGAAATTCCTGAAGGAAGTGACGCTGCTCGGGCAGCCTTTCGTAAAGAACGACAAACAGACGGTGGAGGCTCTGCTGAAAGCGAGCAAGGCCACCGTCTCGAGCTTCGTGTTGTACGAGGTCGGCAAGGGCATTGAGAAGAAGTCGAGCGATTTCGCCGCCGAGGTCAGGGAGCAGGTAAGCAAAGCCAGGAAGGATGAAGACAAGTCCGAAAAAGCAGCCTGAAATGGCCGCGACCGCAAAATACAAGCGCGTGCTGCTCAAGCTGAGCGGCGAAGCCCTGATGGGGGATGATTCATTCGGGATAAATCGGGCGACCATCGAGCGCATCGTCGGCGAGATCGCCCAGGTGGCGGCGCTCGGACTGGAGATCGCGGTCGTGATCGGCGGCGGCAACATCTTTCGCGGGGTGGCGCCGGGAGCCGCGGGAATGGATCGCGCCACGGCGGACTACATCGGCATGCTCGCCACCATCATGAACGCTCTCGCCTTGCAGGACGCGATGAAGCAGGCGGGCCTGAACGCACGAGTGCAGTCGGCGCTCAATATCGAGCAGGTCGTGGAGCCCTACATCCGCAACAAGGCGATTCGCTACCTCGAGGAGGGCAAGATTGTGATCTTTGCCGCCGGCACGGGCAATCCCTTCTTTACCACTGATACCGCCGCCGCCCTGCGCGGAACGGAGATCGGCGCGGAGATGGTGCTCAAGGCGACCAAGGTCGACGGCGTGTATACGGCCGATCCCAAGCTGCGTCCGGACGCCAAGCGCTACGACAGGCTGAGCTTCGACGAGGCCATTGGCAAGAATCTCCGGGTGATGGACGCGACGGCGTTCGCCTTGTGCCGTGATCAGAAGCTTCCGATCACCGTTTTCAGCATCCTGAAAGCCGGAGCCATGAAGCGGGTCGTCACAGGCGAGAGCGAGGGCACGCTCGTTTATGTGGAGGGCGCATGAACACCTTGGCCGATGTGAAGAAGAACGCCGAGCAGAGGATGCACAAGTCCCTCGATGCGTTAAAGGCCGACCTGGGGAAAGTCCGCACCGGGCGCGCGCACGCCGGGCTGCTCGATCATGTTTCCGTGGACTATTACGGCACCCAGACGCCGATCCCCAAGGTCGCAAACGTCAGTCTGCTCGACGCCCGCACGCTGGGGGTGACCCCCTGGGAGAAGAAAATGCTCGGCGCGATCGAAAAAGCCATCCGCGAGTCAGACCTTGGCTTGAATCCTGCTTCCCATGGGGATATGGTCCGGATACCCATGCCAGCTCTTACCGAAGAGCGTCGCCACGATCTGGTCAAGGTGATCAAGCACGAGGGCGAGAACGCCAAGGTCGCGGTGCGGAACTTGCGCCGCGATGCCAACCACGCGCTCAAGGAACTGCTGAAGAACAAGGCCGCGTCGGAAGACGAGGAGCGGCGCGCCCAGGAGGACATCCAGAAGCTCACCGACAGGCATATTGCCGATATCGACAAAATGATCGCGGCGAAAGAGGCCGAACTCATCGCGGTTTGATCCCACGGAGCAATCATCTCGGATATGAAATCCTTTAGCAGCTCAACGCGCGAGATCCCTCCGCCCAGCGGGATGCCCAGGCACATCGCCGTCATCATGGACGGCAACGGACGTTGGGCGAAGAAGCGATACCTGCCCCGCGTCGCAGGTCACAAGCAGGGCGTCGAGACCGTGCGTCGAGTCACTCAGTACTGCGCCGAGCGTGGCATCGAGTACCTGACCTTGTTTGCCTTCAGCTCGGAGAACTGGCGCCGACCCGCGGAAGAGGTCTCGACGCTGCGGCAGCTTTTCATCGCGGCGCTCGAACAGGAAGCCGAGCGCCTGCACCGGAACAAGGTCCGGCTCAAGGTGATCGGAGATATCGCTCCGTTCGGGGCCCGCGTGGTCGAGCTGGCGCACCGTGCCGAGGAATTGACGGCGATGAACAGCGGTCTCACTCTGACCATCGCCGCCAACTACGGCGGCCGCTGGGACCTGTTGCAGGCGCTGGGAAAGCTGGTGCGGACCCAGCCGATCCCAGCGGAGGGCTATACGGAAGAGCAGCTCACACCGCATCTCGCGCTGAATTACGCGCCCGAGCCCGATCTGTTCATCCGTACCGGCGGAGAACAACGTATCAGCAATTTCCTGCTATGGCAGCTCGCGTATACCGAGCTCTATTTCACGCCGACGCTGTGGCCGGATTTCGACGCCGAACAGCTCGACACGGCGATTGCCTGGTACCGGCAGCGCGAGCGCCGCTTCGGGCGCACCAGCGAGCAGATCGACAAGGCCAAGCGCGAAGGCAGCGGCCGGCGGAGGATCGCGTAGGGGCTCCCTGCCGGAGGGGCAGGAGCGCGCCGGCTGCCATGCTTAAGACGCGCGCGCTCACCGCCGCCGCTCTGCTGGCGGTGTTTGTCTCGGCGCTTTTTTTTCTCCCCGACCCGGGCTGGATCGCCTTTTGCGCGGCCTTGCTCGGAATTGCGGCCTGGGAATGGGCCGCTCTGGCCGCGCTCGCGCCGGTCAGCCGCTCGATCTACACAGCCTTCTTGCTCCTCCTTTTCGTGTTGCCTCTCTATCTTCACGGCTTCATGGCGAACGACATGTACGGACCGGTCTGGATCTACGGCGCCGCCGGTGTTTTTTGGGTTCTCCTTGCGCCGCTCTGGATCTGGCGCAGCCACCATGTGCTTAGCCAGGTCGTGCTGCTGGTCGTCGGCATTCTCGTGCTGGTGCCGGCTGGTGCCGCGCTCGTGGATCTCCGCAGCGGTCATCCAAGCTTGCTGCTCGCGGTCCTTGGTACGGTCTGGATATCGGATTCAGCCGCCTATTTCGTCGGCCGGCGATTCGGGCGGCGCAAGCTCGCCCCCTCGATCAGCCCAGGGAAGACCTGGGAAGGAGTGGCGGGAGCCTTGGTCGCAGTCGGGATATACGCGATCGCCTGGGCGGGGCTGGGCGCGCAGAAGCTCTGGGGAGGCGGACCAGGTACGGCGGGGGCGGCGTGGTTGCTGCCTGTCCTGCTGGGGCTCGCTGTCGTGGGAATCATTGGCGATCTTTTCGAATCTCTGATAAAACGCCAAGCGGGAGTGAAGGACAGCGGGACACTGCTTCCCGGGCACGGCGGAATACTCGATCGCATCGACGCGCCTGTGGCGATGCTGCCGCTGGCGGTGCTTGCATTCATGAGATGAGCGCGATTCAGAACATCGCAATACTGGGAGCGACCGGGTCGATCGGGGCGAGCGCTCTGGATGTCATCGCCCGGCATCCGTCTCGCTTTCGGGTGGCCGCATTGACGGCGAACCGCCAAGTCGACGAGTTGGCGGATCTGTGCCGGCGCCATCGTCCCGACTATGTCTGTGTCGCGGACGCTTCTCGAGCGCCGCGCCTGCGCGAGCGATTGACCGCCGCCGGAACGAGCTGCAGGGTTCTCGCCGGGGAGGAGGGTCTAGTGGAGATCGCTTCCCTGCCCGGTGTAGACAGCGTCGTGGCGGCGATCGTGGGAGCGGCCGGGCTGCGCGCCACCCTCGCGGCAGCCAGCGCAGGCAAGAAGCTGTTGCTCGCGAACAAAGAAGCGCTGGTCGTGGCGGGGCCGGTGTTCATAGAGACTGTGCGCGCAAGCCAGGCGATGCTGCTGCCCATCGATAGCGAGCACAACGCGGTCTTCCAGTGCCTGCCGCCTTTCACATCCGGCGAGCTTGCGCGAAAGGGCATCCGCAGGATTCTTCTTACCGCCTCGGGCGGACCGTTCCGGGCGCGGGCGCGCGCCGAGCTTCATCGCGTGACCCCCGAGGAGGCCTGCGCCCACCCGAACTGGGTGATGGGACGAAAGATTTCGGTGGATTCGGCGACGATGATGAACAAGGGCTTGGAGATCATCGAAGCCCATTGGCTGTTCGGCGCGAGGCCCGAGCAGATCCAGGTCGTCGTCCATCCCCAGAGCGTGGTGCACTCGATGGTCGAGTACGCCGACGGGTCGGTGATCGCGCAGCTGGGGCATCCGGACATGCGCACGCCGATCGCCCAGGCGCTCGCCTATCCGGAGCGCATCGATGCCGGGGTGCCCCCCCTCGACCTGTTTCGCATCGGCCTGCTCGGTTTCGAGCAGCCCGACTTCGAGCGGTTTCCGGCGCTGGGTCTGGCCTATTCTGCGCTGAAGAGCGGAGGCGCAGCGCCGGCCACGCTAAATGCGGCGAACGAAGTCGCGGTCGCGGCGTTTCTCGAGGGCAGGCTGCCCTTCCTGCAGATCACCGCGGTGATCGAGGAGACATTGAATGCCCTCGGGACCGGACCGCTGCGCACCCTCGAGGAGGTGCTGGCAGCTGATGCGAGGGCGCGTATGCGGGCAAGCCAGGTCGTCGCCCGCTTCAATTCCAACGCCGCGTGAATATCGCCGTCACCATCGCCGCGTTCGTTCTCGCGTTAGGCGTGCTCATCGTGATCCATGAGTTCGGCCACTACCTCGTCGCGCGCTTGTTCGGAGTCAAGGTGCTGCGTTTCTCGATCGGCTTCGGCAGGGCCCTGTGGCGGTTCCAGCGCGGCCGCGACCAGACCGAGTGGGTGGTCGCCGCCCTGCCGCTGGGGGGCTACGTCAAGATGCTCGACGAGCATGAGGGTCCCGTGCGACCGGAAGAAGCGCACCGGGCTTTCAACCGCCAGAGCGTGTGGCGGCGGATCGCGATCGTTGCGGCGGGGCCGGCGGCGAATTTCCTGCTCGCGATCGCGTTCTACTGGATGCTTTTCGTCGGCGGCGTGCAAGAGGCCAAACCCATCGTCGGCGCTCCGGAGCGCGGCACCGTCGCGGAGGCCGCCGGGCTGGTGCGGGGCGAGAGGATACTCAAGATCAACGGCGAGCCGATGGCGAGCTGGCAGCAGGTTCGCTGGCGGCTGCTGCAGCTCGCAGTCGAAAAGCTGCCCGCGCGGCTCGAAGTGATCGACGCCAAGCAGCGGCTCACTTGGCGCACGCTGGATCTGTCCACGTTCGATCTCGAAGGCTTGGATGGCGATCCGCTTGCGCGTCTCGGGCTGAAGCTGGACCGGCCCGATATCGCACCAGTCGTAGGCAGCCTGGTGGCGGGAGGCATCGCGGAGGAAGGGGGACTGCGCCCCGGAGACCGAATCGTGTCGATCGACGGCGGCGAAGTTCGCCTCTGGGAGGATGTCGTGAGGGCGGTGAGGCGCCGGCCCGGAGAGAAAGTCCAGCTCGAGATCCGCCGCGGCGAGGAAAGAATCGACATCAGGCTGATACCGGAGACGGTACAGCAAAACGGAGAGCGCATCGGCCGCATCGGCGCCGCTCCGCTAATCGACCCGGAGTCGATGAAGAACCTGGTCACGGTCGTTCGGTATGCTCCGGTCGCGGCATTCGGCATGGCGCTCGAGCGGACCTGGGAAACGTCGGCGTTCAGCTTGAAGATGCTCGGCAAGATGGTGATCGGCCAGGTGTCGTGGAAGAACCTGAGCGGCCCGGTCACGATCGCCGACTATGCAGGCCAGTCCGCGCAGCTCGGGATCGGCGCCTACGTGGCCTTTCTCGCGCTGATCAGCATCAGCTTGGGCGTGCTCAATCTGCTTCCGATCCCGTTATTGGACGGCGGACACTTACTGTATTATGTCGTCGAGATTTTCAAGGGCAGCCCCGTTCCCGAGCGAGTCATGGAGCTGGGTCAACGCCTCGGGCTCGCGTTGCTCTTGTTTCTGATGGCGTTCGCTATCTACAACGACTTCAACCGTCTATTGACGGGGTAATCCTCCTTAAGTGAAAAACGCGTTGCGGGCGGCGATTCTCTTGCTCGTGCTCGCCGAGTCGGCGTGGGCGTTCGAACCCTTCGTGGTAAAGGATATCCGGGTCGAGGGTATCCAGCGCATTGAGGCAGGAACGGTATTCAGCTACCTGCCGATCAAAGTCGGGGACAGGATGACCGATGAGAAAGCCTCGGGGGCGATTCGGGCGCTGTTCGCGACGGGCTTCTTTCGAGACGTCCGGCTGGAAGTGCAGGGGAGCGTCCTGATCGTGAGTCTGGAGGAACGGCCGGCGATCGCGTCCATCGATTTCGCCGGCATGAAGGAATTCGAAAAAGACAAAGTCAAGCAGGGTTTGCGCGACGTCGGGTTCCAGGAAGGGCGCATCTTCGATCGTGCTCTTCTCGATCAGGCGGAACAGGAGCTGAAGCGTCAGTATCTCACCCGGGCGCTGTACGGCGTTGAGGTCACGACGACCGTTACGCCCCTTGAGCGCAACCGGGTCGCGATCAATTTCAACATCATCGAAGGGGAAGCGGCGAAGATCAAAAGAATCAATATCGTCGGCAACAAGGCGTTTTCCGAGGACGAGTTGCTCGGAGTGATGCAGCTGCGCACGCCGGGCATGTTCACGGCGTTCTCGAAGAACGACCAGTACTCCCGGCAGAAGCTGCAGGGCGATCTCGAGTCGCTGCGCTCGTACTATCTGAACAACGGCTACATAGAGTTCAACATCGACTCGACCCAGGTCTCGATCACGCCTGATCGCCGGGATATCTATATCACGGTGAACATCACGGAGGGCGAAAAATACGAAGTGGCCGAGGTGAAATTCGGCGGCGACCTGCTCGTTCCCGAAGCCGAGTTGCGTTCCCGGGTCACGATCAGGCCCGGGGAAACGTTTTCCAGGGAGAGGCTCACCGACTCGAGCAAGGCCATCACCGACCGGCTGGGGAGGGAAGGCTACGCTTTCGCCAATGTCAATGCGAATCCCGAAATCGACAAGGAAAAGCGCACGGTGAAATTCACCTTCCTGGTCGATCCCGGGCGCCGAGTGTACGTCCGGCGGATCAACGTGACGGGCAACTTGCGCACTCGCGACGAGGTCATCCGGCGCGAGATGCGGCAATTAGAGGGCAGTTTCTTCGACAGCCAGAAGCTGCAGCTCTCGAAGCAGCGAATCGACAAGACCGGTTACTTCGGCGAGGTGGAGGTCGAGACGCCGGCTGTGCCGGGCACGACCGACCAGGTCGACGTCAACGTTCGCGTGAAAGAGAAGCCGACCGGGGCCTTCCTGGTGGGCGTGGGATTCTCCAGCGTGGACCGGCTGATCCTCCAGGCTTCGGTGCAGCAGGCTAATTTCTTCGGCACCGGCAATACCGTCGGCTTTCAGGTCGCGGCGGGAACAGTCAACAAGGTCGCGTCGTTCTCGTTCACCGATCCCTACTACACGGTCGACGGCGTCAGCCGGGGCTTCGACGTGTACCGGCGCGACGTGAATTCCGCCTCGCTGGGGGTCGGAAATTACAGGACGAGCACCCTCGGCACGGCAGTGCGCTTCGGGGTGCCTTTCACGGAATACGACACGCTGTTCTTCGGCCTCGGCGTGGAAAACGTCAAGTTGACGCTCGATAACAACAGCCCGCAGCGCTATCTCGCCTTTGAGAATCAGTTCGGCAGCATCTACGCGACACTGATCGGAACCGCGGGCTGGATTCGAGACACGCGGGACAGCGTGATCTGGCCGACACGGGGCCATCTCCAGCGCGCGAACCTCGAGACCGGGCTGCCGCCCGGCGATCTAGATTACTGGAAGGCGACCTACACCCATCAGTATTTCTACCCCGCGTCGCGGAATCTCACTCTCGTGCTGGCAGGGGAGGCCGACACTGCCGACGGCTTCGGCGGAAAGACCTTACCTTTCTTCAAGAACTATTACTCGGGCGGAATCGGCAGCGTGCGCGGATTCCGCACCGCCTCGCTGGGACCGCGCGACCCCGACGGCGCCTTCCTCGGAGGGAACCGCAAGCTCAACGGAACCGTCGAGCTTCTGTTCCCGGTCCCGGGCAGCACCAATGACCGCTCGATGCGGCTCGGCGCCTTCATCGACGCGGGCCAGGTGTACGGGGCGAACGAGAGGGTGGAGCTCTCGCAGCTGCGCGCGGCCTGGGGGTTCAGCTTTGCCTGGAACTCGCCCGTCGGTCCCATGAAAATGAGCATCGCGCGACCGTTCAACGAGAGGCCCGGAGACGCCATACAGGTCTTTCAGTTTACCCTTGGCACCGTATTCTGACGGCCCGGTATAATCCTCGTCCCATGGAAGGGCTGACGGCAAAGTTGAAGCGACATGCGCTTGCGGGCTGGACATTTGCAGCGCTCCTGGGTGTCGCCGGCCCGGCTCTTCCCCAGACGAGCATCGGCTTCGTCAGCCTGGATCGCATCCTGCGGGAGGCGCCCGCCGCCCAGCAGGCGCAAAAGAAGCTGGAAAAGGAGTTCTCCCAGCGCGGCCAGGACCTGTCCAAGCTGGCCGAGCAGCTGAAGAAGATGCAGGAGAACCTCGAGAAGAACGCGGTCACGATGTCGGAGTCTGATCGCTTGAGGCGCGAGCGGGAGTTCGGCGATGCCAACCGGGAGTTTCAGCGCAGGCAAAGGGAATTCAATGAGGATCTGGGCCAGCGGCGCAAGGAGGAATTCGAGCGCGTCGTCGAGCGCGCCAACCGGGCCGTTAGGGAGATCGCGGAGGCCGAGAAGCTCGATGTGGTGTTTCAAAACGAGCAGGTCGTGTGGGCGAGCAACCGCATTGACATCACCGACAAGGTTATCAAGGCGCTCGCCGAAGCAGGCAAGGGCAAGTAGATCGCCGGCGGCGGCCGCGACACGACGCACATCACTGTGACGCAATCCAACTCCCGCACCTATCGGCTCGGTGAGATCGTCGCGAAGCTGGGTGGGGAACTGATCGGCGCCCCCGATATCGAAATCCGACGCCTGGCCACGCTCGAAAGCGCCGGACCGGGGGACCTCTCCTTCGTCACCCACGCGAAATATCTGCGGGAACTGAGCAATACTCGTGCTTCAGCCCTGATTCTCGCCAGAGCGCACAAGGGAGCGACCACGCTGCCCAGGATCCTGTGCGACGACCCCTACCTCTACTACGCTCGCGCAGCGCAGCTGCTGAACTCGGAAGCCCGGCCTTCTCCGGGAATTCATCCACAAGCGGTGATCGAAACGGGAGCCGAGATCGCGGCGTCCGCCGCCGTGGGACCTTTCTGCCATGTCGGCCGTGGCGCCCGTCTGGGCGAGCGTGTGGTCGTCGGCCCGAGCTGCACGATCGGGGACGATGCGCAGATTGGGGATGACGGGCGCCTGGGCCCATCGGTCACTATCTATCCCCGCTGCGCCATCGGCAAACGCGTGATCATCCACGCGGGTGCCGTGATCGGCGCCGACGGCTTCGGCCTGGCGCCGGAGGCGGGTCGCTGGATCAAGATTCCGCAGACCGGGCGCGTCGTGATCGGCGACGACGTGGAGATCGGCGCCAACACGACCATCGACCGCGGCGCGCTCGACGATACGGTGATCGAGGACGGGGTCAAGCTCGACAATCAGATCCAGATCGGCCATAACGTCCGTGTCGGTGCTCATACTGCCATGGCCGCCTGCGCGGGCGTCGCAGGCAGCACCCGCATCGGCAAGCACTGCGCCATCGGTGGCGCGGCACGCATCATGGGTCACATCGAGATCGCCGACCATGTCACGATCACCGCGACCACCTTCGTGACGAAATCGATCAGAAACGCGGGCACGTACACTGCAGTGCTGCCGGCCGAACCCGCTCGCGAATGGGCGAGAACCCTAGCGCACCTGCGAAGCCTCGAGCGCGTTTCGAAGCGCGTCCATGAACTGGAAACGCGTTCCAAACCCAGTACCAGGAAGAAGAGGTAATCAAATGGACATCCGCGCGATCCAGGAACTCCTGCCGCATCGCTATCCCATGCTGTTGGTGGACCGCGTCCTGGAATGTGAGCCCGGCAAGCGGATCCTGGCCCTCAAGAACGTCACCCTGAACGAGCCGTTCTTCGCGGGGCATTTTCCCCACTATCCGGTGATGCCGGGCGTCCTGATTGTCGAGGCGCTCGCCCAGGCGGCCGCCATCTTGGCGGCCCGCACCGTCGACAAGAAATCCGACGACAAGTCGATCTACTATCTCGTGGGCATCGACGATGCGCGCTTCAAGCGCCCGGTCGTTCCCGGCGACCAGCTATTGCTCGAAGCAGCGTTCGAGCGTAGCGCCCGCGGACTCTTGAGGTTCACCGCCCAGGCGCGGGTCGGCGACGCCCTCGCCGCCGAAGCGAAGGTCATGTGCATGCAGCGCCCGGTATGATCCACCCCACGGCCATCGTTCATCCCGGGGCGAAGCTCGCCGCGGGGGTGTCGATCGGTCCGTATTCCATCGTCGGCGAGCATGTTGAGATAGGCGAGGGGACCACGATCGGGCCGCAAGTCCTGATCGAGGGGCGAACCCGCATTGGCGCGCATAACCGCATCTACGCGTTCAGCGCGCTCGGCGGAACGCCCCAGGACAAGAAATATGCCGGGGAAGCGACGGCGCTGGAGATCGGCGATCGCAACACCATCCGCGAGTTCTGCACCTTCAACTGCGGCACCACCCAGGACGCGGGCGTCACGCGCATCGGCAACGACAACTGGATCATGGCCTACGTTCACGTCGCGCACGACTGCCAGGTGGGAAACAATACGACCTTCGCCAATGCCGCGTCGATTGCCGGCCACGTTCACGTAGGGGACTACGCGGTGCTCGGCGGATTCACGGGAGTGCACCAGTTCGTCTTGATCGGGGCGCATTCCATGACCGCGGGTGCAACGCTCCTCCTCCAGGACCTTCCGCCCTACGTCATGGCCGCCGGCAATGACTGTAAGCCCTTCGGGATCAACGCGGAGGGACTGAAGCGGCGCGGGTTCAGCGAGGATCAGATCGGCGAGATCAGGCGCGCTTACAAGACGCTCTACCGGTCCGGCCTCGGACTCGAGGAGGCGAGGCTCGCCATCGCGGAGCGGGCCGTGAAAGCGCCCGAGCTGAAGCTGCTGGTCGACTTCCTCGGGCGCTCGCGCCGGGGCATCGTGCGCTAGCCGCGGTGAAAGGCGATTCCATCCTCGTGGGCATGGTGGCCGGAGAGGCTTCGGGGGATTTTCTCGGCGCTCATCTCATCGCAGCCTTGCGCGAGCGCGTTCCGGGCTTGAGCTTTGTCGGCATCGGCGGCCCGAAGATGGAAGCGCAGGGATTCGAATCGTGGTTTCCCATGGAAAAGCTGGCGGTGCGCGGCTACGTCGAGGTGCTGCGGCATTTCCTCGAGAT
>Ga0326726_10004265_pt1 | contig 13046 bp, 8 predicted proteins | sample MHFenrmetagenome_2_FD_207603 | JGI IMG/M metagenome (GOLD analysis project Ga0326726, IMG submission 207603) | Lab enriched peat soil microbial communities from Michigan Hollow, Ithaca, NY, United States - MHF15MN | ecosystem: Environmental > Terrestrial > Soil > Wetlands > Peat | place: USA... | reverse complement strand
TTCCTCATCGCATTTGTGCTACCGGCCTTTGCCATCAACCTCATCGGCGGGTCGTTGAACGCTGCGCTGATTCCAACCTACGTTCAAGTGCAGGCGCAAGAGGGTACTCAGGCCGCGCAGCATCTCCTATCGAGCGTCATGGTCTGGACCATCGGCGTCCTCGTGGCATTGTCGGTCTTGTTGGCCCTCGTCTCGCCGTATCTGTTCCCCTTGATGGCATCGGGATTTACCGCCGACAAACTGGCGCTGGTTCAATCCGTGTATTACCTGATGCTTCCCACGCTCGTTCTTAGCGGGATCGCGACGATTTGGAGAGCACTGCTCAACGCATGCGACCGCTTTGCCCTGGCGGCGATCGTTCCGTTGGCGACATCGCTCGTGACGGTTTTGATTGTGGTCGGTATGGCCGAACGGTGGGACAGCCATTCCATTGCCCTCGGGCTGGTGATTGGAGCGCTCGTCGAAACTGCCATACTCGGCTGGGGATTGTCGCGAGAAGGGGTTTCATTAGTGCCGCGGTGGCACGGCGCGTCACCCGCTGTGAAACAGGTGCTGGGACAATATGTTCCCATGGTAGCGGGTGCCTTCTTGATGGGCGGCGCCGATGTAGTGAGCCAGTCCATGGCTGCCATGTTGAGCCCCGGCAGCGTGTCTGCTCTGTCCTATGGGAGCAAGGTCACGAGTCTCATGCTCGGGGTAGGGGCTCTGGCGGTGAGCACGGCAGTCCTTCCCCATTTCTCCCGTATGGTCGCCGTGAAGGATTGGCGCGGTCTGCGGCATACCCTCCTGACATACTCGCGATGGCTTCTTATCGGCACACTTCCCGTGACGGCTGCTCTGATTTATTACTCCGAGTCTGTGGTTGCGTTAGTTTTTCAGCGGGGCGCGTTTTCGGCTGCGGATACCCATCTCGTGGCGCAGATCCAGATGATGTATTTGCTCCAAGTGCCGCTGTATATCGTGAGCATGTTGTTCGTGAGGCTCATATCGGCCTTAAAGGCCAACCAGGTGTTCATGTGGGGTAATGCGATCAATCTCTCGATGTGTATTCTCCTGACCTATGTCTTGATGCAGTGGGTCGGAGTCATCGGGATCGCGTTGGCGACCAGCCTCATGTATCTTATTTCATGTGGTTTTCTGTTGTGGGTCTCATTGCGACTGATGCAAGCGAAGGCCGAAGGCCGGGAATAGGATCAGACCACCTTGCGTATCACTCTGGTAATTTCGACCTTTGACATCGGCGGCGCGCAACGGGTGATGTCCCTCATGGCGAACTATTGGGTTGCGCATGGCCGTGACGTCACGCTGGTCTCTCTGAGTCCGCAATCCGAGGACTGGTTTGCGCTTCATCATCTTGTGAAGCGCGTTCCCCTGAACCTCTTGTCCTCCTCGACGCATCTCGGCCAAGCGCTCTGTCAAAACATGCTGCGAGTCCTGCGCCTTCGTGACGAATTGAGAAGATCGCGGCCGGATGTCGTCATCAGCTTTATGGACACGACCAATGTACTCACGATCCTGGCGAGCCGTGGCCTGGGTATCCCCGTGATCATCTCGGAACGTAACGATCCCCGCCGGCATGCCATGGGTCTGGCCTGGAATACACTGCGATCCCTTCTCTATCGACGTGCCGATGCCCTAGTGGTCCAATCATCCGCCTTGCGAGACTGGGCCAGGGAAGTTGCGGTGGACGCGCGCGTGGATATCATCCCGAATCCCATCAATCCGGAGTTCAACGGCTCAACGAAGGAGGCAGGCCGTCGAGGGAGCGGCCACACCATCGTCGCTATGGGACGATTGGTGCGACAAAAGGGATTCGATCTCTTGATCGAGGCGTTTGCACGATGCGCCGGACAACATCCTGAGTGGTCGCTGGTCATCCTTGGGGAGGGCGAGGAGCGCTCAAACCTGGAATCGCTGATCGTTGCCAAGGGTCTGCAAGATAGAGTCCAGTTAGCGGGCAAGATGCCACAGCCGAGTCACATTCTGGGACAAGCTGATCTGTTTGTGCTGTCTTCTCGGTTTGAGGGGTTCCCGAATGCGCTGATGGAAGCCATGGCCTGTAAGCTTGCCGTGATTAGTACGGATTGCCCTAACGGCCCACGGGATATTGTCCGTGACGGGGTAGACGGTCTCTTGATTCCACCCGACGACGTGAATGCCTTGGCCAAGGGGATGGATCGCTTGATGGCCAACCCGATGGAGCGGCAACGCCTCGGGGCTGGTGCGACGGAAGTCATTAAACGGTTCAGCATTGAGAAAATCATGAGTATGTGGGACGAGTTAGTGGCCCATACCTGTCGGAGCGGAACCGGAGGGGAATATGAGCGCAGGGGTCCTCTCGCGCGTCGAAGACAGGCGGTTTGAGTGTTATCAACGTGGGGGTACAGGCTGGTAACCCGTACAATCTGTGGCAGTGGACTCGGCTGCAACGAATCCGTCTTTGAGAACGAGGGAACAAGAAGACGCCCATAAAAGTCCGTTCTCATCCCTGCATTTGATTGTGGCGGCTCGGAACGACAACTCCTGCTGTTGGCGCCCACCGCGCGGACCTTCTATCGAAGGCCGTAGACATCGGAACGCATTCGGCAACGTATCGTTCAGCAAATGTCTGGCGAGACCCTGGGTCCGGACAGGGAGTCCATGCTCCTGGCACTGAGTCGGCAACAACCTGAAAACAGAGCCTCAACGTCAACCGGCGCAGGTCTATCCCCTCACTAGCCGAGAAGCCTCTGGCCAAGAGGCAAAGGTCAAATTCACAAGGAGAACTCATGGTCGAGTCTACCCGTGGCACAATGGTACTGAGTCTCGATCTGGAACTATCGTGGGGGCGTTTCGACAAAATCCCGGTCGAGGTTCTAGGCGCTGAGTCATTAGCGGAGCGACAGCAGATCAAGCGTTTTCTCGCCCTCCTGGATCAGTACGAGATTCCAGCCACCTGGGCGATGGTCGGCCATCTCATGTTGGACAGCTGTGCCCGGGATCATAAAGGCCATGCGCACGCTGAGACCATGCCCCACGCCCAGTACTCCTGGTATCCTCGTGACTGGTATAGCTGTGACCCCTGTACAAATGCTTCTCTCGCCCCTGGCTGGTACGGCCCCGATATCCTGGAGTGGATCCGCGCAGCCAGGGTCCGCCACGAAATCGGATCCCACTCGTTTGCGCATATTCTCTTTGGGGATCCGGAATGTAGCGTCGCCACGGCTGAGGCCGACATCGAGGCAGCCGTGGAAGCCGCGGCCTGTAAGAATATTACGCTGAACAGCTTCGTCTTTCCTCGGAACCGGGTCGGCCACCTGGAGACACTGAGACAGTTTGGGATATCGGCCTATCGAGGGGATGCTCCGGCGGTCGGCAAGGTCTATGGGCTTGCTCTGAAGCCGGTGAATTTTCTGAGACAGATCCTGGCTCTTCCGGTGAAGCCCGTTCGACCGGAAGAGACCCTTCCAGGACTCTGGAACATTCCTGAAAACCATTTCTTCCTGGCTCGGAAAGGCATCCGCAAGATTCTTCCGAGGGGGAGTCAGGCGCTCCGAGCGAAGCGAGGCATCGACAAAGCCGTGAGGACGGGCAAGCTCTACCACATGTGGTTTCACCCGTTCGACTTACTGACAGACTCGGATGCCATGTTCTCGGGATTAGAAACGGTCTTTGCCCATGCGCGGCGCCTGCGGGAGAAAGGGCTGCTCGATGTCCTGACCATGGAAGACTATGCGTGGCGTTTGGACAGAGAGAAATACGGCGTCCAGCCCGAACCCGGGCGATCGACGGGAAGCGCTCCCGAAAGGAAATCATCGCACGGAGGGACCGCTTGTTGCGCGGATCAGCCCGCATCCTATTCTCGATAGAGTCACGACTGTTCCCTGTGAAACTCCGCAGGCCCGTTGTGAGAGAGACCCGTGGAATTGCAAGAAACTGTGGCGCACCTTCCTCAGCTCGTCGGGCGATCGAGCCGGCCCATGAAAGTGGTGTTTCTGGTTCGCGCGCTCGACTATGGTGGCGCAGAGCGACAACTCGTTGTGCTGGCCAAGGGGCTTCACGCCAGGGGGCACGAGGTCGTCGTGACGCCGTTCTACTCCGGCGGATCGTTGGAGCAGGAACTGCTGGAAGCGGGGGTCAGGATTCGGCCCCTGCAGAAGCGCGGGCGGTGGGATCTGTTGCCCTTCCTATTGCGGCTCGCCCGGGTCATGCGGGAGGAGCGGCCGGAGATCCTGCATAGCTATCTCACCGATCTTGTGACGGTGGTCCTCAAGCCCTGGCTCCCTTCGATGAAGATCGTGTGGGGGATCAGATCCTCGGACATGGATCTCAGCCGGTACGATTGGCTCATGCGGATCAGCTACAAGCTGACCTTCCGGCTGTCACGCTTCGCGGATGCCGTCATCGCGAATTCCCGAGCAGGGCGCGACTATCACATCGCCCAAGGATATTCTCGGGCAAAAGTAGTCGTGATTCCCAACGGGATCGATACGCAGCGGTTTCGTCCCGACCCCGAGGCCCGTCGGCACGTCCGATCTGAGTGGGGCATCCAGGACCATGAACAGGTGATCGGGATCGTGGGGCGGCTGGATCCCATGAAGGATCATCCCACGTTTCTCCAGGCGGCGAGCTTGTTGGCGCAGGAACGGAATCACCTCCGGTTCGTGTGTGTGGGAGCAGGGCCAGCCGAGTATCGCGATTCGCTCCATCAACTGACTCGATCGTTGAAGTTAACTGAACATGTGATCTGGACGGGCGGACGCAGCGATATGCACGCCGTTTTCAACGCACTTGACCTTCTCGTCAGCAGCTCGATCACCGAGGGATTCAGCAACGTCATCGCAGAGGCCATGGCCTGCGGGGTTCCCTGCGTCGCAACCAACGTCGGCGATTCTGCCTGGCTTATGGGGAACATAGGTGAGGTCGTTCCGCCACGCGACCCGGACGCGTTGGCAAAGGCGTTGGGAAAGTTGCTCAATCGAAGACTGCATACTCCAATGCAGATCCGCCGGTGCATTGTGGAGAAGTTCTCGGTCGAGAGGCTCGTCGCCGATACTGAACAGGCCCTTCTTGAGTTGCGGCAAGGCAGGGGTCTAGACCCCTTGCGTGCCGTGCGGGTGGACCGGTAGAGGTGAGCCAGAGGAATTCCCGGTTGGAAGGAACAAGCGGCCGAGAGTGTTCTGACTCGTGAGAGGTAGATCGGTGGAACTCACGAGAGTTTGGAGGATATGCCGATGATGGTGGCCTACTACCGGAACATGCTCGCGATTCTGTCTGTGGCAGTGTTTTACACGGGATGGCCGGAGTATCAGTCGCGCGCAGGCCCGGGTCTTGGGCAACCGAGAGATTGGTTTATAGGGCTGTTCCTGCTGTCGTTGCCCCTATGGTTGTTCAAATCGACGTTCAAGCAGAACTTTCTGAAGGTGCCTCTCGTCGCCTGGTGCTTCGGGTTCGGGTGGGTGACGATGTTGTGGTTTCTCGGGTCCTCCCAGTCCGAGCTCGCATGGCGGGATGCGCGGTCGAGACTGGCGGCCATCATGTTGATGATGTCCTGTCTGATGATCTTTGCGACCCCCGGCGCCGTCCGTTCGGCACGATGGGCGCTCGTGTTCGCGGTGCTGTTCGGAGCGGCGCTCAATATTTATGAGTTTTTCGTGCCGTTGACATTCAGCGAGATTCACGGCCGTTCGGCCGGCCTCTACATAAACCCGAACCTTTCGGGCGAAGCACTGGTGCTTGGGATGATTCTCGGCGTAACGGTTCTGCCGTTGCTCTGCCGGGGTCCATTTCTCCTCTTGGCGGGGCTCGGAATTATGACGACCTTCTCTCGCGGCAGCATTGTGGCCTGGCTCATAGCTGTATGTGGCTTGCTCCTCGCACAGGGGGTGCGAGGGAAGGATCTGGTTCGGACGGTCTTGTTGAGCCTGGTCGTTGTGGGCATCGTCCTCCTGCCGAAGTTGGACGCCATCTTGACGACGATGGACCGGACCGGCGTGATCAATAAGAACACCGAGGAACGGTTGGCATGGCTTACAAACCCCTTTGGCGTGTCCGATGAATCCGGTTGGTCGCGCATGTACGTCGCGCAACAAGCCTGGATGAAGTTCGCCGATCACCCTTGGATTGGGAGTGGGACCGGAACGATGTATGAATCGTTCGACATTCCGCCGCATAACCAGTATCTGTCCTATATGCTCGACCATGGCGTGTTGGGCGCGACCATCGTGCCTTTGTTGATCCTGGCCCTCATCTGGGGGGCACGTGGGGAGGCGAGGCGTGTCGGACTCGTCTTCGGCACGACCATCTTGTGGCTGTGCTTCTTCACACACACGATGTTGAGCTTTGGACACAGTCTGGTCCTGTTCGCGCTACTGGCTGCCATGGCTTCGACAGAGCCATTACTAGCGCCTGTGGCAACGAAGGCCAGGGCGGCGGGCGAGGCGGCCTTCGACGAGACTGCGGCGAGGGCGTAGCAGGCTCTTCCCTCTTTTCCTAAGCCATATCCGTCGTACTTACCCAGGCGTTCAGGCTGAAGGTGATGAAGCTGTATGCGGACTTGTTTCGTAACACACCCGTGCGTCTTGAAGGAGCCCCATGACCAACGCAATGTCCCGCGCGAGCGGCACACAGAAGCCCCTCTCCGTCCTCTATGTGACCACTGCGCTGATAGCAGGCGGAGCGGAGATGATGTTATATCGGCTTCTTTCGCGCCTGGACCGCACCAGATTCACTCCCCAGGTCGTCTCGCTGCTGGAGCATGGTCCCATCAGCAGGAAGATCCAAGCCTTGGGGGTTCCCGTGCGATCCTTAGGTATGAAAGTAGGAGTCCCAAATCCAGCAGTCGTACTGCGCCTCGCTCGGTGGCTGAGGCAGGATCCGCCGGATATGATGCAGACATGGATGTACCATGCCGATCTGGTCGGCGGCTTGGCGGCTCGGTTGGCGGGAAACATTCCAGTGGCCTGGGGAATCCGGCACAGCGATCTGAGTTCCGAGACAAGCAGCCGCCTGACCCACTTGACAGTGAAGACTTGCGCACTCTTATCTCATTGGGTGCCCGATCGCATCGTCTGTTGTTCCGAGGCCTCACGACAGGTTCATACGGCCATCGGGTATGCCGCCGAAAAAATGGTGGTGATTCCCAACGGGTACGATGTAGGAACCTTCCGTCCGGATTCAGGGGCGCGCGCATCCGTTCGAAAGGTCCTCGGCGTTTCCGAGGACGCTCCAATCATCGGCATGGTTGCCCGCTTCGATCCCCAGAAGGACCATCGCAGTTTTATTCGGGCTGCGCAATTGCTCCATCGTGATAGACCGGATGCGCATTTCTTGCTGTGCGGGATGGAGGTGACCTGGGACAACCAGGAACTCGCTCGATGGATCGACGACGCGGGCCTTCGAACCCATTGCCATCTGTTGGGGCGGCGTGATGATGAAATCCCCAATTTGACTGCCGCCCTGGACATTGCGTCGCTCTCGTCCTCCTACGGCGAAGGGTTTCCCAACGTGGTGAGTGAGGCCATGAGCTGCGGCGTTCCTTGCGTCGTGACCGACGTCGGCGATGCCGCTCTCATTGTCGGACAGACCGGCATCGTCGTGCCGCCGAGAAATCCTGAGGCCTTGGCGGCGGCCTGGCGCACCATGCTGGAGATGGGCTTCGAAGGGCGAAGGCCTATGGGCATCGCGGCGCGGCAACGGATCAGAGAACGCTTCGACATCGCGGAGATTACCGGTCGGTACGAACATCTGTTCGAGGAACTCGCGCACAGTGCGCGGGCCTAACCCGCATTATTCATGAGCACTTCTGCTGCAATCCCGATTTGCTGCGTTTACACGTGAAGCGTCGTTCGTGAAGCGTGAAGCACAGGACGGAAAGAGTGTGTCTTTATGGTCGCAGGCGAGATACGAGATACGCTTCACGAGGAATGCGCTTTCGGGCGCTGTCGCGACGAACCGTCATGAATAATGCGGGCTAAGTATCCCTCTCATGCCTCCGGCAAGCAGTGAATAGCCGACAGCGAGCCGCCCCGAACCTCTTGACTGTTCATTGGCGGCGATATCCATGAGGGGCTATTCAGCCTATCTAGCTGAGTAGTTACCTTTCATAAAACTCTATACGCTTCACGATTTTCAGAGGTAGCAACCTATGTGTGGGATCAGCGGGTTTCTTGATACCTCGCGTCGCCGGGGGACCGACGAGCTTCGAGACATCGTGCTCGGTATGGCGAGCACCCTCCGCCACCGGGGGCCTGACGACTCAGGCGCATGGGTCGATGCGGCAACCGGCATCGCGCTCGGGCATCGCCGCTTGTCGATCTTGGATCTCTCTCCTCTCGGCCATCAGCCGATGCACTCGGCCTCCGGTCGCTATGCGATCAGTTTCAACGGCGAGATATACAATTTCAAGGCCCTACGCAGCGAATTAGAAGACCTCGGACATATGTTTCGCGGTCATTCGGATACCGAGGTGATGCTGGCCTCCTTTTCGCAGTGGGGGATTCATCAGGCCGTGAAGCGGTTCAACGGCATGTTTGCGTTTGCCTTGTGGGACCGTGAAGCGCGTCTGCTCCACCTGGCTCGCGACCGGTTCGGTGAGAAGCCGCTGTACTATGGATGGATGGGAAGGACATTCCTGTTCGGCTCGGAACTCAAGGCTCTGCGAGCGCACCCGGACTTCAAGGCAGACATTGATCGAGACGCTCTGGCCCTCTACTTTCGATACGGCTACATTCCCGCTCCCTATTCGATCTATCGCGGCGTCTCGAAGGTCTTGCCTGGAACGGTTTTGACCATGACTCCCGAAACGAGCTCCCCTCCAACCGTGACACCCTATTGGTCCGTTCGAGCCGTCGCCGAACAGGGGAGCGCGAATCCTTTCACCGGCAACGAAGCGGAGGCAATCGCGCGCCTGGATGAGTTGCTGAGGGATGCGGTCAAGCTCAGGATGGAGGCGGACGTGCCGTTGGGCGCATTTTTGTCCGGCGGCGTGGATTCCTCGACCATCGTTGCGCTCATGCAGGCACAAAGCGCAGAGCCCGTGCGAACCTTCAGCATCGGGTTTCAGGAGGCAGCCTATAACGAAGCCACCCACGCGAAAGCGGTGGCAAAACATCTTGGGACGGCCCACACCGAGCTGTACGTGACGTCCGAAGAAGCCATGGCCGTCATCCCCCGCATCCCCACGCTCTACGACGAGCCGTTTGCCGACTCCTCGCAAATCCCGACGTTTTTGGTCTCTCAGTTGGCTCGCCGGGACGTGACGGTGAGCTTGTCGGGGGATGCCGGCGATGAACTGTTTGCCGGCTACAACACCTACTTCTGGGGGCTGCGCGTTTGGAATCATATCGGGTGGATGCCTCGATCCCTGCGGGCGCTGTCGGCTGGAGGATTGACCATGCTGTCGCCGGCGTCCTGGGAGGCCCTGTTTCGGATAATCGAACGGATCCTTCCGAAGCACTTCCGGCAGCGAAACCTCGGCCTCAAGCTCAGAACGATTGCCGATCTCCTCTCTGCAGACTGCGGGGAAACCTTGTATCGGGCAATCCTCACTTATTGGGAGGCCCCGGCCTCGTTGGTCATCGGGGCGTCGGAGCCTCTGACCCCCTTGACGGATCGGACCCAGTGGGGACATCTTCCCGACCTGCTCGGACGCATGATGTACACCGACGCACGGATGTATTTGCCCGACGACATCCTCGTGAAAGTGGACCGGGCCAGCATGGGCGTGAGTCTCGAAGCGCGCGTGCCCCTGCTAGACCATCGCGTAGCCGAGTTTGCCTGGCAGCTCCCTGTCTCGATGAAAATTCGCGATGGGCGAGGAAAGTGGATCCTCCGGCAAGTGCTCTCCCGTTACGTACCCACCGGGCTGATCGACCGGCCCAAGATGGGGTTCGGCGTGCCAATCGATACATGGCTCCGCGGTCCTCTGAAAGAATGGGCCGAGGCGCTGTTGGACGAGAAACGGCTGAAAGAACAAGGCCTCCTCAATCCGGACCTCATCCGAGGCAAATGGGTCGAGCATCTCTCCGGGAAGGCGAACTGGGCGCCCCACTTGTGGGGCGTGCTCATGTTCCAAGCCTGGCTGGAACATGAGCAACAGACGACGCTACATGAGATACAGCGAGAAGCCGCGCGGCAGGTCAAGCTGGAGGTGATCTCCAAGGCCGTCGGATTGCCTCAAGGCGGCAGGAATGAGCATCTGTTTCAGGAGGTAGGCAATGACGAGTAGAGAACCCGGCACGATGGTGGTGAGTCTCGATTTGGAATTGGCCTGGGGACGATTTGACCACATTCCCATCCCCACGCTCGAGCACGAGTCGAGGCAGGAGCGGAAACACATCACGCCGCTCCTGGCTCTCTTCGACCGCTACGACATCCCTGCGACCTGGGCGGTGGTCGGCCATCTCATGCTCGAGAAGTGTCTGCGCAATCGCCACGGCCTTGCGCATCCCGATCTGATCCCCCATGCGTACTATTCCTGGTTCCCTCTTGATTGGTACTGCTTTGACCCCTGCACGACCGTCGATTCCGCTCCAGCCTGGTATGCGCCGGATATCGTGGAGTGGATTCGCCGCGCCCGTGTCCGTCATGAAATCGGGTCCCATTCGTTCGGCCATATCTACTATGGAGACCCGGAATGCACTCCGTCCGTCGCGGCGGCTGATCTGAACGCCGCGCTTGAAATAGCCGCTCGGCAAGGGATTGTGCTGAAGAGTTTCGTCTTTCCTCGCAACCAGGTCGGTCACCTGGACGTCCTCAAGCATTTCGGATTGCGGTCGTATCGAGGGGCGGAGCCTCCCCTCATTCGCACCGACAATCGAGTGATTCAAAGGGTCACCCAATTCCTGGATCAATTGCTCGCGCTTCGGCCCAGGGCCGTACGAGGGGAAGAAACTCTGCCGGGGCTGTGGAACCTCCCCGCCAATCATTTTTTCATCGCGCGCGACGGGATGCGCAGGATGATTCCGATGGCCAGCCGCGTGCTGAAAGGGAAGCGCGGCATCGCGCATGCCGTGAAGACCGGCGGGCTCTATCACCTCTGGTTCCACCCGTTCAACTTGAACGAGGATACCGAAGCCATGTTGTCCGGCTTGGCCTCGATATTCGAGTACGCCCATCGGATGCGCGAGCAAGGGCTGCTGGAGATCCTCACCATGGATGACTATGCGCGGCGGCTGGAGCGTGAGAAGCCGGCAGAGCCCCACAGTGCGGAACGGGGCCTTCAAGAAGAACAGGCGGAGGCGCAATTGTCGTTATAGAAGAAGTCTCATGCGCAGCAGAAGTGTGCATGAATAATGCGGGCTAGGCCGGGAGATTTATCGCATATGAGTTTATCCTCCCAGATCGATAATCACAGAACGCACACCGTCGGAGGGCTGGACTACCAAAATATCTCAGGGGGTCGCACAACCATCCGCCTAACCTATATGCTGCTGTTTTCGGCATGCATCCTGCTGTTCCTCCCAATCGATACCGTTGACTGGTTGAGTGAGGAGGACGGTCCCGTCGAGAATGCCGGGGCGCTCCTTTTCCTGCTCGCCGGCACAATCTTTCTTGTGACCGCCTACCGGTCTTCGGGACTCCACAGGCAATGCGGCACCAGCCACATTGAAAGCCCTCTGGCTCTGTACGCCCTCGGAGCCCTCCTCCTCGTCTGTTCTGGCGAGGAAATTAGTTGGGGACAGCGGCTGTTTGACTATCCCATCCCGGCGTGGCTCGAGGCCCTCAATCGACAAGGTGAGTGGAACCTACACAATCTCGCCTGGTTTCATGCGCAGACGGAGGAAGGCGCTGAAAAATCGTTCTGGGCACGCATGATCAACATGGAACGCCTCTTGGCCTGCTTCCAGCTTACACTTTGCACGCTGGTTCCGATGCTCACCGCCTACTCCGCCACCTTCCGCATATGGGTGGCGCGTATGGGGCTCCCAGTTGTCCCATGGTGGATCGCCGGCCTCATGCCCGTTCATTACCTCGTCTCGCAGGCACTTTACGCGATCATTGGCGATCAACAGACCCTGGGTGGGGCACTCGATGAAACCAAGGAAACCGTGCGGGCCATGATCTTCCTCGTGGTCGCTATCTGGACATACACACGGGCCGAGCCAGACCGCATGTCTTAGCTGGTAAAGGGCTAATGCGGCCGGACCATCAGTCAAAATGAATGGGTTTGCCGGCACACAAGGCATAGAAAAGGGGCGACGCCGTCTCGCTTGAGTCAGGTATCCGCGATTGCAGCAGAAGCGTTCATGAATATGCGGGCTAGGATGCAGGTGGCTCGCCAGCCTCCACAGAACGAAGCCGAACCACATGAAAACGAAGCCAATCACATTGGTGCATATCACGACGGTACCTCAGTCCCTCGCCTTCGTGACGGGGCAAGTGGGTTATATGAAAGCTCGCGGCTTTGAGATCGTCGGCCTGTCGTCGCCCGGCGCTCTGCTTACTAGTTTTGCAGAGCGCGAGGAAGTACCTGTCCATGCAGTGGAGATGCCCCGTCGGATTACCCCGTGGCGCGATATCCTCGCGGTGTTGAAACTGGTGCTGGTGCTCCGCCGGATCCGCCCGCAGATCGTGCATGCGCATACTCCCAAAGGCGGATTGCTCGGGATGCTGAGCGCCTGGATAGTCCGAACTCCCGTGCGGGTCTACCACATGCGAGGGTTGCCGTTCACCACAGCGGCAGGGTGGCGGCGGAGGCTTCTGATGTGGAGCGAACGAATTTCCTGTGGTCTTGCCGACCAGGTACTGTGCGTGAGTTCGTCGGTTCGCCAACTCGCAGTGGATTCTCGTCTTTGCCAGCCCGATAAAATCGCCGTCCTCGCGCGAGGCAGCGGAAACGGTGTCGATGCGACCCGGAAATTCAATGCCTCCAACATTTCGCCCCTTCTGCGAGAAGAGACACGCCGCCGATGCAACCTTCCTCCGGACGCGCTGGTGCTCGGGTTCATCGGCCGCATTGTCCGCGACAAAGGCATCATTGAATTGGCTGGGGCCTGGAAGGAGTTACGGGAAGAGTTTCCGGATCTCCACCTCTTGCTCGTGGGACCGCATGAGCTGCAAGATCC
>Ga0326726_10004264_pt1 | contig 13049 bp, 10 predicted proteins | sample MHFenrmetagenome_2_FD_207603 | JGI IMG/M metagenome (GOLD analysis project Ga0326726, IMG submission 207603) | Lab enriched peat soil microbial communities from Michigan Hollow, Ithaca, NY, United States - MHF15MN | ecosystem: Environmental > Terrestrial > Soil > Wetlands > Peat | place: USA... | reverse complement strand
CAGCGGCGCGGCGACAGTGCCGCCATCGAGGATGCGGTGCGTCTGGTGTCGGAGGGCGATCGAGGCGACGAGTACAACTTCGACCCGGTGCCTGGCGGCGGCGCAGTCGAACGGCCCGAGCGCGCGCGCGTCCGCGTCGATCGGGCGGGCGAGGCCGCGGCGACGCTGGTGATCGACGCGCGCTATCGCGTGCCCGAGTCACTCGCGCCCGATCGCGCGGCGCGCGCGAGTCGAAGCGCCGTCCTGCCCGTGTCACTCCGGCTGCGCCTCGCGCCCGGGCTCGACCGGATCGACGTCGAGGTCTCGCTCGACAACACGGCGCGCGATCACCGCCTGCGCCTGCACGTGCGCGCGCCGTTCGCGGCGCGGCGCTTCCGGGTCGAGTCCGCCTTCGAGGTGGTCGAGCGTCCGATCGCGCCGTCCCCGGACGCGTTCGGTCCCGGCCGCGCCGCCGAGCTGCCGATCGGCGCCTGCCCGCAGCGGGGCTTCGCCAGCATCGACGATGGCGCGCGCGCGCTCAGCGTCGCGAACCGCGGCAACGCCGAGGTCGAGGCGGTTCCCGAGCCGGACGGCCGGACCTCGCTGGCGGTCACTCTGCTGCGCGCCGTCGGGTTCCTGTCGCGCGGCGATCTGCGACTGCGGCGCGGTCACGCCGGTCCGCCCTTCGAGACTCCCGGAGCGCAGGTGCCAGGCCCGCATCGCGCGGAGCTGTCGCTGCGCGTGCACGGCGCCGCCGACGGCGACGCGGTCGCGCACGCACACCGATTCGTGTACCCCCCGCTCGCCTTTGCGGGCTCGGGCCGCGACGACGCGCCGCTGCGCGACGGCGCGCGCCTGCTCGAGCTCGACGATCCCGGGGTCGTGGTCTCGGCCATCGAGCCGCGCGCGGATCGGAGCGCGATCGTCCGGATCTACGAAACGACCGGCCGCGCGCGCTCCGTGTCACTCGCCTGGAACGCCCCGGGCGACTGGACGTGGGAGGCGGTCGACCTCGCGGAGCGGCCAGATCCCGGCGCGCGGATGGAAGTCACCGGCGCGCGCGCCCGGATCGAGCTGCGCGCGTGGCAGATCCGCAATTTGCGCGTGCGACGAACCCGTTCCTGAGCTCGAGTCAGTCGAAAGACGCCGGCAAGAGAACCAGCGCGAGGGAGCCGGAGATCGTGCCGATCGCCGCGATGACCGAGTCATGCGGGCCGCTGCAGCTGAACTGGACCCCGATCTCCCCGTTCCGAGGCGCACCGATGGCTCCGATCGGCCCGACTTTGCAGCCCCCCGCGGCGGCGTCCGCGCTGGCTTGCTGCGCGAGGCCCGCGCAAGTCACCGGCGTAACGCTGCCGGCCTCGGTCGAGAACGGTCCCCCCATGAACAGAGATCCGATGCTGGTCGTGCCGCTGATTGTGAGCGCGGGGAAGCCCTGCGTGCCCCCGACCGGCTGCGAGCATATGAACGAGCCGATCGCGACCGCGGCCGTGCCCGGCGGCTCCGGCCGCGGCGGCGGACTGGGATGAAACAGGTCCGCGGACGAGCTCGTCCCAAGCAGAATGATCGCCGCGCCGGTCATGACTGCGCCCCAGAGAGCCACTTTCGCCTTCATCTCGTCTCCCTCTTCTCCAGCAATGGAGGTGACTGTGATTCTACGCGCGCGGCCACAGACACTCGGTGACCTTTCTGCTCAGGTGCGCCGCGCCGAGGGTTGGCCTCGAGCCACGCGCTGCCGATGAAGAGCCGTGCGGACGCTTCGACTCATGGCTCTCGCTGCGCTCGCTCTGGCGCTCACGGCCGAGACACGCGCTCCGGCCGGCGCGGGCTCGCGCGATCTGCTCGCGCGCCTGCGCGGGCCGCGCGTCGCGGCGCACCGCGGCGGCTTCGGCTTTCCGGACTCGAACACCGTGGCCCGCTTCGAGCTCGCCCGCCGGCAGGGAGTGGACATCGTCGAGACGGATCTGCGCACGTCGAGCGACGGCGTGGTGTTCCTGTTCCACGACACACTCATGGACCACGCGACGAACTGCACGGGGCCCTTCGCGAGTCACACGGCCGCCGAGATCGACCGCTGCCGGCTGAACGGGCTCGACCGCGGCCCGGACCGGTTCGAGGCCGCGCTGCGCTGGTCGCGCGCGCGCGTCGTGATCGACGCGGAGCTGAAGACGGGAAGCGCGACGCGCCCGGCCATCGACCTCGTGCGCCGCTATCGCGCGTACGACTGGGTCTACTTCCAGGTCGGCAACGGTCTCCGGACCTATCAGGGCGTGCGCGACTACGACGCGCGCGTGGCGGTCGAGGCCGCGCCCCGCGGCCCGCGCGGCGAGCACTGGCTCGCCGAGCTCCTGGCCAAGCGCGACCCGCGCCTGGTGCTCATCCAGCTGCATCCGGACTTCATGTCGAGTCGGATTCTGAGCTCGATTCGCGAGAGCAAGAAGCTCACCTCGCTCAACGCGTGGCTGCTCGGATCGGAGACGGACGGACCTTCCTGCGCGCACGTCTACGCGCTGGGGATCGACGTCGCGGTCAGCAACTCGGCGGAGCGGTGCGCGAAGCAGCGGGACGAAACGCGCGCGGCCGAGCGCGGGTCGGCTCCCGCCGCACACTCCGCCGCCACGCCGTAGCATCGCGGCACGACGGTGATCGCGCGCTCCGGTGACTCGTGGAGAATCGTGCACGAGCATCTCAGCAAGCGGAGGTTCTCCGCCTGAGCCCACGATCGGCGAGCGCGCATTCGGCGCGCGCAACCCCGCGAACGAGCGTCACTCTTTGGTGTCGGGCGGGGAAAAACGCCACGGTCGCGAAGGCCATTCCGCGCATTTCCTGTGGACAGACGATGGCTCGAGCGCGCAAAGTGAGATACGCGGGGGATGAGCAGCGAGGGAGGTCACCGTGCTGAGAAGCGCAGTCGGTGCTCTGTGCGTCATCGCCCTGAGCCTGGCCTCGTGTCAGAAGCTCGAGCGAGGGGGACCCACGGCACCCAAAGTCCAAGGACCGCTCAAGTTCGACGTCGCGAAGTTCCCCGACGCGATACCGCTCGAGTACGGAACACTCGTCGGTGTCACACAGAACAGCCCCGGTTGGGTCGGGCTCTGGTTCCAGAGACCGGACAACACGATCGTCGCGTCGTTCGTGAACATCGACGACGGCAGGCTCTGGGAGAAGTCACTCACCATTCCGCGCAAGTAGATTCGAGGTCGAAATCGCCATGAACCTGGAGAGATTCGTTTCGAGGGTGTCTCGTCTGTTCTTCTTCGGCGCGTTCGCGCTGCTCGCGATCGCGGTCGTCGAGCGGGTGGCCAACGCGTCCGGCTACACATTCGTGGGAGGCGCGTTCTCGGGAGGGCGCCTCCTCGAGATCGCCGCCATCCTGCTCATCTTCGTGATCGCCATGCAGGTGCGCGAGATGCGGGAGGAGCTGCGGCGGCGCAGCCCGTAGGCGCGGAGCAGCTCAAGCGGAGCGCGGCCGCCCGCGCGCGAACGCGAGCCAGAAGGGCGCGGCGCTCGCGATCACGAGCAGGCACACCAGCGACTCGCGCGGATTGCCGCGCAGCATGGCGATCGCCACCGCGACGTTCGCGACGACGTACAGCCCGGGCACCCACGGATAGCCCCACGCGCGGTACGGCCGCGCCAGGTTCGGGTGGCGACGCCGCAGCGTGTAGAGCGCCAGGGTGTCGGCGATCGTCGCGAGCACGATCGCGAACGTGGTGAAGTCGAGCACGCTCGGAAAGCTGCGCAGCACGAGCAACAGCGCCGAGGCGACGCCCGCCTGGACCCAGATGGCGACGTGCGGCGTCTGATAGGTCGCGTGCACCGAGTCGACGCCGCGGAAGAAGCGCTCGTCGAGCGCCATGGCGTACGCGATGCGCGGACCGACGAGGATGGTCGCGTTCAGGGTCGCGAGGATCGAGCCGAGCACGAACATCGCCAGCAAGGTTCCGCTGACCGGCCCGAAGAGTGCGCGCGCAGCCGCCTCTCCCGCGTTGCCCGACTTCCGGAGCTCGTCCAGAGGCAGCGCGTAGAGATACACGGCGTTCACCGCGAGATACACCGCGATGCAGATTGCGAGCCCGAGAAACAGCGAGCGCGGCACGTTCCGCTGCGCGTCGCGGATCTCGCTCGCGACGTACACCGTCGCGTTCCAGCCGAGGTAGCTGAACAAGACCGGCGAGAGCGCGAGGCCGAAGTCACTCCAGGAGCTCGCGCCCGCGCCGGGCGCGAACACGGAGAGCCGAGTCACCTCCCCCACGCCCAGGAACGGCGCGAGCACGACGAGCGCCCCGAGCGCGGCGATCTTCAGCGCCGCGCCCGCGTTGTTGACGCGCGCGCTGCCGCGCACGCCGACGACGTTCAGCCAGCTCGCGGCCAAGGTCGCGGCCAGCGCCACCGCGAGCTTCGCGGCCTCGTTCATCGGCACGAACGCCGCAAGCGCCTCGGCCGTGCCCGCGGCCAAGGTGGCCACGGTGCCGGTGAAGATCGCGAAGAACGAGACCCAGCCGGTGACGAACCCGGCGAACGGCGAGAACGCCTCGCGCAGATACACGTAGTCACCGCCGGCGTGCGGATACATGGCCCCGAGCTCCGCGTTCGCGAGCGCGCCCGCGAGCGAGAGCGCGCCGCCCGCGAGCCACGCCGCGAGGATCAGGCCGGGATGCGGCAGGCGCTCGGCGATCGCGCCCGGCGTCAGAAAGATTCCCGAGCCGATCACGGACGCCACACACAAGAGCGTCGCGTCGGTGAGACCGAGTGACGGGGGCAGCCGGTCGCGCGGATGTCGATCGCCCCCCATGGCGGGCGATTCTAGGGAAACGCGGCGCGCGCGCCTCAGTCCGCCAGAACTTCCTCGTACAGCTGGCGCACGTCCTCGATGTGCGCGTCGAGCGACTCACGCGTCCAGTCGCGGGTCGAGACCGGCGGCAGCACGACGACGTCGACGGTCGCGGGCCGGACCACGAGCCCGCTCTTCGGCAGCGCGTCGAGCGCGTTGCGGATCACGATCGGGACGATCGGCACGCGCGCCTGCATGGCCATGTGGAAGGCGCCCTTCTTGAACCGGCCGAGCCGCGGCGTCGGTGCGCGCGTGCCCTCGGGCGCGATCGCGAGCGAGGTTCCCGAGCGCAGCGCGTCGACGGCCGGCTGCAGCGCCTGGATCGCGGCGCTCGAGTTCGCGCGGTCGATGAACACGGTCCCGAGGAGCGCGGCGATCTGGCCCAACACCGGAATGCGTCGCAGCTCCTGCTTCGCCACGCCCACGAAGTCGCGCCGCAGGAGCTTGCACAGCAGGAGCACGTCGAGCGAGCTCTGGTGATTGAAGATGAACACGCACGGGCGCGACGACCAGAGGTGCTCCTCGCCGCGCACGCGCAGCTCGATGCCCGCGAGCGCGGTGCCGAGGTCACCCCACGCGCCGAGCGCGAAGTCGAGCGCCGCCTTCGGGCGACCCGTGACGAGCGCCAGCGGCAGACCGAGCGCGAGCGCGAGCCCGCTCGACGCCGTGGCGAGACCCGTGCGCACGACGTCCGCGAAGCTCGGCCGTCCGCGGCTCGCGAAGCGCCGAATGGGCCAGACTCGCCGCTCGGCGATGCGCGTCAGGCGCCCGTCGGGGTTCGTCGGGCGCGGCCGGCCCACCAGCTCGAGGAGCGGCAGGTCCTCGGCGGCGTCGCTGTAGAAGTAGCTCTGCGCGAGATCGAGCCCCTCTTCGGCGGCCAGCGCGCGCACCGCCTCGGCCTTGCCCTCGCCCCAACAGGGCGGTCGAATGAAGCGACCCGTGAAGTGACCCTCGTCGACCTCCAGCTTCGTGCACAGCACGCGCTCGATGCCGAGGTCGCGCGCGAGGGGGTCGATCTGATAGCGAGTCGCCGCGGACACGATCGCCAGCGTGTGTCCGCGGCGCAGGTGAGCGGCGACCAGCGCGCGCGACTCGGGATACACGAGCGCCGCGAGCTCCGAGTTGAAGAGCCGCTCGCCGGTGTCGACGAGCTCTTGCTCCGGAGTCCCGCGCAGCATCCCGGACCAGGCGGCGAGGATTCCCGAGAAGCCGATCTGTCCGCGCTGGAAGCCGACCCAGGCGAGCGCGTTCTCGGAGAGGTCCGAGAAGCTGATCTGTCCCGACAGGAGTCGGTCGCGCCAGAATGCCATGCCGGAGAAGCCGGAGAGCAGCGTGCCGTCGACGTCGAAGAACGCGCCGACCTTCGGACCTGCCGGTCCTCGTTCGATCTCTTCGGTCAGGAATGTCCCGGCACGCATCGTCACCGCTCCATGCAGCCGGATCCTATCTCGGGGCGGCGCTCGGCGGCGAGCCTGGCGCGCGTGGGCAAGCGCCGACTCAATCGAAAGCTCCGCGACACCGAATAGTTTCGCCAGCTCGATGCGTATCTCGACCCCCGCCAAGGTGGCCGTCCTGCTCGTCGCCGGGACGCTCTTCGCCTCCGCGCCCGCGGCGCGTGCGGGGAGCTTCGAGGTCAGTCCGACTTTCGACGGGAGCGATGACGCGGCGTCGCGCCCGCCCGCAGTCGAGGACGAGCCGGCCGCGCGCGATTGGAACGCGCTCGGCGAGGACGACGCGCGCTCGCGGCATCCGCTCCAGGACCACCCGCGTCTGCGCGAGCGCATGCTGCGGCGCAGACTCGCGCGCGAGGCGGCCGCAGAGCGCGGCGAGGCGTCGGCGGAGACAAGCGAAGCGGCGCCCGAGCCGCCTTCGTTCGGCGATCTCGATCGAGTGATTCCAGCCAACGCGCGCACCGAGCTCGCGGCGAGCGGCGCGCGCTGGGCGCCGCGCATCCAGTTCGCGCTCGACCAGGCCTACGCGGCGCTCCCGCCCGCATTGCAGGCGCGTGCCTCCCAGCTCCGGAGCTTCGCTTCGACCCCCAGCGGCCGGCGCTGGCTCGTCCTGGGGCTGGGCGCGCTCGGGCTCCTGCTGGTGATCGCGCGTTCGGCGCGCGGCGCCGGCGACCTGGTCGTCGTCATCGCGTATCCCGACGACCTGCGCGGCAGCTTCAGCGTCTCGCTCTCGCGGCGCCGCCCGCGGCGCAAGCGCGCCACCCCGGCCGAGCGGGAGGCGGCGAAGAGCAAGGTCTCCTCGCGCACCGTACACTATCTGGTGTCGCGCGAGACGCAGTTTCGCGGCGTCGCGCCGGGCAAGTACTGGGTCACCGTGGACGGCGAGCTCTTCGGCACGAGCGGAGACGGCGCGATCGAAGAGCCGTACGAGTCACAGCAGGCGACGGTCGGCAGCCGGGACACCCGCCGCGTCGAGTTCGACCTGAAGCCGCGACACTGCCCGGTCGAGATTCGCGTGGCCTGGGACGGTCAGCCGCTGCGCGAGTGCGCGGTTTCGATCGTGGGCCGGCCGGACACGTTCCGCCACCTGCGCGGCCAGTCGGCGCGCATCGGCCTGCCGCTCGGCCGCCATCTCGTGGCGCTCGGCAGCGGCGATCGCGTCGCGGAGCGCGAGGTGCTCGTCGAGAGCTACGCCACCTTGGTGATCGACGTCGACTTGGGCCGCACCGAGGGCGTGCTCTTCAAGGGCTGCCCGCCGGCGGTGACTCCGTACCTGCAAGGCGACGTCCCGACCGCGGCGCGCGCGCTGGCGCGCGAGGGGCAGGACAAGCTCTCGAACTTCCTGCTCGCGCGCATGCACGCGACGCAGGGCAACAAGGCTCGCGCCGCGGAGCACTACGAGTACGCGGAGTACTTCGCCGACGCCGCGAAGCTGCGCGAGGAGCTCTCGGAGTGGTCGCGCGCCGCGACGCTCTACCAGAAGGCGGGCGAGCCGATGCGCTCCGCGGAGATGTTCCGGCGCGCGGGCGACCCGGTCCGCGCGGGCAAGGCGTACGAGGCGGCCGCGGACTACGAGCGCGCGCTCGCCTGCTACCGCGAGGCGGGCGAGACCGAGCGGGTGATCGGCGCGCTGGAGCGCAGCGGTGACTCGTTCCAGGCCGCCGTGCTCGCGCGCGACAACGACGACCGCGCGCGCGCGATCAAGCTCCTGCAGCAGGTCCTCCCCGGCGATCCGAACTACGCCGAGGCATGTCTCCTCCTGGCCGACGCGCTCGAGAGCGAGGGCCACGTGGACCTCGCAGCGCGCAAGCTCGAGGAGCGCATCGAGCGCGACGCGGCGAGCGAAGCGGATCCGGCGCTGCGCGCGCGGCTGGCGGAGCTCCTGGAGCGCAGCGGCGAGCCGGGCCGCGCGATCGAGGTGCTCGAGAAGCTGCGCGAGGACGAACCGACGTTCCCGGAGATCTCCACGCGCATCGAGTCACTGCGCAAGCGGGTCTCGTCCGCGCGCGAGGCCAGCGGGCGAGTCACGGCGGCGACCGTTCCCGTCGTCGCGGAGAGCCGCTACGAGATCATCGAGCAAATCGGACGCGGCGGCATGGGCGTCGTGTTCCGCGCGCGCGACAAGCGGCTGGGGCGCGAGGTCGCGCTGAAGCGCCTTCCCGAGAATCTGCGCGACCATCCGGCGGCGGTGCAGCTGTTCCTGCGCGAAGCGCGCGCGGCGGCGGCGCTGAATCACCCGAACATCGTGACGCTCTTCGACGCGGACCAGGAGGAGCAGACGTTCTTCATCACGATGGAGCTGCTCGAAGGCGATCCGCTGCACGTGATCCTGCGGCGCGCGGGCCGGCTGTCCGCGCGGGACTGCGCGCGCCTCGGAGTGCAGATCTGCGCCGGCCTCGAGTACGCGCACGAGCGGCGCATCGTGCACCGCGACATCAAGACGGCGAACCTGTTCTTCACGCGCGGCAAGGTCGTGAAGATCATGGACTTCGGCCTGGCGAAGATGGTCGAGGAGGTACGCCGCTCGGCGACACTGATCGGTGGCACCCCATACTACATGGCGCCCGAGCAGGCGCTGGGCGAGGCGGTCGACGCGCGCGCCGACGTCTACGCGCTCGGCGTGACCTTCTTCGAGCTCGTGACCGGCGGCGTGCCATTCCGCGAGGGCGACGTCACCTACCACCACCGCCACACGGCGCCGCCCGATCCGCGCACCCGCGCCGAGAACCTGCCCGATGGCTTCGCCGAGCTGATCCTCGAGATGATGAAGAAGGATCCCGCGCGGCGCGTCGCGAGCGCCGCGGCTGTCGCCGCGCGCCTCGCGCCTTTCACCGCTTAGTCTTACTGACTTCGCTCGCCTGCCCGATCGGGCGAGGCCATCCTGGCAGACTCGAGCTCTCGCGCATCGCGCGGCTGCGCCGCTTGCGGCCTCGGCTCGGGACGGCCCTCGCCTCGCCGTCGCGTTGGCGATCTGCGGGGTCGAGAGGACCGGATGACTCAGGTCTCTTGTTCCCGGCGCTGGCGTTCTTCGAACAGCGCCCGGAAGCGGTCGGTGCCGACGGAGATGAAGATGCCTTCGGCTTCGGCGCAGAGTGAGTCGCCGGCGAAGAGCTTGCCGGACGTGAAGATCTTGCGGCCCTCGCTGCGGTCGTAGCGCGCCTCGAAGCGCAGCTCCGTGTGCAGCGGCGTCGGGCGCCGGTAGCGAACCGTGAGCGTGCCGGTCATGCCGGGCGTGCCCGAGAGCGCGTTCGCGAAGCCGAGCACCTCGTCGAACGCGGCGGCGACGTACCCGCCGTGCACGCAGCCGGGCGGCCCTTCGTAGGCGGAGCCGAAGACGGCGCGGCCGAGAACGCTCTGGCGATCCGGCTCGGCGCGCAGCTCGATCGGCGGCGAGAGTGGGTTCGAGAGACCGATCAGCGGGCTGTGATCGAAGAAGCCCGCGGTATCGCCGGCGGGCGACGTCTCGGACCAGCCCTCGTAGCGGTGCGGGCGCGGGTGAGTCGCGAGCAACGCCGCGTAGCGCTCGAGCCCGTCCGCCGCGGCGACCAACTCGGCCTCGGGAGCGTCGGTCTCCACGAGCCGCGAGATCACGATGCGCATGGCCGCCGCGAGGCGCCGCTTCTCCTTCAGGGCTCTCGGGGCCTCGGCCCGGGTGTTCTCCCAGCGCGCCAGCCCCCTGCTCAGAGCAGTGTCATCGGTCATCGCCGGCCCCCTTCCACGGACGCGAAGCGCGCGAGCGCCGGCGGCAGCGGCGGGTAGCCGGCGTCGGCGGGAATCACGAGCTGGTTCTTGCCGTCTGCTCCGCGCGCGAGCGCGGGCTGCACGGTCACGATGGGAAGCTTTTTCGCGCGCTCGAGCGCGTCGGCCACGTCGCGCGACTCCGCGAGCCGCACCAGGTTCATCAGGGTCGGATAGATGATGGTGCGCCGCCCGGTCTCGGCTTCGCCGAGCGCGGCCTGCGGCGTGATCCACACCGAGTCGACCGACTCGTGGCCGTCGTGCAGCGCGAGCTGGTCCTCCGGCGCGGCGGCAAGGAAGAAGTGCGTGTCGAAGCGCTTCGGCACCAGCGCCGGCGTGATCCAGTGCGCGAACGGCACGAGGCAGTCACACGCCAGCAGCAGATCTTCGCGCTCGACCAGCGCGGCGAAGTCCGCGCCTACGAGGGCGCGCGCGTACAGCTCCGCCGATCCGCGCGCGCGCGCGAGCAGGACCCCGCACTCCTCGAACGTCTCGCGGATCGCGGCGACGCGCAGCGCGCGCGCGTCGTCGTCCCGGGCGAGTGACTCGCCGCAGCGCGCGCGCAGGCTCGGGCCCGCATCGGCCGGGTCGACCTTGCCGCCCGGGAAGACGAGCGCGCCGGTCGCGAAGTCGATCTGGTGGTGGCGCTCGACCATGAAGACCTCGAGGCCGGCCGGGCGGTCGCGCACGAGCAGCACCGTGGCCGCGAGTCTGGGGCTCGGACGGGCGTCGCTCACGGGCAGACTGCGGCGCAGTCGACGCCGAGCGCGTCCGCGGCGTCGAACAGCTCGCAGTTGCGGAGACAGCCGGCGTGATCGAGACATGCGGCGAGCGAGGCCGCATCCGTTGGAGCGCAGCCCGGGAACGCGGTCGCGAGATCGACCATCTTCTTGGTGCACGAGCTCGCGATCGCCTTCGTCGCGACCTTCCCCGTCGTCGCATCGCAGGCCTTCGCGATCCTGGCCTTGGTGTCCGAACCGAGACACTGGGCGAGCTGCGGGCCCGAGAAGGTGACGTCCTTCAGGCCGAGCTTCTTGCAGCGCACGAACTCGGCGCGGCGCGTCTTCTGGCACGAGGCGAGCGCCGCGAAGACGGACTTCTGACAGCCGGCCGCGAGCTTGTCCGTGGCCTTCGGAATGACCCCCGCGTCGAGCACGTCGCCGAAGACGTCCTGCCCGAGCGCCACCTCTGCCGCCAGCGCGGCGTCGAGGCCCGCATCGGCTCCGGCATAGCCGAAATCGGGCGGGAGCGAGCTACACAGACTGGTGTCGAGCGCCTCGGTCTTCGCGCGGATCTTCGCGAATGCGCCCTTCGGATCGTCCGCGACGCACTGGTCGAGCGTCGGTTCCGGCGCGAGCTTCCCCCGGGCCGCTCGGTCGACGCACGAGCGCACCTGCGCGGACTTCGAGCTGGCAGTCTTCGCGAAGACGTCGTTCAGCTTGCGCACGCAGGCCTCCTGGGCCTTTGTGTGGCCGAGCAGGTCGAGGCGCAGCCGCGAGACGGTGTTGTTGCCCAGGTCGATCACGTAGAGCTCGCCATTGTGATCCTCGCCGAACGACGTCGGCGAAATCACGTCGCTCGTGAGAACGACTCGGTCCGAGCCACTCAGCGCGTAGATCTGGCCGCGAATGTAGTCGGCGAAGATGTACCGGCCGCGCCAGGCCGGCGCGGCAGAGCCGCGGTACACGTAGCCGCCGATGACCGTGCCACCGCCGCCGGCGTGATCGAAGTCGGCGACGGGAGACGTGTACATCGGGTCGACCGGTCCCCCCGACGTGCAGCCCGCGACATAGGCGGGACAGGCCGCTGCGCCCGGATTCGGGAAGTGACACAGGTTCCCCTCGTAGACCTTCCAGCCGTAGTTCTTGCCACGGCCCGCGTTGGGCGCCGGGTCCATGTCGATCTCTTCGCGGGTGTCCTGCCCGACGTCCCCGATCCAGAGATCGCCGGTCTGTCGATCGAACGAGAAGCGGTACGGATTGCGCAGGCCCAGCGCCCAGATCTCGTCGCGATACTCGTCGTTTGGATCGTTCGCGCCGGTGAACGGGTTGCCCGCGGGAATGCCGTAGTTCGGATGGTTCGGATCGGTTCCGTTGGGATCGAGGCGCAGCATCTTGCCGAAGAGAACACCTCGCGTTTGCGCGAAGCAGTTCGGGTCATTCCCGCTTCCGCCGTCGCCGAAGGCGAAGTACAGCATCCCGTCTGGGCCGAACTCGAGCTGCCCGCCCTTGTGATTGGCGAAGTCTCCGCCCACGGGTGACTGGTAGGTGAGCACCTCCTTCACGCTGTTCGGATCGGCGTGGTTCGGATCGGCAGCCATGGCCTGGTAGCTCGCGATGACGGTCTCGAGCGGCGACCCGCCCATCCCGGTGCGCGTGTACTCGACGAACACACGCCGATTGGTCGCGAAGTTCGGGTCGAACGCGATCGAGTGCAGCCCGCCCTCGCCGCCTCCCAGATTCACCGACCCCGAGACGTTCAGAAACGCGTCGTTCGGATCCTGGAGGTGGCGATTGGGCAGCAGGATGCGCACATGACCGCCGAGCTCGCTGACGAACAGTCGTCCATCACCCGGATCCGCGAGAAACGACGGGTTCTGCGCCTCGCTGGTGACGAGCTCGAGGAGCGGGCTCTGTGTTTGCGCCCGAGCTGCGCCGGCAAGAAGGCACAGCGCTGCGATCAGGCTCTGAAAGGCGCTCCGCATAGGACGATCGTACAGCATGCGGCGTCTTGGGCCCGCCGTCTGTACGCGCCGTCACCGGCGGCGGAGAGTCAGACCCGCGGCGCCGAGCAGGACGAGCAGGAGCGTGGACGCCTCGGGGGTCGTCACGGGCGTCACGACCACGTCGAAGGTGTGCAGCCAGTTCTGCCCGTCGACCGTGAAGGTCTGCGGTCCGTAGGCAACTCCGCACTGGCCGGTGGCGCCGCTGATCGCGCAGCTGAGGTTGTACACGGCCGAGTCGCTCGAGAACGGGTTGCCGTTCAAGTTGCCCGAGACCGTGCCCGTGCCCGGAGCGAGCTGACTGATGACGCTCGCGGTCGAGAAC
>Ga0326726_10004263_pt1 | contig 13058 bp, 9 predicted proteins | sample MHFenrmetagenome_2_FD_207603 | JGI IMG/M metagenome (GOLD analysis project Ga0326726, IMG submission 207603) | Lab enriched peat soil microbial communities from Michigan Hollow, Ithaca, NY, United States - MHF15MN | ecosystem: Environmental > Terrestrial > Soil > Wetlands > Peat | place: USA... | reverse complement strand
GAGAAGGATTTACGATGCGCGACGGGTGGATCAGTTGCAACTGCGCGGTTTCCGCCATAGAGGCACCTCCCGACTGGCGTCGGATGAGAGTGAATGACTCGCAAAATGCCAGACGTATTGGGTCGGAGGTGCGACTCTCCAGGGTGCGGCGAACCCCGCCGGTTTATGCCGGCGGGTTATCGGCTGCCAATTCCCTTTCGAACGGAATCACACCCGGGATGAGCCACTTGGTCCACATTTCATCGATCTTGCTCTGGAAATAATCCAGATCGTCGTTATTGAAATGCGCGAACCGGCCCTGCCTCAGCAGGTAATCCCGTACCGGTTTGCGCGGAATCTTCCCGTCCGCGATCTGCTGCGTTCTCCCCGTGAGACGCAGCTTGCCATCCTCGACTTCGTAAAGCGGCCAAACGCCGCACTGCACGGCAAGTTCGCCCAGTTCGTGCGACTGGATGGGATCGTAATCCCAGCCCTTGGGACACGGATCGAGCGAGTGAATGAAGGTGGGCCCGCCGATGGTCAGCGCTTTGCGGATGGAGTTCATACCGTGTAGTCCGTACGACATGCAAATTGTGGCCACGTAGCGGCAGGTCGGATGGCCCACTGCCATCATTCCCGCCATGTTCTTTTTCCAGCGGTGATGCATGATCCGCTTCACCGTTCCCGGCGTGCTGAAGGTGGTGTGCGCGCCCCACGGCGTGCTGCCGGAAAGCTGGATGTCGGTGTTGGCGTACGACTCGTTGTCATAAAGCAGGATCAGGCAGTTGTAGTCCGGGTGCGTCAGCGTCGCCGAAATCGCCGCCAGGCCCATGTCCGCGCCGCCGCCGTCGCCGCAGAAGGCAATCACGTTGATCGGCTCTTTCTTCATTTTGCCCTTGCGCATCTGCGCCTTCAGGCCGGCCGCCGTGCCCAGCGCCGCCGAGCCGCTGCTGCCCAGTTGGGTGTGCATCCACGGCACCACCCAGGACGTGCTGTAGTACGTGGTGTTGGCCACGTACATGCAGCCGGTGCTGCCGAGCACGATGGTGCGCGGGCCTGCCGCCTTCACCATCATCTTCATCACCAGCGCGGACTCGCACCCCTGGCAGGTGCGATGCCCGGAAGTGAAATACTCATGCGTCGGAATTTTCTTGACTGACTTAAACGGATCGAGCTGTTGCGTCGGGTCGATCTGTACGATTGTCGCCATAACATCCTCATCCTTTCGGCTGATCTTGTGTGTACTCGGTGCACGCGGTTCAGGAACCCTACTCGCGCAACCCGATCCACTGCGTCAGCGGCTGCGGATTGCCTTCCGCAGCCCGGTAAACCGAATCCGTGATCCTCTCCACGTCCGTCAACGTGACCTCGCGGCCACCCAGCCCGCAGATGAAGCCCAGCACCGGCGGCTTGTTCCCCGCTCCCGGATACAGCGCATTGCGCACCTCGCCCGCCAGCACCCCGCCCAGATGCGGCGAACCGAACGAGTAATCGCGATCGATCACGCCCACCGCCTTGAACCGCGACAGGCTCTGCGCCAGTCCGTCGGCATCGAATGGGCGGAACCACCGCATGCGCACGAACCCGACTTTCTTTCCCGCCTTGCGCATCTGCCGGATGGCTACCTTCACCGGCGTGGACAGCGTGCCCATGCCCATCAGCACCACGTCGGCGTCGTCGGTCTCGTATTCCTCGAAGAAGGGATGGCCGTACGAGCGGCCGAAGATGCGCTCGAAATCGTTGTACGCTTCCTGGATCACGCCGAACGTGCGCTCCATGGCGGCGTAGTTCTGGCGCCGAATCTCCATCACCCAATCTTCGTTCGCCTGCGGCGCCACCGTGATCGGATTGTCTGGATGCAGCAGCAGGTCGCCACGGTTGTAGCGCGGAAGGAATTCGTTGACTTTGTCCTGGGACGGGATCCTCACCAGCGCCTGCGAGTGGGTGAGAAACGCGCCGTCGCAACTGATGGCGCAGGGCAGGAAGATGCGGCGGTCCTCGGCCACGCGGTAGGCGATCAGCGCCGTATCCAGCGCTTCCTGGGCGTTATCAACCCAGTTGAGCATCCAACCCAAGTCGCGGACCGCCAGCGCGTCGTTGTGTTCCGTGCCGAAGGCCCCGGGATCATCCAGGGCGCGGTTGCCCACCATGCACACCATCGGCAGACGCAGCGCCGGGGTCACCGTCAGCGCTTCCATGGCGTACATCCAGCCCACGCCGCTGGAACCGCAGAACACGCGCGCCCCCACCGCGGAGGCGTGCTTCACGATTTCGAACTGCGAATGCTCGCCTTCGGCGACAATGTACTCGCAATCCATTTCGCCATTCGACACCAGCTTGGAGATGTACTGCATGACGGTGTCGTAAGGACGAATCGGGTAGGCGGTGATCACGTCCACGTCGGCGAGCTGACAAGCGACCGCGATCGCCTCGCTGCCGGTAATCAGCGCGGTTTTTTCTGCGCCCTTCTTTTGCTCTTCTACAGGAGCTAATATCGCCATGACCTGTTTCCTCCAGCGTCTTTACTCTTGCGCGATTTCCAGCATTTCGCCGAGTTGTTCGTTGTATTGACCGCGGTAACGGAACCCGTGCGACCGCTCCGGCCGTTTTGCGATCTTCTCGTTCAGCCACGTCAGGTAGCCGGTGGAATCCTTGCGCCACATCTCCCACTGGCTGCGGTTGTCGTTGAATTCGGTCTCGGCCACCATGGTGACGCACTTGTCCACCGGGCACACGGCTTCGCATACGCCGCAGCCGCAGCAGGCTTCCATGTTGGCGTCGTACAGCCCTTCGGGGGTGACGTCAAAGCAGGTGTCCGGACATTGCAGCCAGCACAGCGTGCATTTGATGCAGGTCTCGAAGTTCACCACCGGACGCATGGTGCGCGTGGAGAACTTCTTGAAAGTCGTGTTGCGGGTGGGCCGGATGCCGCCCATCACGTGCGTGGTGGGGTCTTCCATTTCCTTGCCCGCCGCAATGCACGGGATGGCGATGCCCTCGCCCATCTCGTGCCACTTGGGCAGGTCGAACCGGTAGGGCGTTTCCGGATTGCCTTGCCCCGGCGCCACCGCTACCTTGGTGACGCGATTGTACGATTTCTCCGCCGACGTCACCTTGACCGGGTTTTTCCATTCCTGCTGGATCGTTTTCTTGATCGCATCCAGGCTGAACAGGTCCGGCAGCACCTTGGCGATAGCGCCCAGAATGCGCACGTCGGTGTGGTCGTCCTTGTACACCCATAGCCCGGAGAAGCTGCGCGAGCCCTTCACGATCGCGAGGTTGTAGGGCGTCTCCTTGGTGTGCGCCATTGCAATCAGCGTCTCCGGCGGCTCCATCGAGGTGACGATCAGGGTTCCGCCCGGCTTGGTCAGCTTGTTGATGGGCTGCAGCCCGTACCACGCCCAGGATTCCACGCCCTTGCACAGCGTGTCGTCCACGCAGATGGTGATGTCCACTTCCTTGGGCTCGTATTTCGCCTTGCCCTCTTCCAGGGTTTGCTCGTCGGTGGCGACGATGGCGAAGTTCTTGGCTGGTATGCCGTTGCGCTCCGGGCTGTCGCCGTAGCGGCCGAAGCTGATGCCCGGTTTGCCGTCCAGGTGCGCCGCGAGCACGATCGCGCGGCTGATGTTGGTGGCCAGTTTTTTCTGGAAAATTCCTCGGTAGACGATCTCAACCGCAAACAACCTGCCCATCACGACCTCCGCTGTTTCAGAGCTTCGTAAGCACCATCTTCTCCACGGCCTCGATATGGCGGCGCATGGCGGCTTCGGCCCCGGCCGCATCCTGGTTCTGGATGGCCGCCAGAATGTCCCGGTGGTCGGCGATGGAGCGCTCTGCCCTGCCTTCCACCTGCAACGACCGCTCGCGCGTCTCGCGCAGCAAATCCATCAACACATCCAGCACCTTCAGCACCACGCCGTTGTCCGCCGCCAGCGCAATCGCGTAGTGAAATTCGTTGTCCTCTTCGATCGCCAGCTCCCCGGCCTGCATCTTCTCCTGCTGACGGCGCAGGATCGCTGCCATCTCCGCCACCTCGTCCGGGGTGGCATGCGCTGCCGCCCGCGCCGTCAGCGGCGGCTCGATCATCTTGCGCACGTCCAGCAGTTCGCTCACCTGCTTGCGCTTCTGCACCAGCACCGAGGTCAGGGGATTGATCACGTCGGCCGAGCGCTCGCGCACCACCGTGCCCAGGCCCTGGCGCGCTTCGACGAACCCGGAGAGTTCCAGCGCGCGAATCGCGTCGCGGATCGAACTGCGGCTCACGCCGAACTTCTCCGCCAATTGCCGTTCCGGCGGCAGCATGTCACCGGGTTTCATCCTCTCGGTGATCATCTTTTCGATCTGGCGCGCGATCTCTTCGTAGATCCGGTTGCGCCGAACCGCTTCGAATTCGCTTTTGACCGCAGGGTGACTCATGAGGCTTCGATCACGGGAGGCCATCTCTCCCGGATCGGGAATTGGTCCGATGACTGGACCAATTCTACTCCTTCCCCCTTGGGCCCCTGTCAAGCGGAAACTGGATTTTTATTTGGTTTATTTTCAATAGGATGTGGCGGTTCGCTGGCGCAAGCGCCAAATTTCCGCCGCCCCGAGCAGCCCAACCTCGACCGAGCCCCGGTCCGTGAGGATCCGTTCTCCGACACCCAGCACGGGTGGCACACGCGCCCCTCGCGTGTGCAGCGCAACTGGTACTCAGCACTCGCCACGCGGGCATTCGGTAGTCGTTAGTATTCGCAACTAGCACCTCGTGCCACGATATTTTTCGTCCTCACCGTTGCGCCTGGAATCGAAGCGGTGCTAGAGTACCCGCCTAATTTCACTCACTGGGGTGAGTCGGCCCAACACCAGCCTTGATTCCATTCTGGAGGCGACGCATGAAGTGGGGCGCTGCAAGAGCATCCGTGTTTGCTGCCGTGGTTGGCGTCAGTCTTTTCGCCGCAGGTCAGCAAGCTTCGCAACCGCAGAACAAACAGCCTAAAGGAACCACGGGACGCAAGAGTTCCGCTCCCGCCGGCAAGCACTACACCTTGGCGGCGACCAAGGAGAACGTGCAGTGGGGCTGGTTCGACATCAATGAGAAACCGCGACTCAGCGTCCACTCCGGCGACACCATCTCGGTCGAGACCTGGTACCACGCGCTCGACGCCATCAAGCCCGCGCCGACGGATCACACCATCGCCGGCCCGCAGATGGACGAACTGGCGCGCCTGCGCAAGGCCAATCCGGGCGGTGGTCCACACTCCATCACTGGGCCGATTTACGTTGAGGACGCCGAACCCGGCGACACGCTCGAGATTCGCATCCTGAAGATCGTTCCCAAGGAATATGGGCAGAACTTCAACCTCCCCGGCAAAGAGTTCCCCACCGGCCTGCTACCCAAGGAATTTCCCGAAGGCTTCGTCCGCTATTACAAGTTCGACCTGCGGAACATGCAGACGGAGTTCAAGCCGGGGATCGTCATTGACCTCAAGCCGTTCCCTGGCGTCATTGCCGTAGCGCCGGATCCGGACGAACCGAAAGAAAAGGCTGGTCCGCCCATCAAGGACGACAAGGGACGCACCAGCACGCTTCGTCCTTGGAAGAACGGTTCGAATATGGACCTGAACGAGCTGCAGGCAGGCTCAACTCTGTACTTGCCGGTGTTCGTCAAGGGCGCGCTGATTTGGACCGGGGACTCGCACTGCCGCCAAGGTAACGGCGAGATGAACCTGGAAGCAATCGAGTGCGCCTACAAGGAGATCGAGATCCAGCCCATCGTCCACAAGGGCGTGAAGACCGATTGGCCGTGGGCCGAAACGCCGAAATACTGGATCTTCCTCGGCTTCGACGAGGACCTTACCGAAGCCACCAAGATCGCCGTACGCAACACCATCGACTGGCTCGCTACCCAGAAAATGGTGCCCATGGACCGCTACGAGGCGTACGCGCTCACCTCCATCGCCGTGGACTGTGACATCACCCAGATGGTGGACATCCGCAAAGGCGTCCATTGCATGGTGCCGAAATCCATCTTCGTGAAGAAATAAGAACGCGAAACCACGAAGGAACACGAAGGCTCAACCGGTATGACCCTTAGTGATCCTTCGTGTCCTTTGTGGTTCAGGATCTTTTCCGCCACCAGACCTATCCGTTGTAGGGCGATCCGTGGCTTTTTTACATTTGGTGGCGCCGAATGGTGAGACAATCTGCCGCTAATGCCCGCCGACAATCCAACCGAATCGCCCTCTGTGGAGCAGGCAGGGGAAACCAGCGCCACGGGCGCGGCTTTGCCTGAGCCCACTGCCATCGCCGAACCCGCGCAGCCCTTGGGTCCCACCCAACCCGAGGAGCGCATCAGCCTGATCGACGTCCTCCGCGGCCTCGCTCTTTTCGGCATCATTGTGGCCAACATGCGAGGCTTCGCCGGACCGTTGGCGAGCTACTTCCGGCCCAACCTCGTCTGGAACACGCGCGTGGATTTCTGGGTGCAGGCGTTCATTGACACCTTCATCCAAGGCAAGTTCATTACGATATTTGCCTTCCTCTTTGGTGTCGGGTTTGTGCTCCAGTTCACACGCGCGGAGAAGCGGCACGGACGCTTCGTGAGGGTTTATGTGCGGCGGCTGTTCGCGCTGCTCTTGATCGGCGCGCTGCACCAGCTCCTGTTCTGGTGGGGAGACATCCTCGTCAGCTACGCGCTCGGCGGTTTCCTGCTCATCCTGTTCCGCAAGCGCAAGAGCAAGACGATCCTGATCTGGGCGCTGGCGCTGCTGTTCGTGCCGCTGGTCGGCGCAGGCGGTTATGCAATCTATGGTCACTTCCGCCCGCAGTCGCCGGAGAAACTGGAGCAGAGTAGAAAGAAAGCAGTCGAGAAGCGGCAGAAAAATGAAGCCGAGATGTGGAAGACGGTGAAGGTCTATCAGACCGGCGGCTACGTCGCGATTTTCAAAGAGCGGCTCGGGGAGTTGAAGCACGAGGCCCGGACCCAGCCGTTCGTCGTCGCGGTTACCCTCCCAATTTTTCTGCTCGGGTTCTGGGTATGGCGCCAGGGGATATTCCAGGACCCACGCGCGCACCGCGCGCTGCTCAGGAAAGGACTGATCGTCGGCGCCGTCGTTGGCATTCCGATGAACATCGCCTTCACCTGGGGCGCCAACCTGGTTGCCAACCAAATACAGGTTGGGCCACCGACGCCGTTCATGATCTTCGGATTTTTCCTTGCCGTCTTCGGCCGGCCCATGCTCAGCATGAGCTATGCCTGCGCGGTTGCCCTGCTGTTTTTGAGCGCAACCTGGCAGCGCCGCATCCTGCCGTTCGCCGCCATCGGCCGCACCGCACTCTCGAACTACCTCTTGCAGACCATCGTCGGCACCACCATCTTCTACGGGTATGGTGGCGGGCTGTTCGCCCGTGTCCATCTGGCCTGGCTGCTTGTGCTGAGCATTGTGATCTACGCGCTCCAGGTGCCGCTCAGCCACTGGTGGCTCCGTCACTATCGCTTTGGCCCGGCGGAGTGGATTTGGCGCTCAATGACCTACGGCAAGGCCCAGTTGCTCAAGCACGACACCTCGCGGGCGTAATTACCTGACAATTGGGGCGTCGTCACACTAATTCAAACTTCAATTCGCCCAGCTTCTCCAGGCTGCTTGCCATTGCTCCACTCCTTATCTGGTTCGGAGGTTCGATTGTGACATTACTCAATCGCGAGGGGCCCGCAGGGTGGCGAATGTTAGTCGCCGGGCGCGGAGCAAGTCAATGCAGGGAGGGGCGATGGTTAGTGAGCTTTCTCCTCGAGCGCGGCTTCCTTCACATATCCAGGGCTGAGAGTATTCTTCTTTTTCGCGATCTCGAGCAGCGTCGGATAGAACTGCACGAATGTGGTGTCCACGGCGGCGCTCTTGGCATGGCATGAGTAGCACTCGGCGGTGGTGGGAATCATCTTCGCGGGTTTCTCGTCGTCGAATCCGAAGAACGCCCACTTGCCGGGAAAGCGCGCCTCGTCCTTGACGTGGACTTCGACTCCCATCAGGTCCGCGGTCTGGAAATGTCCGGTGTGGTTGATGGAGCCCTTGGTCTGCGCGCCTCGGACTTCCAGCACAAGCACAGTTTTGTCCGGCCAAGTGCCGGTCTGGAGGAACGACTTGTAAGCCTCGGGATTCACGAAAACGTTGTCGAACATGGTGTGGCCCGAAGCCATGGCGCGGGGGTTGTAGCTCATGTCCACACCCGAGCTCAGGAAAATCCATTCGCGATAATCCGAGGGCGGTTCCATGCGGCCGTCGGCGGTGTAGCGCGGCTCGTGGGGATGGCGCGGGGGGCTTTGCGCATGCACCGATTCGACGGCGTGATGCAGCGCCAGCACCAGCACAAAAGCCAGTAGCGCAGACGCGAATGTCCTCAGCATTTCCTCACCTCACAGGTCAGACGGACGAGCTCAGGATTCGTTACGTAGCGCCGGCAAATATAGCGCGAGCTTGAAATTGGTAAACCTTAGACTGTCCCTTACCCCCTCCCACCCCCCTCTAATGGTATCAGCAACTTACGCAAGGGATCCCTTGGTTATCCCTTGCGTCCCGGTCTGTGCATTGTGGCCGACATGCGCCATGCCTGACAAGTGGGTGTGATGAAAATCACAGACGCATGGTACAGGGCTGGTATGCTAGAGAAACGATGCGGCGGTTTCCGTACCAACGGGTATTGCTGACGGCGACGGTGTTGGTGTCGCTGCTGGCGCCGACTGCATTGTGCTATGCCGGCACGATGTCCTCGACGCATGCTTGCTGCAAACCGAGCGAATCCGTGCGAGAGGCGCCGGGGGGCAACGACTGCTGCGTGGTGAGCGCGCCTGCGCCGAACCAGGCGGCGGTGATCCCACCGGGTGATCAGCAGACGAGGTTGGCGGCGCCGGAGGCGATTTTCGCGGCGATCAGCGCACCCGCAGTGCAAGAAGGGTTGAACAGCCCCGCAGCATCAGATCTTTCCCCACCCGGTTCGGTCAGTAGAACCATCCTGAGAATCTAGACACATTCCCTGCGCACGAGTCTTCAGTCGTCAGTCTTCGGTCGTCAGGAAGACACGACTAAGGTCAGTCATGCAAGGCCCACATCCGCCAAAAACAGGCAGATGTGGGGCACCAAGCCGTTTACTCGGTTGCGAGGGAATTGTGAGAACCGCAGGAAATTCTTCGCTCTTCGTTTTTCTTCTGTTGGGTGTGAGTTTGATTTCTGAAGCGCCGCCCTGCTGGGCGCAACAGGAAACACACCCATCTGCCAAAGACGGGCAGATGTGGGGCACCAATGCGCAACATGCCGCGAGCAGTCGTGTGCCGCCGATGGAGCTGCGGGAAGTGCTGGACGCGGCGCTGGGGAACAATCCGGAAATTCGAACCGCGATGCGGCGCGTGTCGTCGAGCGAGGCGAAGATTTCGGGCGCCGGGGCGCTGGAGGATCCCATGGGCATGTATCGCAACTGGGGCACGCCGCTGAACAAGCCCTGGGACCTGAACCAGGCGCAGAACATGTTCATGGTGCAGCAGACGTTTCCCGGATTCGGGAAGCGCGCGGCGCGCTCGGCGGTCGCGAGCAAGGAAACCGAGGTCACGAAACTGGAAGTCGAAGCCATGCGGCGGGAAGTGGCGGTGCGGGTGCGAAAGGCGTTTCTCGATCTTCTGCGGAGCCGAGACGAACACCGCATCCACGACGACCAGATGAGGCTGACGCGGCAGGCGCTGACCTCGGCGCAAGTGAAGTACACGGTCGGAAAAGTTCCGCAGCAGGACGTGCTGAAGGCGCAGATCGCGCTGACCAAGCTGGCGCAGCACCTGATCGGAGTGGATCAGGACGCAGCCATGGCGCGGGCGGAGCTGAATACGCTGATGGGACGCAGTCCGGACGCACCGCTGGAGATCGTGGGCGAGTACACGACGCCGGCCCGCATCCCCGCATTGTTGGACCTGGAAAAGACGGCGCTGGAGAACCGGCCGGAGCTGCTGGCGATCCAAAAGGAAGCCGAGGTGGCCGACGGCAAGACCGGGCTGGCGAAGCTGGGTTACAAGCCGGATTTCACGGTGTCGGCGGGCTACATGTTGATGCCGCCGGGAGCGATGACGCGGAACACGTACACGGCGGAGGTGACGGTCAACCTGCCGTGGCTGAACAAGCGCAAGCACGATGCCGAGATCGCGGAAGCAAAGACGATGGCGGAGGTGACGCGGTCGGAGTTCGAGACGCGAAGGGCGGCGGTGTTTTTGGAAATCCAGCAGGCGTTGATCCGGGCGCAGGCGGCGCAGAATAGCCTGAAGCTCTACCAGGAGACGCTGCGGCCACAAACGGAAGCGACGGTGAAAGCAGCGGCGGCGGCTTATCAGCACGACCGCACCGATTTCCTGAACTTGATTGACAGCCAGAACATGCTGCTCGACGTGGAGACCTCTTACTACAAAGCCGCGGCGGAGCTGGATGCGCGGCTGGCGGAATTGGAGCGCGCGGTGGGAGCGGAACTGCCGAATGACTTGAGAGCGGGAAGAGAACGGGAAAACCCCCACCCTGTCTCGGCCCTTCGGCTGCGCTCAGGGCAGGCTCCCCCGGCCGAGACAAGGGTGGGCCACCCCGAGGATGGGGCACGCGGCGCAAAGGAGGAGAAATGAATTCGCGAGAGAAAAAGATCCTGCTGGCGGGAGCGGCGCTGGGAATGATGCTGGCGGCGGTGTTGATGGGGGCGTACGCGTTCCAGGGGAGCCATCGGCAGGAGACCATGACATCACGGAAGACGCCGACATCGGCGCCGGCCCAAGAGGCCAACGCAGGCGAGAGCGCTGGCGCGACGGCCACAGAACAAGCGGGCGCGACGGTGCAGTTGACGCTAGAGGAGATGGGCGCCGCCGGAGTGCAAACCGTGGAGGTGACGCGCGGGCGGCTGAAGACCGACGTGGATGCGTTCGGACGGGTGGAACAGCCGGAGGCGCAGTTGGCGTCCATTCCCGCACGGGTTGGTGGGCGGATTGAAAAACTCTACGTGCAATACACCGGGCAGGAAGTGCGGCGGGGGCAGCCGGTGGCGGAGATCTACAGTCCAGAGGTGGCGGCGTCGGCGGAAGAGTACCGGCTGGCGCTGGACAACCGCGAACGGATGAAGGGTTCGAGCGATCAGGAGGCCCAGGCAGGCGCGGAACAACTGGTGGAGGCCAGCCGGCGGAAACTGGAACTGTGGGGAATTTCGGAGAAGCAGATTCAGAGAGCGGCGGTAACGACCGCGGGAAATCCCCACCCTGTCTCGGCAAACCCCGCCGAGACAAGGGTGGGCCACCCACCAACAACGATTCCGACGATCACCATGTACTCGCCGGCCTCCGGCAGCGTGGTGGAGCGGAAGGTGACGCAAGGGCAGTACGTGAACGCGGGCGACACGCTGTTCACGGTAGCCGACCTGAGCACGGTGTGGGTGAAGGCCGACGTGTACGAGTCGCAACTGCCGGAGGTGAAAGCGGGGCAGGCGGTGGAGATCACGTCGGAGGCGATGCCGAGCAACCAGACGATTCACGGACAGGTGGAGCTGATCGAGCCCACGGCGAATCCGCAGACACGGACGGTGCCGGTGCATGTGCACGTGTCCAATCCCGGGATGCGGCTGCGTCCGGGAATGTTCGTGCGGACGAAGTTCATTTCCAAGGGCGAGCGGGACACGCTGCTGGTACCGCGTTCGGCGGTGCTGGATACGGGCACGCGCAAGATGCTGTACGTGGCCAAGGCTGACGGCGTGTTCGAGGCGCGTGACATCGAGGTGGGAGCGCCGTCGCAGGACGCCTATCCGGTGATGAAGGGCGTGAAAGAAGGCGAAAAGGTGGTGACGTCCGGAAACTTCATGATTGATTCGCAGACGCGGCTTAGCGGCGGAATGACGGGGCTGTTCGGCGGTTCGAAGGAGTACGGCAGCCAGAAGCAGAACGGGGCGGCGAGAGCCGAGCAGGGGCCGGTGAGTGCGAATGTGAAGATCACCTTTGCCGTGGAGCCGGACCCGCCGAAGGGCGCCGCCGAGAACACCTTCCGCGTGACCGTGGTGGATGCGAATGGAAGGCCGGTGGAGGGCGCGCAAGTGAAAGTCACGCTGGTAATGCCGGCGATGCCTTCGATGAGCATGCCGGAGATGCGCAGTTCGTTCGAGTTGCCGTGGATCGCGGGTCAGAACCTGTACAGGGGACGCGGCACGATTTCGACGCCCGGGCCATGGAACGTGACGGTGGAAGTAAGCAAAGACGGCAAGCTGATCGGCAGCTACAGAACACGCGTGAGCGCGACCACCTAGGAGACAGCCATGATCAATCGCATTATCGAATTCTCATTGCGAAACCGATGGCTGGTGATCGGCGCCTACGGGGTCCTGGCGGTGGCAGGTTACTGGGCGCTGCTGCGCACCCCGATCGATGCCATCCCGGACCTGAGCGAAAACCAGGTGATCGTGTTCACCGACTGGCCGGGGAGAAGTCCGCAGGAGGTGGAAGACCAGCTCACGTATCCGCTGACGGTGAACCTGCAAGGACTGTCGGGCGTGAAGACGGTGAGGTCGGCGTCGGCGTTCGGCTTCTCGATGATCAACGTGATCTTCCAGGACAACGTGAACGTTTACTTCGCGCGCACGCGGGTACTGGAAAGGCTGAACCTGGCGGTCAGCTTCCTGCCCCAGGGCGTGACCCCGATGATGGGCCCGGACGCGACCGGAGTGGGGCAGGTGTTCTGGTACACGCTGGAAGGATCATACGACAGCGGGACGCTGCACTCGGTCCAGGACTGGTACGTGAAGTATCAGCTCAACTCGGTGCCGGGGGTGGCGGAGGTGGCCAGCGTCGGCGGGTTCGTGCGGCAGTACCAGATTGACCTGGACCCGGTGAAGCTGCGCGCCTACAACGTTCCGCTGCGCGACGTGATCATGGCAGTGGAGCGCAGCAACAATAACGTGGGCGCCAAGGTGGTGGAGGTCAACGACAGCGAGTACATGGTGCGCGGCATCGGGCTGATCGGGAGTCTGAAGGACATCGAGGACATCACGATCAGCGCGCAGGCGGGCACGCCGGTGTACGTGCGCAACGTGGCGACGGTGCAACTGGG
>Ga0326726_10004262_pt1 | contig 13058 bp, 8 predicted proteins | sample MHFenrmetagenome_2_FD_207603 | JGI IMG/M metagenome (GOLD analysis project Ga0326726, IMG submission 207603) | Lab enriched peat soil microbial communities from Michigan Hollow, Ithaca, NY, United States - MHF15MN | ecosystem: Environmental > Terrestrial > Soil > Wetlands > Peat | place: USA... | reverse complement strand
CGGCGAACGGTTCGTTGAACGCTTTCCGGGCATCTTCTCGCTGTGCCAAGCGCGCGGCATCGATCCGCGTACGGACCTCATTCCGGTCACGCCCGCGGCGCACTACATGATGGGCGGCGTCGTCACCGATCTGAGCGGCCGGTCCAGCGCCGTGCGCCTGTATGCCGTCGGTGAAGTGGCGCGCACCGGCGTGCATGGCGCGAACCGGTTGGCGTCGAACTCCCTGCTCGAGGGCCTCGTGTTCGCCGAGCGCGTCGCGCGCGATCTGGCGACCAACGCCCCGCTCGCGACGGTTCCGGCGGTCGGCAAATGGAAGGTGCCGCCGCTCATGGACCGCGGCGCCGCGCAGGTAGCCGCCGACGACATTCGCGCGGTCATGTGGGAGTACGCCGGCATAGCGCGAACGGCGCGCGGGTTGCGGACGGCATTGCAAAAGCTGGATGAGATCGGCCGCCGGCTCCCCGGCGGCGCCACGGAGGAAAGGAACATGCTGCAGACCGCGGAGCTCGTAGCCGGGGCCGCGCTACTGCGAAAGGAATCGCGCGGCGGACACTATCGCGCGGACTACCCGAGGGCGAAGCGGACGTGGAAGGGGAGGCATATCGAACTGTGATTGAGGTAGCTTTGACTCATGGCAACAAACGTCAGCTCGTCGTCTCACGAATCGGCCGTCGCCGAGTTGCACGCCGAGATTCGGAATCTGGCGCGCAAGCGGAACGCCGTGATCCTCGCGCACAACTATGAGCGCGCCGAAGTGCAGGACGTCGCCGACTTCGTCGGCGATTCCCTGGGGTTGTCGCGCGAAGCGGCGAAGACCAACGCCGGCATCATCGTCTTCTGCGGCGTGCACTTCATGGCGGAGACCGCGGCGATTCTGTCCCCGAGCAAGACCGTCCTGCTGCCCGATTTGGCCGCCGGCTGCTCGCTCGCATCCACGATCGATGCGCCGGCGCTCGTGCGGTGGAAGGCGGAGCACCCGGGCGCCGTCGTCGTCGCGTACGTCAACACCTCGGCCGAAGTAAAGGCCGAGAGCGATTATTGCTGTACGTCGGGCAACGCGGTGGAGGTGGTGAACGCCATCCCCGCCGAGAAGGAGATTCTCTTTCTTCCCGACATGTTCCTGGGCGCTCACGTCCGCCGAATCACCGGCCGGCAGAACATCCATGTGTGGATGGGCGAATGCCACGTGCACGCCGGCATCGACCCCGAGAACATCCGGCTGCAGCGAAGCCTCCATCCAAAAGCCGAATTCCTGATCCATCCGGAGTGCGGCTGCTCGACGAGCGTGCTCGAGGCGATGTCGGCCGGCGACATCGACCCCGGGGGCGTGCAGATCCTGTCGACCGAGGGGATGATCAAACGCCCCGCGCTGTCCGGCGCCGACGAGTTCATCGTCGCGACGGAGGTCGGCATCCTCCATCGGCTGCGCCGCGAGAATCCGAGCAAGCGGTTCTTCGCGGCGAACGACCGCGCGTCGTGCGCCTACATGAAGGTGACCACGCTGCCCAAGGTGCGCGACGCGCTCCAGCGCACGCAGCATCGCATCACGGTCCCGGAGGACGTCGCCAAGCGAGCGAGGGGAGCGATCGAGCGGATGGTCGCGATCGGTGGCGGAGCCCGCCAACCCTTGTCTCCTGTCGCCAACGGAGTAGATCCAGGGGAGTGATGGAGACCCCGGGAATCCCACCCAAGCCCTCGGCGGAGCGCCGGTCCGCGCCGCGCGTGATCACGCCGCTCCAGACGCCGGCGGTGTCGGGCGCGGGCATCCTTCGCTTTCCCATGCAGCACGCCGCGCTCCAAGAGCTCGTGCGGTCGTCGCTGCAGGAAGACGGCGCGTTCAACGATCTGACGACGCTGGCGACGGTGGTCTCCGATCGTCGGTCGCGAGGCACATTGGTCGCCCGCGAGAACGGCGTGATGTGTGGCGTGCCGATCGCGCTCGAGGCGTTCCGCCAGCTCGACGCCAAGGTCTCCATCCGCGTCGACCACGAAGACGGCTCGGCCGTGAAGGCGGGCGAGGCGGTGCTGTTCGTCACCGGCCACGCTCGTGCGCTGCTCTCCGCGGAGCGCGTGGCGCTCAACTTCTTGCAGCGGTTGTCGGGCATCGCGACGATCACGTCGAAGTACGTCGAGGCGGTGCGCGGCACCAACGCCAAGATCCTCGACACGCGAAAGACCACGCCGGGCTGGCGGTCGCTCGAGAAATACGCGGTGCGTGCGGGCGGCGGCACCAACCATCGCATGGATCTGTCGTCGGGCGTGCTGATCAAGGACAACCATCTCGCCGCGCTCGACGGCGACGTCGCGCGCGCGGTCGTGCGCGCCCGCGAGCAGGCGCCGCACGGGATCAAGATCGAGGTGGAGTGTGACCGGATCGATCAGGTCGCGCGCGCCGTCGAAGCGGGCGCCGACATCATTCTCCTCGACAACATGGCGCCGCCGCAGCTCGCCGAGTGCGTCCGTCTCGTCGCGGGCCGAGCGATCCTCGAAGCGTCGGGCGGCGTGACGCTCAACACCGTGCGCGCGATCGCCGAAACGGGCGTCGACTGGATCTCGGTGGGCGCGCTCACGCATTCGGCGCCATCGCTCGATCTCGGGCTTGATTTCGAGTAGGACCGCGACGCGCCCGAGTTGGGCTTAGCTCCGCGTGGAGGACAGGGCGAGCACGACGTCGTTCAACCGTGTCGCGGCCAGTGGGTCCGACGCAACGAACGCGAGCTTCGCGAGCCAAGCCCACTTGGTGAGATCCTCGCCCGTGAGGAGAATCGTCGGCGCCGGGCGCGAGAGCACGAGACGAGCGAGTCGGGCAATCCACGCCGTTTGGCGTCCTCGCACGATCCGAACGTCCAATCGCGGCGACGTCAGGCTCTCGGTTTCGTCAGCATACTCCTCCGACACGTGCACCTCGAACGTCGCTTGCGGTAAGGCGTCGAGCAGCGCGGAAAGGTCGTCGCCCCATCGTGCGACGGGCACGGGCGTGAGGACGCGAATTCGCCTCGACGATCGGTGTCGGTCGTACCAACTCGTGAGATCTTTCGCCACGGCCTCGACCGCAGCGCGGCGTGAATAGAGGGCGAGCGCGGGCACAGGCCCCGGCAACTGTCTCAGACGGAAGCGTAGTTCCCCGAGTCGCGATGCGGACGGACCAGCGCGGCGCGCCGCCTCCTCGATTCGTGGCGCGATGTAGCTTGGCTTGAACTGCGAGCCGAAGACGGACGCCAAGCGCAGCTTGTCATCGATCGTGGCGGTGATGTCCTCCACCATCGGCTCGAGGACCGCGCCCGCCGCAGTGAGCGCACCGACGAGCGCCGGCGTGTGCAGTGGAAACTGGGTCGCGTAGGGCACGTCCTGGTAGAGGTAAATGTCGGCGCGCTGCTCGATGCCGCGCCGGCGGCTCAGGGCGAGTAGACAGGCATCGCGCGCGAGCTCATGATCCGTATGCCCGCCGACGCCCAGCGGGAGCCAGATCTCCTTGGCGTCCGTGCTCTCGAGCACCGGCTCGATCGCGGCCGCCCACGCATCCACCTCTCGCCGCGGCGACGCATGCATGATGAACGCATCGACGAGCTTCCGGTGGCGCCGGTACCAGTCGAGGCTCCAGTCGCCCGGATGCAGCCGAAGTGGCGCCTCGAGCAGGTCGAGCGTCTCGTGCCTGCCGCCGAGCATACGCGTGGCCAGCGCGGACTCCGCCCGGCGCAGCGCGGAGACGCGGGCGACATTGAAGTAGTCGCGATCGAGATCGTAATAGCTCGTGTAGTTGGACAGCCCGGCCATTGTGACGAGCGTGATCTCGCAGCTCTCACGCCGGGCCCACATCGAACCGCCGACGCTGAGGATGGCGTCGTCCATGTGCGGCTCGATCACCAACAGGGGGCGGCGATGCTCTGGGAAGCGCGGCGGGACCAGCTCGCAAACGCCGAGGTCCCACAACCGCTGGAGCCGGACGGCGGCGTCGGCAATGGAGGTGCGAAGCGCGCCGACGGTCGCGGCGCCGTCGATCATCTCCCAGAGGTGCTCGTCGGCCGCGTCGAGTCGGGTGTGCGGGCGCGCCGACGCAAGGAAGAAGAGGTGGCCGTCGCGCCGCTCGAAGTGCGGCCGCTTCACCGGAATCAGGTCGTCGGCGGGCGCGGCCATGATCGCTGAAGGTACACCGCGCCCGGTGCGCCGCGAGCCCGGTGCACGCCTCGGCTGTATTATGTGAGAAATGCTCGCAGCTTCTGACCAGCGCAGTGGAGCGAACCCGCCGCTCGTGACTGTTTCGATGCCGGCATACAACGTCGCGCAGTTCATCGGCGAGGCGATCGAAAGCGTGCTGCGGCAGGTGGGCGTCGACGTCGAGCTGATCGTCGTCGACGATGCGTCCACCGACGGCACGGGCGATGTGGCGGCGAAGTACGTGAGCCGCGGCGTGCGCGTGCTGCGCAATGCCACGCGACGTGGCATCGGCGCGTGTCACAATCAGGTGTTGGCGGCGAGCACGGGGTCGATTGTCGCGCACGTCGACGCGGACGACACGGTGGCGCCGAACGCCGTGGCGATGCTCGCGCGTGCGGTCATGGACGAGCGCGTTGGGCAGGCGTACTGCGACTTCTGTCCGATCGACGAAGGCGGCGCCATCCTGAACTCGCTCGACGTGTGGCGTGCTCACTTCGCCCGCCATCGCGCGCCGCCGATCGATCACACGCGGCAGCTCATCGTGCATGGCATGGTCGCGGGCGGCCTGCGCACGTATCGCCGCGATGTGTTCGCGGTCGTCGGCGCGTTCGACGAGACGCTGCCCTGGGCGGTGGACTACGAGATGGCCTTGCGGATCGGCCAGCGGTATGAATTCGCTCACGTGCCGGAGATGCTGTACTGGCGACGGGTTCGTGCCGGCAGCGTGACCGAGTCCTTGCGCGCGAAGGCGTGGCGGTACTGGTGGATGCGTTGGCGTCTCGTGCGCCGCCGCCTCAGCGCGCAACGGGGTTCGCTCTTCGGCCGCGGAACCCTCGCCACACACGCGCTCCTGCTGCTCGGGCTCGGCTACACGCTCCGCGATGCAATCGCGCCCGTGAGCATCGACTCATAGCGGTCGCGCGCCACAGGGAGATCGAACCGCGCCACGCGCTCCAGGCCGCGGGCGACCAGCGTGGCCCTTAGGGCGGCGTCGCGCAGCAGGCGATCGAGTCCGCTCGCGATCGCACGCGGGTCCTCGGGTGGAACGATCAGGCCGCACGGTGCGCTGTCGTGGAGCAGACATTCACGAACGCCGCCGGGGCAATCCGTCGCCAGCACAGGAACGCCGAGCGCCATGGCCTCGGTGAGCACACAGGGAAACGCCTCGGTGCGCGACGTGAGCGCCAGCACGTCGGCGCGTCCGATGAACCGCCACGGGTTGAGTTGCTCGCCAACGAAGGAGACGACGTCCTGGAGGCCGAGCTCCGTCGCGAGCCGCTCGAGCGCCGCCAGTCCGTCGCCGCCGCCGAGGATCACCACTTCGACGTCATGCGCGGGGCGTAGCATCGCGACGGCGCGGAGCAACAGGTCGTGTCCCTTGAGATGCACTAGCCGGCCGGCGGTGACGATCGTCCGTCGGCCACTCGGCGCGGGCGGACGTGCATCGAGCGGTTCGGCGGCAGCGGCGCGGATTGATGTGATGTCCACCGGATTGTGGATCACGTCGATCATCGACGCCGGAATGCCGAACGAAGCCACCAGGTCGCGTTTGAGCTCCTCGGCGACGACCACGATTCGGTCCGCCCGAGGAAAAAGGTGCCGCGCGATCCAGCGCATCAGGGCCCGGTCGTAGGCGCGCGGATAGAAGAAGCGCGCCGTTCCGGTCATGTGCTCGTGGATGTTCAGGACGAGGGGTATCCGCCGGCGCAGCATGATCCTGGTCATGAGCGCAACGACATGCGCCCGCATGAGGAACGAGGAGACGGCCGCCGCGCCCGTGCGCGTGATGAGCCGATCCAGCCAGAGGCACTCCAGGGCGAGGCGAGCAACGCTCTCGGCGGGGGGGGCGGTGTCGAGTGCCGGCGCGCGCTCGGCGTTGGCGTCCACGCGCGCAAAGCACGGAACATCGGCGCTCAATTCACCGACCAGGCCGCCCGTCCGCTCGAGCAGCGCGACCACAGGCGACACGGTGGCCGCGTGGTTGACGTAGTTGAGGAACACGCGCTCCGCGCCCCCGACCACGAGGTTGCGGGTCAGGTAGAGCGCGACGGGGCGCGCGTCCTTCACGCGGGTCTACCGCTGAGGCGACGCGCACGCGAAACTCCGCCATGGCGCGAATCGCGGTCGTCTATAACACGGAGCGCGTCGGCATTGCCTACCCCACCGACATGGCGCGCATCCAGCTCGCCGAAACGGCGAGCGCCCTCGCGCGACTCGGGCATCACGTCGACATCGCGACCGCCGAGCTGACCCTGCAACTCCGGCGACGCCCGATCGTCGCGGCCACCGGCGTGCGCCGTGTTCCGCTCTCCCGCGTGCGATGGGACGAATACGATGTGGTGGAGACGAATTTCCATCAGGGGTGGGAAACGCTGGTCCGATACCGCGGAACGAATCACCCGTTCATTGTCGCGAAGCTAGGCTCGGTCGTTGGGGATCAGGACATGGCGGGAATCTACTACTATGGCCGCGACCGCGAACGGATGTACGCCACACAACGCGAGATCCATCACGGCGCGAAATTCATCACGCTGCTGTCGACGCCGGCCCAGGCGCTTTGGACGCAGTCGTTCGGTCCACGCGACGGACACCTAATCGTGCCTGGCGCCGCGGCGTCGCGCATCCCCCCTATGGGCCCCGATCCCTTTCCACCGCGGCGCGGCATCCGTGTCTTGTTCTCCGGCAACCTGTATGATTCGCAGCCCGAGGCGACGCGCGTGTTGAGCGAGAAGCTCAACGGGCTTGGCGAGCGACTGGCCACCGGCCGACACGGCCAACTCTTCGTCGTTGGGCCGGGCGACATGCGGCACCTCGATACGCGGTTCGTGAGGAAGCTCGGGGCGGTCCCGTACGACGCCGCATGGCAACACATGCTTCATGCGGACGTCGGCGTCGTCGTGTCGGCGGGCGCGTTCATGCACAACAACGAGAGCACGAAGATCTACCACTATCTTCGCGCCGGACTCCCCGTGGTGAGCGAGGCGGGCTTTCCCAATGACCATGTGGTGACCGAGTCCGGGCTGGGATTCGTCGTTCCGAGCGGCGACATGTCCGCGTTGGCCGACCACGTCATCGAGGCAGCGCGGCGATCGTGGGACAGAGAGACGGCGGTTGGCTACATCCTCGCGAATCACACGTGGGACGCGCGCATGCGAACGTACGACGACCTGTTTCGGCGCCATTTCCCCGATCCGTCGTCCCACGCCCGCGCCGCGAGACGCTAGAGACGATGTCGACCTACGCCGAGTGCGTCGGATGAGACTGGATCGGATCGAGTGCCAGACGAGCGGGAAGTCGACGCGGCTCTCGGCGCGCCTCTCGTGGGAGAACTGCGACCGGGAAGAAACGCTGTGGTACGAGTGGCCGTCGTCGTTTGCCGACGATGTCGTCGCCGCGCCGGCGTCCATCCTCGTTGCGACGCTGCCGCTGGCGCTCGTCACCGGCGAGCGCCGAATCACGATGGCCCCGCCGGTCTGCGCGTACCTGTACGACCATCTCCGAAACGCCGCCGAGCTGTTCTCGGCGAGGGACGTCGGGTACGCGGAGCTGGCGTTGGACCTCGAGCGGGAGTTGGCGTCTCCCGCCCCCAGCGCGAACCGGCGCTCGGCCGTGTGCCTCTCGGGCGGCGTCGACTCTCTGGCTGCGCGCCTGGAGAATCATCGTTCGCTGTCCCCGGATCATCCCGAGCGGGTGCGCGACGCGTTGTACTTCTTCGGGCTGAACACCTACGACTTCGAGGAGGGCCAGCCAGTCCCGGCACGGCTCGCGTGGAATCGCGAGTTCGCTGGCCGTTTGCGCGATCACTGCCAGGCCATCGGAATGACGCTCATTCCGGTGGCGACGAACATCCGCTCGCTCTACCCAGACTGGCCCGCGTGGGCGAACGTGGGAGAAGCGGCAGCGTTGGCGGCGGGGGCACACGCCATGTCGGGGCGCATTCACTCGCTGACGATCGCAGGCGGAGGGGCGGGCGCGGCCGGCGCGGAGGCAGGCAGCGAGCCGTCGCTCGACCCGCTGTATTCGTCCTATCGCCTGAATGTGCGGTCGGTGCACGGTACCGTGAACCGCTTGGAAAAAACGAAGATGCTCGCGGGCGATCCGGCCAGCCTGTCGGTGCTTCGCGTGTGCTACACGTTCGACGTGCCGTCGCCCGGAACCGAGGCGCACAATTGCGGAAAGTGCGAAAAGTGCCTGCGCACGATGCTGGCGCTGCTCGTACACGACGCGTTGGACCGCGCCCCAACGTTCCCGGTCCACAGCATTACGCCCGCGATGCTCGAAGGCCTCACACTCGACCCGACCGCACACCGACAAGTATTGCTCTACCATACAATCGCGACGCTGCTGCGCGCGCGGGGACGTGGCGATCTCGCCGACGCCATCGAGGCTCGACTCGACCATTTCCGGCGGCGGCCGCAGCCGTCGAGATCGTTGCTCCAGCGCATATTGCGGCGCTAGACGACGCGGAGCCGCTGGTGTCGGCGCTGCACGCTCCGTATCATCCCTGCGCGGACTCCTCCCTCTCTCGTTGTGAACGAGACCCTAGACCGTCTGACCGCCGGCTTGGCCGGACGATACACCATCGAGCGCGAGCTCGGACGCGGCGGGATGGCAGTCGTCTACCTTGCGCGCGACGAGCGCCATCAGCGTCAGGTCGCGCTCAAGATGATGCTGCCGGAAATCGTCGGGGACGTCGGGGCGGAGCGATTCAAGCGCGAGATTCAGATCGCCGCGCGCCTCACACACCCGCACATCGTCACCGTGTTCGATTCGGGTGAGGTCGACGGCCTCTTTTTCTACGCGATGCCGTACGTCGATGGCGAATCGCTCGATGACGCCATCGCGCGCTCGAAGCAGCTCAGCATCGCCGAGGCGGTCTCGATCACGGTCGAGGTCGCTGAAGCGCTCGACTATGCGCACCAACAGGGCGTGGTCCATCGAGACATCAAACCCGCGAACATTCTGCTCACACGCGCTCGGCCGCGCTCCGGCGGGGGTGGGATGTCGCGCTCGCCGGTCGTGACCGACTTCGGGATCGCGCGCGCCATGAGCGGCGATGGCGCGCAGCGTCTCACGTCGACGGGGCTGATGATCGGCACGCCGACCTACATGAGCCCCGAGCAGTGGGGGGGCGACACCCAGGTTGATGGGCGCAGCGACCAATACAGTCTCGGGTGCGTGCTGTACGAGATGCTGATCGGGGAGCCGCCATTCTCGGGCGCAACGCCGATGGTGGTGCTCGCGCGCCATACGCGAGAGATGGTGCCGTCATTGCGCGTCGTCCGGCCGACGATTCCCGAGGCGCTCGAGCACGCGGTGTTCCGCGCGATGTCCAAGGTCCCGGCGGATCGCTACGACACGATGGCTGATTTCGCCGACGCTGTCTCGGCGTCCCTGGAAGGCGGGATTCAGTACGGTACGGCGGAGCATGTCAGCTGGCAAACCGGGAACCTCCCGGCGCGAGAGCCAACTGATCGCGGTCTGGTCGTCCCGCCCAAGCTCATGCCCACGGGGATGATCGACACGCGCGCGCCGACGTCGGTGTTCGAGGTGCCGCCCGTGAAACGGTCGCTCCGCCGGCGCACCGTCGTCGCGGGTGTCTCGACGCTCGTGGTCGTTGCGGCGTTGGGGGTGGGCATCGCGGTGCGCACGCTTCGCGCGCCGCACGCGCCCGCGCGAACGCGTCTGCTCGTCCTCCCGTTCAGGAACGTCGGCCAGGTGGGGGACTCCGCTTTCGCCGACGGTCTGACGGAAGAGATCATCTCGCGCCTTGCGGGCGTGCCGCGACTCGGCGTCGTGGCGCGGACGAGCGCGATGAAGTACAAGGACACACATCAGACGTTGCGTGAAATCGGCAAGGAGCTCGACCTCACGAAGTTCGTCCAGGGCACCGTGAAGTGGAAAGGCGGCGATGCGCGGGCGGCCACGGTGTCGGTGCAGATCGTGACGCTTCCGGGTGAGACGGAAGAGCCGGTCGTCGATGACCTGGATGCGACGAAGCTGGATGACCTCTACGCCATCGCGAACGCCGTCGCCGCGAGGCTGGACGTTACCAGCGGGATGGAGGACAAGGATCGCGCGCGGCTACTCGAGAGGCCTACCGAGAATCGCGAAGCGTACGCCGCGTACCAGCAAGGCAATCGCTTCTACAACCGCAGCTGGGAACGGAGCGACGTCGACGCCGCCATCGCGTCGTACGAACGAGCGACGCAGCTCGACAAGGGGTTCGCCCTGGCGTTTGCCGCCCTCGGGCGCGCGCACGGATGGAAGTACCAACTGCGATACGACCCGAGCGGCGCAGGCCTCGCATTCGCGAAGCTGGCGATCGACAGCGCGCTTCGGCTCTCGCCTGACCTTCCCGAAGGTCACCTGGCGCTTGGTCTGTACCACTACTGGGCGAAGCGCGACTACGAAAACGCGCTGCAGGAGTTCGCGATCGTGCGCCGCCGGCTGCCGAGCAGCGCGGAGGTGTTCAACTACATCGCCAACATCGACCGCCGGCGGGGCGCGCTCAAGGAGGCGGCCACCGGCTATGGGCTCGCGGCGGAGCTCGACCCTCGCGCCCACCAAACGCTGTTCAATCGCGCCGAAGTGCTCCTCTACCTGCGAGAGTTCGAGGAATCGGAGCGCCTCGCCGATCGGGTGATCGAGATCGCGCCGGATTTCATCGACGCGTACCTCCTGAAGGCGACCCTCCAACTCCATCGCTCGGGCGACGTGGCCGCGGCGCGCCGCATCGTCGCGGCGACCGCAGACAAGTTCCCGCCGGTGAGCTGGCGACCGATGGGCCACTACTGGCGCGCCGGCCTGTTTCGAATCATCGACGATAGTTTGCCAACGGCGGAGCGGCGGCTCGTCGCCTCGACGTTCGGTCTTGACACCGCGCAATACTACCTTGCCAAAGCCGAGATGTACGCCCGCTTTGGCCGGCCGCCGCGTGCGGCCGTCTACTACGACTCGGCCGCCTCGCTGATGGAGGCCACCGCGAAACGGCACCCCGAGTGGAATAGCGCGTTCGGGCAGCTCGGACTCGCATACGCCGGCCTGCAGCGTAAGGCCGACGCTGTACGCGCGGCCGAGCACGGTTTGCAGACGATGAACGAGACCACCGATGCCCTCGATGGCCCCGAGTGGGTCGCCAACCTGGCGGAGATCTACGCCATGGACGGCGACGCCGACCACGCCATCCAATTCCTCACTCGGGTGCTGACGATTCCGTCGCGGCTCTCGCCCAAGTGGGTCGCGCTCGACCCCGCGTGGGCTTCACTTCGTCGCGATCCCCGATTCCAGAAGCTGACGAGCGCGCCGGCGAACCCCCGCCCGGCTCGCGGGCCCACGAAGTAGTCGACGCCGCGAGCGATCGAGGCGGGCGCAATGGCGAACTTCGTCGTCGTGGTCGACCCGGACTCGAGGCGTCGCGCCGACTATTTGCGAGACGTCGCGGGCTCGCTGGCGATTGTCCCAACGCTCCGCCCGGGGATGTGGGAGGCTGGGAACTTCGCGGCCGCGTGGGCCGCGGCCGGCTCCGCGGCCGTTTCGATGACGGCGGACGACGGGCACGCGGCGGTCGTGTGGGGCCAGGCGCTCACACCGACGGGAGCGCTCGTGGATGCCAAGCACCTGGAAACGTCGTGGCGGAACGCAGGCGCGAGCCCACCGCCGTTCGACGGATTCTATGCCGCCGTGCGATACGACTCGCGAACAGGCGTCATCGCCGGCGCCGACTTGCTTGGCCTTCTTCCGATGTACTACTGGGCGACGGACGACGTGCTGCTGTTCGGCACCACCATCGCGTCGTTCCGTCCGCACCCGCTCTTTCGCGCGACGTTCAACCCCATCGGTGCCGTCGGCGTGCTGCTCACCGGCGGCTTGCTGGACGGCGAGACGCTGTGGCGCGGCGTCCGACGATTGTCGCCCGGTCACTGTCTCGCGTGGAGCCCGCGCTCCGGCGCGCGCGAAGTGCGCCAGTACACGATGCCGGTCGAGGAATCGTTCGCCGACCGTCGGTTTGACGAGCACGTCGCGATGATCGACGAGATGCTCGATGCCGCGATGGGGCGGCATGTCGCGCATGGCGACGACACGGCCCTGCTCCTGTCGGGCGGTCGTGACTCTCGCGTCGTGGCGGGGCTCTGTCATCGGCGAGGCCTGACCGCGCATGCGTTCACGTGGGGCGAACCTCGAGACTACGACGTCGAATGCGCGGCGGCCGTCGCCAACGCGCTCGGGTTCGCGCACACGCGCGTGCCGGATCCGCTCGATGATGTCGAGGCGCTGGTGCGACATCACGTGCGTGTGGAGCAGCTGGCCAACGGCCTCGCCAATTTCTACACCTGGGGCATGGGACCGTCACTCGCGGCGTCGGCGCGCGTTCTCTCCGGCTATCGCATCGAGGACTTCATCGGAGGAACGGCCCGCGCTCTTCCCGGCACGCCGGCCGACGGCACGCCTTCCGCGCGCTCCGTACGCAATGCGGCGTCGTTCGGCATCGGTCCGGATCGGCTGCGTCGCCTGATGCGCCCGGACGTGATGGGCACCGCGCTGGACGATTGCCTCGCGCGTCTCGAGGCGCGGTTCGTGGCGACCAGCGGCGACGACGATCGGCGCCACTGGCAGCTCGACATGGAGCATCGCGGGCGTTTTCACTCCGGGTCCACGCCCTGGCGTCTCTCGCTCGCCGCGTGGCCGGTGATGTTGGTGCTCGATCAGCGGCTGGTGCGCCTCTGCGCGTCGCTTCCCCTGTCCACGGTGCTTCGGCGGCGCGCACAGGACGAGCTGCTTCGCACACGGTTTCCCGCCATCGCGCGTCTGCCGCTCGACCGAAACTCCCACGAGACGGAGCCTCTGCTTCCGAACGTGGCGTGGCGCGTGCGGCGACGCGTCGTCGGCCACGTGCCGCTGGC
>Ga0326726_10004261_pt1 | contig 13060 bp, 10 predicted proteins | sample MHFenrmetagenome_2_FD_207603 | JGI IMG/M metagenome (GOLD analysis project Ga0326726, IMG submission 207603) | Lab enriched peat soil microbial communities from Michigan Hollow, Ithaca, NY, United States - MHF15MN | ecosystem: Environmental > Terrestrial > Soil > Wetlands > Peat | place: USA... | reverse complement strand
AATTACACAGCCGCGCCACGCCGATCTCGCGACAGGCGCAAGGTGGGGATTCGGCGTCGGCGCCGGTTTCGGACTGCTCACGATCGCGTCGCTCGCAGGCAACTGTCGCGGATGCGGCGCGTTCGTCATTGCCAATACCGTGATGTTCGGAGGCGTCGGTGCGGGCATCGGCGTCGGCATCGCCGCGTCGATGACGGGCCAGCGACTGATCTACGCACGCCCCGGACTGCCTGTGAAAGTAGCGGTCGGTCCGCTCATCGACCGAGAGCGTCAAGGCATTCGCGTGTCACTGCAATTCTAGAGAGGATTCGGCCCTTCCCGCCGTCGTCCTGCGTTATCCTGTCCAGCACCGGAGACAACCGCATGACCTCGATCGTGATGGGGCTGGCCCTCCTCGCGGCCGGCCAGCAACCCGCGGCACCCAGGGTCACCTTCACCGAGACGATCGCGCCGATTCTGTACGCGAACTGCGTCACGTGTCACCGCCCGGGCGAAGCCGCGCCGTTCAGCCTGATCACCTACGAAGACGCGAAAATGCGGGCGACGCTCATGGCCCGCGCGACGGCATCGCGGTACATGCCTCCGTGGCACGTCGCGGACGGCGGACCATTCGTCGGCGAACGGCGCCTGACCGACGCGCAGATCGCCGCGTTCGATCAGTGGCTGAAGCAGGGCACGCCGCGCGGCGACGTGGCGAAGACGCCGAAGCTGCCGGCATTCACCGATGGCTGGCAACTCGGGACGCCGGATCTCGTCATCGAGATGCCGGCCGGCTTCGACATCCCGGCCGGCGGTCCCGACGTGTTTCGCAACTTCGCGATCCCGACCAGGCTGACGGAAGACAAATGGGTTCGCGCCGTCGAATATCGACCGAGCGCGCGGAAAGTCGTGCACCACGCGATCTTCGCGTACGTTCCCGGCGGCTCGACCGCGCAACAGGAAGGCGCCGACGGACGTCCCGGCTTCGGCGGGATGGGATCGGTCGGCGTGGTCGCGCGCGGAGGCAATACAGGCGGTCTTGGCGGATGGGCCGTCGGCGGCACGGCGTTCAAAGCGCCTGACGGCTTCGCGATGCTGCTGCCCAAAGGATCCGACTTCCTGCTGCAGGCGCACTTCCATCCGACTGGAAAACCGGAGACGGAGAAGTCCGCCGTCGGCCTCTACTTCACGCAGAAACCGCCCGACCGCGAGATGGCGTCGGTGGAGCTGCCGGCGCTCTTTGGATTCGGCGCGGGGATCGACATCCCGGCCGGCGAATCGAACTTCGTCGTTCGCGACTCCTTCACGCTGCCGGCCGACGTGAAGATCTACTCGACGTTCGGCCACGCGCACTACGTTGGGAAGGAAATGAAAGTCACCGCAGTCCTGCCCGACGGCACGAGCAAGCCGCTCATCTGGATCCCTGACTGGGATTTCAACTGGCAGGATTTCTATCTCTACAAGGATCCCGTCACGCTGCCGAAAGGCACGCGCGTCGAAGCGACGCTGCGCTATGACAACTCGTCCGGCAACCGGCGCAATCCGAGCAGTCCGCCGCGGCGTGTGTGGTGGGGCGAGCAATCATTCGACGAGATGGGCACGGTTGGCCTGCAGTTCGAGATCCTGAACAAGGAAGACGCGCCGGCCGTGCGCCAGGCACTGACCGATCGCGCCCAGGCCGCGATTCGGAAGGGCGCGGCCGACGGCACCGCACAGCGGTTCCTCGCGCACCAGAACCGCATGCGGCTCGCCTCGACACGAATGCAGCTCACCGTGTTCGATCGAAGCGGAAACGTCGTGTCCAGGGTCGGCGAGCCGGGGTCGTACACACAGCCGGCGTTTTCACCAGACGGCACGCGTATCGCCGCCATCAGAACGGACGCCGGTACGGGCAACCAGGACGTCTGGGTCGTCGACATCGCGACCGGCAGGAGCGTGGCGATCACTGCCCAGGCCGACACCTCCAGAGTCGCACCCGTCTGGTCGCCCGACGGCAAGCAGATCGCCTACATCACAGCGACCGACGACGGGCAGGTCATCTCTCGCAAGGCGTCGGACGGAAGCGGCGCCGATGAGACTCTGTACAGAAATCCGAGAGGCGCGCCGGGGCTCTTCATCACCGACTGGTCCGGCGACGGACGCTTTCTCTGTGTCTGGGCAGGTAACGACACGATGTTCCTGCTGCCTGTCGCCGCTGACAGCGCTGGCGCTCACCAGCTGATCGAGCTCAAGAAGCCGGAGTTCTTCGGCCGTGGCGGCCGGCTGTCCCCCGACGGCAAGTACCTCGCGTTCAACTCGAACGTCTCGGGCCGCTTCGAGGTCTACGCACGGCCTCTCGACCCTGCGACCGCCGCAACAGCGACGTCGGCGACACCGGCCTCTCAGATTTCAAAAGAGGGCGGCATCGGTGGCATCGTCTGGCGCAAGGACGGCAAGGAGCTGTTCTACCTGCAGGGCACCGCCGTGATGGCCGTGGATCTCAGCGGCGGCGCGACGTTCCAATCGGGCACGCCGTCGCTGCTCTTCCGTTTTCAGCCGGGGGCCGTCGTGGGGCCCGCTCAAGTCAGCAGCATCATCTCCGCGGACGGTCAGCGGTTCGTGTTCGCGGTTGCGGCGCCGCCGCGGAGCACTGCGGCGCGATAGGCAGGCTTCCCGCAGAGTTGTAGTGCAGGCCTTCAGGCCGGCCGTTCAAGCGGACAACCAACCCCGCGGGACGCCTCCCCGTCTAACGGCACCAGGAGGCGTGCAATGCGTAGATTCCTGACGTCGATCGGCCTGATGGGCCTGGCCTGGTTCATCGCGGCCCCGGCCCTCGCGCAGACCGACTTTGAATGGACCGGCCAGCTCGCGCCGGGCCAGAGCATCGAAGTCATCGGCGTGAACGGGTCGATTCACGCGTCGGCGGCCCGGGGCGGCGCCGTCGCCGTCACGGCCGTGAAGACCGCCGGCCGGAGAAGCAACCCGGCAGAAGTCCGTTTCGAAACCGTCGCGCACGCCGGCGGAGTCACGATCTGCGCCGTGTACCCGTCGCCTGACGGCGCCGCGGCAAATGAGTGCCGGGCCGGCGGACGCGGACGTAACAACACCAGGGACAACGACACGCGCGTCGACTTCACCGTGGAGGTGCCGGCCGGCGTCGGCCTGCTCGCGCGCACCGTCAACGGTTCGATTGACGCCGAAGGCCTTCAGGGCGACGCCGACGGGACCACGGTCAACGGTTCCGTCAACATCTCGACCACGGGCTCCGCGCGCGCGACGACGGTGAACGGATCGATTAACGCGTCCATGGGCCGTGCCGTGTGGCCGAACGGCGCGAAGTTCACCACGGTCAACGGCGGCGTGACCGTGCGGCTCCCGGCCGCATTGAACGCCGACGTGCGACTGTCGACCGTCACGGGTGGCATCCAGTCCGACTTCCCGCTGAACATCGCAACCGGCCCCGGTCCCAAACACGCGGAAGGCGTCCTCGGCGGAGGCGGTCAGAAGCTCGACGTGACGACCGTCAACGGCAGCATCAGTCTGTTGCGGCGATAAATCGCAACAGGGTTCCAGGTTCCAGGGTTCCAGGTTCAAGGTTCAAGGTTCCGGTTCTATCGCCGCGCTGCGATCATGAACCAGCACCTTGAACCAGGAACCCTGGAACCTGGAACTTTGTTATCCCCGTGAGGCGAGCGCCGCTTTCACGCGGTCGGGCGTGAACGGCGCTTCGCGCATACGCGCGCCGGTCGCATCGAAGATCGCGTTCCCGATCGCGCCGGTGACAATGGTGATCGCGGTTTCGCCGGCGCCGTTGGCCGGCGCACCTGTGGTGTTGATCAGCACGCTTTCGATCACCGGCAGCTCGGCGCCGAGGTACACGGGCCGGTACGTGCGCCAGTCCACCGACGTGATCTTTGACGCGTCCCAGGTCACTTCTTCGCCAAGCGCGCGGCTCATGCCCTGCATGATGCCGCCTTCGACCTGGTTCTTCAGGCCGTCGGGATTTGAAATCGGCCCGCAGTCCTGCGCCGCGACGAAGCGCTTCACCGCCACCGCACCGGTGTCCTGATTGACCTCGACGTCGGCGACCAGCGCGCAATAACCGTTGTTGCCTTCGTACAGCACACACGAGATGCCGCGACCGCGCGCGACTCCAGTCTTCCGGATCGATGGCTGCGGCGATGGGCGCGACTTCCAGTCCGCAGCCTTCGCCGCCGCGTTCACGACCGCCACGAGCCGCGGATCGCTCAGGTGTTTCAGCCGGTACGCGACAGGATCGGTGCCGACGGCCGACGCGACCTCGTCCATGATCGACTCGTGCGCGAACGAGTTCTGCAGCCGCTCGGGCGAACGAAGCGGTCCGGTCCAGAAGTGCGAGCGCAGGTTGTGAGAGAGCACGCGCTCGCTCGCAATCGTTCCTGTCCCGCCCTTTCTGCCGCCGACATTGCCGGCCACATACGATGGCGCGATATTGAGGTTGTTCGCGTAGTTCGTCGGATCGGGAGCCGGCGTCCGTGGCGTAAACGGCTGCGGCTCCGCGCCGGCGAGGAACCCCGTGATGACGTTGCCCGGGCTGTTGTACCCCGGCCGGCCGCCGAGGCCTGGCGTCCATGCTTCGTAATCCCACGCGACGATCGTGCCGTTGGCATCGACACCGACACGCTGATCGATGACGTACGACGTGCCGTAGTTCTCCCAGGCCATTTCGTCCTTGCGCGAGAGCTGCACGCGCACCGGACGGCCAGCCCCCTGGGACATGAGCGCCGCGTCGTACGACACCGTATCCGCGCCGTTCAGGCCGTAGCAGCCGGCGCCCATCGTGAAGATCACGTGGACATCTTCGGGCTTCAGGCCGAGCAGCATCGCGGCGGTGTTGCGCGTCGGATACACCGACTGCGTGGCCGACCAAATCGTCGCCTTGCCGTTCTTCACGTCCGCGACGGCGCACGACGTGCCGATCGACCCGTGCATCTGGTACGCATGCCGGTACGTCGCCTTGATCACCTTCGACGCTTTCGCGAGTCTGTCGTCGACGTCCTTTGAATTGACGACGAAGCTGTCGCGCGACGCTTTCTGGTCCCGCAGGTACTGATAGAAGGTCGCCTGACTCGGCAGGCCGGCGCCTTTCGTCCACTGCGCCTTCAGCGCGATAGCCATTTGCGCCGCCTGCCACGGCTTCTCGGCGACGACACCGACGAAGTTCTTCTTCACGACGACTTTCACGAAGCCCGTCATCCCGCGAACCGAGCTCTCGTCCACGCTCACGAGCGTCGCGCCGACTTCCGGCGGACGCACGACGCGGCCGTGCAGCATGTCGGGGACGCGGACGTTGTGCACGAACTCGAACTGCCCCGTCGCGAGCGCCGGGATGTCCAGCCGGGCGATCGGCTTGCCGAGAATCTTCCATTCACCGGCAGGCTTCCGCTTCGCGTTCGGATTGAGCGTCAGGTTGAACTTCTTCCCACCGACGAGTTCCGCGTACGTGAGGCTGGCGCGGCCGGCACCGCTGATGACGCCATCGTCCACGCGAAGCAGCGTCGTGGGCACGCCCATGCGCTGCGACGCCATCTGCACGAGCGCCTCGCGAGCCGTCGCGCACGCGAGCGCGAGGCCGCCTTCGTTGAAGTTCACCGGATGCGACTGGCTGCCGGACGTCGTGCCCTGATCGGGCGCGACGCCCGTGTCGCCCTGAATAAGCTTCACGCGGGCGAGAGGCACGCAGAGCTCCTCGGCGATCAACTGCGTCTGCGAGGTGTAGAGGCCGTGGCCGAGCTCGACCTTGCCGGTGTACGCGGTGACGTTGCCGTCGGCACCGATCGCGATCCACGAGTCGAGCTGCGGCGTGCCGGGACCGTCGAAGCGGCCGGGCTGCGGGCCCTGCGCGAACAATTCGGTCGCGTTTGATATCGACGAAAACGACACGACCAGCGCGCCGGATGACTTGAGGAAGTCGCGGCGATTCATGCCCGCACCTCCTGCTGGTATTTCCTGATCGCTTTCATCATCCGCGTATGCGCGCCGCAGCGGCACAGGACGTTGCTCAGCGCCTGCTGCAGCTGCGGGCCGGTCGCCTTGGGGTTTCTGTCGAGGGCGACCTTGGCGGTGAGAATCACGCCGCTCAGGCAGAAACCGCATTGCACCGCCTGTTCGTCGATGAACGCTTTCTGGATCGGATGCGGCTTCTCGATCGTCCCGAGTCCTTCGAGCGTCGTGATCTCCGCTCCGGCCATCGTCGACACTGGCGTGACGCACGATCGCACGGCCGCGCCTTTGACGATGACCGTGCAGCAGCCGCACTGGCCGAGCCCGCAGCCGAACTTCGGTCCGCGCAGCGCCAGGTCGTCGCTCAGCACGTAGAGCAGCGGTGTCGCCGGGTCGACGTCGATGGAGTGTTTCTGACCGTTAACAATCAGCGTGATCGGCATGGTTCCAGGTTCCGGAGTTCCAGGTTCAAGGTTCTCGGTTCAACGCAACGCTGGGATCGAGGAGACGTCCGCCGGCCCAGGCAACGACTGGAGAAACGCGTAAATGTCCGTCAGATCCTTATCCGGCACGCTCTTGATCGTGTACGGCGGCATCTGGCCGGTGGGCTGGCGCACGTATTTCGAGAACTGGGCAAACGCGATCGGCCTGGGTCCGAGACGCGGGCCCGTCGGCGTCGCGCCCTGTGCCTCGTAGCCGTGGCACTGGTAGCACCCGTCGGCCGCGAACAGCTTTCTGCCGTTCTTCGCGTCGCCGCTCGGCGCCGTAGTCTGCGCCAGAATCGCAGCCGTGATGATGATGGTTAGTCCCAGCGTGACAAGTGTTCTTGTCGTCCCCAATCCCCGACCTCCAACCTCCAACCTCTAGCGAGGTTGAGTCACGACGTCCACGAGCGCGGGCTCTCCACGTTTCACGACCTCAAGCGCTCGACGGATCGCGCCCCCGAGTTCCTTCGGATCCGCGATCGGGCCTTCCGCGTGCACCCCCAGACTGCGCGCCAGTCCGGCGTAGTCGATGTTCGGGTTCTCGATCGTCGTGCCGATGCCGGCCGTCGTCACGCCGCGCTGGTGGCGGTTGGCCATGCGCTGAATGTGCATGACCTCCTGATGATAGGCGCGGTTGTTGTGCATGACGTACAGCAGCGGAATCCTGTGGTGCGCCGCCGTCCACAACACGCCGGGCGCGTACATCAGGTCGCCGTCCGCCTGGATGTTGACAACGAGCCGCCCGTGCTTCTTGTGGGCGAGTGCCGCACCGGCCGCAGCCGGAGCGCCATAGCCGACGCCGGCGCCTCCCGACGCGCCGATGTACTGGTAAGACTTGTCGAACGACCACAGGCGCATCGGCCACCGGCTCACGAAATCGATCGGCGAAACCAGCGCCCAGTCGCTGTCCTTGATCTGCGCCCACAGCTCGGCCGACAACCGCGCGGTGCTGATCGGGCTGGCGTCCCAGGCATACGTGGCTTCCGAGCGTGCGCGATCGAGCAGGCGCTGACGGGCGGTCGCCAGCGACCGGCCTCGCTCGTCGAAGACGTGTTTCCGATCGGCGCTGATGCCGCGCCTCACCGCCTCGATGAGCGACGGCAGCGTCGCTTCGGCGTCGGCGGCGATCGCGATGTCGACCTCCGGATACCGCTGCTGGTCCTGATAGTTCGACTTCACGAAGAGGTCGCCCGCGGTGACGCTGACGAGTCTGGCGCCGGGCTTCGTCAGCGGCCGCGACGTCCGGTGCAGCTGGTCGCGATACGCGTCCACCGTGCCCCAGAAATCGGTCAGCTCGAGACCGACGATCACGTCGGCCCCGCTGACGAGCTCGCGCGCGCGGTCGCTGTGGTTCAGCGGGTGGCGCGACGGGAAGTTCATCCGCTCGCCCTGGTCGATGACCGGCGCCTGCAGCAGCTCCGCCAGTTCGACGAGCCGTGTCATTCCGGCCGGCGTGCGGGCAAGACGGCCGGCGACGATCACGGGGTTTTCCGCCGCGACCAGCAGCCTCGCCGTTTCGGCGACGGCGCCGGAATCGCCCTGCGGCGGCGCGGCCATCGTGAGCTTCGGAATCCGCAGGGCCGCCTCGGACGGGATCGGATCTTCCTGCAGTCCGCCGTCGGCGACGATCAGGACCGGCATCATCGGCGGCGTCATCGCGATCTTGTAGGCCCGCACCGCCGACTCGGCGAAGTGCTCGAGCGAGATCGGGAGATCGTCCCACTTGATGAAGTCGCGCACGAGCGCGGCCGCGTCCTGCACGCTGTGATCCCACTCGACGCCGGGCCGGCGCTGGGTCGCGTCGATGGAGTTGCCCGCGACGAGGTAGACCGGGACGCGGTCGCAGTACGCGTTGTAGATCGCCATCGCGGCGTGCTGGAGACCGACCGTGCCGTGCGCGAGCACGGCCATCGGCTTTCCTTCCACCTTGAAGTAACCGTGCGCCATCGCGACAGACGATTCTTCATGGCAGCACGTGATGAATTCCGGCGCGCGGTTCCCGCCGTGGTTGATGAGCGACTCATGGAGGCCGCGGAAACTCGAACCCGGATTCGCGGCCACGTATTCGAAGTCGAGCGTCTTGAGGACGTCAACCATGAAGTCGCCGCCCGGCCGGTCTGTCGTCAGCACCTCCACCGCCGCCGACGGATCGCTCTCACGCGGGACCGCCGGAGCGCCAGGCGTCGCCGATCGCGCGAGTGCCGGCGTCTGCGGCGACGCGGCCGACGACGACGCGCCGCTTGCAACCACGGCGGCGCCCGTAACCGCAGCCTGCTTCAGGAATCTGCGACGGCCGATGGAGGGCTTGCGCATGGGGGAGAGCTTACACCCGCTATTACGAAGACGTGCAGGAACCGTTACGGTCCGGTACTAGAATGCCTGCGGCCGTTGACGGCACTTCGAATCCAACCCGGATTCATCAAGGAGACGACAGGTATGAAGATGTTCATTCGCAGCGCGCTCGTGGTTGGGGTCCTGGTCGGCGTGGTCCATCTCAGCGGAAGGGCGCCGCTGACGGCGTGGGATAACGACGGCGACCGGGGGAAGAACAACGAATGCAGTCTGCTCCCCAGCCAGGCCGACCTCAAGTCCGCGCTCAGCGCGGCCAGGGGAGTCGTCAACGGCGGATTCGGCCTCGACATGTGGGGCACGATCGTCAATCGCGATGGCATCGTCTGCGCCGTGGCGTTCACCGGGACGGACCGCGGAGCCGAGTGGCCGGGCAGCCGCGTGATCTCCGCGCAGAAGGCGAACACCGCCAACGCCTTCAGCTTGCCGGGCCTCGCGCTCTCGACCGCCAATCTGTATGCGGCCGTGCAGCCGGGCGGCACGCTCTTCGGTCTGCAGGAGAGCAACCCGGTTGATACGGAGAACGCGTATCGGGGACCGTCCTCGCGGTTCGGCACCACGGGCGATCCGCTCGTCGGTTTCAAGATTGGCGGCATTAACGTGTTTGGCGGGGGCCTCGCCCTGTATAACAAGGATCACGTGCTGGTGGGCGGTGTCGGCGTGAGCGGCGACACCTCGTGTGCCGATCACAACATCGCCTGGCGCACGCGTCACAACTTGAACCTGGACTTCGTCACGGGCGGCGTCGGTCCGGTGGGACGACGCGACAACATCAACTATCAGGGCAAGGTGCCGGTACCGAGCCTTCAGAACGATTTCTCGCATCCGATCTGCGCGATCGCCGGCGTGGACAACGTGTCGGCGATCAGCGCCGCGCTGCCCGTCACACAGTAACCACGCAGGAGAGGCGGGACGGGCTTTCCCGTCCTGCCTCTCGCGCCCTTCCTGCCCTCTGGTAAGCTCCGGCCCGAAGAGGTGGTCATGAGAATCCCCAAGCTGATCCTGGGCGTGATGCTGTGTGTGGCGGCGACTCATCTCGGCGCGCAGGAGCCCGCGTGGAAGAGACGCCGTTCAAGATCTACATCGCCGACCCGGTCAGCGGCCAGGTCGCGCTCCAGGGGCGCGTGAAGGTGCAGGGCCGCGACAACCTCATCGCCATCCGGTTGAAGGTCGATCGCGGCAAGATCTCCGAAGTCGAGCAGCTCTGGGCCGGCGGCATCGCACCGCAGGCCATCGAGCTCCTGACGACGCCGAGCAAGGTGCTGACCGAGGACGTTCCGCCGGCGCAGCGTGTTTCCCGGGAGGTGATGGCGCGTGGCGAATTCCTATTTCGACGCGCTCGAGGGCGACAGCGGCAGGATCGGCGCGTTTGCCGATGACTGCGTGCGGCACGAGAACGGCTATCAGACCGTGAACAATCCTCCGCCCGGCGGCCGCATGATGCCGGGGCCGCAACTGCCGAATCCCGACACACCGCAGGGAAAAGAGCAGCTCCGGTTCAGCATGCTGACGTGCAGCCAGCAGGTCGACTCGAAGATCTTCGCGTACATGAAACACATCCGCCCGCGCCGCGCCGACATCCTCGACGAGCAGAAGCAGATCGTCGCGACGTTCCCGCTGTTCGTCCACGACGGCACGCGCCGGGGCGCGCCGGCCGACGCGCCTCCAGGAATGCTTCAGAATCTCGTGACGATGGAGACGTTCTCAGTACGCGGCGGACTGATTCATCACGTCGAGGCCGCGCCCTTTGTAACGATCCCATACGGACTGGGCAACGGGTGGACCCCAGGGGCGGGAAGATAGACGTAAGCGAAAAGCTTAAAGCGCAAAGCTGAAAGTAAGTTCAAAGGCGGGCGCGCACTTTCAACTTACATTCCAACTTTAAGCTTCAGGCTTTTCGCTTTCTTCTACGGTTCGACCGTGACCGTGACCGTGACCGTAGTGCGCTGAGAGAGCTGGCCGTCGTTCGCAGTCCCGATGAGCGTATAGATCCCCGGTGCCGCGAAGCGCGCGCTCGTCGTCGCCATCCCGCCGACGACCGGAACTGCGCCGTCCGGTTCAAACATCACCTTGCCGGGCCCGCGGTATTCGAACCATCTCACCGTCAGGCCGCGAGGCCGTGCGGCGCCGCTCGTGTTCACCTGCCGCTCGATCCTGCCGTCCGCGGCCGTCGTTGCCGCCCGCGCCGGCGTCGTCCGCGGCCTCGGCAGCCCATCGTCGGTGACCGTCGCCGTTAACGTGACCGGAGCGGAGACGCTCGCGCGCGACACGGGCGCCACGGCAATCGTGGGCGGCTTGTTGGGATCCTCATCGCCGAATGGCACCGAGTTGCCGCCGCTCGCGATGATCTTCTCGTTGATCTCCTGAACCGGCAGCAGGTCGCCGTACGCCTTCTCGGCGCGGCCGTTCACCGTGATCGTCCAGACGAGTGTCTGTGTTCCCCAGTCGGCGGGGACGCGGACACGAAAGAGCCTCGCCTGCCGGCGCGGCAGAAAGTAGGTCGGCTGTCCGCGATCCGGACCTCCCGGCTCGACCGTGTTGTTCGGGCCCGCGGGAATCGCCAGCTCCTCTTTGTAGTTGCGATTGAAGTATCCGAACACGAGGTCGAAGCTGCCGTCGGGATTGCGAATCCATCCCTCGTACACCGGCACGATGTCCTGGCCCGAATCGAACTTCGTCTGTGGAATCGCGGTGGGAACCTGTGGCGATTGCGCGGATGCGCGCGACGGCCCCGTGAGGGCTGCGGCAGCAATCGCCGCCAGGGTCAGGAACCAGAAGCGCGTCGACATGATCGCGGCCTACTGATCGGGAGCGGTCTTCGGCTTTCGTGCGGCGACGCGCCGCCCGAAATCAGACTCGTCAAGGTACGTCAGGCTCACCCACGCGAAGCTCATCTCGTCGATCGTGCGCTGGCCGTAGCCGACCCAGTTTCTCGGGTTCGGGTTGTATTTGTTCGCCGACGTGTTGTCGTGCCACGAGGTGATGTGGATGATCGTGCCGGCGGGCAGCAGCGGCGCCACGTCGTCGGCATACGGATACGTGATGTGCCAGCCGAACTGATAGTTGCTGACGCAGCTGAGCGTCTCGGTGCGCGCCGGACCCGGGCGCGCCGAATCGGCGCGAATGTCCGGATAGATCGCCTCCATGCACTGCGCCTTGCCGCGGTTGTGCATGTGCGGCTGGAACGCCGAGATCAACGCGGGCCTCGGCAGCCGGAAGTATCCGTCGCTTCGCGTGACCTCGCCGGCCGGCAGATCGAGATCGTTGACGTCGCCCATGTGCTGAGTAAACGCCACGTACTTCGGCGCGACGCCCCTGGGGAACAGCTTCAGCCCGAGCGACGCCTGCACCGGTGTCGGCTCGCCGTTTGGATGCAGATGCAGGTTGAAGTTGATCTTCGAGCCGGCCTTGATCAGCCGCCCGGAGTTCGGCGGAAAGACGTCGCCGTTCTTGCCGAGCGCGTACTCGTTGAAGAACAGCCCCGTCGGGTCGTCTTCGGTTTCGATCAGGTTGGTCGTGATGTGGTGGGCGACGCGGAAGCCCCGCGCTTCGGGTTTGGTCTCGACCGCCATCACGTACATGTCTTCCTTGAAGCCAGGGTCGATCAGGACATCGATGAACTCGTCGGGCCCCGTCGCCGGCAGGTTGAACGGCTTCGGCATCCTGATGACCAGGTCGGGCTTGCCGATGTGCCACTGATCGAGATCGCTGAATTGCCGGGGCGGCGGCATGTCGGCCGGGTTGCCCATCGGCGCTCCGTTATCCGCCCACGTCGTCAGGGTCGCGATCTCGGCGTCGGTCAGGGACGGATCGCTCTTGAACTTCGTGATGCCGACGTGGCGGTCGACGTACCAGGGCGGCATCTCGCGAGTGGCCACTTTCTGTTTGATCGAGCGCGCCCACGGACGCGCGTCCTCATACGTCAGCAGCGACATGGGCGCGATCGCGCCGGGTCGATGGCAGGTCTGACAGGACCGCTGCAGGATCGGCGCGACGTCTCTGGTGAAGGTGACTTCAGCCGTTCGCGAAGTCGTGACTGCTGATGCCGCGAACGCGATCGTGAGAGCGACGCCGCCGAGGAGCCGGTTGCGAGTCATTGCACTCCCCCCGGACGAAAGCTTAAAGCTTAAAGCGCAAAGTTGAAAGTAAGTTCGAAGGCATGCGCCACTTTTCAACTTACCTGAGTCCCACCGCCCAATTGAGGACGACGACGATCGGCGGCGAATCGGTGGCGGCGGCGCTGCTCGCGGGAGGACGCGGAATCAGGAAACGCTGGCCGTCTTGCG